>Ga0214472_10002763_pt1 | contig 18716 bp, 19 predicted proteins | sample RVTome_6_FD_207662 | JGI IMG/M metagenome (GOLD analysis project Ga0214472, IMG submission 207662) | Soil microbial communities from uranium-contaminated site in the Upper Colorado River Basin, Wyoming, United States - RVT140D175 | ecosystem: Environmental > Terrestrial > Soil > Contaminated >...
CCGCCTCCTTCGCCTGGTCGTAGAGGGCGCTATCGTTGATGAGCTTTCCCAGCGTCCCCCCCCCGCTGCCGAGCCGGTCGGCCACCCCCCGCAGGTCCGCCAGGGTCTTCTTCAGCTCGGTATAGAGGGAGTCGTCGTTGACCAGTTTGCCGAGGGTCCCCTCCCCCCGCTCCACCTTGGTCGTGATCCGGTCCAGGTTGGCCGCGGTGTTCTTCAGGTTGGCGTAGAGTCCGTCGTCCCGGAGGAGCTTCCCGAGCGCCCCCTCCCCCTTCTCGATCCGGGTGGTGAGCGAGGCGATGTTGCCGGCCGCCGTCTTCAAATCCCGGAAGAGGGCGTCATCTACGAGGAGCTTGCCCAGCGTCCCCTCCCCTTTCTCCAGGCGCGTCGCCACCGTCCGGAGGCTGGCAATGGTTCCCGAGAACCCCTCCCGGTTCTCCGTCAGGATCTGCGAGAGTTGCCCGAAGACCCGGTCCTGGTTCTCGTTGAAGGCGCGGGCCAGCCGCATGATCTCGCCGGCCGCCTCGTTCACCTGCCCCACGATGTTCCCCAACTCCCCCACCTCCGCCGTCCGGATCTCCTCCCCGTCCTGGAGGGACGGGGCGGTGGGGGTCCCGAAGGTGATGTCCACGTGGGTGCCTCCCAGGAGGGAGGTCTGCTTGATGGCGGCGGTGGCGTCCTTCCGGATGACGGTCCCCTGGTGGATCCGGAGGAGGACTTCCACCTTCCGCTCCAACGTCTGGAGATCCGAGACGCTCCCCACGTCCACCCCGGCCAGCTTTACCGCGTCCCCCACCCGGAGCCCGGTTACACGGTCGAACCGAGCCCGCAGGTGGTAGCCCCGGCGGAAGAGGCCCTCCCGCCCCACCATCTCGATGACCACCAGCAGGATGACCAACCCCAGGGCGAAGAACAGCCCGACCCGCCTCTCCGGTGACAGGGGCATCTCAGGCTCCTCCCATCCCTTTGGTCTGGGTCGTGATGAAGGCCCGGACCACCGGGTTCGTGCTCCGGCGGATCTGCTCGGGCGTCCCCACCTCCACCAGCCGCCCCTCGTGGAGCATCCCCATCCGGTCCGCCACATAGCACCCCATGTTCAGGTCGTGGGTCACCACCACCGACGTGATCCGGAACCGCCCCTTCAGGTCCACGATCTCCTCGGCGATGTGGTCCGTCATCACCGGGTCCAGCTCCGCCGTCGGCTCGTCGTAGAGCATTAAATCTGGATCGGTGGCCAAGGCCCGGGCGATGGCCACCCGCTTGCGCATCCCTCCGGAGAGCTCGGAGGGCATCAGGTGCTTCTTGTCGGCCAGGCCGACCAGGGCCAGCTTCTCCGTCACGATCCGCTCGATGGCCCCGTCGTCCGCCACCCGGTGCTCCTTCAGCCAGAGCCCCACGTTCTCCCCCACCGTCAGGGAGGAGAAGAGGGCGCCCGACTGGAAGACCATCCCGATCCGGTACCGCTTCGGCTCCCCCGGGTTCGCCACCGGCGCCCCGTCAATGAGGATCTGCCCGGCGTCGGGGCGGAGGAGGCCCAGGAGGTGCTTCAGGAGGACGGTCTTCCCGCAGCCGCTGGCTCCGATGATGACGAAGGTCTCCCCGGGGTGGACCTCCAGGGTCAAGTCCCGCAGGACCTGGACCTCGCCGAAGGCCTTCGCCAGGCCCACGATCCGGATGCCGACGCCCCGGGGGGGCGGCCCGGCCGCGAGCGTCCCCATCCCCGTGCTGAGCACCTCCCCCATGCCTGCCGCCCCTCCGGCCGTCTACTCTACTCCTAAATGAGCAGGCGGGTGATGACGTAATCGAAAATAAAGATGCAGATGAAGGAGAGGACCACGGCCCGGGTGACCGAGCGGCCCACCTCGCGCGGCCCCCCGCGCGTCTGGAGGCCCACGTAGCAGCAGATGATGGCCACGGTCACGCCGAAGACCATCGCCTTCACCAGGCCGTCCAGGACATCCCGCACCTCCATGAACAGGCGGAGGTTGCTGAAAAAGGTATGGAACGAGACGTTGATCCGGGGGTTCACGGACCCCACCAGGGCCCCGCCGATCCACCCCAGGACATCTACGTAGACGGTGAGGATCGGGAGCGTGAGGAGGCTGGCCAGCACCCGGGGCATGACCAGGTAGCGGACGGGGTCGATGTCCAGCGTCCGGAGGGCGTCGATCTCCTCGTACACGGCCATGGCAGCGATCTCGGCGGCCATGGCGGAGCCGACCCGTCCCGCCATCAGGAGGGAGGTCATCACAGGGCCCAACTCCTTGACCATGGAGAGGCCGACGAGGCCCCCCAGGTTCTCCTCCGCCCCCAGTTTGGCCAGTTGGAAGCCGCTCTGGAGGGCGAGCACCCCGCCGATGAAGACGGCTGTCAGGGAGGCGAGGGGGAGGGTGGCGTTCCCGATCTCCGCCATGTGGGCCAGGATCTTGTCCACGTTCCGCGGAGCGGCGCGGCTCGCCCGGACCGCCTGCCCCAGGAGGAGGAGGACTTCCCCGACCGTCTGGAGGAGGCGGAGGATGACGGCCCCGGTCCCGGCCAGAAGGCCCGGGCGCCTCACGGCTTCTCCTCCCCCGGCACTCCCCAAGTGATCCAAGGGAGATAGAGGAGCCGGAGGCCGCGGCGGCCGGGAGCGTCGTGGAACTGGACCAGCCCCAGGAGGAGCCAGAGGTCCCGGACCGGCCCCCCGGCTCCCTCCTCGGCCCGGTAGGCGACCAGCGGGGCGAGCTGCCAGGTCAGGAACCCTTCAGCCTCCTCGCGGCGGTAAAAGTTCCAGAACAGACTCGAGACCGTGTGCCCGTCCGGCCCCCGCTCGTACCGGTAGAGGGTCCAGAGGGGGGCCCAGCTCCGGCGCAAGGCGGCATCCTCGGGGAGGAAGGTCTCCAGCAGGGCGAGGGCCTGGAAGGTGGCCGCGTCGCCCTCCGCCTCGTAGAAGAACAGGGGCCAGGCGTCCAGGCGGTGCCGGCTCCCCCCTTCCTGCGGCCGCTCCTCCCGGGTGTCCTGCACCAGGTAGAACAGGACGCGACGCCGGGTGAGGCGCCGGTCCTCCCCCTCGTCGCGCTCCACCAGGTAGAGGGGCCAGAGGACGAACTCATCGGTGCGGTTCTGGCGGACGGCGGTGCTGTAGAAGGGCCAGACCCGGGTGATCCGGCGGGTCTCCCCGCGAGCGATCCGGACGATGGGCCAGGGGAGGTGCCACTCCTCGTACGCTTCCTGCCGGTCGGTGAACTTGCTGAAGAAGGGCCAGAGGATGGTGGTCTCGTCCCGCTGGGGGGAGCGGAGCAGGCTGTAAAAGGGGAGGAGGATCCGGACCCGCTTCGGGTTCTCGGTGTCCAGGTCCAGGTCCTGGGCGAAGCCCAGCGGCCAGAGGGTGAAGGTCTTGTCGAAGCGCCCGGGCCGGACATCCCGTCCGTAGAGCGGCCAGAGCTGCCAGCCGGACTGCTCCGGGCCTGACCAGGCTGCGACGAAGGGCCAGGGGAGATGGGTCGTCCGGACCCCGTCGTTCACGGTCCGGGCGTAGAGGGGAAAGAGGGCGAAGGTGATGTCGTCCCGGCCGAAGCGGTCTCGGAGGTGCCCCCCCAGGGGAAAGAAGGCGAAGTAGCCCGGCCGCCCCGGGCTGTCGGCGCGCCAGAAGAGGAACGGGTAGAGGGAAACCTCGGAGGGGGTGGCCTCCTCCCGCCCCGGCTCCTCCACCTCGGTCCGCCGGAAGAGGGTGAAGAACCGCCAGTCCACGTCCTCCCGCTCCCGGCTGTAGGCCCCGAAGGGGTACAGGAGGTCGGCCTCCGTGCTGTCGGTCTCGGCGTCCGCCTCGCGCAGGAGGAGGGGCCGGAGCCCCAGGGTACTCCGGGGCCCCTCCTCCCGGAAGACCCCCAGGGGCCCCAGGGCGCTCCACTCCACGGAGGAGCCGCCGGGCCCTTCCTGTCGGTCCAGGAGGGGCCAGAGGTGGGGGCCGGTGGCCCCGGCCGGGTCGGGTCCGTGCAGGAGGAGCCCGAGCGCGGCGGCGGCCCCGAGTGCCCACCCCCTGCCCCGCCTGCCCCCTCGGTCGGCGGCCCTCAGAGGGGCGCCCTCCGCTGCTCCAACTCCTCGAACCGGGTGTACTCCCGCAGGAAGGAGAGGAAGACCGAACCGGTGGGGCCGTTGCGCTGCTTGCTGATGATGACCTCGGTGGTCCGGTCCTCCCCGTCCGTCTCCTCCGTGACCCCGGCCGCCTCGCTCTTCCTGGCCCGCTCCTGCGCCTGGTAGAACCCCTTCCGGTAGAGGAAGGCCACCACGTCGGCGTCCTGCTCGATGGCCCCGGACTCCCGCAGGTCCGAGAGCTGCGGGCGGGGCGGGGTCCGGGACTCCACCGCCCGGGAGAGCTGGGAGAGGGCCATGACCGGGACGTTCACCTCCTTGGCCAGGGCCTTCAGGCTCCGGGAGATCTCCGAGATCTCCTGCTGGCGGCTCTCGGTCCGGCCCCGCCCCCGGATCAGCTGGAGGTAGTCCACGATGATGAGCCCCAACTTTCCCTCCGCCTTGAGCCGGCGGGCCTTGGCCCGGATCTCCAGGGTGGTGCTGGCCGGGGTGTCGTCGATGTAGATGGGCATCTCCGAGAGCCGCCCGGCGGCCTTGGTCAGCTCGGGCCAGTCGCGGGGCCCCAGCTTCCCGGTCCGAAGCCGGTGGGAGTCCACCCGGGCCTCGGTGCAGAGCATCCGCTGGACCAGTTGCTCCTTGGCCATCTCCAGACTGAAGACGGCCACGGACGTGGGGGGGTCCGCCTTGGCGGCATTGGCCGCCACGTTGAGCGCGAAGGAGGTCTTCCCCATGGAGGGGCGCCCGGCCACGATGACCAGGTCGGCGGACTGGAGTCCGGAGGTGATCTCGTCCAGGTCGCCGAAGCCGGTGGGGACGCCGGTAATGTGGGCCTGGCGCTCGTAGAGCCGCTCGATGTGCTCGAAGGTCCCCTTCAGGATGTCCTTCACCGGAATGAAGGCCCGGGAGACCTTGTCCTCGGAGATTGCAAAGATCCGGCTCTCCGCCAGGTCGAGCACGTCGTCCACGCTCTCCGCGTCCTCGTAGCCCATCCCCACCAAGTCGGTGGCCGTGACGATGAGCTGCCGCAGGACCGCCTTGTCCCGGACAATGCGGGCGTGGTAGGCGACGTTGGCCGCGGTGGGGACCGCCTCCAGGAGGGCGGCTAACGCCGCGGCTCCCCCGACTGCCTCCAGGTCGTTCCGCCGGCGGAGCTCGTCGGTGAGCGTGATGAGGTCCACCGGCTCGTTGCGGTGGAAGAGGCCTAACGCGGCATCGAAGATGCGGTGGTGGGCGTCCTTGTAGAAGTGGTCCGGACGGAGGACGTCGAGGACCTTGAGGAGGGCCTCGCTGTCCTGGAGGATAGCCCCCAGGACCGCCACCTCCGCCTCCAGGTTCTGGGGCGGGATGCGATCGTGCCTGCCCTGCGGGATGGTCATGGGGGGCGGGGGGCTCAGGCCCGGACGACCGTGACCCGGACCTCGGCCGAGACCTCGGCGTGGAGCCGAACCGGCACCCGGAACTCTCCCAGAGACTTGATGGGCTCTGCCAGGAGGATCCGCTTGCGGTCCGCCCGGATCCCCTCTTTCGCCAGGGCCTCGGCGATGTCCAGCGCCGCGACGGACCCGAAGAGGCGATCCTGCTCCCCGGCGGCCCGGGGGAAGGTCAGGACAAGGCTCGTGAGGCGCTCCGCCTTCTCCCGCGCCTCCCGCAGGACCCGGTCCTGGCGCTTGGCGGCCCGGGCCTTGATCTGGTTCAGGGCCCGGAGGTTGCCGGGGGTGGCCTCCACGGCCAGCCCCTGGGGGATGAGGAAGTTGCGGGCGTACCCCCCGGCCACCGTCACCTGGTCGCCCGGCGTCCCCAGTTTCTCCACTGCCTCGAGCAGAATCACTCTAATCTGCATCCCGTCACGCTCCTGGGGCCGCCGACGGCGGCTCCCCTACCGAGCGGTCCGCTCCCGGCGGCGGAACCCGCACCAGACATCGAAGAGGCCCAGCGCCGCCACGGCGAACGCCGTGAGCGGCTGGAGCAGGAGGAGCAGGAGGCCGAAGGCCCAGAAGCCGGGGGGCAGGCGGTAGCGGCGGGCCAAGTCGGCCGCCACCGCCACCCCCTCCACGAAGTAGAGCCCGATCACCGGGACGAAGAGGTTCAGACCCAGCTGCCTGGTGGCGGGGAGGACCGTCAGGCTGCCGGCCCCGATGAAGGCCCAGACCCAGCCGTCCGCCAGACGCCACTCCGCGAGGGGGGGGAGCGGCGCGCCCAGGCGGCGCAGGATCGCCCCGGCGACCCCGTACACGAGGACGGCCCTGAGGAGCTCCGCGGTGGTCAGCAGCCCGGGGAGGAGCAGGACGACCGCGTCCCGCAGGCCGCCCATCCAGCCGGCCAGCTCCCGCACTTGCTCCCCCGGGAGCCCCATGCGGCTCGCGCCGGCGACAAGATCGTTCAGGGCCCCATCCACGTGGGCGCCGACGGCGGCGACCACGGCGCCCGGCCGGAAGCCAACCCCCCAGCCCACCAGGAGGGCGACGCCCACGAGCCCGGCCCCGGCCCCGGCCAGAACGGGCGGCACCGGGGTCTTGGCGCGGCGGGCGGCCGCGCCCATGGCCAGGGCGGGCGCCGCGACCTGAAGGAGGAAGGCCGCGGCGGCCCGAGCCTCCAGCGCGAGCGCCACCAGGGCAGCGCCGGCCCCGACCGCCGCCGTCAGCGAGAGTCCCCCCCGCCCCGCCAGGACCAGGAGCGGAATGGGGCTGACCACCGTGAGGAAGCCCCCCGCCGGGAGGAGGAGCCCGCCCATGAAGAGGGCCAGGGCAGCCCCCCCGAGGGCCGCCGCCTGCACCGCCCGCCCCCCCGCCGCCACGGCCTCCCCCTCAGGGCAGCTCCGCCGTGAACGGGAGGAGGGCAATGCTCCGGACGCGGCGGATGGCCCGGGTCAGCATCCGCTGGTGGATGGCGCAGTTGCCGGAGATGCGGCGCGGGATCATCTTCCCCCGGTCGGTCACGAAGTTCCGGAGGCGCCGCACGTCCCGGTAGTCCACCACCTCAATCTTGTCCACGCAGAACTTGCAGACCTTCGGCCGCTGGTAGGCTCTCTTCCGCTTCAGCATGCGCGCTCCACGGTCATCACCTTTGTACTATTAGAACGGGACATCGTCCTCCCCGGCCGCCTCGGGCGCTCGGACCGGCTCCGCCTCCGCCTCCGGGGGCCCGCCCCCTTCGCGCCGGCCGCCCAGGAACTGCACCCGCTCCCCCACCACCTCGTGCTTGCTCCGCTTCTGCCCGTCGGGAGTCTCCCAGGAGCGCTGGGTCAGCCGCCCCTCGATCAGGGCGCCCCGGCCCTTCTTCAGGTACTCGGCGCAGGTCTCGGCCTGCTTCCCCCACACCACGATGGTGATATAGCAGACCTCGTCCCGCCGCTCGCCGGCCTGGGTGGTGTAGGACCGGTTCACGGCCAGGTCGAAGGAGCAGACGGGGGAGCCGCTGGGCGTGTAGCGGAGCTCGGGGTCCCGGGTGAGGTTGCCCATGAGGATCACCTTGTTGAAGTTGGCCATCTAAGACGCCTCCTCGGCCGCGGGGACCGCCGGGGCCTTCTCCGGGGCCCCTGGTCGCCGCGTCCTGGGCTCCTCCACCCGGACCAGGAGATACCGCAGGACGGTCTCCGTGATCTTGAGAATCCGGTCCAGCTCCTGCATGGCCGCCGGGGTCGCCGTGAAGCGACAGAGGACGTACACGCCCTCCCGCTTCTTCTTGAGTTCGTAGGCCAGCCGCTTCTTTCCCCACTTCTGGAGGTCCTGGACCTGGCCCCCCTCCTTCCCGATCAGGCCCTTCAGTCGCTCGATCTCCCCCTCGACCGCCTCCTCCGACAGGGCGGGGTCGTAGACCACGATCGCCTCGTAACTCCGCATCCCGCTCACCTCCCTTCCTGACCCTCCCCCTCACCCGCCCCGGCGGTCCCGCTCGGCGGTCGGACGTTGAGCCGGTTCATCGCGGCCGTCAGGCCCTCCCCCAGAATGAGGAGGACCCCCTCAGCGGCGCGCGCGATCATGTCCTCGGCGACCCCCGCCTCCTCGGGCCCGAAGGCCCCCAGCACGAATTCCGGGGTCTCGGGCTTGCCAGGGGGGCGCCCCACGCCGAGCCGCAGGCGGGGAAACGCCGCCGTGCCCAGCGCCTCCTGGATGGCGCGGACCCCCTTGTGGCCGGCGTGCCCCCCCTCCCGGATGACCCGCACCCGGCCGAGCGGCAGGTCGATGTCGTCGTGGACGACCAGCACGCGCTCCGTCGGCAGCCCCAGGTGCTCCACCCAAGCCCGGACCGGGTCCCCGCTCAGGTTCATGTAGGCCTGGGGGAGGACAAGGGTAACCGGCACGCCGGCCAGCGTGGCCGCCGCGTAGAGGCTGTCGAAGCGCCGCCGCCGGCAGGGGACGCCGGCCGCCGCCGCCGCCTTCTCCAGGACCCGGAACCCGACGTTGTGGCGGCTCGCCGCGTGCTCCGGCCCCGGGTTCCCCAGGCCCACCACCAGCCACACCCGCGGGCCCGCCTACTTCCCTTCCTTCTCTTTCTCTTTCCGGGGCGCCTCCGCCCTCTTGGCAGGCTCGGCCCTCTTGGCAGGCTCGGGCTTCTTGGCGGCCTCCGCCTTCGGGGGGGCGGCGCCCTTCTTCGCCGGCTCCTTCGCCCCCTCCTCCCCCTCCGGCTCCTCGGCCTCCGCCTTGCGGCCCACCAGCTCCGGCTCCGCCGGCACCTCCGGTGTTACCGGCTCCTCCGCCTCCACCCGCGGGGCCGAGACCATGGCCACCACCTGCTCGGGGTCGGCCTCCACCACGACCCCCTCGGGGACCTTCAGGTCCTTCACGTGCAGCGCGTCCCCAAGGTCGAGGGCGCTCACGTCCAGGGTGACCCGCTCCGGGATGGCAGCCGGGAGGCACTTCACCTCCAACTCCCAGAGCGCGTGCTCCAGGATCCCCCCCTTGGTGGTGACCCCCACGGGGATCCCGGTCAGCTCCACCGGCACCTTCACCGCAATCACCCGGGTCATCGAGATGCCCAGGAAGTCCGCGTGCAGCGGCATCCCCCGCACCGGGTCGGTCTGGAGTTCCTTCACGAGAACCTTCCGGCTCTCCACCCCCCCGTCCGTCTTCACCTGGAGATTGATAATGACGTTCTCCCCGGCCTCCAGGACGCCCTGGAGCGCCTTGGGGCTGACGCTGAGCAACAGGGGCTCCCCCTCGCCATACAGCACGGCGGGGATGCGGCCCGCGCGGCGCAGCCGCTTGGCCGCCGCCTTCCTCCGCTCCGTCCGCCGCTCGGCTCCCAGGTCCACGAACTCCATGGTGTCCCCCTACACGAAGAGGCTGCTGACCGACGCTTCCTTGTGGATCCGGTCGATGGCCTCCCCCAGCAGGGGGGCCACCGAGAGAACCGTGATTTTCTTCGAGGAGCGGCGCTCGTCGACGGGGATGGTGTTGGTCACCACCACCTCCTCGATCCCAGAGGCGTCAATCCGCTCCACCGCCGGCCCCGAGAGGACCGGATGGGTGCAGGAGGCGTAGATGCGGCGGGCCCCCGCCTCTTTCAGGGAGAAAACGGCCTGGGTGATGGTCCCGGCGGTGTCGATCATGTCGTCCACCAGGATCACGTCCTTGCCGGCCACCTCCCCCACGATGTGCATCACCTTGGCCTCGTTCACCCCCACCCGGCGCTTGTCAATAAAGGCCAGGGAGGTTCCGAGCCGCTTGGCGATGGCCCGGGCCCGCTCCACCCCGCCCGCGTCGGGGGAAACCACCACCGCCTCCTCCCACCGCCGGTCCTGGAAGTACCGGAGGAAGACCGGGGCGGCGAAGAGGTGGTCCACCGGGATGTTGAAGAACCCCTGGATCTGGCCGGCGTGCAGGTCGATGGCGAGGATCCGGTGCGCCCCCGCCACCGTGATGAGGTCCGCCACCAGTTTGGCCGAGATGGGGACTCGGGGCTGGACCTTCCGGTCCTGGCGGGCATAGCCGTAGTAAGGGAGGACGGCGGTGATCCGCTGGGCCGACGCCCGCTTCAGGGCATCCAGCATGACGAGGAGCTCCATCAGTGTCTGGTTCACCGGCGGGCAGGTGGGCTGGATGACAAACACATCCGCCCCCCGGACGTTCTCGGAGATCTGGACGAAGATCTCCCCGTCGGAGAATTGGGAGACCTCCGCCTGCCCCAGGCGCATCCCCAGGTAGTCGGCGATCTCCTGCGCCAGTTGCGGATTCGCGTTCCCCGTGAAGAGGATCAGTCGGCTCACCGCCACCCCCTCCGCGCCCCCGCCGGGCATCCCTCCCGCCCGCGGCCTCTGGCTGGGGCGGGAGGATTCGAACCTCCAGATACGGGATCCAAAGTCCCGCGCCTTACCGTTTGGCCACGCCCCACCGCCCCCTGGACGGTTACCGGCGGGAGCCCCCGCGGGTCCCTCCTGGCGGTCATAATGAAACCAGCGGGCCGTCAACCGCCCGCCGTCCCCGAGGGTCCTCGTCCCCCGATCCTGCCCGCCCCGCGTCAGAGCGCCGCCACGATTATAGTCACCGGGGGGCCAAAGACAAGCGAATTATGCCGGGGGAAGGCGATGGGTCCCGCGGGCCGGGAAGGTGGTCAGGGCCCGGCACACCTTAGCACCCCCCGACCGGAGAAGGCAACCCGGGCCCGCGGGCCGACCGGCCCCGCCCGCCGGCGGGGTGGAGCACGGGCGCGCCGGGGGAGGAGGCGCGGCCCATCAGCGGCCGCCGTCGCGCCTCCGGGCGGCGAGGAGGACAGCGATGATGGTCATGCTGTCCAGGATCTCGCCCGCCAGAACCATGCGGAGGACCTCGGCGAAGGGGAAGGCCCGGACCTCGATGAACTCGGTCTCGTCCGGCGGCAGGGCCAGGCGCTCCATGCCCTCCCCGAGGAACAGGTGGGCCGTCTCGTCCAGGACGCTCTTGCTGGTGTGGTAGGTGGAGATGGAGGTGAGCCGCCCGGCCCGGTACCCGATCTCCTCCGCCAGCTCGCGCTGGGCCGCCTCCTCGAGCGACTCTCCGGCGTGGACCCCCCCCGTCGGCATCTCCCAGGTCATCCGGCCGGCCACGTAGCGGTACTGCCGGATCAGGAGGACTGTCTCGGGGTCGAGGAAGGGGAGGATGCCTACGCACTCCCCGCAGGTGACCACACCGTAGATGGTGGTCCGCCCATCCGGGAGCTCCACCAGGTCCTCCCGGAGGGCAAGCCACCGGTTGCGGTAAATGGGGGTGCTCGAGAGGGTCTTCCAGGGCCGCTCGGATAGCCTCGTCATCTCGGCCGCTCCCTGAAGAAGTCCCGCGTGTGGCGGGGAAGGTCCGTGTCCGTGCGCGGGAGGGAAGCCCGGAGCCGCTCCAGGTCCTCGGGGGTGTCGATGTCCAGCCAGGCGGGGAGGGACACGACCGTGAGCCCCATCGCGTCCGCCCGGCGGACCGTCTCCGGGAAGACCCGATCCGTGCTCCAGGCGATGCCCTCGAACAGCTCCCGGTGCAGCCGGCGGAGCCCGATCAGGTAGTAGCCGCCGTCCTCGCAGGGCCCCAGCACCACGTCCACCGGCGGCCCGGCGAGCAGGTCCACCGCCTCCTGGAGGAGCCCGGTCGGGAGGGTGGGCGTGTCGCTGTCGATCGCCAGGGCCCCGACGTAGCCCTGCGCGAAGAGCGCCTCGAAGGTCCCGGCCAGCCGGGCCCCGAGGTCGTCCCCCCGCTGCGGGACCAGGAGGAAGTCCAGGGCGGCGGTCTCGAAGAAGGCGCGCCCCTCCTCCGGGGTGTAGGCGATGGCCGGGCGGGCGCCGCAGAGCGAGCGCACCTGCTCGATCTTGTCGAGGAGAAAGCAGCGGTACAGCTCCGCAGCCTCCGCGGCGGAGAGGGGCGGGCAGAGCCGGGTCTTCACCTCGCCGGCCCGGGGCGCCTTCGCCATGATGGCGACCGCGAGCGGTCCCACGCTGCGGCCCTCCCTCAGAGGTCGCGGAGGCGGATGACGGCGACCCGGTCCTCGCCCTTGAGGGCGAGGTAGAGCAGGCCGGCCTCCGGGTCGAGCGCCGCGCTCGAGACGTTGCGGGGGATCCGCCGCGTTGCGACGACCGCGAGCGGGGCCTCCGTCAGGACGGAGAGGGTGTTCGCACGGTTGTTCACCACGTAGACCCGGTCCGTAGCCGCATCCAGCGCGATGCCGATCGGATAGTCACCGACCGGGAGAGTGGCCAGGAGGCGCCCGGCGCGACCGTCGATGACGCTCACGCTCCCCGCCTCGGTATTGAGGACGTACGCCACCCCCGTCCGCGGGTTGACCTTCAGGTGCGTCGGGCCCCGCCCGACGGGGAGCTGCGCGAGGATGGTCCCCCGCGCCCCGTCCAGGACGGCCACCCGATCCTCCTTCACGCTCACCACGAAGACTCGCCCGGTCCGGGGGTCCACGGCCACCCCGCCGGGGCCCGGCCCCACCGGCAGCGTGTAGAGGACCCGGCCGGTCCGGCCGTCGAAGGCGGTGAGGGTCCCCTCCCCCTCGTTGCCGACGAAGACCCGGTGCGAGGTCGGGTCGGCCGCGATCCCGTGGGGGCGCCTCCCGACCGGGACCCGGAAGTGCTCCGTGAGCTCCCGCGTCTCGAAGGCCGCGACGAACCCCCTTCCCTCGATGGGCGCGTACAGCCGCCCGAGCCCCCCATCCACCGCCAGGTGGCGCGCCCGGGTCTCCAGCCGGACGGTCCCCACCCGCTCCCCCCCGGATCGCAGGACGGTGACGGTCGCGCTCCCCTCGTCGGCCACGAACAGGAGACCCGACCCGGGGTCGAAGACGACGTCCTCTGGCCACTGTCCGACCGGGACCGTCGCCACCCGGGGGACATCCCGGGCCAGCGGGCAGCCGGCGAGGGCCAGCGCGAGCGCGACGAGCCACCGGAGGGCCTGGCGGCTCCCGCTGCCCCCGCTGCCGCGCACCCGGCTCTCCCGGATCACCGCGTCACGCGGAAGGCCCCCCGGGCGGCCCGGCCCGCGCAGTCGGTCACCGCGAAGGTGCCGCGGATCTCCTGGGGGGTCGCGGCCGCCTCCCCCTGGTACTCCGCCCGGCAGTCCGCAAGCAGGGAGGCCGTGTAGCGGAGCCGCTTTCCCTCGAGGGTCCCCCGGAAGCCGCCGGCCAGGGTGGACTGCAGGCGCAGGACCCCGTCCAGGGTGCTCCCGCGCTGGACCAGGACCAGCGTCAGTCGCTGCTCCTCGGCGCCCACCGTTACGGTGCCGTACCAGGTGCCGGCCAGCGGACCCTGCGACGGCCTGCCCCGCTTACTGTCGTGGAAGGCGTAGACCTTCCCGTCCATGGAGCCGCTGTAGAGCGAGCCGTCCGGGCCGATCACCGGCGAGGAGATCAGGGTCCCCCGGGTCTGGAACTCCCACAGCAGCCGGCCGGTCTCCCCGGCCGCCGGCGGCGCGATCGCGTAGATCCTCCCGTTGTCGGCCCCGAGGTACACCGTCCCGTCCGGCGCCAGGACCGGGGAGGTCTCGATGGTCGTCCCGATCCGGTACCGCCAGATGACCCGCCCCCGCGGGCCGAACAACCCCCGGCCCTCCCCCAGGGCGTAGAGGTGCCCGTCCTTCGGGCCGATGTAGATGGTCCCGTCGGGGCCCAGCGCGGCGGAGGAGAAGATCGCGTACTCCGTGAACTGGGTCCGGAAGCTCCAGAGCCGCTCGCCGGTGGCGGCGTTCAGGACATAGATGAGGCCGTCGTTGCCGCCGATCACCAGGCGCCCGGCCCCGTCCAGCGCCGGGGCGTTCTCGAAGCCTCCCGTCTTCCCCCGGCTGCCGCTGGCGAAGGTCCACCGGACGGTCGGCTCCCGCTGGCCGGCGGCCGGCTCCTTCAGGGCGTACACCTTGCCGTCCATCGAGCCGAAGTAGACGGTCCCGTCGGGGCCGACGGCCGGCGACGAGATCATGTCCCCCTCCGTCTGGAAGTGCCACTTGATCCGGGCCGGGCCGCCGCCCTGCGGGGGCGCGATCGCGTACAGCCGCCAGTCGTCAGCGCCGATGTAGATCGTACCGTCGGGCCCGACCGCCGGGGACGTCTGCATCCCGGTGCCCAGGCCCACGCTCCAGCGCACCTCCCCGAGGATGCCGGCCGCGGGCGGCCGGACGGCGTACACCTTCCCGTCCTTGGCCCCGAAGACGACCGTCCTGTCCCGCAGGATGGCCGGGGTCGAGTAGATCCCGAAGGTTTCGAAGCCGGTCGGGAAAACCCAGCGGATCTCGCCGCTCTCCGGGTCGAGGCCGTAGAGGATGCCGTTGTTGGCCCCGAGGTAGACCGTCCCGTCGGGACCGATCACCGGGTCCGTCTCGATGCCGCCGTCCTGCTCGGCCCGCCCCGTGGAGAAGGTCCACTTCAGCGCGCCCGCCCGGGGGCCGTTCACGGCGCTCCGGCCGGTGTTCCAAAGGTCGTGCCGGTACTTGGGCCAGTGGCTCTCGGCCAGGGGGGCGAGGGCCGCCGGGGGGACCGGCGCCGTCTGCGCCAGGACGGCCCCGACGGCGCCCACTGCCAGCAGGGCCGTCAGCCCGACGGCGACCCGCATGCCGCGTCTGTGCATCTGCCCGTTCCTCCTTCGTCGCTTGCCCGTCGGCGCGGGCGGCCGCTCAGGCCGCCTCTCCCGCGCTGACCCGGGCCCCCTCCGCGGCCACGTGCGGGACCCGGTTCCCGGCCACCGTCTGGAGGACGGTGAGGGCACCCACCGTGAGGAAGCCGGCCGCGTAGAGGCCGAGGAACGGCAGCGCACCGTAGTTCTCCTGCTGCCAGAAGGCGGCGGCGGTGCCCGCGCAGTAGAGCCCGAGCCCGATCTCGACCAGGCCGCCCCAGGGACGCCCTCCCCCGTACACCTTGCCCCGCCAGTGGCCGCCACCGGGGCCGATCCCGAACTTGGGCGTCCGGACGAACTCCCGCGCCTTCCCCCGGAAGGCTCCCAGGACGGCCAGGCTGGTGCTCCAAGCCACCCCCACCCCGATCACCATGATCGTCGGCAACTGCCAGAGGCGCCTCCCCCGGGCCGGGTCCAGGACGCGCTGGGCGTAGGCCAGCATGCAGCCCGGGCCGAAGACGGCGAGGCCGAAGGCGAGGCTCACCCCCAGGTGAACGGAGGGCGGGGGGGTGAGGTCCCGGAGAGCGAGCAACGGCGCCGACAGGAGGACCCCGGTGAGCATCAGGGGATGGATCATGTAGTAGGTCAGGTGGATGAACCCCTGGTACTTGACCCAGGCGGGAAGCGGCGCCCGCAGGACCGCGGGCAGGAGCTTGATCGCGGTCTGGATGGAGCCCTTCGCCCACCGCCGCTGCTGGGATTTGAACCCCGTGATCAGGACCGGCAGCTCCGCCGGGCAGACCAGGTCGGGCCGGTACAGGATGCGCCAGCCCTTGAGTTGCGCCCGATAGGAGAGGTCGAGGTCCTCGGTCAGGGTGTCGTGGGCCCATCCGCCCGCATCCAGAATGGCCGCCTTGCGCCACACGCCGGCCGTCCCGTTGAAGTTCAGGAGCAGGCTCCCCCAGCAGCGGGCCGACTGCTCGACGCCGAAGTGCCCATCGATCCCCAGGGCCTGAGCAACCGTCAGGAGGGAGTAGTCCCGGTTGAGGTGCCCCCAGCGCGTCTGGACCACGGCCACGGCCGGGTCGGCGAAGGACGGGATCGTCCGCCGGAGGAAATCGCGCGGGGGGACGAAGTCGGCGTCGAAGACCGCGAGGAACTCCCCCCGCGCCTCGGCGCACCCGGCGGCGAGGGCGCCGCCCTTGAAGCCGGTCCGCTCGACCCGGCGGAGGTGGGCGACCCGGAGCCCCCGCGCCCGAAGCCGGCCGGCGGTCTCCGCAACGATCGCGCTAGTCTCGTCGGTGGAGTCGTCCAGGACCTGGATCTCGAGCCGATCCGCCGGATAGTCCAGTCGGCCCACGGCCTCGAGCAGCCGGCGCGCGACGTACCGCTCGTTGTAGAGCGGGAGCTGGACCGTGACCGCGGGCCAGACCTCCGGAGCCGGCGGCGGGCCCGCCGCCTCGGCCCGGCGCCGGTGCCACCAGTGCACCGCCAGCATGACATAGGCGTTCACGCCGTACAGGAAGAGGCCGACGAGCGCAACCAGGTACAGCAGGCCCACGAGAACCTGGAGGATCACGGGCATGGCGGCTGTCCCATGGGCGCGCTCCGGCGCAGGCCGAGCGTCCGGGGTTCCGGGCCGGCATCTCCGGGTAAGAGCCCGGCGCGGCCTCTGCCCCACTCCCAGGCGAGGAGGCCGTAGAGGGGGAGGAACTCCAGGGCCCGGACCCAGAGGGGGAGCCCCGCCGGCTCCCACGCGTACTTGAGGTACGAGAGGACCACGGCGCCGCTGAAGTAGAGCCAGGCCGCGGAGGGCTGCACCGCGACAAACGGGAGGACCCACAGAACGTACCACGGATGCATGGCGGTCGGCACGAGGAGGAGGTAGGCGGCCACAGCGGCCATCCCGGCCCGGAAGATTCCGACCGGGTCCTCGGTCCGCCGCCGGGCGATCGCGAGCAGGACGACGACCAGCAGCCCGAAGAGCAGCAGCATCACCACGCCCCGAGCGACCTCGCCGCCGAGTCCGATGCCCTCGGTGAGGAAGAAGCGGAGGCCCACGTTGAAGTCCTCGCCGCTCCCGAAGTACTCCGGGAGGAACCCGGTGACACCGCTCCCCGCCCCCACCAGGTACGGGAGGTAGCCGGCCGCCACCACGCCCGCGCATGCCGCCGGGAACCGCCATTCCCCGCGCCGCCACCAAGCGGGGAGCAGCGCCGCCGGGTACAGCTTCAACAGGACGGCCACCCCCAGGGCGGCGCCCGCCCCCACCGCCCGGCCCTCCTGCCGCCACCGGAGTGCGAGAAGGAGCACCGGCAAAAGGGCGACGTCCACGTGCCCCGCCTGCACCCCCTCGAAGACGGCCAGCGGCGCCCATGCGTACAGCAGCACCCTGGTCGGGGAGAGGCCGATCCGGCCGAGCAGCCCGAGGAGGAGCCCGGCCGTGGCGACCTCACACCCGAGCAGGAACACCCTCCAGCCAAGGATGCTGTCCGGCGCCACCGCGGTGACGGCGGCGAAGAGGACCTGCGCGCCCGGCGGATAGACGGTCGGCTTGATCGGCCGGTTGATGTGGGGGAAGACGGCCGGGTCGCGGAGCGCGGCCAGCGCCTCATCGGCCGGCGGATGTCGGTAGGGGTTGATCCCCGCCCACTGAACCCGCCCGTCCCAGAAGTAGCGGTACACGTCCGAGGAGAGGACCACCGGGCTCGGGAGGAGGACGAGCCGGAACGCAAGGCCGAAGCCGAGGATCATGCCGAGCAGGGCCCGGTCCGCGGACGGGTGACGCAGCACCACCCACGCTGCCAGCAGATAGAGGAGGAAGAGCCCGAGGGAGAGGCCGACGAAGCCCACGAGGGGCTCCTGGGCGGAACGGGCGACCCGGGGGAAGCCGAGCGCATATCCGAGCAGGCTGAGGAGCCCGAGTCCCCCGACGAGCATCCTGACGCGCCACGCCCCGCGCATCGGGCCTCCCCTCGGCTCAGATGGCACGTACCAGGAGCCGCGCCCAGGCCGCGTCCGTCGCCCGTCGCCGCAGCACCGGCTCCAGGACCCGGTCGAGCCCGAGGACCCGCCCGGCCCCGCAGACGGCGAAGCAGAACTGGGGGAGGGTGAGGAGGACCCAGATCCAGCCCCACTCTCCGGGGACGTTGAAGGCCCCGAGCGCGATGTTCACCTGCCAGAGGAAGCCCGCGAGGCCGGCGAGGCGGGTAAAGAGCCCGAACAGGAGCGCGAGGCCCAGGGCGAGCTCCGTGAGAAACGTGAGCATCCCGAAGAGGGGGAAGGTGGGGAGCACCACGCCCTTCAGGAGGGCCGCGTACCAGCCGAAGGTGGGGTGGGCGATCTCCTTCTCGAGCCAGCCGTACAGCCAGCCGAACCGGTGCCCATCGGTGATGACCCAGGGGGCCTTCTGCCAGGCCATGTCCAGGTACAGGAGACCGAAGGCGATCCGGAAGAGGGCGAGGGGCCAGAGGGGGACGGCCGCCCCCACGCCGAGTCGGTCACTGAGCATCCGCACGCCTCCTCCCCGGAGCGGGGCGCCCAGACGGGCGCCCCCCTCAGATGCTCCAGAGCAGCCCGCAGCCCCGGCAAGGATCGGGAGGGGCATCGCTCTCGAAGTCGGCCCGGAACTGCTGGTAGCGCTCGCCGTTCCAGACGGCCGCGAAGTCCTGCTCGAAGGCGTTGCCCAGCACGGCCCCCCGGTAGTTCTTCGCGCTCCAGGGCGCGATGCAGCAGGGCAGGACGTTGCCGTTGGCGGTCACGTAGCTCACGGTCCAGGGGCGCTGGCAGCCGGACCAGGGGCGCCTGCCCGCCTCCGTCCCGCGGAGGCTCTCCAGAGGGGTGGTGAGCCCCGACGCCTTGAGCACGACGCCGAGCGTCCGGGCGAGCCCTTCCGCCTCCGCGATCAGGGCCTCCTGCCGCTCCTGGAGGTCCCGGTGCAGCGACTGCTCCTGGACGGCCAGCCCGTGGCCGTAGAAGACGAGGCGCTGGACGTAGACCTCCCGCACGGCGATCGCGGCGGCCAGTCGGACCAGGTCGGGCAATTCGTGCAGGTTCACCTTCATCGCCGTGAACCAGAGGGAGATCCGGGGGGACTGGCGCTCCATCCGCTGCATGAGGTTCACCAGGTATCGCACATTCTCCACGACGC
>Ga0214472_10002765_pt1 | contig 18711 bp, 16 predicted proteins | sample RVTome_6_FD_207662 | JGI IMG/M metagenome (GOLD analysis project Ga0214472, IMG submission 207662) | Soil microbial communities from uranium-contaminated site in the Upper Colorado River Basin, Wyoming, United States - RVT140D175 | ecosystem: Environmental > Terrestrial > Soil > Contaminated >...
CCGAACATGTCCGATCGGGCAGACTTTCCCCGCGATCTGAAGGGCGGGAGCTACCGGGTGCTTTCGGGCGCAAACAAGCGCTTGGCAAGCGACCGGGCGGTCGCGGCCAGCGCCGCTCCGATGGTGGTGCGAGCGATGGCCGAGGCGAGATCCGCCGCGATGTCGCGCCCGGTGCCTTCGCCGATCGCGAGTCGCGTCAGCGCGTGCGCGACCAGAGGCAACGCCTGGGCGGCGATGAACAGCCCGGCGACGGTGAATGCAATCGCCGCGATGTCCGCGGCGCGGGCCGGCGAGTCTTCTTCGCCCGCGCCGCCGCTCGCGCTGCCGGCCAGACGATCGGCGACGGCCGGCGCGGCGACCCAAAGAAGCAGCGCCAGTCCGAGCGCGACGCCGGCCGGCAGGGCCGATTCGGCGACGACGCCGGCCGGGCGACCTTCGATGAGCGCGTGAATCAACTCGCCGGAAAAGATGATCGACGTGAAGGCGATATAGATCGCGAGGACGCGCGAGGCGATCATGCCCGCCGTTCGGGTGCGCATGGCGCGTTAGCGTACCCGGATCCTGCTAGGAGGGTGCTGAAAAAGTGAGTGTCTGCATGCAAGCCCGCCCGATGTTAACTCTCCGGCATGGGCTGATTGAAGTCCGACCAAGCACAGGTCGGTCTTTTTCAGCACCCTCCTAGAGCGCGACGGGAAGGTCGCGCCGGCGGATCCGCTCGATCAGTCGCGCGGCTGCGAAGCCCGGCGCTGCTTCCTCGGCGAGATGCCACAGACGTTCCAAGTCTTCGTCTCCGAAGCGCGAACGGCCGGCGAGCAGAATGCCGGCGCATCGCCCGTCCACGTCCAGCGGCGCGAGCATCAGTGCCTCGGTGGTTGTGCCGCCGATGCCTGCGACGAGCCCCCGAACCAGATCGACCGGCGCGACCAGAACCGCTTCCAAGCGGCCGGCGACGTCGCCGAACAACGGCTGCTCGCGCGGAACCACAATCGACTGCTCGACGGGGGACAAGCCGTGCGCCGCGGCGATGCGATACCCGTCGGGGTCGGCGGAGTACAGCGCCGCCGTCTCGGAGCCGAGCAGCTCGACGGCTTCGCGCACCAGCGCGCGCGCCATCGCATGCGGGTCCGACAGGGACGGGATCTCTTCGAGCAGCGCCTCCAGTTCGCGCGCGCCTTCCAGCGCCGAGCGGACGCGGCGCATGATCGATGCGCGCGGCGAGCCGGCCACCGGGATCGCACGCCGGCGGCGACGCAGGCGATGGAGCCCGCTTCGTTCGCCGCCGCGGTCGGCGAGCCAGTCGCCGCTGCGGGGAGCGGCGGCGGCATGACGCACGATGCGCGCGGCGGTGGCTTCTTGCTCGGGCGCGGCGCCGGCCGGAAGCGGCCGCGCTCGCGGTTCGGGCGCGGGGGCGTCGCCGATCTCGTGCAGCGCGTCCAGCGCCCACGACACCGGATCCCTGGACGGTGTTGCGGCGGCGGGCGGCACGGCGGCCGCGGCCTCCTCCAATTGCCGAAGCAATTCTTCGACCGTCTCGTGATCGGGAAACGCCGCCGGCACCTCGTCCGGCACCTCGTCCGGCTGCGGTTCCGGCTGCGGTTCCGGCTCCGGTTCCGGCTGTGGTTCCGGCTCCGGCTGCGCCGCTGTGGCGACCGGGGGAGGCAGGTCAATGAAGGGTTCGGCGGCCTCCGGCTCGGGCTCCGGCTGAGACTCCGGGACTGACGGGCGCTGCACGGCACGCACCATCGCCTCGGTCAGGTCGCCGAGCGAGAACGGGCGCACGAGCACAGGGACGGCTCCGTCGTCGCCGGGAACGACGTCGCCGACGATCAGGCACGGGATGCCCACGCGCAGCCGGTGCAGCGCTTCGACCGCGCTGCGGCCGCGATCGGTCGTGCCCAGCGCCACGAGCGCAAGATCCGACCGGCACGCCTCGGCGAGCGCCCCTTCCGGATCGCGGGCGGCGACGATTTCGAACCGCTCGTCGAGCGAGGCAAGAGCCACCTCGAGCGAGGCATCTGTGGTGAACGCGAGGATCCTCATGCTAGTTGCTCAGCATGCTCCGGTAGATCTGGATGCCGGCCGGCCCCAGAATGACCACGAACAGCGACGGGAACACGCACCCCAGCAGCGGCATCAGGATCTTCACCGGAATCTTCTGTGCGCGTTCCTCCGCGCGCTGCCGCCGCTTCAAACGCATCTCCCGGGCCTGCACGTGCAGCACCTGCCCGATGGCGATGCCGAACGAGTCGGCCTGCACCATCGCCAGCACGAACGATTGCAATTCGGGAACCGACGTCCGGTCGGCGAGCGAACGCAGCGCCTGGGCGCGCGGCTTTCCGATCTGCATCTCTTGAAGCACGCGATGCAATTCCTCGCCCAAAGGTCCGCGCGCCTGTCCGGCGACGCGCTTGACGGCCGCGTCGAATCCCAGTCCGGCCTCGACGGTGATCGAGAGCAGATCCATCGCATCCGGCAGCGCCCGCTGAATCGCGGCCTGCCGCGTGCCGGCCCGCGACCGCAGCGCCCACTCGGGCGCGTAGTAGCCGAGGATTGCGAAGACCACGCCGCCGACGATGCCGCGGACCGGCGCCATCCCGAGCAGCGGCCCGCCGAGCGACGGCACCAGAAAGCCGCCGGCCGCGGCGACCAGCTTTGTCGCCAGAATCCGTTCGGCGTCCCACGCGACCGGGCTGCCCGCGTAGACGAGATCGTGTGCCAGGCGCTCGACCACGCCGGCCGGCGTGAACTTCTTCGCGAAGCGGCCGACGAATCGCAGCAGCGGCCAGGCCACGCGGCCGGCGAACGGCTTGGCCAGCTCCTTGCGGCGAAGATCGGTCGCTTTCAAGTCGATGTTCTTCAGGCGCCGCATGTTTCGGTTGACGCGGGCGCGTTCGACCACGACTCCTTCAATCGTGACGAATGCGAGCGCGCAGCCGGCGAAGAAGACGGCGGCGGCGACGGTTGTTCCGATGATCATCGCGTCGTCACTCCTTTACACGTCGATCCGGATGATCTTGCGCATCCAGGCCGCGCCGATGCCCATCAACACGAGCGATCCGGCGATCATGATCTGGCCGACGCGCTCGCCGGTCAGTTGCTCCAAGAACTCGGGATTGACCATCGCGACGTAGCCGGCGATCGCGAACGGCAAGCCGATCAGGATGTATGCCGACAGGCGTCCTTCGGCGGACAGAACCTTGACCTGGCGCCGCACGGCTTCGCGGTCGCGCAGCGTGGTCGCGACGGTCGAGAGCAGCTCGGCGAGATTTCCGCCGACTTGCCGTTGGATCGAGATCGCCATGACGACCCAGGCGAAGTCCTCGCTGCCGATGCGCTCGGCCATCTGGTGCAGCGAATCCTCCAGCGGCATGCCCAGGCGCGTCTCGGCGAGCACGCGCGAAAATTCCGTCGATGTCGGCGCCGGCGTTTCCTTCACAAGCGTATCGACGGCCTGCACCAGCCCGTAGCCGGCTTTCAGCGAACCCGACAGAAGCTGCAGCGTGTCGGGAAGCTGTCCGAGGAACTTGTTCGTGCGCTTGGCGACGGCCCGGTCGAGCGCCGTCTTGGGGACGAGGTAGGCGACGACCGCGACGATCGGACCGGCGAGCGGTTTGCCGAGCAGGATCGCCAGCGCCACCCCGGCGCCGGCGCCGGCCGCAAGGCGAATGGCGAGCATCTCCGCGGGCCGCAGCGGCCAGCCGGCGCGCTCCAACTGGGCGGCCAGCGCCTTGTCCTTCTTGGGGCTGCGCGGCAGCTTGTCCACCAGATCCACCGCGCGACGCGCGACCGGCGATTCGGCAAGCACGCCTTTCGTGCGCGTGCGCTTCCCGCCGGAGCCGATGGAATACAGCTTGATCCGTCGCTCGATGCGTTTGACGGCGCCGCGGTCGCGCCGGCCGGTCAGGATGATCCCGAAGATGATCGCCAGCGCGGCGAACGACACGAGCGATGCCTGCAGCAGCGGCGTCATGCCCACGCCTCCTCTCGCGCGAACGGCTCGGGCTCGAACATGTCGGCCGGAAGCGGCACGCCGACGTCTTTGAGATGCTCGGCGAACTTCGGGCGGATGCCGGTCGGCTTGATGTGACCGCGGAACTTGCCGGCGTCGTCCAGGCCCATCCCGAAGTCGAACAGGAACAGATCTTGCAGCGTGATCACGTCGCCTTCCATGCCGACGACTTCGGTGACGTGTGTGATGCGGCGCGTCCCGTCCTTGAGGCGCGACTGGTGCACGATCAGTTGAACCGCCGAAGCGATCTGCTCGCGGATCGCGCGAACCGGCAGATCCATGCCGGCCATCAGGCACATCGTCTCCAGCCTGGACAATGCGTCCCGGGGCGTGTTGGCGTGCGCGGTCGAGATCGAGCCGTCATGACCGGTGTTCATAGCCTGGAGCATGTCAAGCGCTTCGCCGCCGCGAACCTCGCCGACCACGATCCGGTCGGGCCGCATGCGGAGCGAGTTGCGGACCAGGTCGCGGATCGAGACCTGCCCGCGTCCTTCGATGTTCGGCGGTCGCGACTCGGCGCGAACCACGTGCGGCTGGTTCAGCCGAAGCTCGGCCGAGTCCTCGATCGTGATGATCCGTTCGTTTTCCGGGATGAACGACGAGACCACGTTGAGCGTGCTCGTCTTCCCGGCCCCGGTCCCGCCGGAGATGATGATGTTGATCTTGCCGCGAACGCTCGCCTCCAGGAACGACGACAGCTTCGCGCTCATGGTTCCGAACGCCACCAGATCCTGCGCCTTGAACGGCTCGCGGCTGAACTTTCGAATCGTAAGCACCGGCCCGTCGAGCATGATCGGCGGGATCGCCGCGTTGACGCGGCTGCCGTCGGGCAGGCGTGCGTCCACGTACGGCGAGGCCTCATCGATGCGCCGGCCGACGCGACCGACGATCTTGTCGATCGTGTGCCGGAGATGCGCCTCATCGAGAAACTGGGCCGGCGTGCGTACGATCTTGCCTTCGCGCTCGATGTAGACGGTGTAGGGACCGTTGACCATGACCTCGGTCACGGTCGGATCCTGAAGGTAGGGCTCGATCGGACCGTGGCCGAGGATGTCGTCGGCGATCTCGCGGGACAGGCGCTGCCGGTCGGCGCCCGACAGCGGCGTCTCGGTGCCGGCGAGCACGTCGCCGAGTTGTTCCCGGACGTGCGCCTCGAGCTGCTCGGCCGTCATCGTCTTGTCGTAGAGCTTCGGTCCGAGCGCCGCGACGAGCGCCTGATGGATGCCGCGTTTGAGTTCGGCGAACGGATCGGCGATGCGAAGCTCGGCGACGGAGCCGCCGTTGCCGGCCGGCGCCACGTCGCGCGCCTTCGAGAGTCGTTCGTACAGGCTCATGACACCTTCCTCTTCAAACGGAACCGGCCGCCTTTGGCGTCGGGCTCGTGGACGGGCGCGCCGCGGCCGACCGATTCGGCCAGCTCGCGGAGTGCGACCGTAACGCCCGAACGCGGATCAGCCAGCGCAAGCGGCGTGCCTTGGTTGATGGACAGCGGAACTTCCCGCGACGACGGGATCTGGGTCGTGACGCGCGCGCCGAGCATCCGTTCGACCTCTTGCACGCGCAGCCCCACCTGCGCGTCGGCGCGGTTGAGCAGCAGTCGAATGCGTTCCTTGCCGACGCCCAGCATCTCGAGCGTCTGCAATGCCAGCTTCGTGTTCTTGATGCTGGGAACGTCGAGGCTGGTCATGAAGATGCACTCGTCGGATTCGTCGAGCGCGGCAAGCACGTGTTCGGTGAACAGCGCCGGCGTGTCGATCACGACGATGTCGAACGACTGGCGAAGCAGCCGCAGGATTCGCTGCGTCGCCGACGGCTGGATCGTCTCGGCCAGGCCGGGCTCGAGCGGCGCGGCCAGCAGGTGCAGCCCGGACTTGTGCGGCGTCATGTACCCGGGGAGCGATTCCACATCGAGCCGCTCGACGTTGGCCGCAGCCTCGGACATCGTCCGGCCGGGGAACAGTTGCATCATGATCGCCTGATCCCCGAACTGCAGGTCCAGATCGACCAGCGCGACGCGAGTGTGACGCTGCGCCAGCAGGACCGCCAGGTTCGCGGCGATGAATGACTTGCCGACGCCGCCCTTGGCGGAGAACACGGTGACGACGCGGCACGGAGCGGACGGCTCGCGATCGTCGTGCGGAATGCCGCGGTCCCGCACGCCGTGCGAGACCTGCTCGGCCCGCTCGATCGCATCTTGCAGCTGGGCGCCGGTGAACGACGAGCCGAGCACGTCGCGAACGCCCGCGCGCAACGCCGCTTGCAGCAGGTCGCTCGTGAGCGCGTCGGTGATCAGCACGACGCTCACCTCCGGTGCGCCGGCGCGCAGCCGTTCGGCGATGGTGAGCGCGTCGGGTGCGCCAACCGACGGGCCCAGGATCAGAACGTCCGGCAGGTCCGGCTCGCCCGACGTCAACCGCTCGACGTCGGACAAGCCCAGGACCTGCAGCGGCTCCGTCCGTGATCCCAGCTCGTTTGAGATGCGGGCTTGGAAGTTGGGATCGGCCTCGATCAACGCGATCATCGAAATCACCCGAACACGTTTCCGGCCGTCCGGCCCGGCGTGCCGGTTGCTTTCGTGCCCGGCGGAAGCAGCGTGAAGTACACCTGGCCTTCCAGCACCGCGAATGCGAGCTGCTCGGCCTGGAACGGCGAGACCGCGAGCGTGAGCAGCATCCGATCGGTCGGAACCGGTTCGGCGCTCTCGCGCGCGGCTTCCCGGGATCCCGACGCCGGCGCGGCGGCGCTCGTCCGCGAGCCGACGGCGAGCACCTCGACGTCCTGCAACAGGAAGCGCACGACCGGATCGGTGTTCTCGGGCGAGACCTTCGCGATCACCGACACGCGATCGTGAGGTTGCACGAATCCGCCGACGCCCGGCGGGGCGGCCACCTCGACGCTCATCGCATGAAGACCCGGCGGAATCTGCAGCAACCGCGCGGCCTGCTCGGGCGAGGTAAAGCGCGTGCGAAGGATCTGCTCGCCTTTCTGGATCGTGACCGAGGCGACGGTGCCGCGAAGCTGCGGCAGCTCGGTGACCGCGCCTTCGGCGACGAGCCGCTTGGGGACGCCGGTCTTGACGAGCAGCTTGTTGCCGTCGGCCTGCTCGGCCGTCGTGCCGGCGGGGATCACGTCGCCGGCGATGTAGATCTGCAGGGTGGCGTTGCCGTCGACCGCGCGTCGCTCGATGGAGCGAACGTAGGAGACCCACGCACCCGTCGCCAGCGCGGCCAGCAGCAGCGCGACGACGAGGCTCACTCCTCGCCGGGACATCGTTCCGATACTCATTGGTCACTCCTCCCGTGAATCTGTTCGGTCGTTGTTACACGTCGCAGGATTGATCGATGTTCGTTCCGTAGCCGCCGCCGCACAGCGACACGCCGTGCACCGTCTCGCGGCCGCCGCTTGGGTTCTGTCCGATCGAGCCGACCCACCATTCGTCCACGAACTCCAGATCGACGAATGAGTTGTCGAGCAATTGCCCGGTGATCCGATCCCAGCCGTACACGCGCACGAGCAGGAACGCGACGTGGCAGTAGCGGGCGTTGGTGCCGGATCCCGTCCACGGCGGCGGCGCCTGGCAGCTCGCCGGGTCCCGGTCGTCCACGACCTTGTCGTAGACGATGATCGGGAACGTGATCCGGTTGTCGCGCAGGTACTCGAGCGAATCGAGCAGCGAGCCGCCGGTGCTGCCGGTCTGCGGCGCGCAGCCGTCCTGTGCACCGGCCTGCTCCGGATCGCAGTCCTTGACGCTGCCGGTCGCCTCATCGCCGAGCGATACGACGCCTTGGTAGCCGTTGTAGAACCATTCGCGCAGCGCCGTGACGCCGTTGGGCGGGCTCTCCCCGTTGAAGTCGAGCCAGTCCCAGTTGCCGGCCGCGTCGCCGCATCCCGACGCGCCGCGTTGCACGTAGATTCGATGCACGACGGCGTTCGGATACGACGGGTGGCCCGTTCCCGGCGCGCCCCATCCGGTGTCGTCGCCGCGCAGGTACCGGCTCCATTCCTGAAAGTGCTCGCTCTTGTCGCAGATGCCGATGGGCCGCATTCCGGTCGCGGCCGACAGCGGTCCCCATTGCGCGATCGAAGACGACGCAACCGGCACCGATCCGATGCCGAAGATTCCGGCGAAGCTGAGCTGCGCGGTCAAGCGACCGTCCACGCGGACGCGGCCCGACTCGGCCGCACAATCCCCGCCGGTGGGTGTGACCGTGAAACCGTCCAGCGTGGACTGCGCGTCGTTCGCCGCGACAATGCCGGACGCTTCGCTGCGGGCGTCGGTGATCGCGGTCGCGTCGCACGCGCGCGCGCCTTGCGCATCCAGATACCGGGCGGCGGCAAGCGCGGCCGCGTCGGTGTCGGTGATCAGGTTGCGGCGCGTGCGCCAGACGCTGCCCGAGTCGATGGACAGGACCGCCGCGCCCAGGACGGCCGTCAGCGACACGGCGACGATAACCGCGGTCGCGCCTCTCTCGTCGCGCCGGATCATGGGGTTCCCCGTTCGCATCGAAACACGCCGAGCGCCGTGTAGCGGATCTGCCGCTTGCCCCACAAGGGAATCGCGATCGCATACGCGCTGTTTTCGGGCACGATCGCCTGCACCGTCACGGTGCCGCCGACGCCGGCGATCTGGCACGGCCGCTGGGTTCCGCTCGTCGCCGGCGTGGTCACGATCCCCACGTCGGCCGGCGTGAACATCGACTGGGCTTCCCGGACCCGCGCGAGGATCTGCGTGTAGGTCGAGCCGATGGACGCGGATCGCGCGCCTTCGCGCGCGGCGGCTTCCAGGCCTTGTGCGCGGTTGTATGCGATGCCGAACTGCACCACGCCGAACAGCAGCATGAACAGCACGGTCATGACGATCGCGAACTCGACGGCGCTGGCGCCCCGCTGGTCACGTCCGCGCGATCCTCTCGTGAGTGGGAGCCTCAGCATTGCGTCACCTGCGAAGCCATCGAGCTGCCCGTGCATTCGTAGAGATCGCTTGAGTTCGAGCCCAGCACGAGGACGGCCAGGAGCACGACGGCGGCGATCAGCGCGGCCAGAAGGCTGTATTCGACGGCGGTGGCGCCGCGCTGGTCGCGCCGGCGGATGGAGCGGGCAATGCGCATGACCTCTCCTCCCAGAGGGGTGGTGCAAGACGCTTCTCGGCCCGGACGCCCGGGACGGGAGTGACCCGTCCCGGGCGACCTGCGGCCGTGGGTGGGTGGTGCCTACGGGCAGTTGTCCGCGCGCGCGGCGACCGAGTCGGCCGTGCACTGGAACGTGTCCTTGGTGTTGTTGCCCAGCAGCGCGACGGCCGCGATGATGACGGCGGCAATCAGCGCCACCATGAGGCCGTACTCCACTGCGGTTGCACCCCGCTCGCTGCGCAGGTTCATGCGCGCGACGCAGTACTTCGCGAAGGTGCGAGTGAAACCGACGAGACCCGACATGCGATACCTCCTCCTCCCGCTCCCGGCGTCTCCCCTCCGGAGGGCCGCGGATGCGTTCGTTTCCCGTTTGATTGATCGGCGGGAGGATGCAGGGGGATCAGAGACGCGTGACGCGATGTGGGATGCCGCTTCGATCTAGCGGCCTGAGTCGAATGACCTAATCGTTATAGCGAGCGGGCGACGAAGCCGCGGCGGTATGCCTCGGCGACGGCTTGGGCGGCGCTTTGAACGCCCAGCTTCGCGTAGACGTTGGCCAGATGGTTGCGAACCGTCCGCAACGAGAGCGTCAGCGTCTTTGCGATCTGAGCCGGCCGCGCGCCTTCGGCAAGCATACGGACGATTTCCAGCTCTCGATCGGTCAGCTCGACGGTGGTCGAGCGTGGCTGGGAGCGATGAATCACGCTTCGCGCGACGGTGGGACTCAGAAATGATGCGCCGGCCGCGATCGCGCGAAGCGCCATCAGCAGTTCGTCGGTCGAGGCGGACTTGAGCACATAGCCGTCGGCGCCGAGCGCGACGGCGCTCGCGATCGTCGCCTCGTCTTCGTGCATCGTCAAGAACATGATTCGCATTGCCGGATGCGCGGCCTTGAGCGCCTGCGCGATCTCGATCCCGCTTCGGCCGGGCAGGCCGACGTCCAGCACGACCATGTCGGGACGATGCAGCGCGACGGCGGCAAGGCCGGCCTCGGCCGAGCCTGCTTCGGCGACGACGGTGAAGCCACCGGCCGCGCCGACGATCAATCCGACGCTTTGACGCACCAGCGTATGGTCGTCGATCAGGACGACGCGGACGGTTCCGGCCTCGACCCCGGCCTCGACCCCGGCCCCGACCCCGGCCTCGATCGCAGTGCTCATGCGGTCCTCGACATGCGCGTCGCGGGGGCGAGGACCTCGACGCGTGTTCCGCCGCCCTCACGGACGCCGATCGCGATCGTCGCGCCGATGGCGTGCGCGCGTTCGCGCATCGTGTCCAAGCCCAGGCCGCCGTCACGAGCGGCGCCGGGCGCGAGGCCGCACCCGTCGTCGTCGATCGTCATGCGGGTCGCGCCGTCCGGATCAGGCGCGAGCCGCACGTGCACGGCCGTCCCCCCCGAGTGTCGCACGGCGTTGGAGATGGCCTCCTGGGCGATGCGAAGCAGTTGTCCTTCGACGAGTGCGCCTGCCCGTGTCGGCTCCGGCGCGTCCAGCGTGATCGAAGGGCCCAAGGATCCTTGCACGGCATGAACGTGCTCGCGGAGCGCGTCCGGCAGGCCGCCGGGCGGCATCGGGGCGGCAAGGTCGCTGATGAGCGCGCGAACGTCGGTGAGGGTGCGGTCGGCGACGCGCGCAAGGCGTGCCAGCCGCTCCGGGTCGCTTACGCGCCCGAGGTCGGGGTGGGCGAGCATGTCCAGTTCGAGCCGAAGATGAGCGAGCGTTTGCGCGACACCGTCGTGCAGGTCGGCCGCGAGCCGGCGTCGCTCACCGGACGCATCGGGACGCGCGCGAAGCGCATGGACCAGGCCGGCCGTCGTTCCCGTCAAGGGAAACAGCACCGCCCACGTCGCCGCGTGGTTGAGCGCTTGGAATCCGGCGCCGGTCTCTCCGGCCAGGTGGGGCAGCGACGCCGTGACCACCAGCGCGCCGCAGATCGCGCCGGCGACGATGCCGCCTTGAAGCCCGCAAACGGCAGCGATCGCGACGCCGATCGGGATCAGCGGCGAGGCGGTCGCGCCGGTCGCTGCGATGGCGAGCGAGGCTGCGCCGGCCGCGGCGAGCCGCAATCCGACGACCGCGTGGCGTGAAACGGTGCGTGCGCGCGTGTCGGCCGCCCTCTGGGATGGCGCGTACGCGCGGGAAACGATCTGGTTCGGCATCAATGCGCTCCCGACCTTCGTCCTCGTTCCCCCCGCTGTAGTGTCGGCAGGACCGCCCGTTTCCATAACTTTCGCGTATGCCGCTCCAAGGAGCGAACCCGGGCGAAATGACGGCGGGGCGTGACTCTTTTTTCCTAGCCTGCTAAGCAAAACGACGCAGAGGCCGCGGGTCGCGATACCATCGCCGCCGTCATGGGGAGCCCGTTGTACGCCGATCCGGACGGACCGCTTCGCCTTGCGGTGATCGCCGACTCGACCGCGTTCACCGGTCCGGCCGGACCGCTGCTCCCCGACGATCCGGCCCTGTACCCGAACGTCGCGGCGCGCGCGATCGAGGATGCGATCGGCCGCCGCGTGATCGTTGGGGTCGTGGCTCATCCGGGAACCGGGGTGCGGGGCACGCACTATGACGTCACCAAGAACCGCCACATCATGTTCGAGGTTCTGATGCGCGCCGACGGGGTTGTGCTCGGGCTCGGATCCTTCGACCACGCGCCGGTCGGTGTGCCGCCGCCGCTCGAGGCGATGATTCCCTTTGTGCGTCCGGCGGCACTCCGCCGCCGGTATCGGGCGCTCCTTCGCGCGGTCCACCCGGCGGGCGTCCGGCTGACCCGCGGCCGCTTCGCGCGCGTCCCGGCAGGGGAGTTCGAGCGCCTGTTCGATCGGATCCTTCACGAGGTCCGCGCGCTGACATGGGGCGCGCCGGGCGTCGTCGTGGGACCGACCAGCCACCGCAGCGGGTATTACGGACACCTGCATCCGCAGCACACCGCGCGGACCGCGATGCAACGCACCATCGCCGCACGCCACGGTTTTCCGTTCGTGGAATCGTGGCCGCTGGTCGAGCCGTGGGTCGAAAAGCTCAACGCGGACGGCATCCATTGGCCGTTCGAGACGCACGAGGAGATCGGCCGCGCCGTCGCGGCGGCGCTCGTGCCGCAGATCCGAGGCGAGATCGCGCCGCCGGGTATTCCCCACTACGAGGGGTTCGACGAGGCGTTTGCCCGTGCCGCGCAGCGCGACTATCGTCGCGAGCCGTGACTGAGTCCGAGGCCGACGTCGTCGATCTGCTCCAAGGGCTGATCCGCAACGCGTGCGTCAACGACGGCGCCATCACCTCCGGCGGCGAGGCGCGCAACATCGATCTGCTCGAGTCGGTGATCGCGGGCGACGGCATCGACATCGAACGCTTCGAGCCGTTCCCGGGCCGCGCGAATCTGGTTGCTCGCCTGAGCGGCTCGGATCCGAAGGCACCGTCGCTCGCGCTGATGGCGCACGCCGACGTGGTGCCGGTCAGTGAAGACCGGTGGCGCCGCGACCCGTTCGGAGGCGAGCTGATCGACGGCGAGGTGTGGGGCAGGGGAGCGGTCGACATGCTCAACCTGACCTCGTCGATGGCGATCGCGTTCAAACGTCTCGCGCGGCAGGGTTTCCGGCCGCGCGGCGATCTGCTCTACATCGCGGTCGCCGACGAGGAGACCGGCGGCGAGGCCGGCGCGAAGTGGCTCGTCGAGCACGAGCCCGACGCGATCCGAACCGACTATCTGCTCACCGAATTCGGGGGCATGCGCGTGCCGACCGCGCCGCCCGACCGGCCCACTTTTCCCGTCGCCGTGGCCGAGAAGGGCGCGAACTGGGTCAAGATCCGCTTTCGCGGCACGCCCGGCCATGCGAGCCTGCCGCTCGGCACCGACAACGCGCTCGTGAAAGCCTCGACGGCCGTGCAGCGGCTGGCCGAGTTCAGCCCGCGCGCCCGAACCGGCGGCGTGTGGGGCTCGTTCGTCGACGGCCTTGGTCTGCCGGACGACGTGGCCGCGGCGCTGAAGGATCCGGACGCCGTCGAGCAGATGACGACGCTGATCCCCGATCCCGCGCTGCAGCGGCTCCTCAACGCCTGCACCCACACCACGATCGCCCCGACGATGCTCCACGCGGGCGTCAAGACCAACGTGATTCCGGATTTCGCCGAGATCGAGGCCGACGTGCGCGTGCTGCCGGGCGAAGGACCCGAGGACATCGACCGGATCGTGCGCGAGGCGCTGGGGGATCTGGCCGGCGACGCCGAGGTCGAGATCACCATCTCGGGCCGCGCGACGTCCTCGCCGGAGCAGACGCCGCTCTGGGAGTCGCTGCGCGCGGCGACCGCGCGGATGGTGCCGGGCGCCCGGACGATCCCGATGCTGCTCGCCGGCGCGACCGACTCGCGGTTCTTTCGCACGCTCGACACCGTCTGCTACGGCTTCGGCCTGTATTCGAACCGGTTGTCGTTCGCCGAGTTCGGTGCGATGTTCCACGGCGACGACGAGCGCATCGACGTCGAGTCACTCGCGATGACGACCGACCTATGGGAAGCGGTCGCCACCGACCTGCTCGGTTAGGCGGTTGCGCGCCGGCCGCGGCGACGACGATGCACCGCATAGGCGCCGAGCCCGGCGGCCAGCGCCGCGGCCGCGATCCCGGCGACGCCGATCCCGATTCCGTCGCACGGCGACCCGGGCAGGTGATCGATCCCGGCGGCGCCGCAGTCGCGAACGCGCAGCAGTCCCCACATTCCCGCCTCCAGATACGGGATGCGGTGGTTGACCCAAAGATAATCGGCAGGCGCGCCGGCCCGGAACCTCGCCACCATCGCGTCCAAGCCGCCGACCGCCGCCGAAGACACCAGAGCGCTCCCGCGCATCCCCGGCTCGATAGGCCAGCGGTGGCCTTCGACGGAGAAGACCTGCACCTGCTCGCCCGACGGGACCAGGACCGCGATGCGGATCGCATCGCCGGCCTCCGCACGGATCAGCGGAGTCGCCGGATCGCCGTGCGTGGCGGGATCGTAGGCGCGCGCGGTCTTTGAGTCGGTGGCGCGTCGTTCGCGCAGCGGCTCGGTTCGGCCGTTGACCGCAACCGCGCCCCCGACCGCCGTGGAGTACGGCATCCGGTGGGTTCCCAAGCCGGCGTCGTCATCGATCCACAGCAGCACCGCGTCCCGCCACGCCGTGCGGCCGGGTACGACCGCGTCCGTCAGCCACCCTGACGATGTCTCGGCGCCGGTCCGAGGATCGCGATAGACGGTCCCGGGGGGACCGACGACCACGGCGCCGTGCAAGCCGCGCCGCGAGCCGCCCGCGAGATCGGCGCCGTCGCGCAGCATGGCGACCGTCTCGCCGATCTCCGGTGATGCGAAGAACGTGTAGGTGCGCGAGGTCCCGGGCGCGGCCGCCTGCACGGGCTCGCTCCCCGCGGCCACCCCGGCCGAGGACGATGGGTCGTAGGCGAGCAAATCGGCATGCAGCGACACGGGCGCGCCGGTCGCGTTGGCCAGCGAGACCTCGATGCAGTCGCCGACCGATGCGCGAAGCACGAACGGCTCCGGAAGGCCGCCGGCTTCGACGGCGCTGCGCGCGCTTTCGGCGACGAATGCCGCGGCCTCGCCTCCCAGGGATGGGATCGTCGCGGGAACCGCGGCCGCACGGAACCGCCGCGTCGGCGCGCCGGGGGGACACACGCTCGTCGCCGGCGTCGCCGGCTCGCGTCCGGGGAGCGCGCGGATCGACTCGTCGCTCGGGTCGAGCACGCGAAGCAGACCCCACGATCCTTCGCGAATCTTGAACGCGCGGCCGTTGGTATACAGATAGTCGCCCGGCATGCGTTGCGGGCCGCCGGCGGCCGGCAACACGAGGTCCATTCGCTCCGAGATCCCGATTCGCGCCGTCGAAACCGGTCGCGACGAGCGGCTCCACGGCTCGAGCCGGAACCAATGGCCGTCCACGTGGATCGTGTGGATGTCGTTGGTGCCGGCCACGAGCGTGCGTACCACGACGGGATCGCCCAGGTGCGCCCGGATCAGCGGCGTCTCGGGATCGCCGCGGGTGCTGGCGAATGCGCGGGGCGGGGGATCTCGGCCGCGAAGCGGCTCGATTCGCTGGTTGATGGCGCTGCCGCTCGACCGGCCTTCGTGTCCGATCGGCTGGTCGTCCTGCAAGAACAGCACCGCCTCGCGGAACGATCCGGTGACGTCGGCCGAAACGCGCGCGTTAGTGACGATGTCGGCGATCGCGCCGCTGCGGATCTGTGTGCCGCTCGCGGGATCGTGATAGGTGGATCCGGGCGGTTCGACGACGAGCGCGCCGAACAATCCGTGTCGCCACGATGCGATCGCGTTGACGTGGTCGTGGAAGTATGCCGTCCCCGACTGTACGTCCGGGTACCAGCGGTAGCGAACGAACTCGGTGGAGACGATCTCGCCGTCGGGATGCGAGCGCGCGAGCGGTGCGTCCAAGATCAGCCGGGTGCCCTCGATCCGGGAGATGCGTCGCGCTTCGAAGCGGTCGGTGCCCAGACCGATCCCCACGACGATCCCCGGACGGAAGCGGCCGGCGGCCGACACGGTGACGCCGGGCGCGCCCGCGGCCGCGGCGCGTGCCGTCACCGGATCAGCCGTGTAGGGACGGACCGACTGCTCGTAGTTGAAGCCGTTGACGACACCGTCGGAGGCTTGGACGTCGAACTGGACGAAGTGAATGTGAAGATTCACCTTCGAGAATCCGTGGTTGATCGGTCCGTCAGGGATCGAAGATGCGAGCACCACGTCCACGCAATCCTCGGAGGCGTTGGCGCGGATCGCAAGCGGACCGCGGAGCGCCGGATCCGCGCGCGCGGCCGCTTCGTCCTCGGCGAGCACGTAGAGCTGCCCGCCCGGATCGGTCAGGCCGGCACGGCGATTGAGCGGGACCGCCAGCGAGACGGCGTTGACGAAGAACGTGCGGATCGTCGTGCCCGCCGGGCACAGGCTCGCAGGGCCGGAGGCTCCGGGCGCGGGCGGATCGGGCCCCAGGCCGGGGTCCAGGAACGGCGAGGGGGCGTGGCCGGGCGCGAACGGCGGCCGCCGGCCGAGCTGCGGCCGCAGGAACGGATAGGCAAGCAGCCCGGTCTGCGGATCGAACAAGATCGGGGGCCTGCGGCCGGGCGCGGCCGGGGCATGTCCCGGCCATCGGCGCGCGTCCTCGGGCTCGCCCACCACGATCCCGCCCTCGACGCGCCAATCCCAGACCGACGCGTCGTATTCGCCGGGCCGGCCGGCCGGCGGCAGCTGCATCGCCGCCCATTCCGATGCATCGGCGACGGTGCGCGCGCGTCCGGCGAAGGTCACGCTCCGGCCGGCCAGCGCCGAAGACGTTACCGCCGCAACCACGGTGCCGGCGCGCAGTGGCGGCAGCGGCGGCAGCGCGTCGGTCGAGGCGGAGCCGTCCTGGAGCGTGTTGTAGACGCGCCAGATGCCCCACATGCCTGCGAAATAGTGATGGGCGACGTGGCAATGAACCAAGAAGTCGCCCGCGGATTGCTGACAGCCGCCGGCGCCGCAGTCGCCAGCGATGTCGAAGGTCTCCGACGGCCCGATCGACTGCGAGTCGGTGCGCTCCGAGGCGACGGGCGTAAGCGGCGGACGCTTGTCCAGGCCCGCGTTGACCGGAGAGGAATCGGCGTCGGGCTGGCGACGCCAGCGGATCGATCCGCCGTGGACGTGGTGCACGTGGAAGACCTCGCTGCCGCCGTGCACGAGCCGCTGCTTCACCGGTTCGCCCAGGTAGGCGCGCAGAATCGGGGTCGCCGGATCGCCGAAGGCATAGGACGAATATGCAAGCGACTCGTCGAAGCGGCCGGTCAGTCGTTGCTGCAGACGCATCCGGTTCATGAACGGCTCGCTGCGGAAGTTGATGGCCCGCGATCCGGGGCGGTACGCGGACAGGAGCGGATCGACGAGCGGAACGAGGCTGTCGTCGGCGGCTCTCAACTGGTACTGCTCGTCGCCCACCTCGTGATAGAACAACGCGAACTCGCGGAAGGCCCTGCCGTCGGGAGGCGTGATCACCGCGTCCCAGCCGCGGGCGTCCTCGCCGGTCCGTGGGTCGGTCCAGCGCGAGCCGGACGGCTCGATCACGATCGCGCCGAACATTCCGTGCGAGGTTTGTGCGCGCTCGTCGCCGTGCGAATGGAAGTAGTGGGTCCCTTCGCGCTCGCCGGCCGGGATTGCCCACGTGTAGGTCACGGTCGCGCCCGGCGCGGCCGTGGCCGTCGGGTTCGTCGCGACCGCGGGCGCGGCGCCGACCATGAGCGCGCCGCCGTGCACGTGAAGGCTCGCCGGCTCGTCGAGGTCGTTTCGCACGGTGAGGCGAAGGCATTCGCCCGGACGGGCTCGCACGACGGGCGGCTGGATCGCGTCGCCCTGCAAGCCGGGCGTGACGGCGTAGTCGCCTCGGCCGGTGCGCGCGTCGGCGTTGCGCTTCTCCTCCGCCCGGATCTCGTCCGTCAGGTCGGTGAACGCGAACATGCGGCCGCGTGGGTCGTGGTCGCCGAACCGATTCAGCGTGACGTCGACCGCGATCGCGCTGAGGGCGATCTCACGCCGCGGCATCGATGGCTTGCACGCGCTGCCGGCTGGGGTCGTCCCCGTCTGCGCCGCGAGCGTGAAGCCTTCCGATTGCTCATGCCCGGCGTCGGTGTGGGAGTGCGCGTGCGAATCGTGGTCGTGCGCACCGACTGCCCGATCGCCTTTCGTCGTGTCCGGGCCGCCGGCTGCGGTCCACGCCGGCACGCTCGCGGCGACGACCGCGAGGACGGCCGCGAAACGCCGTCCCCCTCGGACGCGCCGAGGGGGACGCGCGCTTACGCGCATGGCCTTACGCGACGGTGATCGAGCCTTCCATGTCGGGATGGACCAGGCAGCGGTACTCGTACGAGCCGGCCGTGCCGAACGTGACCTGCCAGGTGATCGCGCCGGGGGGGCCGAACCCGAGCAGGATGCCCGAGTTCAGGAATCCCTCGCCGTTCCAGGTTCCCGCGTCCGTGACGACCGGCTTGTCGCCGGGAGGACCGGTGGGCGGAGACCCGGCGGGGCCGGCCGCCTTGGGATTCAAGTGCCAGGTGCCGTCGGGGGCTTTGGTGAGGAACTCGACGGCGTCCTGCGGGGCGTTGAACGTGACCGTGTGCGCGCCGACGGGCAGGAACTTGACCGGCTCGCCGACTTTGGCGGTCGCTTGCTTGGGCAAAAACTCGGTCACGCCGGCGTCGGTGCCGCCTTCGATCAGGTCCGGCTTGGTCGTTCCCGCGAACAGCGTTCCCGGACCCATGCCGTTCTTGGACTGGTCGAAGGCGCCTTTGAGGGTGCTCCCGATCCCGGCGATCTCGTCGGCCGCTTTCTTGGCGACCGCGGCCGCGTCGGCCACGGTTCCGGAAGCGGCGACGACCTCGACCTTGCCGGTCATGATCCCGCGGTGGAGCGTGCAGAAGTAGTTGTACGTGCCGGGCGTGATGCCGGGATCCAAGGTAACGCTGAACGTCGTGCCGTCCGGCATGAACCCGCTGCTGTAGAGCGCGTAGGCGCCGGTGAAGGTCGCCGGCTGGGTGCGGTTCTCGCACGCGGCTTC
>Ga0214472_10002767_pt1 | contig 18701 bp, 11 predicted proteins | sample RVTome_6_FD_207662 | JGI IMG/M metagenome (GOLD analysis project Ga0214472, IMG submission 207662) | Soil microbial communities from uranium-contaminated site in the Upper Colorado River Basin, Wyoming, United States - RVT140D175 | ecosystem: Environmental > Terrestrial > Soil > Contaminated >...
TCGACACGCCGAGCGAGGTGAAAGCTCCCGGGATCTCTTCCTTGATGCGCTTGACCGACTCGATGGTTTCGATCGCGGCGCGGCGCTGCTCTTCCATGCCGGTCGTGATCGGGAACGTAAGCGTGTCGAAGATCAGATCGTGCGGCGCCAGCCCATATTCCAGCGCGACCCCCAGGATGCGCTTGCAGACCTCGGCCTTCCAACCGGCGGTCGTCGCCTGGCCGCGCTCGTCGATCGCCAGCGCGACGCATGCGGCGCCGAACCGCTGCGCCAGCCGCAGATTGCGGCGAAGCCGGGAATCGTCGCCGTCGCCCTCTTCCAGGTTGATCGAGTTGATCACCGCGCGGCCGCCGATCATCTCGAGCGCAGCCTCGATCACCGGCGGCTCGGTCGAGTCGATGAACAGCGGCAGCGTGCATTGGGTGCGGTACCGCTCGATGATGGATCGCATGTCGGCGACGCCGTCGCGGCCCGTGTAGTCCACGCACACGTCGAGCGCGTGCGCGCCTTCCCGAACTTGTTCCTTCGCAACCTGCACGGTCTGATCCCAGTCGCCGGCGCCGACGATCTCTTTGAACTTGCGCGAGCCTTGCGCGTTGGCGCGCTCGCCGATCACGAAGAACGAGGTGTCCTGCTTGAACGGCTGCGCGATGTAGAGCGAGGCGCAGGCCGGCTCGGGGACCGGCCGTCGCTCCTTCGGGGTGGCGCCGTCGAACGCGGCGCGCAGCGCGGCGGTGAACTCGGGCGTCGTGCCGCAGCAGCCGCCGACGATCGAGGTGCCGAACTCTTCGACGAAGACGCGTTGATGCCGTACCAGCTCATCGGGGGTCAGCGGATAGAACGGCCGGCCGTCGCGCAGTTCGGGAAGGCCGGCGTTCGGCTGCACGCTGACCGGACGACGCGACGACTGGCACAGATACCGAACGTGCTCGGTCATCTCCAGCGGCCCGGTCGCGCAGTTGATCCCGACAACATCGATGATCTGATATGGCTCGAGCGCGGCCAGCGCGGCGGCGATCTCGGTGCCGAGCAGCATCGTGCCGGTCGTCTCGATCGTGACCTGCACGATGAGCGGCAGCCGCGCGCCGGTCGCGTCGAAGGCATCCATGATGCCGCCGAGCGCCGACTTGAGCTGCAGCATGTCCTGGCAGGTCTCCACGATCAGCAGATCGGCGCCGCCGTCGATCAGGCCGCGCGCTTGCGCGCCGTAGGAGGTGGCCAGCTCGCGAAAGGTCGCGTGTCCGAGGCTCGGCAGCTTCGTGCCGGGCCCCATCGATCCGGCGACGAACCGCGGCCGGTCGGTGAAAGAGGCCGCGACCTCTTTCGCGAGCCGAGCGCCGGCGACGTTGAGGTCGTAGACGCGATCCGCGCCGTCGTACTCGGCCTGGACGACCGCGTTGCCGCCGAAGGTATTCGTTTCGACGACGTCGGCGCCGGCCCGGAGGTAGGCCTCGTGGATCGAACGGACGACGTCGGGCGTGGTGAAGTTCAAGATCTCGCTGTTGCCTTCTTCGCCCTGGTAGTCGTCCAGCGAGAGGTCGGCGGCATGGATCTGCGTGCCCATGGCGCCGTCGAAGACGACGATGCGCTCGCGAAGAAGATCCAGAAAGCCGCTCACGCGGCGAAGTGTAGCGTCGGCGGCGTCTTTCGCGTGTGGCTATTCGGGCCGATTTTCGACTTCGACCTGGGCCAGCATCGGAGCGGTCTGGTCGCGGTTCGAAACGATCGGCTCGCCGGAGGGCCAGTCGATCTGAAGGGCCGGATCGTCGTAGCGGAATCCCAGCTCGTCGGTTCCGTCGTAGACCTGATCGACCAGATAGGTCATCGTCGCGTCGGTGACGGCGAAGAAGCCGTGCGCGACGCCCGCCGGAATGTAGAGCCCGATGTCGTCGGCGAGTTCGATCGTGGCCGACGCGCCCGTCGTGGGTGATGAGGCGCGAAAGTCGTAGAGGCCGGCGACGGCTCGGCCCGAGACCAGATTCCAGTAGTCGGCCTGGAACAGGTGATAGTGCATGCCGCGCAGCGTCCCGGCGCGGCTGTCGCTCCGATTGGCTTGCAGCATCTCGCGCGCACCCGGGATCCACGTCCGCCGGAACGTTTCGACGAACCGCCCGCGGTCGTCGCCGTGCTCCTTCAGGCGGACAAGATAGACACCGGAAATCTCTTTCAGTTCTTCGACGGATTCCATGCGCGAAACTGTAGCCGAGCCGCGCGGCCGCCGCTCATCGATCGCTATCGCTGCAGCGACAACCGCCGCGCAAGCGCGCAGGCGAGCGAAAGCAGGACGAGTCCCGCAGCAAGTCCCGTATCGGCGACTCCGGTCGCGGGCAACTCCCGACGCACGCCCTTGACCGCAGGGACCGCGGCAGGTTGGGGCGCGGGCTGCGTGACCGGCGCGGGCTCGATTGCCGGTTCGGCCGGCGCGAAGAACGAGGGACCGCCGGTCTGGCGGAGAAAGCCGGGCAGCGCGACCGAGCCGCCGCGTCGCGTGTCGGAGTAGGCGGCGACCATGCGGCCGGTCGCGTCGATCTCGATCGAGAAGTAGTCGCCGAGCCGGCGATCGACTCCCTGCGCCTGACACGCGGTCCCGCCCTGGCAGATCGTGCCGCGATGGATCGGCTCGCCGGTCGCCTTGGCGACCGCGTAGGCCGCCGTGGCCCACGCGTCGCATCCCAGGCCGGTGGTGGTCGCGGCGACCATGATGTTCCATCCGTGCTCGCCGGGCGTCTCGGCATCGTGGTCGGGCAGCGATTCGTCCGCCTGAAGCCACGCGACGGCGACGCGGCCGTCGTCGCCGACCGCGATCCACGGCCAGGTGTCGGTCTTGTCGTCCAGGTCGACGCGAAGCGGATCGGACCAGGTCACGCCGCGGTCCTTCGATGCCGAAACGTACACGCCGGCCGGCCGCGCGCCGCGCCCCGACTCGTCCCAGGTGACGTAGAGGTTGCCGCTCGGATCCAAGTCGAAGGCCGGCCAGTGCGCGAGCATGTCCACGCCCTTGGCGATCGGGTGCAGCGTCGAGGTCAGATCGTCTTCGCGGGCGTTGCGGAACACGGCCATCGACAAGATCTTGTCGCCGCCGGTTTGCAGATGCGTTTCGTAGAGCGTGCCGTCGCGCTTGTCCACGCGAAGGTCGCCGAGGCCGTCGCCGTCCGGCAATCCGTCGGTGAAGGTGCGGCCGCCGTCCTTGGACTTGAACAGCGTATGGCCGACCTCGCCTGCGGGCGCGGTGCTGGTTCCGCCGCCGAACACGTTGCCGACCAAATACACGACGTCTTTGGCGTCGGCTTCGCTCCACTGGCGATCGGCGACGTCTTCGCTGAAGAAGTTGCGAAGCTCGTAGGTGCGCCCGATGTCGTGGGACGCCGACATGGCCACGTTGAGCAGGTTGATCTCGCTGATGTAGACGGTCCCGGCGGCGTCGATCGCGAAATCGGGGTCGCTGAAGCCGCTGCCGTCCTGGTTCGCGGGCGCCGGGCGACCGGCGAACGTCCAGGTCTTTCCATGGTCGGGGCTCCAATAGAAGTACGCCTGGCCGTTGTATTCGTCGGTGAACGCGCCGGTTCCGCCGCCGGCTTCGGGCCCGTAGAGGTGGGTGGTGCCGGCGTGAGCGCCGTAGAGCAGGGTCCCGTCGGGATGCGTCGCGATGATCGGCTCGCCGCCGGCGCGTGCTTGGTCGATGATCGCCATCTCGCCGAAAACCGGCGCGCCCGGCGGCAAGCAGCTCGCGGCCGGAGACGATGCGGCGACCGAAACACCGAGGACGGTGGCGACGGCCATGAGTCCTGCCGCTGCGCGCGGCCGCGAGGAATGGTTTCTCATCTTCCTGAATGGTTCGCCGCCATCCACGTTCGCTCCTTCCGGCCGCCGCCTCCCCTCCGTGCTTGCCCACCCTGCCCCCTTCGAAGTACCCTCGCGCAAGGGGCGACGCCTGGGGGCAGGTCATGAGCACTCATCCGCTGTACACCACGCCGGTCACCGAGGATCAGTGGGAGATCCCCGGCACCTTCGAGACGGTCTTCAACTGGGACTACGACGAGATGCGAGACCGGCTTGTCTCGCTGTACAAAAAGGGCAAAGACAAGCAGTGGGATGCGGCAGAGCGCATCGACTGGTCCCAGGATGTCGATCCCGAGAACCCCTCGCAGATGCCCGACGAGGCCAACATCGGCATCTACGGCTCGGACATCTGGGAGAAGATGACCGAGAAGGAAAGAGTCACGCTGCGCCTGCACGTCGAAGCATGGCGCGGCTCGCAGTTCCTCCACGGCGAGCAGGGCGCGCTGATCTGCTCCTCCAAGATCGTGCAGGCCGTCCCCGACATCGACTCGAAGTTCTACGCGGCTACGCAGGTCATCGACGAGGCGCGTCACGTCGAGACCTACTCGCGGTATCTGCATACCAAGGTCAAGCTCGCCTATCCGATCAACCCGAATCTGCGCACGATCTTGGAGCAGGTCATCCGGGACTCGCGGTGGGACTTCACGTATCTCGGGATGCAGGTGCTGATCGAGGGGCTCGCGCTGGCCGCGTTCGGAATGATCCGCGACGTAGCTCAGAATCCGCTGGCCGCGTCGATCAACGCCTATGTGATGCAGGACGAGGCCCGCCATGTCGCCTTCGGACGGCTCGCGCTGCGCGACTATTACCCGCAGCTCACCCAGGCCGAGCGTGACGAGCGCGAAGAGTTCGTCGTCGACGCCTGCTACCTGATGCGCGACCGCTTCAAAGCCGAAGAGATCTGGGGCAACCTGGGTCTGCCGGTCCGTGAGTGCGCCGAGTACGTGAACAACTCCGAGCGCATGCAGATGTTCCGCAAGATGCTGTTCATGCGGATCGTGCCGATCGTCAAAGACATCGGCCTGTGGGGCGAGCGCGTCCAGAAGGCCTACGCCGACATGGGCGTGCTGGACTTCGCCACGACGGACCCCGACGAGACCTCACGCGCGGACGAGGACATCGCCGAACAGTTCGACCTGCGGCGCCGCCAGATCGACGAGACCATCGCCGCGGCCGACTAGATGAGTCCGGCGTTTCGCTCTCGCGTCCTTTCGCGCACCGTCGCCCTTCGCCGTCGCGCGCGGCAGCCGATCCCGATGGCGCTCATGATCGTCGTCGTGCTCTTCGCCGCAAGCTCGCAAGTCTTGCGAATCGATGCGAACGCAACGCTGCCGCCGGTCGCCGAACGGAACCCATTCGCAGCGCCCGGCGCGGCAGCCGGCGCGGCGACCGATGCAGGAACGATCGCGTCGGTTCCGCTGGCGGTCCGCATGGAGGCGCCGGACCGGTTCCGCGGCTCGACGATGCTCACGGCGACGGTCACGCCGGCCGCGCCCGGTCGCCACGTCGCGTTCCAGGTGCGCCAGGGAGATGCGTGGAAGGCGCTCGCCTCTGCCGCGATGGACGTCGCCGGCGTCGCATCCGTCGTGTGGCGTCCGCCGGCGTCCGGCATGTATTCGGTGCGGGCCGCGACCGGCGCCGGGGAATCGGCGCTGCTCGGATCGCCGGTCAACGTCGCCGCGCTCGCGCCCGGCGCGCGAATCGTTCGCTGGCGCGAGTGGATCGAGCCGGGCATCGACGGCGCCGATGACTTCGCCGACGTGGTGTCCCGAATCTTGATCGACGCGCGCGGCTGGGCCGCCACCGGCGATGCGTTCTTCGTTCAGGCAGCGTCCGGCCCGGTCGACATGCTGGTCAAGCTCGCCACACCCAAGACCACCGACCGGCTCTGCCGCCCGGCCGACACGCGCGGGAAATGGTCCTGCCATGCAGGTGGATCGATCGTCGTCAACGCGGATCGATGGTTCAAAGGGTCGCCGACGCTCGACATGCCGCTCGCCGACTATCGCGCGCTCACGATCAACCACGAGACCGGTCACGCGCTCGGCTTCGGGCATGCGGGCTGCGGCGGCCGCGGCACAGCGGCGCCCGTCATGATGCAGCAATCGAAGGGCTTGGAGGGCTGCCTCCACAATCCTTGGCCGACGGACCGCGAACTCGCGCGTCTGTAAAGGGAAACAACGAAGGGACGGCCTCTGGAGTGGCCGTCCCTTCGCGGGGAGGAATTGCTCTTCGTTACTCGTCCGACTCGGCTTCACCCGTGTCGGTGTCTTCTTCGCCACCGGAGCCACGTCCGCGGTTGCCGTTCCCGGCGCCCTTGGCGGCAGCATCGTGTCCCTTGGCCGAGTTGCCCGGTCCGGCTTCGTCGCCGTCTTCGTCGTCCTCGTCGCCGCGACCGGCATGAACCGGCTTGCCGCAGTCGCTTTGGGCGGCGGCGCGGGTTGCGTCGGAGTCGCCGAGCGCCGCGATCGCGCTGACGTAGTCGCCGTGTGTCCAGTTCCCCTCGAGCCCTTCGACACCCTCGCATCCATCGTGAACCCGCTCGACGGCCTCCTCGTCCTCGGTCTCTTCCTCGCCTTCGGTTTCGGTCGCGGTAGGAGTCGGGGTCGGCTCGGTTGTCTCTTCGGTCTCCTGAACGGTTGGTTCCTCCGTCCCTTCGGTCGAGTCTCCGCTCAACGCGTAGGCGCCACCTACCAGCGTGAGCGAAAGCGCGATCGACGTGACGGCCATGAAGAGCTTTCGAACGAACATGCGGCCCATTGTCGGTGTCCTCTCCTCGATCGACGGTTCGCATCGGGAAGCGACGGACTAGTCCGTCTGGGTACGCATGACATTCAGCCAGGGACGGCCGAGACCGCGACGAATCGGGCGGCCGAAGCGCCTTTTCGCCGGCGGGACGCTTGGAAAAGGAGCCCCACGCTCGAAATCTCGGCGCCTCAGGGCTCGGAAACCCGCTCCGGCTCTTGGGCGACCTTGTCCGCGACCTTGTCCGCGCCCTTCCCGGCAACCAGCAGCGAATACCCGAAGGAGATCACCGACACCACGACCAGCAGCCCGATGAACGGCGCCGCGTAGGTTGCGCCGTTACGAGGCCCGTGGTCGAATCCCACGTCCGTCCCGATCCCGGTGATGGCGATATCGTCCAGCGTGTTCAGAGAGATCCGAATCGCCCACCACACGACCAATCCCAACGCAAGCCCCGCCAAGACGAGGGCGGCACCAGGGGTCTTTGGCCTGACCATCGGAGGCCGTATCATCGGCGACGGCCGCAACCCGCTCAAGCGCGCTCGATCTCTTTGAAGAGCCGATCCCAACCATCCGATCCCCGCGGCGACGAATACTCCCATGACGGGCGCCGCGAACATGGCCGCATGAACTCTCGAGGGGTACCAGCCCACCGGTCTTTCTGGGGGCAAGAGTCCGAAGGCCGCGTTCACGACCTCCTCCAGCGAATTCATCCCGATGCGAACCGCCCACCAAGTCGCCACCCCACCCGCAAGGCTGGCGACCAACAGAAGCCGCGTTGGCTTGTCCACATTCCGTGTCACCACCAGTATTCCTTGCCGGGGTCAAGCCGAAGTTCCCAGGATCTTTCCTTCTCCTGCGCGTATGGGCAGGGAACCGAGATCGGAACCCCTTTGTAAGTCGCACTAAAGTAGGGGCAAGGGAACTTCCACGTCCAGTCCCACTTCCTGTATCGATGCTTGAAGAGGGCGAGGGGTTGAGCCGACTTATCGTTGGGTCCGCCGGAAGAGTGATCGTTGTTCTCCCAAACGGCCATCCAGAGATACGCGGCGACAAGGCGATGTCTGATCTCGGTAGAGTGGGCATCGGGGCAGCCGGGGAACGACTCGTTTCCCTGCCAGACGCTGCGACCGTACCCGGTCTTCTCACCGGCGGGGACGAACTCTTCGGTACCCGAGCCGTAGGACCAGCTCGTTTCGGAAGTCCATTCGGCACGACAGTGGCCGTTCTCGACGACCTGCTGCTGCTGAGCTCTCCGCCAATGTCCTCCTCTGAAGGGGCTCGTCACCTTCCATGCCCCGTCTTCGCCGTTGTTCTTCCATCCCATACTGAGATGGTCGTAGTCGAGGTTCCGCATCCCCCGGCCATGAACCACCCACGTGAAGAACTTCTGCTTTCGGTTGTTCACAGTGGCCGGTCTGCCACCTTGGTTTCCGAGGATCAACTGCACCGTCTGCTTGCAGCTGCTGCCTCTGTACACCTCCTTCCCATCGGCCGTGACGCACCGCTCCTGGCATTCCTCCGGGCTGTTATCGACGCACTGAGGTTGCGTCCCGCCATCGCCACCCTCTAAGGCGAAGACACCGCTGCTCTGCGCCTCGTCATTGGCGTCGGCGGCCGAGGGCTCATGGTCTTCGAAAGTTTCGTTGGCGGATGGGAGATCACACGAACGCGCGTACTCACATAGGACGCCGTAATGGTGAAGAGAACGGAGGACGGTGGGGTATGTCGCCGGATAAGCGAGCTGCGCCGTCTGGTCCACCTGGCGCGTGGCTTCCCACGGTGACGGGTAGGGAGGCTCTACCGTCGGCAGCTGATTGGGCTCGTGCCGGTTGATGAAATCTGCCGCGTCCAGCCAGTGGCCGAGCAGGGGATCAAGCACCACCTCGGTCACGATCGAATCCGTCATGACCGGATCCGCGTATGACAAAGTTACCTGGCTCTCGCATGTGGCATCGCAATCCGGCAGATCCTGGGCCATGTGCTGGGACGCCCAGATCTGCCGATCAAGCATCAGCGCAGCCTCAGGGTGCGAGATGAAGTAGATGAGCGGATCGGGATTGCAGGACCAAGAGCCTGTCACCGTATAGCACAGGCTCCATTGATGCTCCTGCACGTTCGGCAACTGCCCCGGAGGCGGAGTGCACGGATAGTCGGGCATGGGACAGGGTCCCGTTTCGACGGGAGGCATGTCCAGGCCGATGGTGGACGCACTCTCCGGCAGGCGGACGTCAATGGGATCGGCGATCAGCGCCTTGACTCCCGAAACGCCGAGCTGCTGCGAAACACCCGTGCGGAAGGTCGAAATCTGCTGATAGATCGCACGTTGCCGAAGGTCGGCGGCCTCCGTGACGACGTCGGCCAAGGGGACCGTGACGTGCTCACCGGCCAGATCGTAGGCCACCTGCGCTGTGGCAAGCGAGAACAATTGGCCCAGCCCGCCGAAGCCTGCGTGCTTCGATCCCGAAATCGAGACCTGATACGACTTGGCCTCAACGACGACCTGATCGAAGGTCCACAAGCACAGCCCGCTCACGCATTCCTCGCCGCCCGAACCGACCTGCACCTCAGGAACGGCAACCGTCGTGCTGGGGATATCGATCGTGCCCGCGTAGAAGTCGATCTCCCGAATCGACTCGTTGCCGCCCGAATCCTGCACTCGAAATCGGATCCGATACTCGCGATCGGGAACTAGCGCCACCGGGTTCGCCGACCCGATCGCCTTCGTTTCCCCATCCCAGAGCGCCGGCACGCCCACCGGATCGGTCCCTGCCGTGGTATCGGTGAGGCTGATCTGCGCGCTCGACGGGCTGATCGGAGACCCACTGTCGATCACGCGAGCAACGATCCGCAGCGAGGAGACCATCGCGTTGCCACCGTCCACCGGCGCGACGGGCACGATCTGAGGGACCGAACGATCGACGAGGAACGAATCGTCAACGACCCAGGACAGGACCGCCCCCGAGACGCAGTCCGACGCGGTAATGCGGTAGTCGTAGGATCCGTCCGGTGTTAGACCCATTACGTGATACGAGGCCGCCCACGTGGATGAACCGTCGGGATTCGATTCCATCAACTCCAGCGCGACACCATCCTCCGCCGTTGCATCGGTGAAAAGCACGCACAAGCCGGTAGCCGGCGCCCAAGTCGTCACCTCGACGTTCAGATCCGCCGGACTCTCCGAAACCACGACCGGATCCACCGTCGCAGCTAGAACATACTCTGCCGTGAAATCGATCGGGTTCACCGCCTGAAGCGGCGAAACGTCCCGCGACTGTGTGACCAAGCCGGTCCTGGAAACCGTAATCGTGTAAGTCTGAGGAATGGTCTCCTCGATCCGGTAGAACCCTTGCCCGTCCGTGTACGAGGCATGACCCGCGTTGTCGCCAACTTCCACACCCACGAGAGCACGTCCCAAAGCGTCGCGCACGTGACCCTGAATGACCATGCCGACTGCGGCCACAGGGCTCGCGACCACGAGCACGGATGCGATCGTTCCGACGGCGACAATGAAGCTCACCAAGAACCGGGTTGCTGGCTTTCTAGGCATCGGGTTCTCTCCTCAAAATCAGACAAGCGCCAACACAGTGACCCCGGGATTCTCGGTGATCATGGCATCACCACTTCGCTCGAACGAGCGTGATCCCAATTTGGAATCAAAGTAGTGCAGTGCGCCGTATCCGACCTCGGATGCGATCGTCCGGAACCCTCCGCGAACGCGGTAATCGTAGATCCCCCCATTCGTGATCTCCGGCCTTCCCCCCGCGATGTGCACCTTGACGTCCCCGAGCAGCGGGATGTGCCTTGCGATGTAGAAGCTGCTCCCCTCGATGATGAAGTCTCCGGGAACCAGCACACTCGAGTAGTCGTCGCACGTCACTAGCGTGTCGCAAATTCGCACCCACATCTGCCCCGAAGTGTCATCCCGAATGTACGCGATCACGAGAGCATACGGCTCCGTGCCCTCTTGAACCGGAGTCAAGGGGGCAATTCCTCCCACCACTACCGAGTGCGCGAATATCTCAATCACTGGGGAAACGGGTGCTGCTGCACCCGCGTGAAACCCGGTTGGGGCAAGGGTGGACACTGCCGCGAGGATCATGACCAGCCGCCAGCTACGCACAGGAACCTCCTTCGATCAGTTCGAACCGAAAGTAGAGGCCGCCTTTGATGGCAAAGCCATCCACGATTGGCCCTTGCAACCCGACCCCTGTCGCGATCTCTACCGGTCGCCATCCTGCTGAGGAGACCGGCACCCAGCGATTTGTCGCGCCGACTCCCTCCTCACGCGTGAACGGCTCATCGTGGCCGGCCGGTGGACGGATAAGGTCGGTGTTGACACTCTTCGTGTAGTGCCCCTGAATTGCGTTTTGCCCATCGCGGACCAGGTTCAGGTTCACAGTCATGCCTATTTCGGTCGCACCGACCCGATATCCTTCCTGCGCTCCCCTATCCAGAAGCGGCTTGTACTCAGCCGGAACGAGCGAAAAGTTGGAAGCGAGAGCGGATGACCATGTCGGAGCAAACTTGGCCTCCTGCACCGCCGGGAACCCACTGACGGCTTCGAGGACATTGCCGGCTTCGGTTAGGCATGAGGTGCGACCAGACTCCGTGCCCGGCCGCAGATCCGAGAACTGGAACATAACGATGTCGCGGTCCTCGGCGCTCGGAACAACTGGGATGATCTCGAAGACGTACTCGTGTCCGAATGCACGAAATAGATTGCCAGCAGACCAGTACGCTTGCGCATAATCTGCCGTATCGCTCTTTGCGCGACCCGGGTACAGGTAGTTGTCGCAGTGAGCCTTGGCCGTATCGCATCCCTGGTCACCGGATAGGTTCGGGGGTGCTGGATTCGGACGGGGATACTTGTTCCTTGTACTCGACAGATCCTGCTGGTTCGTGTTGCCGAACGTATCCCTGTTGCCGAACGCGGGAATCTGCTGCGGGGTTGTTCCGTCGATGATCAGGAACGCGCTCGGATACGTTCCTCCGCATCCTGATACGGTGGGGCCAATTTCGCACGTCACCAGCCCTTCCACGGTGCACGATCCCCCTGACCCACAATCCTCGTGCAGCGACGCAGAGAACAGACGCTCCGCAGTCAGCGAAACGACAGGGCCGGCCTCCTCCTGGACTTCCGCGCCCAGCGCGTCGCGGGATTCCAGCGTCCCGTGTGTTCCGGCATCCACGACGAATCCCGGTGGAGCCGACGCGGTAACCGTCGGTAACACCACCGTGGCAGCAGGAATCGCGACCTGCAGCGGCCCGGTGAGATCGGGCGCGAGGACAACGAACCCGGTCGCGAAGTCCACGATGACCGGCGGATGGGCCACGGTGGTCTCGCTGCCGAGTGAGTTGCGGAATGTGACGACCAGATTCGAGAATGTGATTGGACGTTTGACCTGGCCGCGGCCTTCTCCCAAAGCGAGATTCAACTCGAGCCCATATTGCTGCAGTGATGTCTCAGCGTTGGAGAACGTCGCCGCGCCGCTGGCATCCACCGGCACAGTCGCAGGCGTCAGTCGCCCAAGCACCGCGGTTCCTGCGAGCTCTGCCACGTTGAAGATCCACGCCAGGGATGCAACGTTGCCGGCAAGGTCGGCGGCCGCGACCTCGACTGTGTGGATGCCCGAATCCAGATCGACAGGGGGCCGGTAGACGAACTCGTTCCCCGATCGATCGGCTCCGACGACGACGCCGTCCAGCCGGAGTTCGAAGAAATCTTCGGCAACTCCGGTCAGCGCATCCGCGAGGACCCCAGATATGATCGGCCGGCGTTCGAGGGTATCGACCTGGGGGAGCGGAGCCTGCTCCGCGATCGAAGGTGGCGTCTGGTCCAGGGCGAACGCCTCGGACTTCACTTGCGAGAGCAGCCCCGACGGAGCCGGGTGGCACCGGTTGGCTGCCGCGGGATCCACCACGCACGCGTGATAGGTGTGCAGGCCCTCCGAAAGCTCGAGCGGGACATCCCATGTCGCCCGCCACCTGGACCAACCCCCAGGGTCTGCGTACGAGGTATCAAAAGCCAGTTGGAAGGTCGAACCGTCCTGGATCTGAACGACGACCTTCGTGTTTATCGTAGATGCGGTCGTGTAGACGAAGAAAGTCAGCGTCTCCGGCAGGGAGTTGAAGGCCTCGGGCGAGACGGTGGTGTTCAGAAGCCACGGAAGAACGATCTCGACCGGGCCCGCGACGGCCGGGTTGGCAACATAGCGCGAAGATGCAGCGTAAAGGCTCTTCTTCGCCCACAGCGTGACCGGATCGTCGTACCAGACCGTGATGGTGAATGTCCCGCTCGCGAGAGTCCGGACCGAGCCGTACGTCCAATAGACCAGCGCATCCGCCAGAGGAACCCCACGTGGATCCGTGACCACACCCGACAGCGTGACCTTCAGGTGTCCGGCAGGAATGCAGTCCGACCCGCACTCGGGACTAGGTGGCTCTGGCGGCTGGGGGTCTGGAACGCAGTCCTCCACGCAAACAAGAGCCAGCGCAGGCTCAGTGGCGTTCAGGATCGGTGTGATGAGCGCGAGGCACACAAACACGCGCATGGAAACCGCGTTTCGTGGGCGACGCATTCCTACCCCCCAGGACGAATTTGCGGCACGGTCCCCGGCCGGACCCGGACCCCGTGCAGCCGGACCTTCAGACGCTCCGCATGGTGGCGGGGCGCCTCCTACCGATCGTTTTCGACGCTCTTCCTTGTTCTCCTGCTTGGTCCGAAAACGAATGTTTCGGGCCTTTGACCTTGAACGCCTCCCTGCGACCGAGGAGCGGATGCGGTCTTCGAGCCACGGAGGGAACCGGCCGGGCGATGATCTTGAACCTCCTCGAAGCCGAAAAGGAACACTCGCACAAGTCAACACGCCGCTCGCCGTCGCGCCGGAAATCCAGCCGCACCGAATCGTTGCCACAATCCGGCGTCCTATGGCACCCCGAAATGTGGCAACGTTTCGCGGCGGGCCGGGGCAAAGCAAAGGAGGCGTCCCGAAGGACGCCTCCAAAGAAGTCTGTGCCTCGGAAGCCACATAGCGAGGACGTGAAAGCGGGTGGACCCAGATTTAAGGAGTGACGTATCTCCTTAGAAAGGAGGTGATCCAGCCGCACCTTCCGGTACGGCTACCTTGTTCACGTGGGTCCCCATGTCGCCATGGGGCGTGGACCATATCTCCACCCTGCATCTCTTCACAGAGGGCAGGGGCTCGGCGTGTGGTCTCTGAGGGGTCAAGGTTGCGCCTTTGGACGGCGTCCCGTCGCTCAGGCCACTACCGCCGTTGCGCGCACGGCTTGAAGAGCCTGCATGAGTTCGTCCAGCTCGTTCGCCTCGAACAGGGCATCCGGCCCATGTGGCGTGCGATCCGTGAACGGCGATTCGTAGAGCCGCGCCGCATCCACGACGCCGTGCTCCGTCAGGTGGTCCACGATGAGGTTGACGAATTCGAGCTGATTGGCGGTCAGCGTCCTTCCGTTTGTGAACTGCGCCAGCGCCTCTTTGGCCGCTGCCCTGTCCATCCCGACCAGCGAGCGGACAAGCAGCCCGAGACCCTGAGCATCTTCCGCCGCGCGGCGAATGTCTTCCGGGCCGCCTGCCCCGCTCTCGGCAAGCAGCCGCTCTAGCTCGGACAGATCCGATAGCGCGAGCGGCCGGTTCATCCGCAGCTTGGCGAGGGCCACATGGTCCAGGTGCTGGCGAAGGAACGCCTGCGCCTTGGCCCGGAACCTGGCCTGATCGGTACCGACCGCGAAGCCGGGCAAGGTCACGTCGAGTTCGCTGCCGATCAGATCCTCGAAGTCGGTGTAGACGGGCTTGCGCCGGCGCTTGTCGATGAACTGCACCAGTCCGCGCAACCGTCGCCGCATCGCCTCGAGCATTGGCACCGTGACGTCTTGCCACCATTCGTCGGTCTGCACGTCCTGGATGAGGGCCATCTGCTCCCGCACCATGGGGATCGCGTCCTTCTCCTCCAGGAGCCCAGCGATCTCCTTGACCCGATCGCGCAGCCGCTCGAACCCGGGCTCAGAGCGCAGCAGAGCGATCTGGAGGCTCAGCGAGAGCAGGTCGAAGCGCTTCGCTTCCTCGTTCTCAGGGTCGAGCTCGGACGGCAACCCGGCGACCCCGTGAGACAGCTCGGCAAGTGCGTCCGCTGCGAGCGCCGCCCACGCCGCGGGTTGCGCGTACTTCTCGACCAAGCGGCGGTGCGGCCGCACGATGAAGTTGTCCAAGTTCATCGCGGCCACTTCGCTCTGGAGCCGCGCCACGATGGACTGCCTCACTTCCTCGTCGCTCTTCGGATCACCGTAGGTCGCCGTCGCCTCGCCGACGGCTCGGACAATCCCACCTTCGGAGCGATGCGCCAGGGCCGCGATGACCTCGAGCCGCACGTCGAAGAGCCGCTTGGCAAGCGACGCAACGGAGGAACCTTCCGTGGCCGGGATGTCCTGGCTGAAGTACTCGAGATTGCCGCAATAGTCGAAGACGAAGAAGCACTCCTTGTCACGCCCCGGTCCGAATAGGTCCGGGCACAGGCGAGTGCCCCGCCCGAGCATCTGCCAGAACTTGGTCTTGGAGCGCACGAGCTTGAAGAAAACGAGGTTCGCGACCTCCGGCACGTCGATGCCGGTGTCGAGCATGTCCACCGAGATCGCGATGTGCGGCGCCTTCTCCTTGTTCGAGAAGTCGTCGATCAGGCTCTGCGCATACTCGGTCTTGAAGGTGATGACACGCGCGAACGCGCCTTTCAGGTGCGGATAGTTGGCGTCGAAGCGCTCGGCGATGAACTCGGCGTGGTCCTGGTTCTTGGCGAAGACGATGGTCTTGGCAAGCCGGTCGCCGCCGGCCACCGTGAGGCCCCGTGTCATCAGGTGCGCGAGCACCTTGTCGACGGTGTCCTTGTTGAACAGCCACTTGTTGACCGCCTCGGCCTCCACCCGGTCCGGGACGCCGCCTTCCTCGTCCCACTCCAGCGCGTCCCACTGGTCCTTGTCCTCCTCGGAGAGCTGGTCGTAGTTGATCCCCTCGCGCTGGAACCTCAGCGGCACCGAGACCGCTCGCGGCGGCACGAGAAAGCCGTCGCGCACCGCTTCCTCCAGCGAGTAGGCGTCGGTCGGCACGCCGTCCTCGAGGTCGAACAAGCTGTAGGTGTTGCGGTCCACCTCGTCCTTGGGTGTCGCCGTCAGGCCCACGAGCAGCGAGTCGAAGTAGTCGAAGATGGCGCGATACTTCTGGAACACCGAGCGGTGCGCCTCGTCGATGATCACGAGGTCGAAGTGCCCCACGCCGAAGCGCCGCTGGCCGTCGGCCGCCTCGTCGATGAGCCCCATCATGGTGGGGTAGGTCGAGACGTACACGCGCCCCTCGGCGTCCTTTTCGGTGACCAGGTTCACCGGCGAGGCGTCGGGCAGGTGGTGCTTGAAGGCGTTCACGGCCTGATTGACGAGCGCCACGCGGTCGGCAAGGAAGAGCACGCGCTTGGCCCAGTTGCAGCGCATGAGCAGATCCGCGAGCGCGATCACCGTGCGCGTCTTGCCGGCGCCCGTCGCCATGACGAGCAGCGCCTTGCGGTCGTGGTCGCGCTCGAATGCCTCGGCGATGCGGCGGATGGCTCGCGTCTGATAGTGCCGCTCGACGATCGTCGGGCTGATCGCCGCCTCGCCGAGCACGCGGCGCGTCTCGCGCCGCTGGAGCGCGAGTTCCAGCTCCGCCTTCTTGTAGAACCCCTGCACGCGGCGCGGCGGGTAGCGGGTGTCGTCCCAGAGCCAGTGCTCATAGCCGTTGGAGTAGAAGATGACGGGCCGCCGGCCGAACTGCCGCTCAAGACAGTCGGCGTAGAGCTTCGCCTGCTGCTGCCCGGCCCGCGCATCGCGGCGCGTACGCTTGGCCTCCACAAGCCCAAGCGGCCTGCCGTCGTCGCCCCAGAGCACGTAGTCGACGAAGCCTTTGCCCTCCTTGTTGGGCATGCCGCTGACTTCGAACTCGCGGTCGAGCGGCTGGTCGAGCGGCCACCCCGCTTCTTTGAGCAGAAGGTCGATGAAGTAGTCGCGGGTCTCGGCCTCGGAGTAGTCGTGCGTGTCCGGCTGCGCAGCCGCCGCCTTCTTCGCCGCCGCAACCTCGGCCCGCAGCCGCTTGAGCTCTTCGTCGAGCGCGGTCTTATCGGCCAGCAGCGCCGCGAGGTTCTCGTCCTGGTCGCGCAGGCGCGCTTGCAGCGCCTTGAGCTGCTCGGCGCTCTGCGCCGCCGCCTGCGCCGGACGCGGCAGCGAGGCGGGATCGAAGGCGAGACCCGGAGCCGGCCGCGCCGCGCGCCCGTAGCTTCGCGCGAACCAGTAGGCGACATGGAACAGTTCGCGCACGGCCGCCAGCGCGTCCGCCTGGGGCACCGGGCGGTGGCTGTGCACGGCGCGGTTGCCCAGCGTGTTGATCACCCGGGCTTTGCTGAACACCGCCTCACCGGCCGTCTGCTTGAAGCTCGGCTCGTGGATCAGCGCGGACAGGTTGTCCTGGTAGGGAAGATTGAGCGCCGAGTCGTGCTTGTAGGCCCAGCCCACGGCCAACTCGAGCGCACGCCGGGCGTAGAAGCAGGCCGTGCGCGGGTCGGCGTTCACCGCGGCCTCCGCCTTCGCCGCGGCCTCGAACACGGCAGCCCACTCGCGTTGGAGGAACGTGAACTGGCTCACGTGGCCGGCTCCAATTCCGCCGCCAGCTCGTCCACGTAGCGCCGGTACGCGAACACGCGGCCGCGCTGACGGTTCGTCAGCTCGGCGACGATCCCGAGGCGCTCCAGGTGCGCCAGCGACTTGTTGACCGTCGCCGCGGTCAGCCCCGTAGCCTTGACCAGCGCAGTCGGAGTGGCGATGGGTTGGCGCTGCATGGCCTGGTGTATCGCCAGCGACGAATTGGCCGCGCGGCCCAAGCCTGCAATGCGATCGCGATCCGTGTTGACCAGCGCGAGCAGCGCATTCGCCGTGGCCACGGCCTGCGATGCGCTCACTTCGATACCCTCGGCAAAGAAGTCGAGCCAGCGTTCCCACTCGCCGTGCAGTCGCACGTCGTTGAGCAGTTCGTAGTACAAGGCGCGGTGGGTCTTGAAGAAGAGGCTGGGATACAGCATCGGCTCACGCAGCACACCGTCGGCCACCAGTTGCAACACGATCAGCAGCCGGCCGAGGCGTCCGTTGCCGTCGAGGAAGGGATGGATGGTCTCGAACTGCACGTGCGCCAGCGCCGCCTTGATCAGCGGCGGTGTCGGTTCGGGCTCGTCGTTCAGGAAGCGCTCGAAGGGCGCGAGACAGCCCGCAAGCGCGTCGGCCGGCGGCGGCACGAACGCCGCATTGCCCGGTCGCGTGCCTCCGATCCAGACCTGCGATCGCCGTACCTCGCCCGGGGTCTTGCCGCGCCCGCCCGGGTGCGACAGTAGCGCTTCGTGCATCCCGCGAAGCAGCCGCATCGACATCGGTAGCCCGCCGCGGAGAGACTGAAGGCCGTGTTCGAGCGCAGCGACGCACCGGCTTACTTCCCGTGCGTCCTCCACCGGGACGCCGGGCTGCTCGTCGATTTCGTAGAGCAGCAAGTCGGCCAACGAGGATTGGGTGCCTTCGATTTGCGAGGACATCACGGCCTCCTTGCGCACGAAGCTGTAGAGCACGAGCGCCGCATTGGGCAGGTGGGCCGCCAGCGCGTCGAGCCGGCCGAGCGCCACCAGCGCATCGTCGAAGCGGCGCCGCAGTGCCGACGACCAGGCAATCGCCGGGTCGGGCGGCAACGCCGCCGGTACGAATGCCCGAAAACGCTCGCCAGAGGCAGCCATTTCGACATAGCTTCCGGGCGGGGATCTGCGCACAGAGTAAATATCCTCAAATAAGGGCTTCCGCTATTTTAGCTTCGCCGTGCAAAATAAATCAATGGGAGGCGGGGGATTAGCTTCCGTCAGCAGGGGCGCTGGCTCATGCGCTCGATCACTCCTTGGAGACCTTCGCCGCCTCCAGGAATCCGTGAGTTCGTCAACTTGCAGTGGCCCCACCTCGCTCATCTGATTTGGCCCCACCCCGCATCGGCGTGATCTATGGCCGTGCCGACGAGATTCGTGGCGCTGAGATGGCTTGTGGCGGGCAATCTCGAT
>Ga0214472_10002768_pt1 | contig 18695 bp, 13 predicted proteins | sample RVTome_6_FD_207662 | JGI IMG/M metagenome (GOLD analysis project Ga0214472, IMG submission 207662) | Soil microbial communities from uranium-contaminated site in the Upper Colorado River Basin, Wyoming, United States - RVT140D175 | ecosystem: Environmental > Terrestrial > Soil > Contaminated >...
CCTCTCCCTCCTTTTCGATGGTCTCAAGATCGTCTCTGAAGAGTTGGGCAAGATGATCGACATCACTTGGCGCGGCGATGGTGACTACGGCTTTGACATGTTCCATTTGTTCAGCCGCCTTCAGGACAGCAGCGCCTCCAAGGCTGTGGCCTATCAGGAGCTCCGGCTCTCCGTATTCTTTGGCCAGATGTGAGCAGCCACTGACAAGATCTTCGATATTCGATGAAAAATTAGTGTTGGAGAAATCTCCCTGGCTGTTGCCCAAGCCGGTAAAGTCAAAGCGCAAAACACCAATCCCGCTCTCGGCAAGAGTTTTGGCAAAGACATTGGCGGCAATGAAATCCTTGGAGCAGGTGAAGCAATGAGCGAACAGTGCATAGGCTCGTGGAGTCGTGGCAGGAAGTTCAAGTCTGCCTGACAGCATTTCGCCTCGACTGTTGGGGAAGTCAAATTTCAAATTTTCCTCCATTTAAGCGTGGTATACAGGTAATCATAATAATTACTGCTGTGGTTTCTTCAACTTTTTGCTGATCGAAAAAGAGGTACTCGGGACTGTACGATACCAGCATGCATTGCCCGGATGAAGATGAAGAATAGATGCAGCTTATTGAAAACATTGCGAGAGCTGTGAGAACATGATAGTTTTGATTGCAAAATCAAGAGCAACGAAGAGTTGGGTGTCCAACGACAAATAGCCGTCTTAACGATCAACCATGGTACAGCTTTATCTCAATGAATATGCCAAAAATCTTGTTGGCCGAACAGTTTGTATAGCCTGCCGGGAGGGAATCCTGCGCGATCATTTCAACGAGATCGTGGCAGACATTAAATTTTTGGTGAGAAAAGAGATTGTTACCACGCTGTTTCACAACCTTCCCAATCGCTTTGCCAATCAGAAATTGTTAAAAAAGCTGGAACTGCGGCTGCCCGCAACCAGGCTTGTCAGGATTGCTCCGGAACTTGATTTTTACCAGGCGGTTCTGGAGCATCCGGATACTCTCTACAAACTCATTTTTCTTGAGCGTCGCTACCTTATTGATAATAAAGGAAATAAAATCAACACACTTACCACTGGCAGGGTACGGGAGGGAATGGAGGATTTTGGCGATCTCATTGCCAACGTAAACTTCAGGGATACCATGAATCGCCTCTGCGAAAAAATTGAGACGGGACATTGCGACCGTATTCATATCCTGCCCGCCGGGAAAAATGCCATCAAGCACGAACTCTTTACCGTGGAAGGGACCGGCACGATGATCGCCGATAACTTCACCGAGGAATTCCGGCAGGTGCAGACAGATGAAGAGGTTGCCATTGTTTATCGTATTCTGACCACGTATAAGCGTGCGGGATTTTTAAAACCCCGGAGCAAGGAATATCTGAGCCGGAACCGGCAGCGGTTGTTCGTGACGGCCATTGACGGAATTGTGGTCGGTTGTCTGGAACAGAAGGTGATTGATGAGAGGACCGTGGAGTTGGGCGCCCTGGCTATTTCCACGCGTTTTCGTAATCAACGGGTTGGGGTGTATACGGTAAATGCCTTTATGCAGACCATGTCAGCGCAGGGGTACAGCCGCTTTATTTCTTTGACCAAAAATCCCCGGTTGCAGGCTCTTTTTCTGCAGTTAGGTTTTGTTGAGGAGAGTCCGCCTGAATACCACCTGCGCCAGAGCGAAAGTCCCGATGTAAAGATGTTTTTCAAGGCCATCGATCAGCCCAAAATGGCGGAACCGGCAAGCTAACGGGAGCCCACGGGGAGGCTCCCCTTACGGTGAACCGATGATAGTGGAATTATCCCGCAAGGGGCGGGTTCCCGTGCCACGCCCGCAGTAGGGGCGGGCCCCTGTGCCCGCCCGCAGAGTGTAGCCGGATGAACCAGAATTTGATCTGCTCCATAAGAAAACACTTTGCCGGTTGTGTTCAGTGTGCTATCTGTTATTCCAGAAATGCAGAACTGAATGTTTAAACCAGCGGAAAAGAAACAATACATCGTATTGCTCTTTTCTTGAAGAAACGAACAAAACAACTGTAACGGACAAGATGAAAATTAATACCCAACTCAACTTGTGCTGCACCGCTTCTAACACCTCTACTTGGTGTATCTGGCGTGGCTGGCGCACAGAGCAATTCCGGAGTTGGTAGCATTTCAGGCTGAAGATCCCATTTTAAAAGGCCCCGCAAACCTTCTCCAGGTTTGACGGGGTCTTTTGTATTGTCTGTTTGATTATGCCCTCCAAACCTGGTGAGACCTTGCCGGGTAAACACAGGAAAGCAACAAATGAACGAGACAATATCATCCATCCTATCCGGCAAAAGAGCCTTTTGCCTCATCCAGAAACAGGACAGCGAGGAAATTCTGGTTTTGCTGGGGACAGCACGGCAATTCGACTATCTCAAAGATATTCCTAGAAAAAAAGGATTGTCCGGTGAGAGGCGGCATTACGACACCATCAGCATCATTCCCTTCAGCCAGATAAAAGAACGCGGTTTCGAGGTGCATGATCAGGGGGAGAAAATCCGCACCATAGTAATTGACCAACAGCTGACGGTGTTCAGCCGTGATCTGCTTCGCCTGCTGCCCGGTGGACCAATAGAGCTGAACGGCGCGCTTGTCTATGACACAACGGAAGACGAATATGCCGAAATTATCCGTAAAATTGTCACCGATGAAATCGGTGAGGGTGAGGGGGCGAACTTTGTCATCCCGAGAAGTGGCAGTGGACGCATCGCCGGTTTCACCTCCGCCTCGGCTTGCAGTCTTTTTGCTACGCTGGTGCAGGAAGATTACGGCACCTACTGGAAATTTCTCTTTTACGATACCTCCCGATTTTTCATCGGCTCGACGCCGGAGCGGCACCTGCTGGTGGAAAAGAACCGGGTAAAGATGAATCCCATCAGCGGCACTTTCAGAAAAGATGTCGCCTATGAATGCAGGTCGCATTTGAAGGATGAGCTGCTGAATTTTCTCAATGATCAAAAAGAGATAAACGAACTGTTCATGGTGGTCGACGAGGAGCTGAAGATGATGGCCAGAATGTGCAGTGAGGGCGGGTCCATAGTCGGGCCGCTGCTGAAGGAAATGTCGCAGCTCATCCATTCGGAATATCTGCTCTCCGGGACCAGCAGCAAGGATATCTTCGCTCTTTTTGCCGATTCGATGTTTGCTGCCACGGTGGTTGGCAGCCCGGTGGAAAATGCCTGTCGAATTATCAAAAAATATTCCAAAAATTCAAGAGGGTATTATGGCAGTGGGCTCATGCTGGTGGGTCGGGATCCGGACGGCAGCGATTACCTCGATTCGCCGATCACCATTCGAACCCTGGAAATCGATAACGCGGGGAGGTTTTGTTTCAGCACCGGGGCAACCCTGGTTAAAGACTCCGTGCCGGAAGAAGAAGTTCGCGAGACCGCGGCAAAAAGCCGGGCAATACTCCGTCCCCTCCAGGCTGAATCATGCCGCAAAGCGTCTCCGCCGGTCCTGCCGGGGCTCTATAACGACGATGAGATTATCGAGACCCTGAGCCGGCGGAATCAGGATCTCTCCAACTTTTGGTTTTTCAAACAGGAAGGGACCGTCCATTCCCGCCTGTGTCTTGTCCCGGAAAAAATCTCTCTCACCCTGATAGATAACGGCGATGATTTTATTTACATGCTGCGCCATATTTTTAATTCGCTTGGGCTGAGCACCAACATCGTCAAATACCAGGACTATGAGGCCCGGGAAGATAAGGCGGATATCACCGTGCTCGGTCCGGGACCGGGCAATCCGAATAATGATTCGGACGAAAAGATTAACAAAAACATGGTGATCGCGGCAGCGCTGCTTGGTGCCGGGAAAAAAGCACTGTTCATCTGTCTTGGCCACCAGATACTCTGCCGGTGTTTAGGCTATACGGTGCAGAAAAAGGACAAGCCGCTGCAGGGTTCCCAACTGGAGATAGACCTTTTTGGCGACCGGGAAAAGGTTGGTTTCTACAACACCTTCGCGGCCTGGAGAAAGGAGGGGGAAAGCAGGCACGATTATGCAACCCTGGGGGAGTCGAATGAACTTGCGGCCATCAAAGGGGAGACGTTCATCGGTTTCCAGTTCCACCCCGAATCTATCCTGACCAAAAACGGTTTTGCAATCCTGCAGCAGGCGCTTGCCTATCTGCTCCGGGGGTAGGTGTCTCACTCACATTGACACAAAGGGGGACATATTGAATTTACAGCGAGTGGCTACCGATTCATATTCCAATTTTTTTTGGCTAAAATTTTTCTCACCTTGACTTTTTCAAAGGGGTGGTCGAAAACACATATATATTATAAGAAATGAAGAGAAAAAGGCTCAGGTAATTGGATCCTGGAAAGATTTTCGGGCCAATCCTTGACGTGGAAACGGCAAAGTTAGTTTAGTTAAGTAATAGTAAAAATTATTGATTTTGCATAAATATGCTAAAAACAAGAGCCTTCCGGTTCACAACCTGCAAAATTAGATGAGCATGCTGTCGATTATGTGGGTTTCATGGTCGGGGAAGTTTGTTAAGAAATAAACCGACCATTAACATCATTATTTAACTCTTACATCTAACAGCAACACAAGGTATTCTGCTCGGCGCATGTAGGTGGATGGCTCATAGCAGACTAGGCGTGGTTTGACAAGAGGTCGAGACAATGGTTAACAATCCAATTTGGTCATTTAAGGATACATCTTGGGAGCAGGATGATGATAGCAAAACGTTCAGGATTAGACGTATCCAAGGGCAACAATGCGAACAAGAACCATTTGCCCCGCTTGACTTGCTTATTGGAGCAAAAAGGCATCTGGATTTTGGAACACCTTGTGAAGAGAGTTTTTTCCCACAGGATTTTCAAAATTGTCCTTATTGTGGATCAAAATTGCTAGATTCAAATAACTATGATGATCATCCATGGATCCCTCCTTACGGTCCTGCAAGTGGTCTTAAAGTATTTCCAAAGGAATTGGCAATAACGCACCTGGAAAAAACTATCGAAGAGCAAGCAAGCAAATTTCCATTACCTGCTCAAGAAGGGTATTTTGCATTCTGCGCTGCCAAATTGGGTGCACAAAGACGCCTTTTGATTGCACTACAGAGGGACAGCGGACGATTATGGGTGTACAATCCAGGCCTTAAACATCTTTGGACTGAGTTGGAGGGAGTGGTTGGAGAATGTAGCTTGCCCGCTTGGTCGTGGTCGATTGCAATGGATTCATCAGAAAATACTTTGTGTGTTCCATCTGAACAAGGTCCTGTGTCATTAACAGTAAATTGGGCATCAAATAGCATAAACCTAATCCGGGCAGAAGGTCACTCGATCGGGGGAACCGCTCGGCTTGGTGATTACTTACTGGCGCCCGTTATTCGAGGTGAACACCTTGTGATCGTCAGTAAAAAGGAGGACGAGAATATGTGGAGGGACTGCACTCCTATATCTGACTCCGGACTTGTGCTGCAAAAACTCACTCAAAACTCTCTCAATGAAGCATTTTTAGGCATTCCAGTTATTCAAGAGAGTAAGCAGATTGTGTATTGGTCTTGCCGAGAGGGATATATTCGTGTATCAGCCGGTGGAGAATCCAATGGATTGAGCTGGGAGTTTAAGCGATTCGAAAAAGACGGGCATCCAGCTACGGCCCTTGTAGAGTTGGGACCTCCTTATAAGAAAGCAGGGAAAAAATCAGGAATATGGCAACTTTGTGAGTCTCATGACCCTGATATCCGGGACGGTATAGTCAATACGATAATAGAATTTGACGGGGATTCCCACCTCGATTGGGAGGAGGTCAAATGCGGACAATTTCTTACAACAGGGGATGCGAGCTTTTCATGGGCGGATGATCATTGGCACAATATACATAAACGTGAGCAACGGATTGGTGCTAAAGGTGAACTCCATTTTCCGTTGATTCAGTTTGGTAGCAAAGGATTGGTATTGATAGCAAAGGTGGCGCCGTGGGAAGGTCGTGATGAATTTGGAGTTTTTACCGATATCTTTTTTCAGCGCCATGTAAGGACCAACACCTTTGTACGATTTGTCTTAGAAGGATCAGGTTTTCCGGAGAAGGCCCTCTTTGCAAAGGGACTGGATGGGGCGTTGAGCGGAGAAAGAGGTAGTCTATTTCGCGTTGGATTAGCGCAGTGTCCGGAGATATCCGCATTTGTTTATGATGAGTCGTTGTATATCTATTTGCCGGAGAGAAACGAATGTTTTTTTTGGCCAATCAAGTTGATGGAGAAATGATGGCAGTCTTAAACAGGGGAACTCGATTTGGTATATGGATCACCATTGTCTGGTTGTGTTGCAGTACACAGCTTCTGGCAGCGAAAAACGTGCCGCAGATTTTTCTGATCCAGAATTCCGGATGGATGCTTCCCTTTTATGATGACCCCAATTCACAATTAAAGGAACTTGTGATTGAGCTGGTGGTCCGTGTCCGCAGTTATGGAGGAGATGAGCAGGTTATTGCCAGCTTCAATCAAAGCATAGGTGATAACATCTCCCCCAGGCTTCACTTTCGGGGAACCGATAACGACAAAGTAACGGGAGCGATTAGATCAATAGAGCCGGCTCACAAGCCGGGACGTACTAGCTACACCGATACTGATTTTCAGGAGGCTATAGTTGGGGCAATTACAAACTATTCGCCTGGTAAATCGTGCCTTATCTGGATAGTCACAAACAATAAAAACAGCCCGGATAATAGCCAGGAAACGGTGGAAAAAAATAAGGATTTTTATAGTTTTCTCCAAACTTCAAGTGATATCAAGCGCATTGCAGCCTTTCCTCTCCAGATGCGGGTTCAAAGCAAATCAAATCCCAATTTCCGGGGAAGTGGTCTCATGATTTATGCAATCGCTTATGGTGATCCTGCTGATTTTCTCCTGCAACAGATGCTTGCGGCCAATGCACCTTTTGGCAGAAAAGCCGCTAGGCTTAAACCCCTGAATGCTGAAGCGTTAACGTTTCTTCCAGGCAGTATCAAGGGAAATGACAGTATCAGGGTGAACTTAGTTGCAAACAATACACTTGTTCTAAGTTTTGATGCCGCCGGGAAGCCGGAGGTTGTTGAAATCAGGGGGCAGTTTCGAAATGATTTTTACCCGTATGATATTCATAATGCCAGTATCGGAGTGGCCTCGGCGTTTCGAGGTGGCACTGAAGGAATTACCGCCCAGCTTTCTACGGACAAAATTTCGAATATTCCAGCTAGTGGGGTATCGGATGAGGTTACAGTAACAGTCACTATTCCACCGGTCCCTTCTTTTTGGAGTCCGGAGGTTATATTCGGTTCTGGATACAAAGTGCAGGGAATTCTTCAGTTTCAATTGAACGATCAACAACTGGAAATATCCAAAAATTTTGTGAAATCAATGTCAGAACTCTTTCCTAACGATCCATTACCCGAACTTTTCGTGCCGGGAGAGTCGGCCAAAAGATCCATAACAACACAGCCTCTGGTGCTTCAGATTGAATACCCGATCTGGCCAATGTTCGCACTTGGAGGGCTGTTTTTATTCCTGATTGGCACACCGGTTGCGGCGATGGGTGTTTTTCGCCGTGAAAAAATATACAGAGTATCTGTGGATGGCCTCCAAAAATCATATGGATTGCGTCCTCTACGGCAGGTCGTAATCATGAATGGGCAAGGCAGTCGGGTAGGTGTACTAAAACGAGGAATTGGTAAGCCTGTATTTATTCTGGATAAAGGAAAAGAATGCAGCGTACGCTTGATGTGATGATCCCTCATAATATAATTTGTCTGCTGTGACCTACGGTCTATCCAAATCACAACAGGCTTATTTTCCACAGTATTTAATCTTGGTGTAAATTCATTATTTATACCCTACAGCTCAAGGAGAGCGAGTTATGGCAGAAAAAACAGTATCGATACTTCCACCTATCAATCAATCACCTGATAATGCTCAAACAACGACGATCCAAATAGAGGTTCCAAGCCAAGGAAATAACCAACTAAATCTGGGACCGACTTCCAAAGAAATAATGATTGGTTCAGGGGTGATGTTGGTGCTGGCTATCATCTTCTTTGTCCTGCGCATGGCCTTCGTTAATTATTTGATTGGCCCAAGCATGAAAAGATCTCCTAATAATGCCGGATTTGCAGGCTGGGGTCTGTTCGGTGGCCTGTTTTTCGGCTCCGCTATTGGTTGCACAGCATTGGTAAGTAAGCTCTATATGACTTTGCCTATTATCATACCTCTCGCTTGTCTCTCCCTAATATGTTTTGTAATCGCCTTGGTGGTAGCCTCAAAAAAATAATTATTTTAAACAAAGGTTGTTGGAGGATTAGTGATGTCTGTTGAAATGGAATTTGGGAATGCGAAGCAAGGGAGCTCTAACCAAAAAAAAGAAGTTGTACTTGAACAGGTAGTGCCGACTCTTTTTATTGCTTTGGGTGGGACAGGGGCTCAGGTACTTTGGCGTATACGAAGACGGATAATGAATACTCTCTGGGGTGCTGGTGGAGAGAGCATCCGCCTGGAAAATCTCACTGATTTCCCTTTTGCAGAATTTCTGCAGATCGATTTGAGTTCTTGTGAAACTGAGCAGGGAAGAGCAACAAAGACCGATATACTAGCCAATAAGATTGAGTTTAGGGAAAACGAAAAGTTAATAAAAAAGCTGGACCTAACGAAATACACTAAAAGCGATGAAGAGCTTGATATTTATCCTTTAATTAAAGAATGGTTTCCGCTTTCCAGGAAGACAATTAACGAGCTGAATATCGACGTTGAGAAAGGGGCAGGTCAAATCCGATCACTTTCCCGTTTATATTTTTTCGACCAATATCAGTCGATTAAGAGTGCTATCCGAACAAAAGCCGATTCTCTTTTAGACAATGTGAAATCTGATAATGCACAGAAAAGACTGGGCCTCAAACTGCAGACAGGGGCACTAAAAATAGTCGTGATTGCTTCTACGGCAGGTGGGACCGGTTCCGGGAGTTTTCTTGATTTAGGATATCTTGTTGATTGGGTTGGCAAGACAGTTGCTACCCAGGGTGTGGCAACCAATTTGGTACTTTTGCTGCCTTCAGGGTTTAAAGGTGCTAATCTTGGCCGTACAGAAGCAAACACTTATGCAGCGTTGATGGAACTTGAAACATGTATGCGTCAAGGATCACGTTATATAAATCGATGGGCCGAAGGTGAAGTTCCCCGCAATCTTGCCAATTCACCTTACGGTGACGTGTATCTTATTGATACCGCTAACCTTGCAGGTGAAAAAACAGGTGAGATAACAGACATATATGACATGGTGGCGGATGCCTTATTTGAAGATTTCTCCACGGCTGATTTTGCTAACAGAAAGCGATCCATATCCGTCAACCAGAACCTACATAAAGTAGTTCCTTACGAAATGGGCTTGCCATCGGGACAATACGGCAACATGAGTGTCACCTTTTCTAGAGCCTACTCGTCATTTGGACAATCGATCATCGACACCCAATTGGAACAGAAACAGAATGTGGTCCTGTTTAAACAGGTGAACGCTATGCTCAAAGGGTTTTTCGGTGTTGCATCCGATGACTCGCGAAACAATATTCCGACGGAAGGTGAACGTGATGAATTGTTATCCACCCGGTTGTCTCTGGGGCCGGATAACGTCTTAATCGACTATAATTTCGTTGTTGACCATGATCTCTATCGTAAGGGAACAGAACGGACGAGCTACCCTCTGGTGACTGAATTGCTGAGGGTCAACGGCATTTCTAAGATGGACGATATCGAAACCAGGATCGATGCCACATTTGAGGAAATCAGGACGAGTGGCAGTCACAAGGAATGGTCTGGGCGTATTGCCGATGCCGTAGCCATCATCAATCGAGATACCTTCAAGGGGGTGGAGTCGGGCAGCGGTATACATGATGATGCAATCCGCAGGCGTCGTGGTGAGTTACTGACGGAACTTACTGACCCACGCCGGGAACAGGGCCTCATAAAGGCATTGTGGAGCAGGGTCGACAATAAGGAGCGAGGAGGCCTGGATTATACTATTGAGCTTATTCATCGACTCAAAGATAGGCTCGAAAATCCGGAGAATGGCATTGTAAAACGACTTGAAGATAATGCTAAGTGGTTTGCCGACCTATCCGGTTTCTTGCGGCAAGCAAATACCGCCACCCTGCAAGAACATTTACTGCAGGCGATCAATAAATTGCTAGGTGGTAGGGGGCAAGCCGAAACAAAACTCAAACAACTCTCTGAGTCGGTAAAGCTTTATGTTCGTTATCATCTTTATGCCATCGCAAGCCGAGAAGCAGCTGTTCTGGTTGAAGCGCTGTCAGATTCCATGGGCAAACAACATGGGACGGATGTTGATGGCAACCCGATCTGGGGCGGGTTTATCGGTGAATTGGAGCGAGGCAGAGGCTTGGTACGAGGGATCATCCATGCCAGTGAAGATCAGATCGCTCGAACTAAGGAGGCGATGAAGCAAAACCATGCCATGTATTTTGTGTTGCCGTCGCCAAAGAGCAGAATTGATGAACTAGAACTGTTAACGCAGGCCGAAGCTAGACAATGGGCGGAGGAGGTTTTTCAGGATTTTGGCGGAACCCAGGAACTGTTCGCGCTACTCCAGCAAGATGAGGGTCGGGCGGAGCTTATGGGCAAATTGCGTAATCGAGCACTGGCACTGATCGATGCTGACGGAGAACAAAATACAGAAAACCCACTCTTCGCAGCTTTGGATCAACATCCCAACCTTACCCTGTTGTTTTCTGATTTCATGCGACGGAGCCTGCCGTGGGTATTTGCTCATGTTGATCGATATCTGAAAAAAGATAATCCTAACGATCAATACAAATGCCTGATCGGAGTCAAGGATTCCAGCAAATTCAAGGCGAGATACGGCTCTCTACTTTTAAGACAATTACCGACTTCAGCGTTAATGACGGAGAAGGAAATAGGTTTTGTCGAAATAGACACGCCGGGCAAGCTGGTATGCTATACGGAGCTTTCAGGACTGCCACTACCTTCCCTCAGGTCTCTGGATCAGTGGTATGTAAGTTATCAGAGCGAAACCAAAATTCCTGTACATACCCATCAGGCCACAGGTACCTTTGTGCATGCTAGAGAATTGACCCTCGATGAACTGGCCGGCCGTGCCGAAGATTTTAAGCTCTACATTCAGGCGGTGGCGCTGGGTGTACTCAAGCGTGACGAATCGGCAATCTATTCCGTGACAAGTCGCGGAAGAGTTCAAAATGCGGGTTCAGAAAAGAAATTTCGTTTGTCGGGAATATCTGAATCATATAAGCGGATCATTGCCGATCAGGTCAACGGTGATTTAGAGCGGTTGACCACGCCTGACCAAATTGCTTTATGGACCGCGTTGCTGAGATATTATTCCGAGTATGTATATCCCGAGGCTAAAATTCACAGAGATGAGCAGCATGAATTTAAAAAATATCTTCCAACCCTGATGTGTGAAAGACTGGCAGAAGAATGGACCAGACTTCTGGAGCGGAAAATCGGCCAGGGTTCAGCAGATCGTCTACTTCGAATCGCCAGCGAGAAACTGCTCGATTTAACAGATGAGATTCCCGGCACGACTGCCGAAATTTATTCATATGAGGTGAATGCTGAATCTCAGAAGTCGAAGCGGGTTTTAAGAAAAGAGGTCTTTGGGTCTGGATGGACTCTAGATGGTGAGACTGACGTACCACCAAAGCCCAAGGGATTTATTCCATATAAGGTTGGGATAGATGGCAAGAGCTGTGGGCCGTTTGATTGGGAGAAGATGTGCGAGCTAACCAACAAGGGTCGAATCACAACAGCGTCCAAAGTGTGGCAAACCGGGATGAATGGCTGGCAACCGGCAGGCCAGATAGAAATGCTGGAATCTCTCTTCGCCGTCGAACCACCCCTCACCAATGATGAAGAACCACCCCTCACCAATGATGATGAGCCTCCGCTTATCTGAGATGGAGATCGGTGTTACTCTTGGGTAAGCCGGCTGAATCTGAAAATCTAATATCCCTTGGCATCTCAAAGGATATTTGATATTTCACTCCTCATCACAAAATGAATAAGGTTATGTATGCTTGAGGAATCAATTTTATCCTGCTCAAATTGCAAAAACCAGCTTATGGGTAAGGTGCCATTCTGCCCATACTGCGGTGAGATGCAGGCCGAGATTGCCGATATTAATTCGCATCCTTCGCCGCCTCTTCCCCTTGCGTCGCATGCTTACCAGCAAGTTCAGCAGGAGATTGTTACAGATGGTGAAGTAGAGGATCTAGAAATAAGCGAAGAGAGCAATACTGCTTTGTCCGCGAGCCATAGTGACAAGCAAAATGAACAAGGGTGGGTGGCAGATGAAAAAGAAGAAGAAACAGGACCAGACAATAGCATTGGTGCTGCTCAAGACCAAAATGAAGTCCCATTCACGCCTGACCCTCATGGAGGGTCACAGAGACAAGATACAGAGACAAGTGTAAAACAGAGTCGAAAGGGTAAATATTCCATAGGATTGTTTGTTGTGATTTTTTTGGCTGCCGCCACTGCTGGTGGTGGCGCATATGTTATGGGGTGGTTCGACAATTTGTTGCCGAGGGCTAACCTTCCAGGATCGACGCAATCCAGCCAGCCCGGAATTTTTGCAAAATGCCCCGATGCCGAAAATCTGGTGTTAGAAGCACGAACGCTCGGCAATGCGCTGTCACTCTCTGTCAGCCAATTGCCGAAAGTGAGAAAGGTACTCGAATCGGCTCAAAAACTGGCCTCTATATCGTCTGCTTATCAAGAGCAGCTGAAGTTTGCACAAGAAACCGTTCAGAAAACGCAAAATCGGGTTGATACCGATCTTAAGTCTTACAAGAGGAAAATGCTTGAGCTGGCACGACTTGACTCGCAGCAGTTTGCTTGTGGGTTTGACCAGGTCCGGAATTTTGAAATGAACTCGCGTCAAAAGCGAGTGGTGGACTTGCTAACCAGCCATCAGCAAGTGTTGCATAACAACACCAACGTCAATTCAGAAAGTTTACTCAAAGATTTTGTCAAACAATTTTCTGATCTTAATGATTAATACATGCACTTACACATTGAAGGGGAGGAAAATGAAAACGTTTGTCCAAAAAACCATCGTCGGCCTGGTTCTTGTAGCATTTTTATCGGGCTGTATCCCTAGTCAGAATAACAGCGGCACAGACTCCGGGATGAAGCCCGACTCAACTGCAAGTTCAGATGATGCAACTAGAACGAAAACGGAGGGAGCTGTGGGAGGTGCGGCATTAGGTGCCTTGGTCCTTGGTGCAGTAGGATATGCAGTAGGCGGCAAAGAAGGCGCTGCTTTGGGAATTGGGCTAGGTGCAGCTTTGGGAGGATTAGGGGGATATAAATATGGTGAAACTATTGCTGATAGAAAACAGCAATATGCCAATAAGGAAAATCAATTGGAAGGAGAGACCAAGTATTATGGAAGTAAAAACCTTGAATTGAAAAAACAAAATCATGAAACATCTGAACAAATTATTGCGCTTAACAATCAGTTAAAGAATGTCAAATCGCAAAATACGGTAGCCTCAATAACTGCTCAACAAAAGGAAAATTACTTGAAACAAATCGAAGCAGATGAGGGAAAAGAAGCTGGCTTAAATAATGAATTAGCAGCATTGGTTGAATATCAGAACAGCCTGAAACAAGCCGGTGGTGACCAATATAAGACCAAGCAGCTTGAAGCGGAAGTCGTTGCTTTGAAAGAAAATATTGCCATGCTCGATAGCAACAATAAGCAGATGGCGAAAATAGTTCAAGCGCTTCCTGTGAGGGGCTGAGCATGGATATCAGATTGAATATTTCGGTTCTCTTGATTGCTGTTGCTTTATCTGCTTGTGCCAAGTGTGGTGATCCTACGACAGGAGGACTTATCGGAGGAATGCAGGGAGCTTACGGAGGTTGCTACGACAACCGAATTGAGCAGAAAAGAAATGAACTGGAGGCTCAGCAGCGAATAGGCCAACAACTTGAACGAGATAAAGCGGCATTAAAAGAGCAGTACCTTGCTGCTGACAGCAAGTTGGCGGTAGAACAGAGAGAACTGGCGAATCTTAACAAGGATATCAAATCACTCGAAGCACAAGTGGCCAAGTTGCAGACAACGCCTTCCATGAAGAAGAAAGATATTGCGCTTATGAAAGAAAAAATTGAGGGAGTAAAAAAAGAACTGCTCTTGCAACAGACAGCAATCGCCAACCTCGATCAAGCGGGAGGCAGCACAGTTGATCCAGAAGAATATCAGATTTTGCTGCTTGAGCGCGAGCGGTTGCGTAAGGAATATGTTGCATTATTTGAATATTCACAGGCCCTGGCCAACGCAACGACCAACTGATTTGCAAAGAACGGGCGATGACAAAACATTTTTGTTGTTTTATTTGTATCTTTTTCTGTTACCTCTCCAATGCCATCGCCCAGCCTCCTCTCGAAGAAATCAGAACAATCATTCGTGAAAAAAGCCTGGAACAGTTCCCAGAATTTGTTTTAAAGAATCTGACTTCAGATAATCTGGATTCACGCCTGAAGCAATACGACCATTTTGCCCATTACGTTCCACCCCATGAGCAAGCAAAGTCAGATAGCCCAGATACAGGTATAATCTTTTTCCTCCACAACCAACAACTTTGGGCTCGCCCAAGGCTTGGGCACATTGAAAGTCTTGACCCATTACCAGAAATTGGAGTGGTGACGGCAGTGGATCGTAAAGCCATAGATACCGACGATAGTAAGCATATCGTTTCAGTACTCAGTTCGGCTTTACGCGGCAAAACCGTATTGCTGACCATCTCGTCAGATGGCATTGCTCAAGGTTCAACGTATGCCGTGAAGATGAAACCTACTCCCTATCCAGAAGTCTCTTGGGTAAGAAAAGCCAATAATATCATAATAATACGAGTTGATGAATTTATCACCCACACCACCGCGATTCGTTTCGCATCTATCTTTGATACCGTTGTAACGCAAAAAGATAAAGTAGTTATTGATCTCAGGGGATGTGGGGGCGGCGACTTATTTGAAGCATTTGAGATAGCAGGTATGTTTGTACCCGTAGATGCCCCTCTCGTCATCACCACTGATCATGACCACTTTCAAAAGATATATCGATCTCCAGTTGGTCCGAAGCGCCCTTCCCCCGCGATAATTCTGATAGATAAATATTCGGCAAGCGCTGCTGAAATACTTGCCGGCATACTCCATTACTACAAGATTGGCAGGCTGGCAGGTGAGAAAAGCTATGGCAAATGCACGTCTCAAACAGTCTTTTCACTGCCTGACCATGGAGAATTGTGGCTTACCACAGTGGCGGTTAATTTCCCTAATGGTTCGACATGCACCGGTAGTGGGCTTCACCCAGATATTTTTATATCTGGGGTGACAACCAAAAAGTACGATGAATTACTTCCCCTAGTACGATGAAGGAACCTCTGTGTTCTTCCTCAGAGATATCCAAAGGCTTACCTGACCTGTCGCCAGTGTTCCAATGGGCAATCAAGAAAGGTATTGAGAGTAAATTCCCTATAATCGTTCGGATTTTTTTCAGCGGTGATTGAAATCTCGGTGAACGATTACCAATAATCAAATCGGCGAGCATTGGACACTTCGCAAAGTTTGAGATATCATTATCGCTGAAGGAGTGGTTGGACATTGGACTTGGCTAATATCTAATTTTAGGGCTGTACTATTTACCATGTATAATTTTTAAAGGAGAGTAGGGTGAAAGGCAAAATTTTAAATTATGAAGTAACGACAAAATCAGGTGTGATTTCTGGTGATGATGGCAAAAGATACACATTTACATCATCTGATTGGAAGTCCACGGTGGTTCCCAAGGCTGGCTCAAAGATTGATTTTGCAGCTCATGAAGGAGCAGCAAAAGACATATACACCGATAGTATTTCGATAGGTCCTGGGGCAAAGCGATTAACTGCTGCCCTGTTAGCTTTCTTTCTTGGAGGATTTGGCGCTCATAAATTCTATCTCGGCTACAAAGCGCAAGGAATAATTATGTTATTGGTGTTTTGGTTTGGTTTTATATTGCTTGGTATTCCAACAGGGGTAATTGCTCTTATCTCATTCATTGAATTTATCCTCTATCTGTCGAAATCTGATGAAGAATTTGAGCAAATTTATGTGATTGGTAGAAAACCGTGGTTCTGATCACGAGATCAATAAAACAGATTTTGATCGATGCATGCACTAATTATTTGAAACCACAAAGATAATTGGACAGTTAGCTATCGCAGGTTAGATTGCAGTAGCATCGAGCGTATCTCGGAGTTCTCCGTGCGACATTAGAGCAAACCTAAAAAAGTGGGCTTTTGCAGGCTTTCGTAAATTAATTTGCAAAATAGGGGTGGAAAATGCAAAATAGATGGAAAGGTTTTTATTTGAAGGATGGTTCCTTATATTAACACATTCGTTGTGTTATCATATTTTTATTAAATAGATGTTTATATTGCAATAATCATAACCGTTGCAAGACAGGAGAGAGAATGGAAGGGAAAGTACTTAACTTTGATGAAACAGAAAAAAAAGGTATTCTGAAGGACAATGATGGAAATAGATATGACTTCACACCAAATGAGTGGAAGTCTGATATAAAACCAAAATCAGGTTTGGAAGTAGATTTTGTGGCTGAAAACAATATAGCAACCCAAATTTATTCAATAAAAACCGCTGGTCTATCAAACGATCTTTCAGAAAAGGTTTTGCAACTGCAGGAATCAGATATCATCAAGAAAATAGGGAAATTATTTTCACTTGGTATGCATAATAAATTTGGTGTGATAGCTGCATTTGCTTTACTGGTGACACTTTTTTTGCCAGTTTTAGAGATACCTTTTCTTGGTACTTTAAGTTTAATGGCTGATGGAACCGGTAATCTTCTTTTTATTCTTCTGGTAGTTTTGATGGTATTATTTTACGGGGGAGCAACAAGATTATATACAAAAATATTGGCTGGCATCACGTTGGGGATTTTGTTTTTTCAATATTATGATCTGTTGTCTGGGCTAAGCCACGCAAATGATATGTTCAGTTCATTGGGCGGGAGTAGTGGAAACTCTCCAAATTTTTTCAAGCTGTTACGGTGGGGTGCACTGGTAAATCTGATTGCTTGCGGTACATTTTTTATAGCGGCGTTCATACGGGGATACTCTGAAAATAAAGAAACAATATAACAAAGAAAATGCACCCGGACGGTTAAAAGTGGACTTGCAGCGTCAGGGTACATAGAAATGAATCCAGTGCAGAATTTACACCAAGGGAAAAATAGAAATGAAAGTTTGTAAGGTAATCGTGATGTTGGTTTTAACTGTCATGTTATGCTCGTGTGCAGGGCAAATGAAAACAACAACACCGAAGCAGGATGAGTATGCCGGCATCACTCGTATTGAAGGAGCTTCCATTGAAACGGTGCAAAAAGAATCCAGAGTAACCTCAGGCTATGAGAATATAGTTTTGAATCCTATTCAAATGTCTCCACAATTCGCTACAGATTATCCCAAAATGAAGGGCGAATTTCAAAGCAGTCTACTCGAATACCTTAAGGACAAGCATGTATACCGGAATGTGGAAGACCATTTGAAGGATACCAAGCTCCCAAAAAAGACGATAATTGTTGATACGAAGGTCGTCGATATGAGGATCGTTGGCACACATGCCCGGATGTGGGGTGGATTCATGGCCGGTTCATCTCATGCTGATATCTATCTGAAACTGACAGATGCCATGAGTCAGAAAGTGCTTCTCGAAAGAGTAATCGGTACCAGTTATAACGCTTTTGCCTCTGAATTTGCTTTTGGTTCTGAGAATTCTTTGCCGATGGAAATGGGACATATAATCGGTGAGTATATTTATACGGTTGCTCCTGTCAAATAGTTGAAACAAACTACCTGAAGTTCAGCAAATTGACTTCCCCCATAATGTCTCCGGGAGGTAGTGAGAAGTGCGTAGTGTCGGTATCCGACCGGAACGATGATCGCCGATAACTTCAGCGAAGAATTCATGCAGGTGCAGACTGATGTTTTCGTAATCAAAGAATCGCCGTGTATACGGTGAATGCTTTTATGCAGGCAATATCTGCTCAGGGTTGTAGCCGCTTTATTTTTCTCACAACCCCCCCAAGACCATAGCCGTCAAGCTAAGCGATTTATCCGTCTGACATTGGGGGTTGGTCCCCATGCGTTGCATGGGGACCTCTCCATGACTGCGCCGCTGTCTTCTGGTACTGAAGCAATAAGAGCTGATATACGGCAGGATGCAACGCATCCCAAAAAGGATCCCATGCGGCGCATGGGATCCAGAGCAAAACACGTTATCGCTTAGCTTGACGGCTATGCCCCCCAGACTGCTGGCTCTTTTTTTACAGCTGGTTTTTTGTCTTGACTCAGGGGTCCACTTTGAAAGTCCGCCGGAATACCAAAGCCGTCAGAGCGAGAGTCCGGATGTAAAGATGTTTTTCAAGGCTGTTGATCAACGCGAGATAACAAAAAGCGACGTAAAATCTTAGAGCGTTAGAGTAAAGATTGTAGCTGTTCCGTCTTTACTGGTACCGGCGCTCACCGTGCCCTGATGATGCTCCACAATGGTCCGGACGATATAAAGTCCCAGGCCCAGATGCGGGCCGGTGCCTTTTTGCTGTCCCTTTTGTTGTCTGTAAGAGACCATGGAATT
>Ga0214472_10002769_pt1 | contig 18694 bp, 19 predicted proteins | sample RVTome_6_FD_207662 | JGI IMG/M metagenome (GOLD analysis project Ga0214472, IMG submission 207662) | Soil microbial communities from uranium-contaminated site in the Upper Colorado River Basin, Wyoming, United States - RVT140D175 | ecosystem: Environmental > Terrestrial > Soil > Contaminated >...
CACCCCTCCCAAAGAGTCGCCGAAACCCCGGCCTTCAGGCCGGGGTCCCGGCTCACCGCCCTGAAGGGCGGGGTTTCAAACCGGAGTCAGTATTACGATAAATAGAAGACCACATCGAGGAGAACAGACATGGAAATCGCAGGACGTGTAGCAACCTGGCTCGACCTGGCGCTCGTGCCGGTGCGGGGGCGCGACCGCACGCAATTGCGGGTGCATGCGGTGGGCGGGCGCAAGGGCGGCTGCTACGCGGTAAGCATGGACGGGCGCTGGCTGTGCGCCTCGGACGGCTCGCTCACGGTGTTTCACGGGCGCCCGGCAGCCGAGCGCTTTCTCGAGGTCGCAGGCGTCGAAGACGCCGCGTCGGGCGACCCGTCCACGGCCGGTGTGCACTGCGACGGCCGCCACCTCGGCCTGTGCCTGGGCCGCAGCGGTTGCCTGACGGGTTGCCGCGAGAGCCGGCCGGTCGCGGCGTTCAACGGCTGACGCGCCCTTCCGGCGTGCGCGCAGGGCACCCTCGGGCCGCCGGCGAGACGCGCGTCAGGCGCCGGCGCCCGCGGCATGCGCGCCCACCGCGAGAGGCGGTTCGGGTGCCGCTTGGCCGAGGTGGTAGCCCTGCGCCAGATCAATCCCGAGCTCGGCCACCTGGCACAGCACCTGCGCCGACTCGACGTGCTCGGCGATGGTACGGATCCCCAGTTCGCGCGCCAGGGCGACGATATTGCGCACCAGCGCGCGGTCCTTGTCGCTGGTGGGCAGGTGGCCGATGAATTCGCCTTCGATCTTCAGGTAGTCGATCGGGAAGCGCTTCACGTAATGGAAGGACGCGAAGCCCGAGCCAAAATCGTCGACCGCGAACTTGAAGCCTTCCTGCTTGAGGCTCGCCACGAAGCGGTCGAGTTGCTCGGTCTGGTGCGTGGTTTCGCGCTCGGTGATCTCGAACACCAGCCGCCCGGGGGCGATCCCCGCCTCGCCGGCGAGGCGCCGCACCGTGGGGATGAATTCCGGCGTGACGAGGGCGCGCGGCGAGGTGTTGAGGAACACCTCGCCGTCGAAGCGGGCCGCAGCCAGGCGCGTGAGCGCGGCGCGCATCACCATGAGATCGATGCGGTACATGACGCCGGCCTTCTCCGCGAGCGGCACGAAATCACCGGCGACGATCAGTCGCTCGTCCTCCTCGCGCAGGCGGGCGAGCACCTCGACGGCGACCGCCACGCCGTCGGCCACGCGCACGATGGGCTGGAAATGGGCCTCGATGCGCTGCTGCTCGATGGCGTTGAATAGCCCGAGGGTGAGCGCCCCCTCGCTGCGGAACAGCGCCGGCACATCCTCGCCGGAGGGCACCGCGACACGGTTCCTACCGTCGGCCTTGGCGCGATACATCATGTTGTCGGCGAACAGGAACAGGTCCTTGCGGTCGGCGGCGTGATCGGGATACACGGCCAGCCCGATCGACACCGAACAGGCGAGCGCCCGGCCCTGCGGGTCGGTCAGGCCGCGGTGCGCGGCCAGCGCGAGAATGCGGCTCGCCACGTGCATCGCCTCGCCCAGTCCGGTGGCGGGCAGGATCGCCACGAACTCGTCGCCGCCATAGCGGGCGACGATGTCGCCGCCACGCGTGGCCGCGCGAATCACGCCGGCCAGGCCCTGCAAGTAGGTGTCGCCAAAGGCGTGGCCATGCCCGTCGTTGATCGACTTGAAATTGTCGACGTCGATCACCAGCAGCGCCACCCGCTCGTCGTAGCGCTTGGCGCGCGCAATCTCGTTCTCCAGCAGTTCCCAGAACACGCGCTGATTATGAAGCTCCGTGAGCGGATCGCGCGTGGCGTGGAATTCGAGCTCCTGGGTGTAGCGATGGATGGCCTTGACCGAGCCGACCACGTTCATCAGGGTGGCGAGCGCGCTCTCGATCACCAGCAGCCGCGCGGGGTCGCCGGCGATGTCGGCCTGCACCCCGACGCCGACGATGCCGCCGATCCGGGGCGCCTCGGTCAGCAGCGCCCGCGCATGCTCGTGCACGTCCATGTCGGAGAGATCGCGCAGGCTGAGCGCCGGATACGTGACGTGGTGAGCCACGCGGGCCGGGTGCGCGCCGCCCGGTGCGGGGCCGGCGGCCAGCCGTGCGCGCAGCATGGCGTCCAGACGCGCCTTGACCATCTCGCCCGGGGCATGCAGCCAGAACACCTCCGCCTCGGCCTGGCCCGCCTCGTCGAGGAAGATCGCGAACAACGCGTAGGTGGGGAGCACGGTGTTGATGTCGACCAGCAGGCCACTCACGTAATCGCGCCAGTCACGCACGACCTCCGAGGTGATGATGAATTTCTCGAGCAGGCGGATCTCGCATTCGAGCATGTCGCGATCGACGGCGACCCCGCGCAGCCGCTCGGTCAGGCGCTGGATCTCGCGCCCGATACGGTTGAATTCGGCAAAGCCGAGGCGCGGCCCGCGGTGGGCGAGCTTGCGCAGATCGGACACGCGGTTGATGGCCGCCAAATCGTTGCCGAGCAACTGGATTGAGGCGCCCAGGCGCCGGTCGACGAAGCCCACCATGAGCAGCGTGGCGAAGAAGGTGATCGGGATCGCCGGCAGGAAAATCAGCGCGAAGCGGTCGCGGTTGGTGGTAATTACCGCCCCGACCGACTGGCGCACATCGATCGCGCCCAGCGTCTCGCCCACCGCGACGTTGGTGTGGCAGCCCAGGCACACCGCCTCGGCGCGCAGCGGAAAGACGAAGCGGACCTCGTCATCGTGCAGGATCTCGACGGTGCGCCCGGCGCTCATCGCCTCGCGCACCGGCGCGTCCTCGCGCGGCTGCTCGATCGAGCCGAACAGGGCCGCCACCGGCTCACCGCGATAGATCTGGATGCGCGACGGACCCTCGGCCACCGCCAGGTTGAGCGAGGCGATGAAGTCGTCGAGCTGGCGGCGGCTCCAGCCGGTCACCATGACCTGGAACATGCTGCTGAACGTCACGCGGGCGAGCGTACCGGCATGGCGGACGGCGTCTTCGCGTGCGGAGCGGTCGTAGACGAGGGCGAGCGACAGGTAAACGAGCCCGAACAGGCAGGCCGTGAACACGGCCGCAGCGCTTACCAGCAACCCCTTGATTGTTTTCGTCATGCCCCTCGTCTCCGGATGCGCGGAATGGCGCGCACCGCTGCCTTCGCAGCGCCGCAAGAAGCAGGCCAGCGGGACGGGGGCCGGCGCCTGGCGCCGAAATTGCATGGGGCTCCGCGATGCGAGTGGATGCGGAGTGGACAATGCGGGGGCGGATGGCGAAGTGGGACCGGGTCGGGCGGGGCGTCGCGGTGGCGGCCCTGTGCTGCGTGCTGGGAATGGCGCCTGGCGAGGCTGGGGCGACCCTGCGGGCGGCGCCGGGAATCGGCGACGCGGGGGCGGCAAGCGATGCCGCGCGCGCCCAACCGGCGCCGGCCCCGGCCCCAGCCCTGCCCCCGGCAGCCGCCCCCGACGAGGAGCGGAACAGCCTCTACGACCGCAGCAACCCCGATCTCGAGCGCCTGCAGACGCCGCGCGAAGCGCTGCGCGGGCTGTCGCGCGATCGCGACGGCAAGGTCGACTGGATGAAGGCCCTGCGCGAGCGCGCCATCACGCCGCGCCCCAAGCTCGACGCGGCAGGCGGCGATCACCTCGCCATCGATCTCGACGTCATCATGCGCAACACCAAGGAGATGCCGTACGTGCGCTTTCCGCATCGCGCCCACACCGAATGGCTGGCGTGCAGCAACTGCCATCCGGCGCCGTTCGAAGCGAAGGCCGGCAGCACCCGGATCAAGATGGAGGACATCTTCCGCGGGCGCTTCTGCGGCGCCTGCCACGACCGGATCGCCTTCGTCACGCACCGCAACTGTGACCGCTGCCACAGCGTCCCGCAGCCCGCCGCACCGGCGTACTGACGAATCCGCGCGGAGCGACCCGGCGGTCGCGCCGGTGCGCGAGGCCGCGTATGCGCGCGTCTTCCCCGCTATCGGGACACCGGTAACGGGTCCGGGCGAGGGGGCCTGCGCGCAGCCGCCGCGGCGCGCGGGCCCCGTGCCGTACATCAGCTTTCGCGGTACAGCGGCACGCGCCGCAGCCCGTCGAGATCGAGAATGTGCACGGTGCGTCCGGCCATGGCGATGAGGCCGTCGTCGCACAGGCGGCGCATGATGCGCGAGAAGGTTTCCTGGGTGAGCGAGAGCAGCGACGCGACGGTGCCCTTGGGCGCCGGAAACTCGACCCGCTGGCGGTACGCGGCGCGCTCGGACAACTCCACCAGGTAGGAGGCCACGCGCCCGGCGGCGAGGCTCGTGGACCGAGTGCAGATGACGTCGATCATCTTCTGCACGCGCGTCGACACCTCGGTGAGCATCCAGCCCGACAACTCCTGGTCGCGCCCCACCGACGCCAGCACCTGCTCGCGGGTCACATGGATCAGGGTGCATCGACCCACCGCCTGGGCCCACGCGCGGTAGGTGGAGTGCATGAACACGCCGACCTCGCCGAACATCTCGCCGGGCCCGAACAGCTCGATGATCTTTTCGCGCCCGTCGGCCCCCTGGGCGATCAGCTTGACCGCCCCCGACACCACGAAATACAGCCCGGTCGGCACCGTGCCGTGGTGGAAGATGGTCGCGCAGCGCGCGAACGAGACCTCGCTCGCGCCAAAGGCGAGCGCACGGATGCTGCGCTCGGGCAGGTGCGCCAGCAAGGGCATGCACGAGAGCACCGTCACCGGATCGCTCGGCGCATGCCGTTTGCGTGGGCGGGATTGCATGCCGGCGGCGAGGGCGGCGGTCGCGCTGTCCATGTCGAGTCCTGCCGTATGCGTGGCGAGGCGCCCCGGCCGCAAGCCTGGAGGATCCGCAGCAAGCTTGAAGGGCACCTGACCGTTGCGGATCGGGGCTCGACATTGGCTCGCCTCGCCCTCCAGGGCGAGGTCGACGCCCAATGACAAAGTCATTGAGCGCCCGCCGTCACTTGCCGGCGGTGGCGGGCCGGATATGCGCCACGCCACCGTAACTGCCGATCCACAGGCCGCCGTCCGGCGTCGACGCCATTGAGAAGACGGTGTTGTTGAAGAGGCCGTCCGCCACGCGCAGGACGCGGTAGCCGTTGCCTTCCTTCACCGCCAGTCCGTTGTTGGTGCCGATCCAGATGCGGTCGCGCGCGTCGCGGTGGAGCATGAACACGTGGTTGCCGGGCAGGCCGTCGGCGGTGGTGAGGTTGCTCCACTTGGTGCCGTCGAAATGCGTGAGGCCGCCGCCCCAGGTGCCGGCCCACACCGTGCCGTCGGCATCGACCACGAGCGAGATGATGTAGTTCGGGTTGTAGGCCTGGTCGACATCCTGCAGCCCCATTTCGCGCTTCTGCTGCGCGTGGTGCAGCGACTCCTTGGCCGGATCGTTCTTGAACGTGATGTCGTCCTTGACCTTGTCGTAGGACGCGCCGATGCCCTTGGCGTGGTTCCAGTTGTCCCACTTGCCGTTGTCGAAGCGCGCCACGCCGCCTTCGGTGGCGAGCCACACTTCGCCGTTCTTGCCCGCCGCGAGCCCATACACCCAGTCGTTCGGCAGGCCGCCGTCGGTGTTCTCGACGGTGTACAGCTCCCACGCCTCCGGATCCTTGAACTTGCCGCCGCGGACGCGGTTCAGGCCCGACCACGTGGCAACCCACACGTCGCCGTTGGCCAACTCCAGCACGTCATAGACGAAGGCGTCGCCGAGCCCTTCGGGGATGTTGTAGGTCTCCCATGCGCCGGTCTTCTCGTCGAGCATCGACAGGCCGCCGCCGTAGGTGCCGACGGTGATCTTGCCCTGGATGCGGCCGACGTAGAACATGCCGTTGGAGAGCAGCCCGTCCTTGTTGTCGAACAGCTTGAATTCGTCGGTGCGCGTGTTGTAGCGAATCACCCCGCCCGACGTGCCGACCCACACCACGCCGTCGTCGACGTAGATCTTCTTGACGTTCTTGTTGCCGACGCGGAAGTGGGTGAATTTCTCGGTCGGGTCGACGCCCACCTTGCCCGCGCGCGGCGCATCGCCGGTGGGCGCCGGCGCGTTGGCGGCCGGCACGTCGGCGATGCTCGGCGTCACCGCGGGCGCGCTGCCGCTCTGTTGCTTGCCGAGCGTGTAGGCGCCAACGAGGGCGACGGCGCCGGCGATCACGGCAACGGCTGCTAGTTTGTGATTCATGCGGCGAAACTCCGATGTTGGTTCATGTACATAGCGGACCCGTGGCGAATCGCGCTACTTCCGGCCGATGATGGCCACCCCGCGACGGGTGCCCACCCAGATTTCGCCGTTGGGCGCCGCCGCCACGGCATAGACATGTGAATCGAGCAGCCCGTCGGCGGTGGTGAAGGATTTCCAGTTTTTGCCGTCGAAGCGCGACACCCCCTTGTCGGTGCCGAACCAGAACGCGCCGCCGGCGTCACGCGCAATGGAATACACGATATTGCCGACGAGCCCGTCGCGGGTCGTGTAGTTGTGCCAGTTCTTGCCGTCGAAGCGCGCCACCCCGCCACCCCAGGTGCCGGCCCACATCTGACCGTCGGGGGCGGCGTGCATGGCGAAGGTGTAGTTCGGGTTATAGGTCGGGTCGCCCCGCTCCATGGTCGACAGATCGTGGCGCGAGCGCGTACCCAGTCCGGTGTTGCTGCTCGCGGGCAGTTCGCTCACGTTGGGGCCGCCCAGCCCGTCCTTGTGGGTCCACGACTTCCACTGCTTGCCGTCGAACATGGACACGCCGCCCTCGGTGGCGAACCAGACGCGGCCCTTGGCATCGACATCGAGGCCATAGACCCACTCGTTGACGAGTTCCTTCACGTAGGTCTTGAACTCGCCGGTCTTCACGTTGAAATGGTTCGCCCCGGCCCAGGTGCCGATCCACAGATCGCCGTTCCGGTCGTTGGTGAAGGCGTAGATCCAGTAGTCGGCCAGCCCGTGCATCGGAAAGTAGGTCTTCCACTTGCCGTCATGGTAGCGCGACACCCCGCCGGCGTTGGTGCCGAACCACTTGTAGCCCTGCGAATCGATACCGACCGCGAACACGTACTCATTCGCCAGCCCGTCGGCGCGGGTGAAGGTGTTCTTCGGCTGGTGCTTCACCAGATCGATTTCGTGCACGCCGGCCGACGTGCCGACCCACATCACGTTGGCCTTCGGCTCAACCGTGAGCGCGCGCACATACACCGTCTCGCCGACATTGAAGGTTTCCACCACCTTGTAGTCCGGCTTGGCCGGCTGGGCATGGGCGACGCCGGCCATGCAGGCTGCCGCGAGGGTGGCCGCCGCCACGATGGCGCGCGGGTGAAACAGGGAGAAAATCATCGTCTGAGCGTCCTCAGGTAAGCCACTACATCGAGAATCTGTTGGTCGCGCAGGATGCCGTTGAAGGAAGGCATCGTGCTCTTGCCAGCCTTGATGGTCATCATCAGGCCCATGTCCGGCTGCATCAGCCGGTCGCCGCGCGCGAAGTTGGGGGCATCGGGAATCACGCTCTCCCCGCGCACGCCGTGACAGGCCGCACAATGCATGTTGTAGATCGCCTGGCCGGCACCGATGTCGGCCGCGCCCGCGATGCCGGGGGCCAGGGCCGCGCCGAGCAGCGCCGTGGCAATGACCAGCTTCGCACTCATTTTTTCCGCCCCGCCGCCTTGGTGTCCCCGCCCTCAGCCTGAGCGAGCCGCGCGGCCCACTCGTCGGCCTGCTTGGCGTCAGGCGGAATGCCGAACCCTCCCTCACGATAGGCTTTGACGAGCGCTCGCATCACCGCCACATCGCCGATCTCGGCAGCTTTCAGGATGAACTCGGCCGCCTCCGGCCGAGTGGGATCGTCGGCGCCCAGGCGGGCATTTCCTACGATGTAGGCCCGCGCGAGGCCGATGATCGCGGTGCTGTGCCCCGCCGCCGCCGCCGCTCGCAACAGGCGCGCCGCCTCGGCGTCGTCGCGCGCCACACCCTCGCCGGTCTGGTACATCTTGGCGAGCGCGTATTGCCCTTCCGGATCGTTCTGCTCGGCCGCCTTGCGCAGATAGACGACGGCCTCGTCGTCGAATTCGGCGCTATCCAGGATAGTTCCATAGAGCGCCTGCGAAGGGGCATGGCCGGCGTCCGCGGCGCGCTTCAGAGGGGCCATCGAGCCGACCAGGTCGCCGGCGCGATAGGACGCGAGCCCGCGCTCATAGTCCTCCACCGGATCGGCCAGCACCGGGCCGGATATCAGCAGTCCGGCCAGGAGCGGCAGAAGATATCTGAAAGCAGGAACGGCTTTCTCACTTCCAGGAATTTGCATGGATCTATCCCGTGTTCAGTTGTCCGGCCGGTTTGGCCGCGTCGCCGCGCTGGGCACCCTGTGGACCGATCCCCAAGGCTTCGAATTCCTCGATCTTGCGGTACAGGCTGGACAGTCCGATGCCGAGGTTCTGGGCCGCGAGGCGGCGATCGCCGCCGGTGTCGTGCAACATGCGGTAGATCAGGTTCGCCTCGAACTCGCGCAGCTGATCGCGCAGATAGCCTGGCGTAGCAATGGCTGTGCCATGCTGCGGGACGTGGCCCAGCGAGCGCGTGATCTCGGGCGGCAGGTCGCCGATCGTGATGCAGTCGTCCTCGGCCAGGATACAGGCGCGGTTGATCACGTTCTCCAACTGGCGCACGTTGCCGGGCCAGGCGTAGCCGAGCAGCAGCGCCTCGGCGTCGGGCGTGATGCCGATCGGATTGGGTGCGCCGTGCTGCTCGCGCGAACGCTCCAGGACGAACTCGATGAGCGCCCGGATGTCGCTCTTTCGCTCACGCAGGGGCGGGATGTGGATGTGGAACATGCTCACGCGGAAGAACAGATCCTCGCGGAAGGTGCCCTCGCGCACCATCTGGTGCAGATCGCGGTTGGTGGCGGCGACGATGCGCACGTCCACGCGGCGCGCCTGCTCGGCGCCGACGGCGCGGATCTCCTTCTCCTCGATGGCGTGCAGCAGCTTGGTCTGCATGAGCATGGGCAGCTCGCCCACTTCGTCGAGGAAGAGCGTCCCCTGGTCGGCCTGCAGGAACAGGCCCTTCCGCGCCTTATCGGCGCCGGTGAAGGCACCCTTGGTGTGGCCAAAGAACTCGGCCTCGAGCAGATTCTCGGGGATGGCGCTGCAGTTGACCGGCAGGAAAAGGCCTTCGGCGCGCTTGCTCTGCTCGTGGATGAGGCGCGCGAGCACCCCCTTGCCGGTCCCCGATTCGCCCGTGACGAGCACCGTGCTCTCGGTCGGCGCCACCTTGCCGGCCAGCCGCTCGACCGCATGCATCGACGGCGAGTTGAAGCGGAAGCGGGTCGCTTCGCGGCGCACGAACTTCTTGAGCATGCGGTTTTCTTCGCGCAAGCCGCGCAGCGAAGCGATCTGGTGCACGCGGTGGAGCAGTTCCTCCACGTCGAAGGGCTTGATCACATAGTCGGAGGCGCCCGCGCGCAGCGCTTCGACCGCGTTCTCCATGGAGGCGAAGGCGGTGACCATGATGAAGTTGGTTTCGATGCGCGACTCCTTCATCGAGCGCACCAGGTCCACCCCGTTGCCGTCGGGCATCTTGATGTCGCACAGCGCCAGATCCACGTCGCCGCGCACCAGCTTGGAGGCCGCTTCGGTGCAGTCGCGCGCCTCGTCCACCGAGTAGCCGGCGCGTCGGCACGCTTCGGACAGAATCTCCCGCACCGCGCGTTCGTCATCGATCACCAGGATATGCATGTTGCTCTCTCTTGGGGTTGTCGGTTGTCCGCCCGCCGCGGGCGCGGCCTCAGGCCGCGGCGCGCGCACGCAGAGGCAGCGCGAGGTGAACGCGGGTCCCTGCGCCGGGCGACGATTCGAGCGAAATCGAGCCGCCCGCCTCGCGCATGAGGTCGCGACACAGCGACAGGCCGAGGCCGCTGCCACGGTCGATGGACTTGGTGCTGAAATATTCGTCGAACGCCTTGGCAAGGGTCGCCGCGTCCATTCCCTTGCCGTTGTCGACCACGTCCAGGAGGACTTCCTCCCCACTCGCCCGGGAGCTGACCCGGATGTGCCGGTGGTAGTCCGGCGGCATCGACTCGAAGGCGTCGGCGGCGTTGATCAGGACGTTCATGAGCACCTGGGTGAGGTGGTCGGCGACCCCGCGCACCGCCGGCAGATCGCTGTCGAGGCTGGCCTCCAGGTCGACGCTGCGAAAACGCCGGTCATAGCTCACGAAGTTGCAGGTGTTGCGCACCAGCTGGTTGAGGTCGAGCAGTTCCACCTCCAGCGGCTGCGGGCGGGAGAACTCGGAGATCTGGCGGGTGATGAGCGAGATGCGCTTGGCCTGCTGGAGGATCAGTTCCGGCTGGCACACCAAGCCCTGGTTGGGGCAATCATGCGAGTGGCGAATCTCGCTCATGTTGCTGGCGATGCCGCTGATGGCGGCGATCGGGTTGTTGATCTCGTGTGCGAGCTGCGCGGCCAGGGAGCCGACCGCGGCCATCTTCTCGCGGTGGAACTGCTCGTGGCGAGCACGTTCGATCTGTCGCTCGCGCTGGCGCAGGTCCTGTTGCATCTGGTTCACAGCATTCATCAGGCTGCCCACTTCGTCACTGCGGGTGACCCGCAGCGGCTCGCCGCGATTGCCGCTGATGATCCCCAGCGCGTGCGCCTCGAGCTTGCGGATGTCCCAGGTGAGGCGGCTGAAAAAGATCACCGTCACCGCCCCCAGCACGATGAAGCCGACCACCCCCATCGCCAGTCCCTGCAGTGTGATGCGGTCGTACACTTCGTAGTAGCGGGTGAGCAGCTGGCGCTTGTGCTCGCGCGTGTCGGTGGTGATGGCGTCCAGTTCGACGAAAAGCGTGTTGAGGGTGCTGCGCGTGAGCGCCAGCACCCCGCGGCTCGGCGTGCGCACCAGGTCGTTCACCAGCGCCTGCAGCTTGTGCGAGCGCATGAGCAAATGGGGGTGGGCGCGTTCGACCGGCGCCATGAGCGCCAGCGTGGCTTCGATCTCCATTGCCGTGGTGAGCGAGGGCAGCGACTCGCCGCCGGCTGAGAACGCCTCGTTGACGGCGAGCAGGGTGCGCGCCATCGACATGTTAACCTGTGCCAGTTGCTCTTCGGCGCGATGCGCCTGCTCCAGGTCGTCGACCATGGCGAGCAGCTTGCCGCGCTCGAAGTCGGTGAAGACGCCGATCAGCACGGCGTAGCACACGAGCACCAGAAATGCGATGACGCCCTTGACCCGCAGTGACAGCATGCGTGGCTGGGCAGGCGGGCGTGGCGCGGACTGCGGCGGGGCGGGGGTTTCGACGGCGGTGCCGTTGTTGTGATTGCCTGTCAACGATATGGCCTTCATTGGGGGGCCCCCTGGGGTGCACGGCCGGTTCAATCCGGCCGCGCACTCGATCATACTGTCCGTGACGGGGAGGCCGCGCCGGTGGACACCCTATTTGTCGCTAAGGTTTTCACGAATCTTGCTACTGTTAACACTTTAGTCTTAGAGCGCAAGCGCGCCGGGCGACATCATCCGATTTTTACGGCTTTTCCCCCATGCCCCGGTACGAATATTGCAGGGTCGCCCGGTTGGGCGAGCAAGAACGGTGCCGGTCGAGGCACCCCGCCCCGTGAGAAAGAACTTACGAAGGAGTGAGCGTTCCATGTTCGGCCGGATCATGATGGTGTGTCTGATAGTCCTGACGGGGGCGGCCCATGCCGGGCAGCTCGACGAGGCGATCCGTCGCTACGAGAGCGGGCAGTATCCGGAGGCGGCCAAATTGCTGCAGCCTCTGGCCGAAAGCGGCGACGCCTCGGCCCAGCAGAAGCTCAGCATCATGTACTTCTACGGGCGCGGCGTTCCCGAAAACGAGGAGCGCGCCATGCACTGGGCACGGCGCAGCGCCGACAAGGGCAACCTCGACGCGATGTTCTTCATCGGCACCATGTACGTGTTCGGCGAGGAGATCCCGAAAACCGTGAGCGACCCGGACCTGGAAGCGGCCAAGTGGCTGTTCGAGGCGGCCAGCCGGGGCCACGCCGACGCCGAATACGGCCTGGGCCTGCTGTTCCTGGCCGGCAAGGGGGTGGTGCAGAACCACGAGGAAGCGATCAAGTGGATCGGCCGTGCCGCCGAACACGGTCATGCCGGCGCGCGTTCCTTCATGTCGGGGCGCAGCGCGCGCTGACGCCGCCACCCCGTAGCGCGTGACAAGGTCGCAGTGCGCCGGCGCGCGGTCCCCTCGCCCGCGTGCGATACCGCTCCCATCCGGCGCAATGCACTGCGCTTATTGCGTGCTACACGAAATGGGAAGGTGAAACCGCATTGGGCCGATGCGCGGACTTCGTCCGTCCGGGCGGGATGTCGCCGCCGCAAAGCTAGCGCCGTTCGCCGGCGACGCGCAGCGCCGGGGCAAGTTTGGCACGGATGTCCCGCGCGAGCGCCTTGTCGGCCCAGTCACGCGGGCCGAGGACGCGCTCGATGATGCGCCCGTCGGCGTCTACGTAGACGGTGAGCGGCAGCGCCCCCGCGCCCAGCGCGGACATTGCCGCCCCGGGGGTCGCCGCGATCGCGACCGGGAGCCGGATCCCGTATTTGAGAACGAATTCGCGCACGAGATTGGCGTCCTCGTCGACCGATAGGGCCGCCACGCCGATGCCGGCCGCTTCGAGGCGGTCGGCAAGCCGTTGCAGTGAGGGCATTTCGCTGCGGCACGGCGGACACCAGGTGGCCCAGATATTGAGGACCAGCGGCCGCCCGCGCCACTCGGCGCTAGTGGTCGCCGTGCCGTCCAGCCGCTGCAGGGCCAGCACCGGTAGCGACGTGGCGCCGGGAGCGGACTTGCCGGCCGCCGCCGGATGGCCCGCCAGGGTCAGCAGACACAGCACCAGTATGCGCAGCATGGCGCGTCCCGTCCTCACAGCGGCTTCTTGAACGACACCGCGCCGCGAACGTCGCCCAATTGGTAGCCGGTTGCCTTGTCGTACGGATATTCAGCGGCGAGCTGGGCCTGCGTGGCGGCGGTCATCGTTTCCTTCGCGCCGTGGCAGTTCATGCACAGCTCGGCGACCGGAATAGCCTTCATGTAGCGGAAGTAGCGCCCCTGGGGTTCCTTGACGACTTCCGCGAAGTCGATATGGTCGGCCTTCTCACCATGCGCCAGGCGCCGGTCGAACTCCAGCAGGACGTTCTGTTCCCACGCATCGGCGGTGCCGAGCGCCGGATTGCGCACCCGCAGGCTCACGCGCTTGACCTGCGCACCGTACCTGCGGGACACCGTGGACGACACCTCCGGCGCGAGGTACTTGCACACCATAACCGAGCGCAAGGTGCCACTCAGTTCGTATTCGCGCCGCAGTTCGCCGCCCACCTGCTGCTGCAGTTCCCGAACGGCCTCGCGGGCCTCGTCGATCAGCGCCCCGCGCTCGTCATGGGTGGCGCCGGCCGCGCCCGCGGCCAGGGCGCACAGAAGCAGGAGATGCCGAATGGTCCTGGGGTCCATCACATGTCCTCGGTGTACCGTCGCCCCGCCCGGCGCCGGGATTCCCGGCCGCGCGCTCGTCATGACGATCGCGCGCTCCATCGACGGCTCGATACGCCGCGCGGCGGGCCGCAGCGAGCCAGTATACGCTTCAGGCGCACCGGCGAAGGGACGGCGCGCCGGTGCTGCGCGAGACGCGCGCGCCGCGCATGCGGTTCGCCACGATGAGCGCGAAAGCGGCGGCGCCGGGAATCGTCCGCCACGCGTGCGGGCCGGATGCGCATACGGGCACACGGCGCTGCCCCGGCGCGACGCGCCAGGTCAGCCGGGCGAGTCATCCCCCACCTCGCCCGCGCGCTTGCGGCGCTTGTGCGCGGTCAGGCCGAGATGATCGAGAATCGAGCGGCGGCTCAGGATCAGCACGGCGATCTCGGACACGACGATCACCAGGGCCAACAGGTAGGCCGCCCACACATACAGGCCGTATCCGCCCATCGCCCAGAAATCGCCCCAGTTCGTCCATGCCATGGTCACTCGCCCGCCAGGCGTACGGCCCACTCGCTGCGCCGCTCCCGTTCCAGGATCACGGTTTGCAGCCGGGTGAGCGCCGCGGCCACGGTATAGGCGATGAGGCCCGCGCCCATCACCAGCATGCCGCCGAGCAGGGTATCCAGGGTGCCCGGTCCCAACGACGGCACCAGCAGGGTGCCGTGGGGCGCGCTGCTCCAGCGCATCACCGAGGCGTACACGACAGGCAACGCGATCAGGCCGGACAGAATGAGCACGGCCGCCGCACGGTCGGCGCGGCGCGCGTCGTCGAGGGCCGTCTGCAGCATCACGACGGCGAGGAATAACGCCAGCAACAGCAGGGCGCAGGTGAGTTGCGCATCCCACACCCACCACACGCCCCAGCTCGGCTTGCCCCACAGCGAACCCGTCCACAAGGCGAGAAAGGCGAACACCCCGCCGGTCGGCGCCAATGCGCTCGCTACCATCGCGGACAAACGGTGAGGGCCGAACAGACCGACACCGGCGGCCGCGGCCATCGCGCAGTAGATGAACAGCGCCATCCAGCTCGCCGGCAGGTGGATCAGCAGAATGCGATAGTGCTCGCCCAGCACGATCTCGTGCGGCAGCCGGAAGAAGCCGATATACAGCGCCAGCGCGCACAGCAGCGCGGCGGCCGCGGCAAACCACGGCGCGGCGCGGCCGGCCAGTGGGTAGAGCTTGTGCTCGAGCGCCATGCCCAGCCACGGCATCCCGGGCGGGTCGCTTGCCATGTAGGCGGTATCGGCTGGGGAGGGCATCGGTCCGTGTTTTCGAATGTCTTACGGACATGTAGCAATCGGCATGCCCGCCAGCCGGGCCGGGGCGGACGGACGCCACCGCACGGTGGCGCCGGGTTCGGCCGGCGCCACCGTGCGGTGGCATTACGGCGTTTGAGAGCGCCATTCCCGAATTCAGGAAGTACGCGGGGTCGGCCCCCGGGCACGGCGCGCGCGCCGCCCCGCGGCCGCAGGCGGGCGGTCAGCCGGGGATATACACGCCGGCGTTACGGATGGCCTTGACCAACTCGCTGGTGGAGCTTTCCAGCAGCTTCACCGCGGCGTCGTGATCGCCGCGGGTGGCGGCCGCTTCGGCCTGTCCGCGCAGCTTCCCGGCACGCTCGAGGAACTCCCGCACCATGCCGTCGACCTCGGGCCGCCCCTGCTTTTCCTCGAGCAGGACCTTGATGAGCATCTGGTGGGTGTCGTTGCGATCGATCTCGTAGTGATATTCCTCGGCCTTGGTCGCGAAGTTGAGCGAGCGCACCAGCGTGTCGCCGGCGCGCATCGAACTCACCCCGGCCTTGGCCATCAGGTAGGCGCGCTCGAGCGTGGCGCGCGCCTGCTCGATGCGATTGGCGGCGGCCTGCTGCTGCGCATCGGCGAGCAGCGACTCGATCTGCCGCGTGCTGTCCTGGATGCCCTTGGTGTCCGGCTTTTCAGTACTGATGCGTTTCTGTGCGGCGAGCAGCGCCTTGACGCTCTCCAGCTTGCCGGTGAAATCGGCCTGGCTCTTCTGCGCCCGCATCTCTTCCGGCGCGGCCAGCCGCACCGCCTCGAACATGGCGACACTTGCGTCGGACAGCAGCTTGGACGCCTGGGGCAGATCACCCGCCTTGAACACCGCCTCGGCCTCGTGGTAGATCGCCTTGGCGCGCGCGTGCCGCTCGCGCGAGGGGGCGTCGCCGCTGCTCTCGATCTGGCGCGCGGCCGAGGATTTCTCGATCAGCGTACCGACCGACGTGAAGCGCCGTTCGATCTGTCCGCGATCGAGTTCCTGCGCCTGCACGCGGGTCGCCGCGTCGTCGGGTTCGGCCGCCATGCCGGCGACCGGAACCAGTCCCCACAGGGCAACAATCAATAATCGGCTGTAGGGCCTTGCACGCATGGTCGTACTCCCACTCTCGAAAATAATGGAGGAAATCCTTCCCCCGACACGCACCGGTCGGTGCTCACACCCCTTTTCCACGCCAGATTCGGACACGCGGCGCGCTATTCCCTGGCGTCGCGCGGAATCGACAAACCCGCCTCGCGCAGGAGGTCCTCGATCGCCTCGGTCGCCCGCTGCAACATCCCCGTGGCACCGGCCACGTCGTGCGCCGCGGCAGCCTGCTCGGCGCGCGCGCGCAGCTCACGGTTGAGCTCCAGCTGCCGATTCATGGCTGCCACCTGCTCGGGCCGCGGATCGAGCCGCGCCACCGCGATCGGCACCAGCTCGACGAAGCTCTGGTTGCGCGCGAGCTCGTCGCGATAGATCTGTTCCGAGGTGGCGCCCCCCCGGCGATACTCCACGGTGATCGACCCGATCGCCTCCTGCAGCGCGTCCATCAGCATGCGCTCGGCCGCCTGCAAACTCGTCACGCCGTCGGCGACACGCCCAGCGGCGGCCTGCTGGCGGGCAGTATCGAGCAGCGCATCGATCGCGACCAGCCGCCCCTCGACCGCCGCGGAAACCGCCTTGCCGGCCGGAACCTCGATCTGGAAGCGCTCGCGGTAGCTGCGCCGCAGCGATTCCAGGCTCTTCAGCAGCCCGCCGAAGCGCAGCTGGTTCTCGTCCGCGCCGAGCGGGTTCGGCAACAGCTTGCGCGCCTGGTGCATGGCCTGCATCGCGGCGTCGAACCCGGCATTCGCCCCGGCCGCGTCGCCCGCTGCCAGGAACCCGCGCGCCGTCTCGAAATGCGCCTGCGCTTCGGCATACAGCGCCAGCGCCTGCGGGTCGTTGGACTCGCTGACGCGACGTGCCAGCGGCGAGTCGGTGAGCAGGCGCGCGACCATCGATTCCTTGTTGCGCGCGAGTTGCTCGAGACCGCCGCCGGTGATCGGCAGAGGCCCCTGTGCAGTGGCGACGAGCGGCGTCACCGCCAGCAGGGCAGCCATCAGCGCTCGCATAGATCGGCTCACCCTGCCTCCCCTCGACGCCGTCTCCGTCCGGACTGCGCGGCGCAGCGGCGCTCCGAGCGCTCACGCCGCCGCCGCGCCAGCCCGCCGCGCGATCAACCGCCTTTCTGCCCGGTAACCGTGCTGGCGGGCAACATGTCCTTCTTCTTCGAATGACACAGCCGGCATTCTGACACCGGGAAGGCCACCTTGCCGTGGCACACGCCGCACTTCTGGCCAAGCAGGATCGCAGCCATGCTGATCTGGTTGGCGCCCTTTTGCGGCACGAAGATGGCCGGATGGCAGTTCGAGCAGTCGAGCCATTCGGTGTGCTGCTTGTGCGGATAGAGCACGTCCGGCATCGATCCCTTCACCTCGCGCACGATGTTCAGGTCCATCACCACCGGCGCAGCGTTGTCGTCGATGCGGTCCCAGCGCGGCGCGATCTTGTTGCTCGACAGCGCCTGCACCCAATTCACGCCGTTGCCGGCCGGACTGCGCGGCAGCGTGCCGAACGCGGTGAGCGGCGGCTGCAGGGCGAGCGTGCCATCGTTGGCCGGATCGTGGATGCCGTCTTCGGGCGGCGGCGGGTTGCGCTTGCTCCTCGGCTTGAGCAGCCGGTTGAAGGCATTCACGTCGGCCGCGCTCGGGCCTGCCGGGACAGCCGCGGCCACGGCCGGCGCCGCGGCAGCTGCGGCCGGGGCCGGTGCGGCTGCGACGGGCTCGGGAGCCGGGGCGGCCTTGGCGGGCGCCGCGGCGGCGGCCGGAGCCGGCTTGGCTTCCGGCTTGGCTTCCGGCTTCGCTTCCGGCTTGGCCTCCGCCTTGGGGGCAGCGCCCTTGGCCGCGGCGACCATATAGTCGACGGCCGCCTTGACGTCGGCGTCGGCCGCGTCCATTGCCCCGCCCTTGGGCGGCATGAGCGGCGGCTTGCCCTTCAGGGCCGACTGGTACAGGGCGTTGATGCCGGTGGCGATGCGCGGCGCCCAATCGCCCGCGTTGCCGAACTTGGGCGCACCGGCGATCCCGCCGCCGTGGCAGGCGGCGCAGCTCTTTTCATAAAGGGCCTTGCCCTTGGGATTCTGCTGGGCGAGCGCGGGCGTGGCGTGCAACATCGCCACTGCGACGAGCGGCAGGAACAGGGTGTGCATGCGGGACATCATCACTTCCGACCTCCTTGCCCGGCCGGCACAGCCAGTTTCTGGATCGTGCTCTCGTGGACCTGGGTGGGGGTGCCCGGCTTGGCGGAATGACACAGGTTGCAGTTCTCGACCGACCAGGCGACGTCCCCGTTGTGGCAGGCGCCGCAGAACTGGCCGTCGATGATCTTCACCATGCTGATCTCGTTGCCACCGGCCTTGAACTGGAAGCCCAGATCGGCGTGGCACACCTTGCAGCGAAAGCGGATGCGGTGGAACCAGTGGGGAAAGATGACCGGCCGCATTCCGGCTGCGTCGGAATAGTTGTTGATGACCACATCGCCGTACTCGGCATGCGAGTCGACAGGAGCCCACAGCACCACCGCCGCCACCGCCAGGAGCACGGTGGCCAGCCCTCGGCGGATGCCTGCCGCCCACGCGAACTGCTTCATAGTAACAACCCTCATCAAGACAAAAAGCGAGCCTGCCGGGCACGCCAACGCGCGCCACGACGCATCCGGGGTCGCTCCGGGCGGCAGGAGCTACCGCACCGAGGCCATCGACACTGCCCGGGCGGTAGCGGGATGTTCGCTTTAAGCACGAAACAGGCCTGCCGCTCGAGACAGATCCAAAACGGGGGGAAAATCAAGACTCTGGATCGAGTCCAGAGGGACCCCGCAGGCCGCAAGCCGG
>Ga0214472_10002770_pt1 | contig 18694 bp, 15 predicted proteins | sample RVTome_6_FD_207662 | JGI IMG/M metagenome (GOLD analysis project Ga0214472, IMG submission 207662) | Soil microbial communities from uranium-contaminated site in the Upper Colorado River Basin, Wyoming, United States - RVT140D175 | ecosystem: Environmental > Terrestrial > Soil > Contaminated >...
GCGCACTCTTTCGATTTGGAAGTCGTCGCGGAAGGTGTGGAGAACGAGGAGCAAGCCAAGCTCTTGAAGCTGATGAAGTGCGATTCGATGCAGGGATTCCTGTTCGCCCAACCCATGCCGGCGGAGCAGATCGAAGAGGTCCTCACGTTCGGGCTGTAAGCGGCGAATATCGGCCGAGCGCCGCTCCCACACGACATGGGCTCAGCGCGACATGCGGCCGGCGCGGCCTCAGTGCGTCATCGAATAAATCAGGTAGTTGACGGCGAAGCGGTACGCCAGGGCCGTCATCGGCTCGGGGTACCAGGGATCGTCGGCGTGCTCCCAGGCATCGCCCATGTCCATGTTGAAATTGATGGCGACCATCAACCGCCCGTCGTCGTCGAATATGCCGCGCCAATGCGGCACCGTTCCCGGCCGCTGCCCGCCGCGGCCCGGGATCTGCGTGCGCTGATCCAGATCGTAGAGGACGTGCAACAACGGGTGGTCTTCTCCGAGCTCGACGATGGGGCGGTCGGGAAACGCCCGCAGCATCGATGCGACGAATACCGACCACTCGTATTCCTCCCAGAAGTCGTCCACCATCAAAAACCCGCCGCGATCGAGATACTCGCGCAGCAGCGCCGCTTCGGGATCGCTCAGATACCATTGGCCGACTTCGACCGCGTAGAGCCAGGGGTAGTCGAATACCCTGTCGTCGTTCAAGGTGATCAGCACGCCGCCCTCACCGTAGTAGTCGACGCTCTGCCCGTCAACGCGAGTGAGCCTCTTTATTCCCTGCATGAGGTGGTATTCGGCGTCGGGGTAGTCCGTGTCCCAAGCGCCGCCCCAGCCGCGCCGGCTGCCGGGTGCGCTGGAATAGATGAGCCGCGCGAAATGAAACTCGGCCGTGGGCGTATCGACGAGCCGGCCGTCGCGCGTCTGTCCGAAAGCCGACCCGAGCCACAACGCGATCGCGGCGCAGGCGACGGCGGCGACCAGGGCGTGCATGGCTGAGCGAGTTCTCACGGACGCGAACACCTCCGGCGTCTCAGAAGGCGATCTCAAGCGCTGGAATTATCGCATTGGGACCCGCCGGCGGGCCAACTCCTTCGATTCGGGTGCCGGCAATATGCAAAAACTGCGAAGGAACCAAGCGCGCCCATCCTGATCGAAAGCTCACAACGACCGCCGGCGCCGAGAACAGAGAGAGGGAGCTGCGCACCCAGGCCCGGACTCAGGCACAATGCCGCCCGCCACTGGGCCGACAGGCCCAGTCGATTTTGGAAAAATACGCTTATGTGTTTGATTGAATTAAGAAAAATAGTGCTCTGCACGGCCGCGGCAGCGCTCCTGCCGGCCGCTGCCGCGCTCTCGCAGAACCCGACCGCCGAGACCGGCGCGACCAAGACGATCCATATCGCGCGCACCGAAACGCCGCCGATCATCGACGGCCGCCTCGACGACGCCGCTTGGGCCCGCGCGGCCGTCGTCGACGACATGCACCAGATTCTGCCGGTCGAATACGGTCAGCCGAGCGAGGCCACGACCGTCTATCTGCTCTACGACGACAACTATCTCTACGTCGGCGCGAGAATGTCGCACGAGGACGTGCCGATGCTGGCATCGCGGCTGCGCCAGGGCGAATCCTACTGGGGCGACGACCTGTTCTCGGTGATGCTCGACACCTTCAACGACCGCCGCAACGGCTACCGCTTTCAGGTCAACAGCAACGGCGTGCGCATGCAGGCGCTGTTTCAGGACACCACGCGCGAGCTCTGGGAGTGGAACGGCATCTGGGTGGCAGAGGTCAGCACGGACGCCGGCGGCTGGAGCACCGAGTTCGCGATCCCGTTCAAGACCATCTCCTTCGATCGCGAGGACGCCACCTGGGGCGTGAACTTCCGCCGCGACCTCGGCTATCCCGACGAGCGCACCGGCTGGGTGTCGTACAACCGCACTCAGAATCCCGCCAACTTCGGCCAGCTCGTCGGCATGGAGGACATGAACTTGGGACTCGGCCTCGATGTCGTGCCTTCGATGAGCCTGGACCGCAACAAGGTCTACGGCCCCGGCGGCAGCGAGAGCGAGAGCGAACCTTCTTTGGACGTGTACTACAAGATCTCGCCCTCGATGAACGGCTCGCTGACGTTCAACACCGATTTCTCGGCCACCGAGGTCGATGACAGGCAGGTCAACCTGACGCGTTTCAATTTATTTTTTCCGGAGAAGCGGGATTTCTTCCTGCGCGAGTTCGACATCTTTCAGTTCGGGCGCCTCGGCAGAATTCAAGGCGGCGGCGGTGTCGGCTCGACCTTCTCACGGCCCTCGCTTGAGAACGGCTCGCCGTTCTTCTCGCGCAGGATCGGGCTGAGCGCTTCGGGCGAGCCCGTGGATCTCGACTACGGCGGCAAGATCAGCGGCCGTGTCGGCCGCTTCGACATCGGCGCGCTGGCCATACGTCAGGATCAATTCGGGGACATCGAGGCCGGCGACTTGTTCGTCGGCCGCGCGGCCGCAAACGTGCTCGCCGAATCGAGCATCGGTCTGATCGCGACCGACGGCGATCCGCGTTCCAACCTCGACAACAGCGTCGTCGGCCTGGATTTCCGTTACCTCAACACACGCCTCGCCGGTGGACGCACGCTCGAGGGCGAAGCCTGGGTGCAGCACAGCGAGACCGAAGGCCTCGACGGCGACGACGGCGCCTGGGGCATGAGGCTGCGCGCACCGAACACCGCCGGCTGGCGCAGCGGTTTCGGCGTCAAGGAGCTACAGGCGAACTACAACCCTGCTCTGGGGTTCGTCAATCGCAACGACGTTCGCGACTACACCGGCGAGGTCGGCTACACCTGGCGATTCGGGCGCCCATACTTGCGCTCCATCTTCAGCGGCCTCGACGCGCAGCGCTTCGACACGCTCGACGGCGAGCTGCAAAGCGAGACTCTGACCTGGCGCTTGCTCGAGCTCAGCAGCAACCGTCGCGACGAATACAAGCTGTATCGCTATCAAACGAAGGAAGTATTGACGGAACCTTTCACGATATGGGACGACGGCGTCACCCAGGTCGTCGTTCCGACCGGCAGCTACAGCTTCAACGAGACTCAGATCACGATCGAGGGCGGGCCGCTGCGCAAGCTGTTCGGCGAATTCACGGCGCGCAGCGGCGATTTCTACGGCGGCGAGCGCCGCGCCGTCAGCGGCTCGGTCGGCTGGCGCCCGTCGATGCACTTCACGACCACCTTGGGCTTCGAGGTCAACGACGTCGAGCTGCCGCAAGGCGATTTCGTCGCGCGGCTCGTGTCGTGGCGTAACGACATCGTGTTCTCGTCCACTCTATCCTGGGTGACGCTGTTTCAATACGACAACGTCTCCGAGACTATCGGCATCAACAGCCGCATTCACTGGATCCCGCAAGCCGGGCGTGAAGCCTTCATCGTCCTGAATCACGGCCTCGAGGATCTCGACCGCGACAACTCCTTCCATTCCGCGAACGGAAATCTAACGCTGAAGCTGAGCTATACCTTCAGATTCTGAGCGAATCTCGCGTCGCTCCGTCTTGCCGCTCATAATCTCGGTTTGACCCCGATCATATTTGTTATCGTGACGGTCAGTTTATGAGCAGTCTTCGGCGCAAACCTCTGGCCCGCCGGCTTGCGGCCGGCCTCGCGATCACGATCTTCGGTGTGCTCGTCTATGCCGCCGCGCTCGGCATCTACGTCACGCTCGAGTTCGAGCAGCGCGGCTGGGACGTGCCGGCGCGGGTCTACGCCGCGCCGCTGGAGCTCTACGCCGGACGCTTGCTGAGCCGCGACGATCTCGTCACCCAGCTCGAGCGCCTCGGCTACGCGCGCGCCGACGATCTCGCCTCGCAGGGCAGCTATCGAGTCGCGGGCGACGTGGTCGAGCTTCACAGCCGCCGCGCGGGCGTGGGCGACGACGTCACGGATCCCCTACGACTGCGGATCGAATTCTCGGCCGGCCGCGTCGCGGCGGTCAGCGACGCGGACGGTCGCGGCGTCGCGATAGCGCAGCTCGATCCGCTTCTGATCGGCAGCATCTTCCCCGCGCACGGCGAGGACCGCCTGATTATTGCGCCCGAGGAGATTCCTTCGCTTTTGACCGAGGCGCTCAAGGCCGTCGAGGACCGCCGCTTCGAGTCGCACATCGGCGTCGATCCGCGCGCGATCCTGCGCGCGGCCTGGGTAAACATCGAGCAGGGCGAGATCCAGCAAGGCGCGAGCACGCTGACCCAGCAGCTCGTGCGCAGCTACTTTCTGAGCAACGAGCAAACCTGGTCGCGCAAGCTGCACGAAGCGCTCATGGCGATCGCGCTCGAACTCAGGTACAGCAAGGACGCGCTCATGAGCGCCTACGTCAACGAGGTCTACCTGGCCCAGGACGGCGGCCGCGCGATTCACGGCTTCGGGCTTGCAAGCCGGTTCTATTTCGGCCGCCCCTTGCCTGAGCTCGAGCTGCACGAGATTGCGCTGCTGATCGCGCAGGTCCGCGGGCCGTCGTATTACGATCCGCGCCGCCATCCCGAGCGCGCGCTCGCGCGGCGCAACCTGGTTTTGAGACAAATGGCGGAGCTCGAGCTGATCACTGCCGCGACTCACGATGCCGCCCGCGCGCGCGAGCTCGGCATCGTCGGCAACTTCGACAAGCGCTCGAGCTACTACGCAGGTTTCCTCGATCTCGTCCGCCGCCAGCTCGGCCGCGACTATCCGCGAGAGGAGCTCGAAGCCAAGGGGCTTACGGTCTACTCGACGCTGGATCCGTCCGTGCAGGCGATCGGCGAGGCGAGCCTGCTCGCAGGCATCGACGCGCTACAGCCCGGCCGCCCGGAGCTCGAGGGCGCGGTCATCGTCATGCAGCCGGCGAGCGGCGAGGTCCAGGCGCTCGTCGGCAGCCGCCGCACGGGTCTGGACGGCTTCAACCGGGCGCTCGACGCGCGCCGCCCGGTCGGCTCCCTGATCAAGCCCGTGGTCTATCTCGCGGCGCTCGAGTCGGAACGCTACTCGCTCGCCAACCTCGTCGCCGACGAGCCCGTGACGATCGTTCTCGACGACGGCCGCAGCTGGGCGCCGTCCAACTTCGACGGCGAGTCGCACGGCACCGTGACCTTGCTGCGCGCGCTCGCCGAATCCTTCAACCAGGCGACGGTGCGGCTCGGCATGGACGTCGGCGTCGAGGCCGTCGCCGAATCGCTCGGCCGTTTCGGCCTCGAGCGCCGCTTCGCGCCGTTTCCGTCGTTGCTGCTCGGCGCTGTGGAGCTTACGCCCTACGACGTCGCGCAGATCTACGCCACGTTTGCCAACGGCGGCTTTCGCATTCCGCCGAAGGCCGTGCGGCGCATCGTCGATGCCGCGGGCGTGACCTTGCAACGCTATCCGCTCGCGATCGAGCCTGTCGCCGCGCCCGAGGACATCTACGCCGTGAACCAGGCGCTCGTTCAGGTCATGGAGCGCGGCACGGGTCGCAGCGCGCGCACCCGCCTGCCCGACGCGCTTCGCACCGCCGGCAAGACGGGCACCTCGGACGGTTTTCGCGACGCCTGGTTCGCGGGCTTCACCAACGGCCACCTCGTTCTCACCTGGCTCGGCAACGACGGCAACGCGCCGATCGGGCTGACGGGCGCCGCGGGCGCCGGTTCCATCTGGAGCGATATCGTCGGCAAGCTCGAGACGACTTCCTACGATGCGCCGCCGCCGAGCGGCACGAATCTCGTCTGGATCGACTACGTCACCGGCCTTGCCACCGACGGCCGCTGCCCGGACGCGGTCGCGCTGCCCATCGGCAACGGCGACGTGCCGCCCACGGCCGCGGCCTGCGGCAGCGACCGCTTGAGCCTGGGCTCGAAGCTTCGCGGCTGGTTCGAGCGCGCGCTGCAATGAGGGCGGCTCGCGTCGTCCTTGCGATCGGCCTGCTGATCTCAAGCGGCTGCTCGACGCTGGGATTACCGCCCGCGCCTGCGCCGCAGCCTGGCGGCGGAGCGCCCGCGCCGGCGGAACGAGCACCGGTCCCGCAGACCATGAGCGCGACGACGAGCCTGCTCACGGCCGGGCGCGCGGCGCGCGAGTCGGGCGATCTCGACGCGGCGACGGCCTACATCGAGCGGGCGCTGCGCATCGCACCGAACGACCCCCGGCTCTGGATCGAGCTCGGCGAGATCAAGCTCGCCGAGGGCGACACGGCGCAGGCCGAGGCCATGGGGCGCAAGGCCCTGACCTTGACCCGCGGCGACCCGGCGCTCGAACGCGCGGCGCGCCGGTTGATCGTCGACACGAGCTGACATCGGGCCGACAGCGCCACGCACACAATGAACCACCGGCAATAATGGTGTGTTGCTTTCGCGTGTATTTTGTCATACATTGCCGCCCATGCAAGACGAAACTCTGTCCCTGCGCATTTCCAAAACCGAGGGCCGCGCGTTACGCGAGCGCGCACGGCGTGAGGGCATCTCTCGAGCAAGCCTGGTCCGGCGCGCGCTGCGCGCCTATGGCGTGACGCCGGAGGCGGAGCCCGACAAGTCCGGCTACGACGTCATCAAGCACCTGCTCGGGAAGAGCCGGGGCGGGCCCAAGGACTTGTCAACAAATCCGGAGCACCTCGACGACTACGGCCGGTGAAAACCTGGCTGATCGATACCGGTCCACTTGTCGCGCTGCTCGTACGCGACGATTCGCAACATCAGTGGGCCGTCGAGGTGTCGAAGCAAGCGCCCGCGACCGTACTCACCTGTGAGCCAGTGATCTCGGAAACGCTGTTCCTACTGAAGCGAGGCGGACACAAGACGGACGGTCTGTTCGCGTTCGTGGAAACTGGATTTCTACGGTCCGAGTTCGACTTTCACGCACAGTATCGGCACGTACGCGATCTGATGCGGCGGTATCGAGATCGACCGATGGCGTTCGCGGATGCATGCCTCGTCAGGATGGCGGAGCTGCGGCCGGAGGCATGCATCTGGACGCTCGACATGGATTTCCGTTTCTATCGAAAGAATCGCCGACAGACGCTGTCGTTGATCGGGCCGGATGGATAGTGTTTTCTGCCAGCACAATTGCCCGCGCGCTCTTTAGATGTGAATCGCGGGCAGGCATCAGTCAGTCACCAACGATGGGTGAATCTCTTCACCGCAACGCTATCGCCAGTTCGCCCGGTATCGCAGCAAAATCAGCTGCGCCGCGACCACGAGGTCGTCGAGCTCATCCAACGCTTGAAAAAGCAGCTCCATCGGAGCTCTCGCCGATGCGCAACGAATGCGCTCTTGCAGCCTCGACGCCACGCCCGATCCTGGGCACGATGCGATCGCGCGCGCCGCGGCCGTGCTCTCTTGCAAGCTCGATGCGATTGCGTCCGGCTCTTTTCGCCGCATAGCAGGCTTGATCGGCGGCCTCCAGCACGCTCCTTCCGCTGACCGGCGCATCCCAGCTGCAGGCAACGCCGATGCTCGCAGTTACGCGCAGGAAGTGCCCGGCGTGATTGAGCGTGAGCTCGTCGATCCGCCTCAAGACGGAAACGGCCACACGCATCGCTTCGCGATCATTGCAGAGCCCCATGAGGATCACGAACTCATCGCCGCCGACGCGCGCCGCGACGTCGGCCCGGCGCTTCTCTTCGCGCAGAATCGCACCCACTCGCTGCAGCAAGCGATCCCCGGCGCCGTGACCCGCCGTGTCGTTGATCTCTTTGAAGCGGTCCAGATCGATGTATACGACCGCATACGGTCCGGGCGGTGCCGATTCCAGAGCCGTGACACAGCGTTGAAACTCGGCGTGATTGAGCAAGCCGACGAGCGTGTCGTGCGTGGCTTGATGATAGAGCTCCCGATGCGTCGCATAGTCGGCGTCCAGCAAGCGCCTGATCGTGCGGGCGACGATGAAATACGCGGCGAACAACAGCAATAAGAGGCTGCCCATGGGCGCGAGCGGAGTTGCTGTGGGGGAGAGCAGCAAAATGCACGCCATGGGCAGCAAGACGGGGGCCGCGAGTGTAAACAGAGTGGCTCGCTCGAGCACGAGCAGAGGCAGCCATGGAGTCGCGACGACTGCGAGGATCAAGGCGAGGAGACCTTGGTGCAGCGGCGACTCGAGCGGAAACAACACGATGCTCGTCGCGGCCCAGAATACCCCGGTGCCGAGCGAGCCCCAGATGAGCCGGCGCCGCCAGGCGCTGGTATCCAGCAGCGCCACGCACAAGCGACGGTGGTGTACCGCGTGCGCCGTGACGGCGAGCACGGCATTGAGCACGAGCGCGATATGGAACCAAGCCGTGAGCAGCGTGTGGGAGACCACCGGCCACAGGCAGAGCATGACGGCGATCGTGGCCGCGAAGGTGCTCGCCGGTATCACGGGTGCAAAGCGGGTGATGCTTCGCAGCACGCGAGCTCGCCGCCACTCGTCCGGATCCGCAACGATGGAATCTGTGAAACTGGCCTTCATTGTTGTTCCTCTTGAAGGAAAGGTTGTTCCCGGCTTCGCGCCGCCGGAAGATCCGGCGAAGACACGTAAGCGTTGTGATTGCTTCTAAGAAGTGCCGCCAGCGTGCGATTTGTCTCACCCGCCTTGCGGCGGGCGCCGGGCGGCTAGCGGGGCGGCGCGATGCGGACGGATGTGCGCGCGACCTGCTCGAAGCCCCGATCGGCGGGCCAGTCGCGCATCCGGCCCTCGAGCAGGATGTCGTACCCTCCGGGCGAAAGCGTCTGCCCCGGAAGACCTAAGGCGATGAAGCCGTCGTAGGTGGGCGAGAGGCCGTCGAGCTGCCGGACGGTCTCCGCGCCGCTCGCGCCGACGCGCGTCAGCGTCGCGCGATAGTCGTCATACTGGGTGAATGCCGCGTCGAGCAGGAACACGGTCCACTCGCCGGCGACCGGCGCCTCGACTTCGGTGGCGCCGGTGCCGCGCACGGTGAGCAAGGGCACGAGGCGCGTGACGCCGCCCTCGCCCGCAACGATGCCGGCGCTGCCGCGCAGGTCCCGGTTATCGAGGAATAACCCTGTCGAGAGCAGCAGCGACAGGCCGAGCAGCACCGAAGCGGCCGCCGCGTACTGCGGCGAGCCGAGCACTCTGAGCCAGCCGGGCCGGCCGGCGTCTGCGCGTCCAGGTACTTCTCCGAGCCTGGGCGTCTCGAGCGACTTGAGGCCTTGCTGGAGCTTTTCCGTCAGGATCAGGTCGTCGAGCACCGCCGGATCGGCCAGATAGGCTTCCTCGAACGCCTGCTCCTCCTCGGCCGAGAGTTTCCCCTGTAAGTACCGTTCCATGACCTGGGCGTCCTGAATGTCTCGTGGATCCATACCTATTCAGTGCCTCGAATCGGTGGATTCTCTCAGCCTGCCAAAAGCGCCCGTCACCGCCCGGAGTCCCGGCCGACCAGTTGCAGCCTCTTCTTCCGCTCGGCGCGCAGCAATAGCTCGCGAAAGCGCTCCTTGGCCCGGAACAGCACGCGGTTGAAGTGCAGCGCATCGACGCCCAGGCCGCGGCATATCGACTCCTTGTCCTCCTCGTCGATGTACAGGCGCGTCAGGATTTCGCGATCGCGCGGCGTCCGCAGCTCCTGCAACAGCAGCCGCACGGCCTGCCCGAGCTGATCGCCCGAGACGTTGTCGTAGGGCCCCTTGCCGTGATCGACCGTCGACTCGACGGCATCCGAGTCCACCGACGTTGCGCGCCGTGCGGTCTTGCGCTGGTGGGCAAGGACGAGATTGAGCGCGACGCCGCGCAGGTATCCGGCCAGTCGCTCGGGCTCGTTCAAGGGCGCGGTTCTGAGCTTCTCGATCGCAACCACGAAAGTGTCCTGGCGCAAGTCGAGGGCAAGCTCGGCATCGCCGGTGCGCCGTTTCAGCAGGTACAGAAGACCGCGCCCGTAGTGCGCGACCATCTCTTCTTCCGCGGCGCGATCGCCGCGGCCGATCCTCGCGACGAGTGCGGCGGAGATCTGGTGCTCGAGTTGTGTTTCCGGCGCGTCAGCCACAAGCTTTCGACCCCCGTCAGACTGCTGCCCACGGGTGACGCAACGCGGTGTGCCCGGCGTGTGGACAGATTCCGCCGGGATTCTAGCGCAGCGCATGGGAAACCGCAGGCTCGCGGGGCGCGAGCACGGTGATCGTCGCGGTGGCGGTGCCCCCGGCTCGCGACGTCTCGTGCGGATAGCCCTCGACGGCACACGCGTAGCGTGCATCGCGCGCATCGGCTCCGAGCTCGACGGTGCCGGGCCGATCGATGACGACGCCCGGCCAGGTCGCGGCATGGAAACCCCTTCCGTCTACCGGCTTTCGATGCGGCCGGTCCAGCGCCGTAATGCCGGTCGCGATGCCGAACCAGGCAACCGACTCGAGACCGTAAGGCGCGCTCGCGGTCACGGTCACGCTGAACGGCTCGCCGGCCGCGACGATCGCGGGCTCGATCCTGATCTTTACGCTCGGCACCAGCGCGCGGGCCGCATTCACGCGGCCGTGGCCGGCTTTGCGGCTGAAGCCGTCGGCATCGTAGCCGGCCGCGGCCGGATCGATCTTGTCAGCCGTGTGCTCGAGAATGCGCTCGAGCTCCACTCGCGTGAGCTCGGGATTGAGCGACAGCAGCAGGCCCGCGATGCCGGCGACCAGCGGCGCCGCCGCCGACGTGCCGCCGAAGCTTAGGTGGTAGTCGTCCGCGGTGTGGCCGTCGAGCCCGGTGCGGTCGGTGGTCGTCACGCCGATCGTCGTCAGGCGCCGTGGTTTCGACGGCGCAACGAGATCCATGCAGTCGCCAAAGCCCGAGCCGCCGAGCTCGTCGTTGTGGTTCGAAACGCCGACGGCGAGAACGCTTTCGAGGGAGGAAATGTCGAGCGTCGGCCCGCTGCAATTGTCGACGCTGGCGTTGGTCATGCCGAACACCACCAGCGTGCCGCGGCCGGCGCGGCCGCTGCTCGCGGCTTCCTCGATAGCGTCGCGCACGGCGTCACCCGCCGCGATCGGCGCCTCACGCGTGTAGCCCCAGCTGTTGGTGATGATGTCGGCGCCCTGCTCGACCGCATAACGAAACGCCGCCGCCGTGCCGAGGTTCGACGACCCATGCACTCGAATCGGCAGGATCGTGCATTGCGGGCAGATTCCCGTCACGCCGAGCGCGTTGTCGCCGCGCGCCGCGATCACGCCGGCGACGGCAGTGCCGTGCCGGTCCGCGCTTGTCTTGGGGCTCGGGTCGGTCCCGGGCGGCAGCGTCGTGAAGTCACGGCCCGCCCGCGAGACGTTGGCCGCGAGATCGGGGTGGTCGAGCTCGACGCCGTCGTCAAGCACCGCGATCACGACCTCGGGCGAGCCGCGCGTGTACGCCCAAGCCTCGGGTGCATCGACGTCCGCGTCGGTCACGCCGCCGCCTTGCCCGGTGTTGTCGAGCGGCCACTGCCGTGCGAACAGGGGATCGTCCGGGACGTGGCGGCTCCTGGGCTCGGGCGACGCCGCCGCGTCGCTCGAGCCGAGGGCGCCCGAGGCGAGGCTCACCGCAAGCCCGGCAACGACCGGCCAGAGGTCGAAGCTCACGGAGCGCCTCCGGCCGAGCCCAGGCTGCCGGCGCGCCTAGCGCAAGATGGCCGTCCCGCCGTGGCGCTCACTGTCGTCCTCCACACCGCGGATCAACACCTCATCGTCACCGACGTCGGCGTTGCACTCGCTGAACGGATGGTTGCGCGTGGGCACGATCGTCTTGCTGACGAGAAAGTCGAAGCGGACGTGCTCGTCGCCGCCACCGGTCACGCGCACCGGAAACCGCCCCACGGGCACGAAGCGCTGCGTGTTGATCTTGCCGGCTTGCGGCTCGACGAGCTCGACCAGCACGGCGGTCCTGACGGTGACGTCGTCGCCGCCGTTCCATGCGCCGCTCTGGTTGCCCTGCCCCGGAACGTGGCGAATGCGAAGCCCGCCGATCCGGTCGGTGCTGAATTCAACCTGGTCGCCGACCGACAGGTGCGCGCCGTCGCCATCCACGATGCACACCCTCAGTGTCACCGGAACGTCACGCGGCATGCCGGGATTTCGCGGGTCGGCCACCGGCCGCACCGCGCAGGCCGTTATCAGCACGGCCGGAACGAGCATCGCCAGCGGGCGCCAAAGAAACGTATTCATCGCCAATCTCCTAAGAGTACAAAACCACCCCAAAAATACGGATCGCTCCAGCGCCTTTCGGCGGCGCTCGCGAGCTGCGCTTTGCGCAGGGCTTCCGCGGGCGGGAGCCGGTCGTTGAGCATGTATGCATAGAATTGGGCCATGAGCTCGGCCGTCGCCCGGTCCGGCACCTGCCAGAGACTGGCGATGAGGCCGCGCGCGCCGGCGTACATGAAGCCCTGACCCAGGCCGAGCAGCCCCTCGCCGCGCACCTCGCGACCGAGCGCCGTCTCGCAGGCGCTCAACACGACGAGATCGGCCGCAAGATCCAAGCCGTAGATGTCGTGCAGTCTCAGGAACCCGTCCTGCGGCGCGCCGCGCTCGTCGAATTGCGACATCGCCAGCGCCGACAACGCCGGATGGCGGGAGTCCACGAGGCCGTGCGTCGCGAAATGGATGTACTGATACTGGCTGAGCTCGGTTTGCAGCACCGCGCTGCGGCTGGCGTCGAAGCCCTTGGCGATGAGCCGTTGATCGTCCGCGACCAGCGCGGCGATGGCCTCGGCTTCGTAGCCGGTGGCCGGCAGGCGCCGCAGCGCCGGGCCGGTCGAGCCTCGTGCGGCGAGCCCGGCGAGCGCCGTCTCGGCAGCCGCCCGCGTCGACCCGCCCGCGAGCCGCGGATCGGCGGCGTCGAGCACGGGGTCGGCGAAAACGGCCAGCGTCTTCGTCGCGCTTCGCGCCTCGTCGCGGAGCGCCAGCGCCGCTAGCGCCGACATCGACGGCACGCGGACGACCTCATGGCTTTCCAAGAGCCGCGCCTCGGTGCCGTCGTCGCGCGGCAGCGGCAGCGCCGCGAAGGGCACGTACTGCAACGCGCCGTCCAAGGACAATACGACCCGCGGCTTATCGAGATGCCCGGCAACGGGCGCGAGCAGGAGCTCGGCCAGGGCGCGCAACTCCTCGTCCAGCGCTTCTGCGGCGGCGCGGGTCGGCGCATAGCTCTCCAGCCGGTTGACCACGCCCCGCGCGGCCGACTCGATCGTGTCCCTGTCGGCCAGCTCGACCGTCGCCAGCGTATCCCGGCTCACGGCCCAGACGTAGCTCGCCTGGGCGGTGAACGCGTACTGCAGCAGCACCGAGTCGCGATCGAGCAGGGCCTGCATCTGCGAGGCCGTAAGCGGCTCGGGCGGATTCAGGCTCGCAAACTCGGGGCTGGCGCTGCGCAGCTCGATCTCCAACAGATTGAGCTCGTTCTCGATCGAGGCGATGTCGGCCAGCACGGCGGTCATTCCTTGCTCGTCGCCGGTCTCGCCGGACGCCTGCTCGAGCAGGTCGTCCCTTTCGCGGCCGCGCTCGGCGAGCTGCGCGTACAAATCCGTTTGCCGTTGCCCGAGCCCTGCATCGACGCTGCGGGTGACATCGATCGAGGCTTCCTGAAGCAGGTCCGCGATCATTCTCGCCCTGGCGCGCTCGCTGATCTCGAGCGCGGCGCGGGAATGATCCTCGGCACCGGCGCTCGCCTGCAGCGCCATCAGGCGCGCAATCTGATTCTCGTAGTAGTCCCGCCGGACCGACGAGAAGAATGCGCGCAGCTCCGGAGTCGCGACGCGCAGCCGCAATTGCTCGAGCCGGTCCAACGACGCCTCGCCGTATTCCACCGCTCGTTGCAGCCGTCCCTGGCCGCCCGCCGCGATCGCGAGGCTCTGCAGCGTTTCCGCGTGCGGTCCCTGCAGGTTGAGGCGTTCGTAAATCCCGGCCGCGCGCTCGAGCTGCACGATGGCCTGCGCCGCATCGGCCGTGGCCAGTTGCGCGCGGCCGGCCTGGTGCAGGGCCTCCGCGAGCAGCAACTGCGCGCCGGATTGCTCGGCCGCCGCCTGTGCCTGCGCGGCGATCGCGTTCGCCTCTTCGTGACGGCCGAGCGCAATGAGGTCTTTCGCCACCAGCAGCTCGAGGTAGGCTCTGTCGGACGCCGAGTTCACGATGTCGAGCGCCTGGCGGTGCAGCTCGAGCGCGGCGGCGTAGTCCTGCTCCAGATAGGCGATGTTGCCGAGGTCGCGGAAAATCCCTTCCTGATTTCGCCCGTCGTTGGTCTCGCGTGCCACCGGCAGCGCCTGCTGCAAATAGGTTTTGGCGAGCTCGAGCTCGCCGAGCGCGTAGTAGGTCCTGCCGATACCGCGCAGCGACCGTCCGCTGCCCTGCAGGTCCTCGATCTCGCGCTGGATCGCCAGCGCTGAAGAGAATGCTTGCAGGGACTGCTCGGCGTTGCCGAGCATCAGCTGGCTGATGCCGAGGTTGTCCAAGGTGTCGGCGCGATAGCGCTGCGTCCCGTCGGGCAGAATGCCGAGGACGCGCTCGAAGGCGGCGATCGCGCCGGCCACCTGACCGTCTTCGGCGTCGAGTATTGCGAGATTCGAGAGCGGATTGAGCTCACCGGTCCATTCATCGACGCTGCGCATCAGGGCCGCCGCCTGCTCCCAGTACGCCCTCGCCTGCTCGAACTCGCCGCGGTTGTAATGCGTATAGCCGAAGTTATTGATGATCAGGCCGAGGTCGTAGACGTTGCCGAGCGGCTCGTGGATGCGTCGTGCCTGCTCGAAGAGCCCGAACGCCTCTTGAAACAATGCATCGGCCATCGGCGCATCGGCGGCTACGGAAGATTGCGTCGTCTCCAGCGCGCTTTCCACGAGGGCCGCGCCTTGCAAGTGCAATGCGTTCGCGCGCAGCGCCGCCTCTCCGAGGCTGTCGTACACGCGGGCGGCGGCGGCGGCGAGCTCCGCCGAGCGCTGCCAATTGTAGAGTTGCCAGTAATCGAGCGTGGCCAGCGCGAATAACGCCTGCGCTTGCTCTCGATCACGCCCGAGCGCCTGCCAGCGCTCGGCCGCCGCCTCGTAGGCCGCGGCGGCGGCGGCCCAGCCGGCTTCGCCCGACTCGAAGTTCGCGGCGGCGCCGGTGCTCATGAGCCGCCAGGCCCCGGCGTCGTCGGCGCCGGGGGCGAGCCGCAGCAGGCGAATTGCATGGCCGCCGACGGCGCCCGTGTGCTCTTCCGTGCGCACGGTCACGATATGAGCACCGGCTACCGTGCCTTCCAACAGAATGGTCTCGGGCTCGTCGCGCAACAGCGGCGAGTTGAATGACCGGGTCGTAGCGTCGGGCGCCTGGACCGTCACGATCAGGTCGAAGCCGCGCTGCTCGACCACCAGCAAATACGTTTGCGCCTCGAGCGCGTCGAAGCCGTAGCTGAACGTCTCGGTGGCGCCGTGCGATGACGCGAGCGTCTGGCCTTCGAGCAGGGACATCGCCGCGGGCGCGGGTTGACCGCGCGCCGCAGAGCACGTGACGCCACAGGCGCAGACCGCCAGTGCCACGCTCCGGAGGCGTGTCCCGTCGTCAGTCATCGTCCCTAACCCCGTTCGGGCCCTTTTCGGCTGAAAATGCGCCGAGCGCAGATCCGTCGCGCTCACGGCTTATGGCAGGAGGCTCGACTCTCTCACACTACATTGCCGACCGCAAAGCCGCTGTCCGGCACGATCGTTATTGATTCAATAGCTTGCTGTCGCCAGGGCTTTGTTTATCTCACGCGCTTAGGAGCGCGTTTGGCGACTCAGGCTTTCTCGTCGTCGATAGCGAGAAGCCCCGGGCGCATTGGCTGCGCTCGGGGCTTCGTTTCGTCATCGGCGCACCAGCCCGCAAACGGCGGCGGCCTTTCGCGCTGTTATCAGCTACCGCCGCTCCAACCGCCGCTCCACGGGGAACCCCCGAAGCGGTGCCCGCCCCAGGGCGAGCCGAAGCCGAAACGGTGCTTCGGACGGCCGGCGCGCTCCAATTGCTTCACGAAGGTGAAATCGAAATCGCTCGAGCAGGTCTGGACCCAGTCGTTCGAGCGCCAGCTGTAGAGCGGCCACTGGTGATCCTCGTCGCAGGTCGGCGGAACGACGTTCTTGACGTCGAACTCCCAGACCGCGTCGCCGAAGCCGTCAGGCACCTGTTCCAGATCCGTGCTCGTCGGATGCATGACCACCAACAGGAAGCGCGTCGGATCCGTCGGGTGAAAGATCATGCCCGTGGATTCGGAGCCCTGGACCTGAAGGCTCATGAAGTGATCGAGCGACTCGGCCACACCGTCGTTGTCGGTGTCTCGACCGAACCAGACGTCGCCGCCGACGTCGTTGCTGTTCGGCTGATCCTCGACGGTGTGGATGTTGCCGAGCGCGTCCTTCACGACGTTGTCGGGCGAATCGATCTCCCCCGTCGTCGGCAGGAAGCCGAGGTTCTTCGGCGTCTCGCGGTTGGCGAACAGGCGCACCACGGCCTTGCCGCCGCCGAGATCTTCGATCGAGATCAGCGCGTGCTCGGACGTTACGGCGATATAGAGAATCTCGTTGCCGTTGGGCAGTGTGCCGATCTCCATGTCCTCGGGACGGCCATAGGGCGTCCCGCCGAATGATCTGCCGGTCGAGTCTGTCGCGCGCCCATTCGTAGTTCACATTTCGACGGACTCAAGCGCGGGATCGACGATCCAGTATTCGCGCACCCCGCTTCGCGTATAGAGCGTCTTCTTCTGGCCGTGGTCCCGTTCCATCGTCCCCGGCGACGGTATTTCGACGATGAGATCCAGCGCGCCGACGATCTCCGCCACACCGCAAGACCGCCGCTCCCACAGCGGCGACGTCGTCGCAGCTCGACGCCGCCCGCCTACCCCCCGGCGATCGCGCCGATGATGCGAAACGGCTCGGCCCCGGACGCGATCGCCTCCGGCAGCGCCGCGTCCGGCGGCTCGTGCGTCACGTCCTCGTTCAAGACGAAGAACCGTACCAGCGGCCGGCGCTTGCGGGTGACGTGATCGCGGATCGTGCCGCGGAGCATCGGATAGCGCGCCTCGAGCGCATCGAGAATCGCCTCTCGAGTCACCGAGCCGTTCACGGCGAGCGTCACCTCGCCGGTTACGCCGGCGAGGTGACGCAAATGGTACGGCAGCTCGACGCGGATCATCGGAGCCTAGAGCGTCTGCACTTCGACCGACAGCACGCTCGGCAGATCGCGCACGATCGGCATCCAGCGGTCGCCGCCGTCGGCGGAGGCGTACACCTGCCCGCCGGTGGTGCCGAAGTAGATGCCGCAAGGATCGAGCGCGTCGACGGCCATCGCGTCGCGCAGCACGTTGACGTAGCAGTCCTGCTGCGGCAGGCCGTTGGTCAGCGGCTGCCACTCGTTGCCGCCGGTCTTGCTGCGGTAGACGCGAAGCTTGCCCTCGGGCGGATAGTGCTCCGAGTCGCTCTTGATCGGCACGACGTAGATCGTCTCCGGCTCGTTGGCGTTGACGGCGATCGGAAAGCCGAAATCGGTCGGCAGGTCGCCGCTGATCTCGTGCCAGCTCGCACCGCCGTCGTCGCTGCGCATCACGTCCCAGTGTTTCTGCATGAACAAGGTCTGCGGGTTCGACGGATGGAAGGCGATGCGGTGCACGCAGTGGCCGATCTCGGCCTCCGGGTCCGGGATGTACTGCGACTTGAGCCCCTTGTTGATCGGCTTCCAGGTCTTACCGCCGTCGTCGGTGCGAAACGAGCCCGCCGCCGAGATCGCGACGAAGATTCTCTTCGGATCCTTGGGGTCGAGCAGGATCGTGTGCAGGCACATGCCGCCGGCGCCCGGCATCCAGCTCGGGCCGGAGCCGTGGCCGCGCAGGCCCGCAAGCTCGTGCCAGCATTTGCCGCCGTCGGTGGTGCGAAACAGCGCCGCGTCCTCGACGCCGGCGTAGCAGGTGTCGGGATCGTCGAGCGAGGGCTCCAGATGCCAGACGCGCGCGAACTCCCAGGGGTTCTGCGTGCCGTCGTACCACTGGTGCGTCGTCAGCGGCTTGCCGGTCTTCTCCGACGTGTCGTAGGCGAACTTGTTGCTCTCGCCTTTCGGCATCGGCGGGCCGTCCGTCGGATCCGACGCCGGCGCGCCGTTCGAGCCCGGCTGCTCCCAGGTGTTGCCGCCGTCGCTCGAGCGCTGAATGATCTGGCCGAACCAGCTGCTGGTTTGAGACGCGAAGATGCGGTCGGGGTCCGCCGGCGAGCCGTTCATGTGGTAGATCTCCCAACCGGCGAAGTGCGGCCCGGCCACGGACCATTTGTCGCGCTTGCCGTCGGCGGTGAGGATGAAGGCGCCTTTCTTGGTGCCGACGAGAACTCGAATGCCTGTCACGTTGCTTCTCCTTTGAGTCTTTGTTCGTTTCCTGCGGGCGCACGGACACCCCCCGGCGCTCATCGAGTAGTCGAACGGCGGCGCCCGGGATCGACATTTCCTCAGACGCCGACGTACTTCGCATAGACACTGCGCGCGACGCTCGCCTCGGCGGTGCCGTGGACGATCGCGCGGCCGTCCGCAAACAGGCTCAAGGTATACGGCTTGCCGTTGTCGGTGATGCTCGCGCGGAGCATGTACGGGCTCGCCGCGACCTTGCCGTGGCGGCTCAGGCGCGCGCCGATCTCCTCGAGATCGATCGTCGCGGCGTTCTGCTTGTGCGTGAGCTGCACCGCCTCGCGGCCGCAAAGCGTGGTCGTGCCGGAGCCGAGCCGGCCCTCGAGATACTCGAAGCGATGCTGCTTGCAGCACGGGCAATCGCCGTGCTCATAGGCGCTCGCGACCTTGAGCTGC
>Ga0214472_10002771_pt1 | contig 18681 bp, 19 predicted proteins | sample RVTome_6_FD_207662 | JGI IMG/M metagenome (GOLD analysis project Ga0214472, IMG submission 207662) | Soil microbial communities from uranium-contaminated site in the Upper Colorado River Basin, Wyoming, United States - RVT140D175 | ecosystem: Environmental > Terrestrial > Soil > Contaminated >...
ATGTCGACGCCCGGCTCGAACCCCGGCTTCCGTTCGCCATTCCTGCCGATGCCGCGATCGCCGGTGCGGACGCCAATGACGCGGCTGCCGTCGGTAATGACATCCTGCCCGGCGAACCCCGTGAAGAAATCGACGCCGTGCCCTTCGGCCTGCTCCGCGAGCCAGCGGACGAACTGGTTCAGCGAGATGATGAAGTTGCCATGATTCCGGAGCGGCGGCGGGATGATCGGAAACGGGATGCGAGACGTGTGGGTGAGGAAGTAGACGCGATCGCGCTTCACCTCCGCCGCGAGCGGCGCGCCCTTTTCGCGGAAGTCAGGCATGAGGTCGCGCAGCGTGGACGGGTCGAGGACAGCGCCCGACAGGAGGTGCGCGCCCGCCTCGCGCGCCTTCTCGAGCACGGCGATCGAGAGCGGCGCGCCGCCCTGCTGCGCCTGGAGCTGGCCGAGACGAATCGCTGCCGACAGCCCGGCGGGCCCGCCGCCGACGATCAGGACATCAACGTCGAGGGATTCACGCACCATAAAACCCAACCACGAAGGACGCGAAGATCGCGAAGAACACGAAGAGCCTATGTCTTCTTTTCTTCGTGCCCTTCGTAGCCTGCGTGCCCTTCGTGTCTGCTATTTCTCGAGTTCGGCGACCAGCGCGGGGACGATCTCAAAGAGATCGCCCACAATGCCGTAATCGGCGACTTCGAAGATCGGCGCGTCGGCGTCCTTATTGATGGCGACGATCGTACGCGAGCCCTTCATGCCGACCAGGTGCTGAATGGCCCCGGAGATGCCGAGCGCCACGTACAGCTTCGGCGCCACGGTCTGCCCCGAGCTGCCGATCTGCCGTTCCATCGGGAGCCATCCGCTGTCGCAGATCGGGCGCGAGGCGGCCAGTTCGGCGTCCATCGCCTTGGCCAGCTGTTCCGCGACCGGCAGGTGCTCCTGCGATTTGATGCCGCGCCCCACGGCCACGATGCGCGCGGCCTGGCCGAGATCCACCGCCTGCCTGGCTTCCTGGAACGGGGCTTCCGGCTTCTGCCGGATGGCCGCGCGATCGATCGTGACCGCCGTGCTGCTCACCGGCGAGGGGGACGAGCCCTTCTTCAAGGCGTCGGCGCGGAACGCGCCGATCTGAAACGTCACGAGGCACCCGCCGCTGCCGGCGGGCTTCACCTCCGCCGCCAGCTTGCCCTGGAACATGGGGCGGGTGAATGTCGCCTGTCGTCCTGTTCCACCGATCCCGGTCACGTCGGTGACGAGCGGCAGGTTCAGTCGCGCCGCCAGCATCGGCGCAAAATCGCGCGCCTGGTACGTGTGGGCCAGCGCCACGACATCCGGCTTCGCGGATTCGATCAGTTGCGCGAGCGCGAGCACGTAGCCGTCGGGCGTGTACGGTTCGAGCGCCGCGTCGGTCACCGCCAGGACCTCGCCCACGCCGGCAGCTGCCAGCTCCTGCGCCGGGGCGCCGGCGGACGCACCGAGGATCGCCACGCGAAGGGCATCGCCGGCCGCAAGCTGCTGCGCCGCGGCGATCGCCTCCCAGGTGGCGTGATTGAGCTTGCCGTCGCGCTGCTCGGCGATGACGAGGATCACAGCGCCCTCGTCACAGCGCCCTTGCCTCTTCGCGCAGCCGGCGCACCAGTTCCCTGGCGGCTTCCGCAGGCGATCCGTCAATCATCTGCGTCTGCTTGGAGCGGACCGGCAGCGCCAGCGCGACAATCTGCTGCGACGGCTGGAGGCCCGCCGGCAGCGCCACCTTCCGGATCTCCTTCTTTTTCGCCGCCATGATGCCCTTGAGCGTCGCGTAGCGAAGCTGGTTGATGCCGCTCTGAACCGTGAGGAGCGCCGGCAGCGGCATCGCCACCCACTGGAACCATCCGCCCTCGAGCTCGCGTTTGACCCGCATGCCGGCCGCTTGCCCTGAGCCGGCCGAAGGATCAATCTGGATCTCCATGATGATCGTGGAGTGCGGGATGCCGAGGCGCTCGGCCAGGATCACACCGGTCTGTCCATGGCCCTGGTCGTCGGACTGCAGTCCGGTCAGGACGAGGTCGAACTTCTCGTCGGCCATCGCCGCGGCCAGGGCGGCGGCGCTCACGAACGCGTCCGCGGATCCGAGGGACTCATCGTCGACGTGGAGCGCCCGGTCGGCGCCGCGCGCCAGCGCCTCGCGGAGCACCTGCTGCACGCGCGCCGGGCCCGCCGCACAGACGACCACCTCACCCCCGTGCTTCTCGCGCAGGCGCAGCGACTCCTCCAGGGCATAGGCGTCCGGCTCGTTCATCTCGAAGCTGGCGTCCTGTTCCCGGATCCAGGTCTTGTCCTCGCGCAGGCGCGGCTGCCACTCCCGCGTCGGGACCTGCTTGATGCAGACGGCGATCTTCATGCGCTCTCAGCTTCGTGGTTTCGGGGTTTTGTCACGCCTCGTATCTCTTGAAGAGCAATGCAGCGTTCGTGCCGCCGAACCCAAAGGAGTTCGAGAGGGCGTAGTCGACCTTCAGCCTGCGGCTGTTGTGCGGTACGTAGTCGAGATCGCACTCGGGATCGGGGTGGTCGAGATTGATCGTCGGCGGCACTTCCTGGTCGTGCACGGCCAGCGCCACAATGCCGGCTTCAAGGCCGCCGGCGGCGCCGAGCAGGTGGCCGGTCATCGACTTCGTCGACGAGATCACAACCTTCCGCGCGTGCTCGCCGAAGCACTTCTTGATGGCGAGCGTCTCGAGCCGATCGTTGTAGGGGGTCGACGTGCCGTGCGCGTTGATGTAATCGACCTTGTCCGGCGACACGTCCGCCTTCTTGAGGGCCAGCCTCATGACGCGGATCGCGCCCTCGCCGTCCTCGGACGGCGCCGTGATGTGATACGCGTCGGCGGAGGCGCCGTAGCCCACGAGCTCCGCGTAGACGCGGGCGCCGCGGCGCCTGGCGTGACCGAGCTCCTCGAGAATGACGACGCCGGCCCCCTCCCCGATGATGAAGCCGTCGCGATCCTTGTCGAACGGGCGGCTCGCGCGGGCGGGGTCATCATTGCGCGTCGACAATGCCTGCATGCGCCCGAACCCGCCGACGCTCATCGGCGTAATGGCGGCCTCGGAGCCGCCCGCGATCATGGCCTCGGCGTCGCCGCGCCGGATGATCTCGAAGGATTCGCCGACGGAGTGCGCGGACGCGGAGCAGGCGGTGCATGTCGCCAGGTTCGGCCCCTTGGCGCCAAACCGGATCGACACCTGTCCGGCCGCGAGATTGATGATCGCCGACGGAATGAAGAAGGGTGAGATCCTGCGCGAGCCGCCTTCGAGCAGCGCCTCGTGCTCGCGCTCGATGGTGGCGAACCCGCCGATGCCCGACGCGATAAAGACCCCGATCGACGGCCCGTTCTCAGGGGTGACGACGAGGCCCGAGTCGTCCATCGCGAACTGCGACGCCGCGATGGCGTACTGGATGAAAACGTCCATCTTCTTGACGTCTTTCTTGTCGATGAACTGCAGCGGGTCGAACCCCTTGACCTCCGCCGCGATCTGCGCGGCGAAGCCGCTGGCGTCGAACCTGGTGATCCGCGCGACGCCGCTCGTACCGGCCAGCAGCGCTTTCCAGTTCTCGCTGGTGCCGATACCGAGCGACGACACCAGGCCGATGCCGGTGATGACGACGCGCCTGCTCAAACCGTGGACCCCGCTGCACCCCGGAGACCTGAAGATCTCCGGCTACCCTTTCTTGCCCTTGGCGTGCGAGTCGATGTAGTCGATCGCTTCCTTCACGCGCGTAATCTTCTCGGCGTCCTCGTCCGGGATCTCAATCCCGAACTCCTCCTCGAACGCCATGACGAGCTCCACCGTGTCGAGCGAGTCCGCGCCCAGATCGTCGACGAAGGACGCATCCGGCGTCACTTCCTCCTCGTCCACCCCGAGCTGCTCCACGATGATGCTCTTCACCTTGTCTGAAACCGCCATCACGCCTCCAATCGGTTAGTGGTTGGTGGTTAGTGGTCGGTGGTAAGCACCAACCGCTGGCGTAACCACCAACCACTAGCCACTAACCACCCACGGAGCTACATGTACATGCCGCCGTTGACGGCAAGTACTTGCCCTGTAATATACGACGCCTCATCAGAGGCAAGAAAACAAACCGCGGCCGCCACGTCGCCGGTCGTCCCCAGCCGGCCGAGCGGAATCTGGGCGGCCCAGTCGACCTGCGCTTTGCCGGTGATCGCCCTGGTCATGTCCGTGTCGATCAGCCCTGGCGCCACCACGTTGACCGTCACGCCCCGCGACGCCACCTCGCGCGCCAGCGCCTTCGAGAACCCGATCAGCCCCGCCTTCGACGCCGCATAGTTGGACTGGCCGGCGTTCCCCACCTGGCCCACCACGGAGCTGATGCTGACGATGCGCCCCGCCCGCTGCCTGATCATGGGCTTGATGACCGCCTGCGTGCAGGCGAACGCGGCAGTCAGGTTGGTCGCGATCACCTGGTCCCACTCGTCGCGCTTCATGCGCATCAGGAGCTGATCGCGGGCGATGCCGGCGTTGTTCACCAGGATGTCGATGCGGCCGTGGCGTTCGAGCGCGCCGCTCACCAGCGCGTCGACCGCGGCGCTGTCGGTGACGTCGACCGACGCGGCCTCGGCCCGGCCGCCGGCGGCGCCGATGGCGCTGACCGTGCCGGCCGCGTGATCCCCGCGGGCGGCGGCCACCACCTGCGCCCCGCGCGAGGCGAGCATGAACGCGACGTCGCGCCCGATGCCGCGCGAGGCGCCGGTGACGATGGCCACCTTATCGCGCAGGTCGAGCATGGGCGAGAATCGCGTCCAGATCGTCGGGAGCACCGAAGGCGAACACTCCCGCGTCCTTGTGAATCTTCCTGGCCAATCCGCTCAGCACGCGTCCCGGACCCACCTCAACATACGTGGTGACGCCTTCCGACGCAAGGCGGCGCATGATGCGGTCCCACAGCACCGGCGACGACACCTGGCGAACGAGCGCGTCGATGGCCGGCTCGGCCTCCCGCTTCGCCTCCGCGTCGACGTTGGCGACGATCGGCACGCGCGGCCGCCGCACCGCCAGCGCGCGCAGCTCCGGCGCCAGCCGCTCTTCGGCGGGCTTCATCATCGCGCAGTGGAACGGCGCGCTCACCGGCAGCGGCACCACGCGCCTGGCGCCGAGCGCCTTGGCGCGTTCGCCGGCGCGCTGCACGGCGGAGGTGGCGCCGGCGATGACCACCTGGTCGGCGCTGTTGATGTTGGCCGGGCTGACAATCTCGCCGTCGGCCGCCTCGTCGCAGGCGCGGCGGACCGTCGCGGCGTCCAGTCCGAGGATGGCGGCCATGGCGCCCTGCCCCACCGGCACCGCCTCCTGCATGTAGCGGCCGCGGCGGCGGACGACGTCCACCGCGTCGGCAAACGCGAACGTGCCGGCGGCGACGTTGGCGGAGTATTCACCCAGGCTGTGGCCGGCGACGATATCGGGCCGGATACCCCGCGAGGCAAGGACGCGCGCGGCGGCGGTGCTGACCGTCAGGATCGCGGGCTGGGTGTGCTCGGTCAGCGTCAGCTGGTCCTCCGGGCCCTCGAAACACAGCCGTGACAGCGGGCCGCCGAACGCCGCATCCGCCTCCTCGAACGCGTCCCGCGCTTCGGTGAACGCCTCGGCGAGCGCCCGGCCCATTCCGACTGTCTGCGAGCCCTGCCCTGGGAACAGAAACGCGATCATTCGGGGCAGCGACGGGCCACGGAGGCACAGCGGCACGGTGTGAGCAATGCCTCTCTGTGTCTCAGTATCTCCGTGGCTTGTCTCATTGAGCGTTCTGCCCCACCGAGGCGGCCGCGATCTCCTGCTCGACGCGGGGAATGAAATCGCTCGTCGCGAACCGGTACGCCATCGCAATCGCGTTGCGGATCGCCTTCGCGGACGACCGGCCGTGGCCGATGATGGCAAGGCCGGCGACGCCGAGAAGGGGTGCGCCGCCATATTCCGAGTAATCCACCCGGCGGCGGAAACGCCGGAAGGCGCGCCGTGACAGCAGGTACCCCACCTGGCTCGAGAACGTGCCGCGCAGCTCGTCGCCGAGCAGCGCCTCCACCGTTTCCACCAGCCCCTCGCTCGTTTTCAGCACCACGTTCCCCGTGAACCCGTCGCACACGATGACGTCCGCCGCCCCGCTGTAGATTTCACGCCCCTCGACGTTGCCAATGAAGTTCACCGGCGACGCTTTGAGCAGGCGATGCGCGTCCCGGGTGAGATCGTTGCCCTTGGTTTCCTCTTCGCCAATCGACAGCAGGCCGACGCGGGGCCGATCGGTGCCGAACGCGATCCGCGCGCAGACGCTCCCCATCACGGCAAACTGCAGCAGGTGGTGGGGCCGGCATCCGACGTTCGCGCCGGCATCGACGAGCACCGCCGGGCGCGCGAGCGTGGGAATGGACGCCGCGAGCGCGGGACGATCGACGCCCGGAATCGTGCCGAAGGATCCGTAGGCCGCCATGACCGTGGCGCCGGTGTGTCCGGCGCTGACGAGCGCGCCTGCGCGCGTCTGCGCGACGAGATCGGCCGCCACCCGAATCGACGCGCCCGGCTTGCGCCGCAGCGCCGCGGCCGGCGCGTCGGTCATGGCAATGACGTCGGGCGCCTCGACGATCTCGATGGCGAGGCTGGACCAGTCGGGGTGCTGCGCCAGCGCGCTGGCAATGACGGCTGTGGGGCCGACGAGCGCAATCTGTACGGCAAGATGCCGCGCGGCCGCCACTGCCCCGTCGACAACGGCCGACGGCGCGTGATCTCCGCCCATCGCGTCGACCGCGATAGAAATCATGTGATTTGCGATTTGCGATTTGTGGTTTGTGACTTACGATTTGTGATTTGTGATTGCAGAGCCCGATCCGTCAATCGCAAATCAACAAATCACACATCACACATACAGATTTATTCTTCGTCAACTGGACGCACTTGCCGCTGCCTGTAGTAGCCGCAGTGCGGGCAGATGCGGTGCGGCGCCTTGGGCTCGTGGCACTGCGGGCAGAGGCCGGTCGTGGCCGCCCGGAGGGCATCGTGCGTGCGCCGCTTGGCGGTGCGGGTCTTGGAGTGTCGGCGTTTTGGGTTAGGCATAGTTCACTTCAGTAAATTCTTGAGCGGCGCGAGCCGCGGGTCCTCCCACACCGGCGCGCAGTCGCAGCTGCCCGTATTCAGGTTCGTCCCGCACTGGGCGCAGAGGCCCCGGCAGTCGTCCAGGCACAGGGGCTTCATCGGCAGCGCCAGGTAGAACTGCTCGCGCAGCAGCTCGTTCAGATCGATCGCGTCGTTCTCGTAATAACTCGTCTCCAGGTCCTCGTCGTCCACTTCGCGCTCGCCGTCGGTCGAGGCCTCCGACGCCGGCAGATACCGCAGGTCGAACGGCGCGGCCACCGGCAGCCGGAACGGTTCCAGGCAGCGGCTGCAGGCCAGCTCCAGCTCGGTGGTCACGGTGCCCACGAGCCGGAACTTGTCCTTGTCCTTGTGGATCTCGAAGGCAAGGCCGACCGGCCCCACGATCCGGTACGCATCGCCCTCGCCCGCGACGTCTTCGGGCTTGAACGTCCGGGCAAAATCATTGACTGGCTGCCGGTACCGTGTGAGCTCTAGCAGCATGGCCGAAACGTCAAATTATAGCTGATTCCATGAGATCGGCCCGATCCAGGGCTTGGGCACGAAAAGCCGCTCGTACAGCGTGACGGCGAACCGATCCGTCATGCCGGCCAGGAAGTCCTTGGCCGCGACGTCGAGCCCTTCGCCGTCGATGATTCGGCGATCGAGGAACTCGTCGGGCCGCTCGCGGACTTTATCCCAGAGGCCCCGCAGAATGCCGTCGGCCTTCTTGAACTCAGCGGTGGCCACGTCATTCTCGTACACCGCCTCGAACAGGAAGCTGCGCATCGCGAGCGTCGCGTCGAGCACCACCTCGCTCATCCGGATTTCGGTCAGCTCCGCCTTCTGCGTCTCGGTGACGACGTCCTTGACCATGCGCGCGATGCGGGCCGACGAGGTCTCGCCGAGCGTCTTGACCGGCGCCCCGGGCAGATCCGAGATCTGCAACATCCCCGCCCTGACCGCATCGTCTATATCGTGGTTCACGTAGGCGATGAGGTCAGCGACGCGCATGATCTGCCCCTCGAGCGTCGCCGCCCGCTTTGAAGGCTCGACGCCCACCGGCGAGCCCTCCTTCCCCTTCGAGTGGTGCGCGATGCCGTCGCGCACCTCCCAGGTGAGGTTCAGCCCCTGGCCGTTGTTTTCCAGGACGTTCACGATCCGCAGGCTCTGCTCGTAGTGGTTGAACCCGCCGGGGACCAGGTGATCGAGCACGCGCTCGCCCGTGTGGCCGAACGGCGTGTGGCCGAGATCGTGGCCGAGCGCAATCGCTTCGGTGAGCTCCTCGTGCAGGCGGAGGACCTTCGCGATGGTGCGCGCGATCTGCGACACCTCGAGGCTGTGCGTGAGCCGGGTGCGGTAGTGGTCGCCTGCGGGGGCGAAGAACACCTGCGTCTTGTGCTTCAGGCGCCGGAACGCCTTGCTGTGGACGATGCGGTCCCGGTCGTGCTGAAACGCGGGGCGCACGTCGTCTTCCGGCTCGGGACGGAGCCGGCCGCGCGAGTCCGCGCTCCTGGCGGCCTGCGGCGCCAGCGTCTCGCGCTCGCGCTGCTCGAGCGCCTCACGAATGCTGGACACTGTCTCTTTCCGCGATCTCGTCGAGAAAGCTGGTGCCGTGTGCGAGCGGGCCGGCGCGGAAGTTGTCGGCGATCGTCTGGCCGAGATCCGCGAATGTCGCGCGTGTGCCGAGATCGACGTCCGGCTTGACCCCGTTCCCTGCGAGCAGAATCGGCACGTATTCGCGCGAATGGTCGGTGCTGGTCGTGCTGGGATCGTTGCCGTGATCGGCGGTGATCACCAGCAGATCCGCCTCCCGCAGTGCCGGCAGCAGCCTGGCCAGCTGCTCGTCGAACCGTTCGAGGTTTGCCGCGTAGCCGGCGACGTCATTGCGGTGCCCGTAGACTGCATCGAAGTCGACCAGGTTCATGAAGATCAGGCCGGCCGGCGTGTCGGTCATCGCGGCGGCGAGCTTCGCCATGCCGTCGGCATCGCCCGACGTCGGGATCGCCCGGGTGATCCCGCGTCCCCCGAACAGGTCTCGCACCTTGCCGATGGCGAGCACAGTGATGCCACGGCCTGACAGCGCGTCCAGGAGGGTCTCGCCCGTCGGCTCGAGCGCGTAGTCGTGACGGTTGGCGGTCCGCGTGAAGGCGCCCGGGGCGCCGACGAAGGGGCGGGCGATGACGCGCCCGATGCCCGACCCGCGCGCGGCCAGCTCGAACGCCACTTCGCAGATTCGGTACAGCTCTGCGATCGGGATCACCTCTTCATGGGCGGCAATCTGAAACACGCTGTCGGCCGAGGTGTAGACAATCGGCTTGCCGGTCCGCATGTGTTCGGCGCCGAGCCTGTCGATGATCTCGGTACCGGAGGCGACGACGTTTCCGAGCGTGCCGCGGCCGGTGCGGCGCTCGAATTCCGCGATCAGCGACGGCGGAAACCCCGCTGGAAACGTGGGAAACGCGCGGTCCAGGACGATCCCCATCATTTCCCAGTGGCCGGTGACCGAATCCTTGCCCGCCGAGACCTCAGCCATCCGCCCGTACGCGCCGCGCGGCTGGCCCGGCGGGGGCCCGCCCAGCGGCAGCCCGATCTCCACGACGCGGTCGAGGCCCAGCGACCGCAGCGCGGGCAGCTTCAGAGGGACCTGCCTGGCGATGCTGCCGAGGGTATTGCTCCCCTCGTCGCCGTACGCGGCGGCATCCGGCAACGCGCCAATGCCGACGCTGTCGAGGACGATCAGGATGACGCGGGTGAACACCCCAGTGAAGCGCGGCGGGCCCTGGCGGTCCGCCGCGGGCTCACGAATGCTGTGCGAGGTAGTTGGCGACCGAGCGCTGCGTGGCAATGGTGGCGATCGCGTGCTTGAACACCAGGTGATCGGCGCCGTTGACCTCGACAATCACGGCAAAGCGATCGAAGGCCTTGATGCGCGCGTCGAACTGGCGGCCGTCGACGAGGTGGACGCTGACGGCCAGGCGCTCGCGCCTCGCATAGTTCAGAAACGCGTCCTGGATGTTGGCCTGCGCGGATGCGGAACGGGGTTCGGTAGTGACCTGGGCCATCAGGCGGCGTCTCCTAGGGCGACAGCCCGCGTTCCGCAAGCTCGTCTTCCACGCGGATGCGCGTCTCGCGCCGCTCACCGGGACCGTCGAACCAGATTAGATTAGGCTCTTTGCGGAACCAGATCAACTGCCGCCGCGCGTAGCGACGGTTCTCCTGTGTGATCAGCGCGCGCGTGGCGGCCTCGTCGCGCACCCCTCTGAGCATCTCCATCACCTGGCGATACACGAGTCCGCCGAACGGCCGCGCGTCCGGAGGCACGCCGCGCGCGAGCAGTCCCTTCACTTCGCCAACGATCCCCCGCGCGAACTGTTCATCGACCCTCCTGGCCACGCGTTCGGCCGTCACTGCCGCCGGCAGGCGCAGCGCGACGGCGATGACCTCGCAGTCGGCGATGAGCGAGGCCGTCTCGCTGAAGTGATCGGTGAGGGGACGGCCCGTCGCGAGGTACACCTCGAGGGCGCGGACCAGCCTCTTGCGATCGCGCGGCATGATGCGCGCCGCTGAACCGGGATCGGCGCGCTGCAGCATGCGATGCAGCCGCTCGACGCCGCGCCGATCGGCTACGTGGTTGAGCCGGGTGCGCAGCGCCTCGTCGGCGCCCGGCCCGGGAAACAGGCCGCGCGTCAGAGCGCGGTAATAGAAGCCGGTGCCGCCTATCAGGATCGGGAGGTTCCCCCGCGCGTGAATCTCGCGGATCACCCGTGCGGCGTCACGGGCGAACTGGGCGGCCGTGTAGACGTCGGTGGGATCGGCGATGTCGATCAGGTGGTGCGGGATGCCGCCGCGCGCCTCCACCGGCGGCTTATCCGTGCCGATGTCGAAGCCGCGGTAGACCGCCGTGGAGTCGCAGTTGATGACCTCGCCGCCGTGGCGCTCCGCCAGTGCCAGGCCGAGCGCGCTCTTGCCCGAAGCGGTCGGACCGAGTACCGCGAGAACGGGGCGCTGCCCCTCTACCATTCGATACGGATAACGACGTAAACGACCAGCGCTGTGAGGAGAATCAGAAGGCCGAGCTGCTGAACCCTGGTGGGCATCATGGGCGCGTGCGGCGCGGACCTTCCGCCTTCGCATAAAGCTTCGGCGGACCGACCAACCAGCACTGGCTGGTCGGGTCGCGGAGCGACCCGACCGTGGCGGAGGCGGTTACGGTCCGCGGAAGTCAGTTCGGCGGCTCCTCATTGTAGTAGAAGGTCACCGTGAAGAGCGCCCTGTCGGACGGATATTCGGGCGGGAGCGGCGCGGTGGGATTCGAGGTCACGATGGCGCCGTACGCCGCGTTGTTGAACGCCTCGATGGACGAGGGCTGCACGATGACGAGATCGGTGATCGATCCGTCGCGATGGATGTTGAACTGCAGGACGACGTGCCCGCTCATCACCATCGCCGCCTGCGGAATGAACCAGTTGCGCCGCACCTGCGCGACGAACCGGCGCAGCCAGGGGCCGAACTCGACGCCCTTGGTATCGAACTGAATGGTCGCGCCGGGGCGGTCGTTGCCGCCCTGCGGGTTGTTGAACGTCTCGTTCTGCACGTAGCGCTGCAGGTTGCGCAGCGCTTCACCGAGCGATCCGGCCGCGCGCGGCGGCTGCGCCTCAGGGGGACGCCGGAAGCCGCTATCCGACGGCTGCAGGGGACGCGTCGCCTCGGGTTCAGGCTCCGGCTGCGGCGGCTCCTCGGCGCCGCGCGCTCGCTCGGCGAGTTCCTCCTCCACGCGCTCCGAGGAGTTGCCGCTCGAAAACGGCAGCGGGTTTTCGGGAATGCGCGCAATCAGCGGCGCCTGCGCGATGCGGTTTTCGTCGGACAGTTCGAAGCGCTCGCGCGGCTGCTCGGCGGGCACATCGACGCGCGGCTGCACGAACACGAACCGCCGCTGCTCCGTGGCGTCGCGCATGCGCTCGAGCAGCGCCCGCCGGCGTTCGAGCTCCTCAGGTGAGAGCTGGAAGATGGGCAGCTGCGGGCCAACGATCAGCGCCGCCGCGAGGAAACCATGAAAGAGGATCGACAGCGTGACGCCATCACGCCTCGAGATGGCGCTGCCGACGACATTTTCGTCCTGATAGCGTTCGTCGAAGTCGAAATGAATCACGGTGTAAAGCGAGAATTATAACATTCGGTCTGACAACGACTTAGCGCTTCCGCGCCGTATACAGATAGACGATCCCGAGCGTCAGAGAGTCTGCGCGCACGTCGGTAAAGCCCGCCTGCTCAAGGATAGCCATGAACGCGGGCGGCGGCGGAAAAGATCCGACCGAGACGGGCAGGTAGGAGTACGCGGCTGTGTGTCCCGATACCAGCCGGCCGACGCGCGGCAGCAGGTACGTGAAATACCAGAGGTACAGCGTGCTGATGCCAGGAATACGGGGGACGCCGAACTCGAGGATCGCCAGGCGTCCGCCCGCGCGCATCGCTCGCGACATTTCCGCGCACGCCCGTTCCGGATGCTCGACGTTCCGGATGCCGAACGCGACGGTCACGGCGTCCACGCTGCCGTCGCGCACCGGGAGCGTGCTGGCATCGCCGCGGACCAGCGTGATGCGGCGATCCTCGCCGGCGTCCCGCACTTTGCGACGGCCGAACGCCAGCATGGCGCCGGCGAAATCGACGCCCACGACGCGAGCCGCGCCGCGCGCCTGGAGCGCAATGTCCGCTGTGCCGGTGCAGACGTCGAGCAGCGTTTCCCGCCCGGTCAGCCCAAGCGATCGGATGGCCGTCGCGCGCCAGCGGCGATCGATGCCCGCGCTGAGCAGGTGATTGAGAAGGTCGTAGCGCGGCGCGATCGCGTCGAACATCCCCGCGATGCGATCCGGCGTCTTATCGGGAATGCTGGTCACGGTCGTGTTCAAACACCAAACACGAAGAACACGAAGATTACGAAGGACACGAACCTATTCTGTACAGGACATACACTTCGTGACCTTCGCGATCTTCGCGGCCTTCGTGTTTGCTGTTTGCTAACCGATATACAACGACAGAGCCGTCGCGATGAAATAGATTATGCCGACGTAGCCGTTCAGGTCGAACGCGCGCTTCACCTGCGAGAGATCCCGCTCGCTCACCAGCGACTGCTCGTACGCGAGCAGCGTGCCGACGATGGCAACGCCGGCAAGGTACGACAAGGGCAGATCAGCGACGCGCCACAGCGCCGCCATCGCCACGATCGTGGCTACGTGCATGATCCTGGACAGCCGGATTGCGGGGCCCACGCCAAACCGGGTGGGAATGGAGCGAAGCCCCTGCCGGAGGTCCACCTCGACGTCCTGGCACGCATACAGGATGTCGAACCCGCCGACCCAGAGCCCGATGGCCAGGCCGAGCAGCCACGGCTCCAGCCCCCCGCGGCCGCCCGCGGCAATCCAGCCGCCGACCGGCGCCACCGCCATCGCGAGGCCAAGAAACAACTGCGTGTAGGAGGTGACGCGCTTGGCGAGTGAATACCAGAAGACGATGGCCAGCGCGATCGGCGACAGGATCAGGCACAGCGTGCTGAGGCGCGAGGCGCCGTACACAAACACCACCGACGAGATCGCCACAAACAGCGCCGCCTCTGCCGTCGACATGGCGCCGCGCGGCAACTCGCGCATCGACGTCCGCGGGTTCATCGCGTCGAACCGCGCGTCGACCAGGCGATTGAACCCCATCGCCGCGCTGCGCGCGCTCACCATACAGACCACGATCCAGAGCACCTGCCGCCAGGAGAAGGGCTGCTCCCGCCAGGCGAGCAGCGCCCCGGTCAGCGCAAACGGCAGCGCAAAGACCGAATGACTGAAACGTACAAACGAGAAATACGTCGCTAGCCTACTCATGTGCGACGGTGCGGGGGGCGACGGTGAGGGGGTGCGAAAGGTGCGACGTGCTGTCGTGTCATGGTGCCAACCACGTAATCATCTCCGGACGTATGCCTGACAGCAGATATTCTTCCACGTCGCCCGTGTCTGCCGGCACGCGCACGGCGATCAGCGCGCCGCGCTTCCCCACCTCGATCGTGCCGAACTCGCCCCCGAATCCGAGCGCGGCGGCCCCGCAGCGCGTGGCGCTCTCCAGCAGGGTCCGCGCCGTCACCCGTGGCGCCAGCTGCCGCGCCAGCGCCAGCTCGCCGAACAGGTTCAGATCGTCCACGCTCGCGAGGCTGTCGGTGCCGAACGCCACCGTGACGCCCATCGCATAGAACGCCTCGAGCGGCGGATCGCCGACGCCGACATAGCGGTTGCTCCGGGGACACGACACCACCGTGGTCCCCAGCGCGCGCAGCCGCGCCAGGTCGTCGCCCTCGAGCTGTACGCCATGAACCATCAGGACGCGGGAGTCGAGGAAGCCCATGTCGGCAAGGTACTGAACCGGCGACATACCGGCTGCCTTCCACGCGTCGGTCCAGACGCCGAGCGTCACGAGCAGGTCGCGCCACGCCCCGGTGCCCTCGGCGATGAACTCGACCTCTTCGGGTGACTCGCCAAGATGCACGGTCGATACGTCGCCAGGGTGCGCGTTGAGGTCGTCCCGGATCGCCGAAAACAGATCGGGCGACACCGAGTAGGGCGCGTGCGGCGCCAGGGCCACGCGAATGTCATCGCCCCCATCCTCGGCTTCCAGCTTCGCCCTCGCCTGTCGGACTCGCGCCGACGGGTCGGCCACGTTGAAGCCGAGCAGCTCGTAGAACACGCGGGCGGCCACGCCGGCGCCGCGCAGCAGCGGCACCGTGACCAGGGTGTTGCTGACCTCGCCGACGAGTCCCGTTCCACACGCACGCGACTCTTCAATCGCGCTTCGCGCCGCGGCGAGGATGACAGGGGCCATCGGATCGGCGTACCGCCGCCTGGCCGCCATGATGGCGGCAATCCAGTCGAGGAACCGCGCGGCCGGCGGGACGACGTCCCTGAGGTACGACAGTTCGAGGTGTGTATGAGCGTTGACGAGCGCCGGGAGGATGACGGCGCTCCCGAGGTCAACGGCGCCGGAGGTGGGGGCGGAGCTGACGGCAGCAATCCGCCCCTGTTCGATGGCCACCCAGCCGCCGCGTATCGGGTCTCCCGCAACCGGAAGGACCCAGTCTGCCCTGTAGACCGACATGTATTGACGAATTGACGAATTTACGGATTTACGGATTTTTGAAAATGCGTCAATTTGTCAATCCGTCAATTCGTCAATGTCCTTGATTGCCTGCCCGAGCGGCTTCGCGCGGGGTACTGGCTGAGCTCCTCCGGCACGGAGGTGTCGCCGTCGGCGCGCGCCTTGCCAAGCGTGAGCATCCGCGGGACGTCGCGCGCGCGGAAAATCGGGTCGCCGAGAATCTCGTAATGCATGTTCCGGCGCTTGGGAACGAAGCCGGCGTCCTCGACGTTCACCACGATCTCCACCTCGTCCATGCAGTAGGAGGCGCCGGCGGCGCGAACGACGTTCTCCTCGATCATCACGCTGCCCATGTCGTTGGCGCCGTAGGCGAGACTGAGCTGGCCGACTTTGCCGCCCTGTGTGACCCACGACGCCTGCAGGTTGTCGACGTTGTCGAGGAGGATGCGGGCGAGCGCCAGGGTGCGGAGGTAGTCGACACCGGTGGCCTCGGTGCCGCCGCGCTCGGTGTGCCCGGGCTGGTAGCTCCAGGTGATGAAGGCGGTGAACCCCCCCGTCTCGTCCTGCAGCTCGCGCAGGCGCATCATGTGCTCGATGCGCTCCTCGTCGGTCTCCACGGTCCCGTACATCATGGTCGCGGTCGTGCGGAGGCCGGCGCGATGGGCCTGGCGCATCACGTCGAGCCATTCGTCGGCCGATGCCTTGCTGTAGCAGTTCAGGACCTTGCGAACGCGGTCCACCAGAATCTCGGCGCCGCCCCCTGGGATGCTGTCGAGCCCGGCCGCGACGAGCCGTGCGATCACCTCGGAAGGCGGAACCTGGTTGATGCGGGAGATGTGCAGGATCTCGGGCGGCGACAGGGCGTGCAGCTTGAAGTCCGGGTACGTGGCCTTCACGGCGCGGAACAGGTCTTCGTACCACGCGAGTGGCAAGTCAGGGTTGTGGCCGCCCTGCAGCAGGAGCTGATTGCCGCCGACGGCAATGGTCTCGTCGATCTTGCCGAAGATTTCGTCGAAGCCGAGGACGTAGCCCTCGGCCGACCCGACCGGCCGGTAGAACGCGCAGAAATTGCAGCGCGCCACGCACACGTTCGTGTAGTTGACGTTGCGATCGATGATGTAGGTGACGATCCGATCCGGGTGCTTGCGGGCGCGGATGCCGCCGGCCAGGCGGCCGAGCAGATGCGTCGGCGCATGACGATATAGCGCGAGCGCCTCGGCGGCGCTGACGCGCCCGCCGGCCGATACCTTGTCCGCGATGTCCTGCACCATCATGTGTCGGGCCGAACCTTCAGTGGCACATGTTCAAAACCACGAAGAGCACGAAGAGCACGAATGTATGAGTTCTCGTGTTCTTCGTGGCCTTCGTGGTTTCACGTCAGAAACACTCCACGCGCCGCCGGCGCGGCGCCGCCTTCACGTCCGCCGCGTAGTCGAGAAACGTCTGCAGTCCCCTGATCTCGTCGGCGCCGAGGCCGTATCGCACATTATCCCTTAGATACGCGGCCGCCCGGGCGGCAGCCGCGGCGTTGCCGCGCCCGTACTCCGCGGCGATCGCATCAGTGGACCGCGCGCCCTCTTCCTGTGCCTCCTGCAGCAGGCGGACAGCCGGCGGCGTGATGGCGCCCGCACGCCCGGTCCACGCGGCATAGATGAACGGCAGCCCGGTCATCGCCGTCCACTCGGCGCCCAAATCAATCTTGTGCAGCCCGAACGCCGACGGGTCCGCTTCGAGGGCGGGGTCGCCGATCAGGAGCGCCGCATCCGATCCGCGCGTCATCGCGCCGAGGTCGGGGCCGTGCGGCACGAATTCCGGCTCGATGTGAAAGCGGTGGCGGCACAGGACCTTGACGAGCGCCACCGACGTCCGCGAGCTGGTGTCGAGCGCAATTCGCCGGACGGCCTCGATCGGCAGGCGGGTGAAGAGCGCCACCGACGCGACAGGCCCGCGCGACCCGATGCCCACGCCGGGCACGAGCCGGTAATCAGGCGCCTGCAGGTAGTCAATCGACGGCACCAGTCCAAGATCGACTTCGCCGGCGGCGAGCAGCGCCGAACACACCGAGGGAACGTCGTAGCGGATCTGCCAGCGTTCAGGCGCGCGGTCGAGCGCCCACGTCAGCGGCCGGGCGTTCAGGTAGCCGACGGCACCGAGCCTGACGGGCGTCACACGTGAGAAGTTGAAAGTGGAAAGTGCAAAGTACGTCGGAAGTTGCTTTTGACTTCTTACTTCTCACTTTCTACTTGGTGAAAGCGCCCATCGCGCTCCGCGGGCGCAAACCCCGCCGCCTCGATATTGCGGCGCACTTCCTCGACCGGTGCGCGGCGGCGTCCGTCGGGCGCCTCGTCCGACGCGGTCACGGCATCCAGGTCGTCGGCGCCAAACGTGAGTGCCACCTGCGCCAGTTTCGGACCGTAGCGCGACCAATCCACCTGGATCGTCGGAATGTTCGGCGCCGCCAGCCGCGCCATCGCCACCGCCTTCACATCCTCATACCCCGTCGTCGGCCGGAACGCCTGGAGCAGCGTGGGCAACGGGCTGACGGCCTGAATGCAGCCGTACTTGTCCTGAAGCGCCGAGGCCCGCTCGACGAGAGACCGCCTGTCGCCGGCCGGTGCACTCTCGACGGTCAGGCGCAGCCGACCGAACCCGGCATCCGCCAGGATGCCGATGACCGCGTCCGGCAGGACGTCGATCGGCAGCTCGGCCATTGCCTCCAGGCCGGCGGCACGCAGCGTCTCGAGCGCCCGCGAGACGCCGGTTCCGCTCTCCGAGGCGACGCGGTCGATATCGCTCCAGGTGAAGCCGGACACGGTCCGATCGCCCGCGACGGCTTTCGCGCTTCGGACCGCCGTCAGCGCGACGTCGAGCGTCGCCGGCGCGCCGGTGATCCGGACTTCACGCGCGGCAGGCGGCACCGCCTCGGTGAATGAGTGATCGACCGCGCATGCCGCCACCCGAAGGTACGTGACGGTGGTGCCGCGAAGCCGGCGGCGCAGCGCGTCGGCAAGCATGCCGAGCGGAAGGAGGTCAGGCGCATCCGACAGGGCCGCAATTTCGGACGCAGACAACCGATCCCCGGCGGTGACCCGCTCCAACATCGTGTCGAAGTCCGAAGACGAGGCCGTCACATCACCTCGGCCACGCGCGTGGCCAGCGCGAGCGCGGCCCGGCCGTCGCGCCCGGTGACCGCGGGCTGGCGCCGGTTCCGCACCGCATCCACGAAATCGGCCAGCTCGCGCCGCAGCGGTTCGTCGCTGGCCACGTCAACCCGGCCGCCCTGGATTGCGGGCCGGCCGCCGTTCTGGGCCACCAGGCGGTAGACCTCGAGCTCCTGCGCGGCGTAGTCGATCGAGACGTAGGAGTCGTGCTGAAAGAAGCGGGCCTTCCGCACGCGGTCACGGCTGATGCGGCTGGCTGTGACGTTGGCAATGCAGCCCGAGGCG
>Ga0214472_10002772_pt1 | contig 18679 bp, 21 predicted proteins | sample RVTome_6_FD_207662 | JGI IMG/M metagenome (GOLD analysis project Ga0214472, IMG submission 207662) | Soil microbial communities from uranium-contaminated site in the Upper Colorado River Basin, Wyoming, United States - RVT140D175 | ecosystem: Environmental > Terrestrial > Soil > Contaminated >...
AACGGCGCTAGCAGGCTGATGAAAAACGAGTCAGCCTGCGCGAGCGGAGCGCGCCCGGCGCGAATGCGCTGACGAAAGCGCAGGCCGTGGGGGTGCCCGCCTTCGTCCGTACGCCAAACGAAGAGAACTTCGGCGGACCAGCCGAAGCTTCCAGCGAAGGCTGGGGGCCCCCCGCCTTCGCCCTTCGGGCTTCCCGCCTCCGCCGTGGCTGGGCTTAGCCACGGCTTGGGCGATGCCAAGCCGAAGCCCTGCGAAGGCTGGCGGCGAGGTCTCGCCGAAGTCTCATAGACTTCAGGCGGACACGGCACTGATGCACATTATGACCGCGGGAGCTCCATCATCAGCTTCAGGCGTCTCAGCAGATCCAGGCGAGTCACGACTCCAACGAATCGCTCGCCGTCCACCACCGGAATCAGAGCGTCATCCCGCACCGCCATCGACAGGAGACGCGTCGCCTCGTCTTGCGGGGAAACCGCGGGTGGCATCCCATCGGACCGCATCACATCCTTGGCACGCACGTCCTTCCAGCGAGCCCGATCGATGGACCGAATCTCCGCTAGCCCAAGCTGACCGACCAACCGGGTGCCGTCGACGACGGGAAGCTTCACCAACCCGCTCGGTAGAATCACCTGCGACACGATCTCGTCGAGGGTCGATTCGGAAGATACCGCCACGACCGCCCGGTTCATGACGTCTCCGGCCTTGACGCCCTTGAGCAAGTCGCGCAGCAACACTTGTTGATAACTGGCGCGAGCCGCGCGCCTGAGGAAGACGCCGATGAAAAGGTACCAGACGGCGCCGATGAGGTTACCGAATCGCACCAAGTAGACCAGGCCGAGCAGCATGATGAGTAGGCCGAAACCCGATCCCAGAACCGAGGCAGTGCGCGTCGCGAAGCGGAGGTCTCCCCAAATACCCCACAACGCCGCACGCAAGACTCGCCCCCCGTCCAGCGGGAAGCCCGGCACCAAGTTGAAGGCCGCCAGCACGCCGTTCATGAAGGCCAGATGTCCCACCACGCCGAGGACCGACGCCGGAAACCACCCCAAACCGATGGAGTACACTCCGGCGAAGACGATGGCCAGCGAGACGCTCATGGCCGGTCCCGCCAGCGCTACCTTGAGCTCCGCTCCAGCGTGAGGCGGCTCGTCGACCATTTCCGCGGCACCGCCGAAAATGAAGAGCGTGATCCCGCGAATCGAGATCCCCTCCCGGATTGCCACTACGGCGTGAGAAAGCTCGTGGGCCAGCACGGAAGCGAAAAGAAGAGCGGAGAGCGCGAAGCCCATCGTGACCCAGGTGGACCATCCGAGACCGGGATGCTCGCGGGAGAAGTTCAGGGCGAAGGTGGATGTCAGAAGGAACAGGACCAGCACCCAGGAGAGATCCACCTTGATGGGGATTCCGAAAATCGAAGCCACCCGGAAGGATTGACCTATCACTGGGCGTTGTCGCTATCGCGGCTCGGATCGAGAGGAGGCTCGACGATCTTGAGCAACTCCCCGGCCCCGACGAGCTCGTCGGGACGGAGATTGTTGAGAAGGGTCAGCTCCTCGATGGATTCCTCGTCGGCGCCCGACTGCAAGAACACCTCACGCGCGCTCATCTCGGTGGGAACCCGATACAGGGCGATTCGACGCGGCTGAACGTCGAGCGCCGCCCGATCGGTGAGCCGGGCGTAGCTGTCCACGACGCCGAGAAACGTGCGTCGGTACTGGCGATAACGCTGCTCGTACGTATACCCGAGGATCTCGTAGGCCATGCCGCCGTCGATCACGAAACCGGCTTCACCCAGCAGCACCGCTTGCTGCGTCCTTACCCGAAAGGGCGCGCGGTAAGCGGCGAAGCCACCGACGCGCATGCGCTCACCGGTTCCGTACTCCAGTCGATTGTCTCGAAAGAAGCGTGCGGCGTGACCTTCGGGAGTCGTGCCCGCGTCGACCCGTGTTCCCGTCAGCTGAATGGCGGCGTCTCGCTCGGGAGATCCCGCATAGACGGCCTGCCGCGTGTTCTGAACGTTCCAATTGGTGGGGAAGTCCACTTGGAAACGAAGGTCGGGGTGCTTGAAACGGTTCCCGTCCATGAAGCCCTCGCGTGGATTCTCGCCGAACACCAACCCTTCGATCTGGCGCTTGAAGTCTTCCTCTCCCACGCGGAGGTCGCGATCGACGGGCGCCGCAACCTCGAACATCTCCAGAATCCGCTGCTCCCGGTCCTCCGGCTGTGGGTGCGTCGAAAGCCACCCCGGCACCTCGCCCCCGGCGCGCTCTCCCATGCGATCCAGCACCTGAAAGAGCTCCGCCATCTCCCTGGCGTCATAGCCGGCATCCAACGAGTACCGAACGCCGAGCGAGTCCGACTCGCGTTCGTCGTCACGACCGAATTTCAGGAACATGAGTCCCACGCCGGTCTGCAGCAGATCGCCGAAGGGGCGCACCTCGGGAACGAAGACCGCACCGACTCCCAGTCCAATCCCAGCGAGCTGGGCACGTGAGATCTGCTGGACGCTGTGCCGGGCGGTGACGTGCCCAATCTCGTGACCGAGGATCCCCACCATGGCGGCTTCGCTGTTCATGTACGCGAGGATGCCTCGGGTGAGGTAGACGTAACCTCCTGGAATCGCGAACGCGTTCACCACCGGGGAATCGACGACCTCGATCTTCCACGGGAGGTTCGGTCTCTCCGACTCGCGCGCCATCCGAAGACCGATCTCGGAGACGTAGGAGCGGAGCTCGGTGTTCGCGTAGTAGCCCATGCTCTCGGCCACTTGTTTGTCCGCGGCGGTGCCCATCTGGATCTCCTGGGCCTCGCTGACCAGCACCAGCTCCCTCTGGCCGGTAACCGGATTCGTCGCACAGGCGACCACCGACAGGATGCTCCCCGTCAGCAACAAGAGTCGGCGCATTCGTCGCTTCAGTGGTCGTCGTTCGTTGGTCGGGGTCCCGGCGCGGCCGGGGAGCCCGAACCATCGCCCTTCATCAAAGCGGAGAGCAGGAGAGGCGCGCCGAGGCCCGCCAGCCGGGAGGCGGCGCGCAGGAGCTGTGCAGGACGCCGGACAATGAGGAAACCAATCACCGCGCCCACCCCAGCAGTCAGAATCGGATGGCGGCTCAGCAGATGGCGCGGGTTCAGAAAATCGTGAAAACGTTGCCCCAGCTCCGAGAGATCCCTCTCCATCTGTTCCCGGTTCTCGGCGAGTGCCTGGCGCAGCTCGGTCGCGCTTCGCTTCTCGTGGCCGACTTCCTTCCTGACACTCATCGTCGGTCCCCCTGATGCCCCTGACCGGTTGACGCGAAGAGCCAACCACCGACTGCTAGGTAGACTCCACCCAGAACAAGTAGCACCGGCGGCCACGTACCAATCCATGCCCGCATCAAGAGAGCGATGCCCGCCGTGAGAAGGCCGCTTCCGCCGACCAGCAATAACGTCGCGACCGCACTCTTGACGAGATCCGTGCGAAAACGGGCAAGCTCTTCCCGAACCGATGCTCCAAGGAGATCCGCACCATCCTCAATCGCCTGCACCATGCCGACCAGAACCCGACGAACCAGCTCGAAGACGGGGGAAGGTAGGGGCTGGCCGCTCACGTCCGCCTCGGCCCCCGAGGCCTTCGCGGAGTCAGCCGGGATGTCGGTCGCGTCCGGCTCGATCCTCGCCTCTTCGACGTCGAGGCCGGGCTCTTGAATGGGCGGCACGAAGAGCTCCCCCTTAGCTCTTGGTGAAAGCGCGCGCGGCCTTCTTCACGCCTTGAGCGGTCTCGGAGTAAGCCTCGCGGCTCCTTCCGACGAGGTCTTCGCCGGCTCCGCGAAGCTCGGCGAGTTTTCCCTCAGCCTTCTCGCGCAACTTTCGTCCCTCTCCGGTTAGTGTCTCTTCGATTTCTTTCCGTGCCTTGGGGGCAAGAAGCAATGCTCCCATGACGCCCATCGCCGCTCCTACGAGGAGCCCTACCAAGAAGTTAGCACCTCCACTTTCGTTCGACATCATTCACCTCCAGAAGTGTCTTTTTGCCCCTGTGCGTCAGCGGAATCGCAGCTCCCGTTGTACGCAGGGTCAAAAGCCCCAGACACCAATGCCACGAGCATAGAAGGGCAAGTTCCGTGCCAGAGCGAAAAACCTATCATAGCACGCAGGGCACACGCCCCCGTCCAGGGGGGCGGTGCTGAAAGGCGTCTCGCTAGGCGGAGTCCAGCAACCACGTCCATCGACGCCAAGAGGGGAGGTGGGCGACGCGTCTAGCTGCTAGGCGGAGTATGGCGACGACGGCTTGTTGACGCCAGTAGGTCCCTATTCTTGGGAGGCTAGCTTGGCGAAGTGTTACTTGCCGTAATAGGCGGCGTTCTTCGCGGTGAAGTCCTTCCACTTGTCGGGAAGCTCTTCCTCGGGAAAGATCGCGGTGACCGGACACACCGGCTCGCAAGCCCCACAGTCGATGCAAGTCTCGGGATCGATGTAGAGCTGCTCGGCACTTTCGAAATCCGCTTCTTCCTTGGTGGGGTGGATGCAATCCACCGGGCATACTTCCACGCACGCGGTATCCTTCGTGCCGATGCAAGGCTCAGCGATGATGTAGGCCATTCTCATATCCTCCTTGGGTTAGAAGAAATCAAAGCGTTTCTAGAATCTTCATCGAGTACTCGGTAATTTGATCCAGGTATCCCCATAAAACAAGACCAACGACGTTCGGTACCAGCATCACGACGAGCAAGCCCGCGTACACGGGATGGAGCACAAACCTGCTCGTGTCATCGGTCGTCCCCTCTTCGATCACCATGGCCTTCAGGACCTTCATGTAGTAGAAGACCGCGACCGCGCTGTTCAGCACGCCGATGACCGCAAACCAAGCCAGCCCGGCTCTAATGACCGCCGCAAACACATAGAACTTGGCGAGGAATCCCGCGAACGGTGGGATGCCCATGAGCGATAAAAGGAAAATCCCCATCGCAATCGTCAACGTTGGGGAGCGCTTCCAAATGCCCCCGTAGTCCTTGACGTCGAAGCTACCCAGACGGTCGTAGACTACCATCACCACCAAGAAGGCACCGAGATTCATGAAGAGGTAGATGACCATGTAAGCCAACATGGCCTGGATTCCCTCGTCGGAAAGCACGGCCGCCCCCATCAGGATATAGCCGGCGTGGGCGATGCTCGAGTACGCGAGCAGCCGTTTGAGGTTCGTTTGCAGCAGCGCGGCGACGTTCCCCAACGTCATGGTTGCCACGGAAACGCCGATGAGAAGCGCCTGCCAGTTGACCGAACCCACGATCTGCCAGGAGCCATCTCCCACCGGTTGCCCCATGCCTCCGAAAAAGAAGCGTACCAGTACCGCGAACCCCGCGACTTTGGGGCCCACGGACAGGAAGGCGGTGACGGGGGTGGGCGCGCCGGTGTAGACATCCGGGCACCAGAAATGAAACGGGACGGCCGCGGTCTTGAAACCGATCCCGGCAAAAACCAGGATGACGGTGAACAAGAGGGCCGGTCCCGCTTGAGCCAGCGTCGTCTCGTTCATCAGCGCGGATCGAATCCCATAGAGATCGAGGGTGCCGGTAAGACCAAAGAGTAAAGAAAGCCCGTAAAGCATCGTTCCGGTCGAGACGGCGCCGAACAAGATGTACTTGAGCGAGGCCTCGTTGGACAGGCGTTCCGTCTTCAAGTAGCCGACCATGATGTAGGACCCGACCGATACCATCTCCAACGCGAGGTAGATCATCAGGAGATTGACGGAGTTAGCCATCCACATCATGGACACTGTGACGCCGAGCAATAGCGCGAAGAACTCGCCCTGGTTCACTCCTGCCAGCTCGCGGGACGGGACGGAAAGGAGCAGAACCAGGATCGCCGTCAGTATGAAAAGGAACCGCAACAGCAAGCCGAACTGGTCCAGCACCAACATCCGTGAAAAAAGACCGCCCTGCGGCGCCTCGGTGAGCATGAGCGTGAACACACCGGCCATCACCAGTCCGGCCAACGCAATCAGGATCACTCCCAAGCGACGGTCCTCGCGGCCCCGGAGCGCGATATCGATCGCCACCACGACGAGGAGCGTCAAGACGAGGGTTAGCTCGGGCAGGAAGTACTTCAGACTGGCCAGGGTTCCGAGAGACGGCATCGCTATCCTCTGAGCACGCTGGCCTCGTCCAGATTCACGCTCCTCATGATCCGGTAGAGCGAGAGGACGATAGCCAGTGCCACCGCTGCCTCGGAGGCGGCGATCACGATCACGAATACCGCAAAGATCTGGCCCGAGAAATCCGCGGACACGAACCTGGAAAAAGCGACCAGGTTGATGTTGGCGGAGTTGAAGATCAGCTCGATGGACATCAAGACGTTCACGGCATTCTTGCGGGTGAGGACACCCAGTAGGCCGAGCGAGAACAGCATCGCCGAAACGACCAGATAATGTTCCAAGGGAATCACAGGTCGGACCTCCGGCGCACGATCATGGCCGCTCCCATCAAGGCCATGAGCAACAGCACGGACGCGGCCTCGAACGGCAGGATGTACTCGTTCATGAACAATTCACCGATGCTGGCCGTGGTCGGTCCCTCGACCGCTGCGAACCCCATTTGTCTCCAGGGCGTGGTGTAGATGATACCGATCAGGGTCGCCAGAACGGCAACCGATACCGCCATCCCCGGCCAGAACTGGATGGTTTCCGTTCTCAACGCGACTCCGTAGATCCGGTGGGTCAGCATGACGCCGAAGAGAAGCAGAACGAGGATGCCTCCCACGTAGATGAGCACCTGGGCACCGGCCAGGAAGTCCGCTCCCAGCAGCACATAGAAAACGGCCACGCCAAAAAACGTCGCTAGCAGAGCGAAGGCGGAATGTACAAGGTTCGGCCCCAGAACGACGAGCGCCGCGGAGCCCACCACCAAGGCGGCGAACACGTAGAAGATGATTTGGAACGTGAGCTCTTCCATGACGGTGTGGTCGACTCCTAAGCCTCTTTACTCCCCACTACTCTCCTCCTCCGGCCGCGGCGGGGACAGGCTCTTTTTTCGGCTCGGGTGGGCTCGGTTTCTCCTTGGCGAATCGGTAGAGGAAGTTTCCCTTCACGCTCTCCGCGAACTCGTATTCGGGCGTCATCACGATACAGTTCGTGGGGCACGGATACACGCAGAGCGCGCAATAGCAGCAAAGCGTCATGTCGATGTCGAACTGTGTCACCTTGAGCTTGATGGCGGTGCCATCGGAAGCAAAGATAGGCGCCTCTTCCTTGTCTCTCTTGTCGGCGGTGATGTAGATGCAGTCCACCGGGCACGCCCTCTCGCACTGCTTGCAGCCGATGCAGTCCTCGATCTTGACGTGAAGCCTCATCCGGGAACGTTCGTTGAGAAGACCCTCCGGCACGATGAGAGACTTCCACCGCTCTTCGGGCTTTTCATCCGCCTGGTATTGCTGCGTGACCGAGGGTATGAAAAGGTGCCTCAGCGTCACCGCCATGCCTTTGGCCACGGTGACCACGGCCTCGAACATATCCGCGAAGTACTTTTTCATCGCTACGACATTCCTTGAACCCTCGACACTCTAGTTGGGTAATGCCAAGAATCCCGCGACCACCAGCAGAGCGAACGCTATCGGGATTAGATACTTCCAGCACATGGCCATCAACTGATCGACGCGCAATCTGGGCAACGTCCACCGCAACCACATCTGGACGAAGACGAGGAACAATGTCTTGGTCATGAAAGAGAGTGGTCCCGGGACGATCTGTGAAGCGAGAACGCCCTGCCAGCCACCCAGGAAGAGCACGACGGCCAGGCCGCTCACCAGGAACATCGACCCGTACTCGGCGAGAAAGAAGAACGCGAACCGCATGCCGCTGTACTCGGTGTGGAATCCCGCCACCAGCTCGGACTCCGCCTCCGGCAGATCGAAGGGCGTGCGATTGGTCTCCGCCAGACCACAGATGAAGAAAACGACGAACGCGATGGCGTTGATCCCGTACATCCGGAAGACGAACCAGTTGAAGAGGCCTCCCTGCTGCGCGGCCACGATGTCTTGCAGGTTCAAGCTGCCAACCTGGACAACCACGACCAGCAGCGTGAGAACCGTCGGAATCTCGTAGCTCACGAGCTGCGCCGCCGAGCGCATGCCGCCGAAAAGCGAGTACTTGTTGTTCGAGGCCCAGCCCGCCATCAGAATCCCGATGGCCGCGAAGGAGCCGATCGCCACGATGTAGAGGACTCCGATATCGAGATCGGACACGACCAGGCCATCCCCCCAAGGAAGGACGGCAAAGGCCGCAAAGGCTCCGGCCACGACCAGGTAAGGCGCAAGCCGAAAGAGAATCGCGTCGCCCTCGGCGGGTATGATGTCCTCTTTGAAGAGGAGCTTGATGCCGTCGGCGAAGCTCTGCAACACGCCGTGCCAGCCGACGCGCATCGGACCCAGCCGATCCTGCGTGTGCGCGGCCACCTTTCTCTCGAACCAGATGGCGAAGATAGGGAAAAGCGATAAGAAGCCCACCACCGCCGCCACGCCGAGCCCTCGCTTCGCGACTGGACGGATGGCTTCAGGGAGGTTGGCGTCGATGAGGCTAGAGAGTAGTGCGGCGATCACCGGCAGCGCGGCTATGAACGCGATCAGTCCCGCGGCACCCAGCACGACCGCCACGGAGATCACGGGCAGGATCTTCATCTCGATCCGGCGCGCTTGGGTAATCATCAGCGATCGATCTCCCCGAGAACGATATCCAGGCTGCCGATAATGGCGATGATGTCGGCGATCATTTCGCCCCGCGCGATCTCGTGGAACAAGCTCATGTGGACGAAACAGGGCGAGCGGCCCTTGACGCGGAACGGAATGAGCCCCCCATCGCTCACGACGTAATAGGCTAGCTCACCCCGGGGTGTCTCGGTGCGCAGGTAAGCCTCTCCCTTGGCTGGCTTGACGCGCTTTGGGACGTGCTCGTGCACGTCACCTTCCGGGAGACGAGCGAGCGCCTGGCGAATGATCTTGCAGCTCTCACGCATCTCCAGCACGCGAACGTAATAACGGTCCCAGCAGGAACCGATGGGGCCGTGCTCCGCGGTACCAATCGGAATCTCGAAATCGTAGTTCTCGTACCCGCAATAGGGTTCTTCCTTGCGGATGTCCCACTTGATGCCCGAGCCGCGTAGATTGGGCCCGCTGATGGCGTAGGAGACCGCCATCTCGGGAGGAATGATCCCGACCGTCGCGGTGCGCTTGGTGAAGATCTTGTTGAAGCTCAGCAGCTCGTCGACTTCATCGATGGTGTGCTCGAACTGATCGACGAACCATCGACTTTTCTCCACCCAACCCTCGGGCAGATCGTGAGAGACCCCGCCCACCCAGTTGTAGTTGTAAAGGAGCCGTGCGCCGCAGAGCCATTCGAAGAGATCGAGCACCATTTCCCGATCGCGGAAACAGTGCAGGAATGGAGTGAAGGCACCGATATCGATGCCGTAGGTCCCCACCGAGAGCAGGTGGCTCGCGATCCGCTGGAGCTCGGCCACCAGCACGCGAATCGTCTTGACCCGCTCGTTCACCTGGATGCCCATCAGTTTTTCGACGGTGAGGGCGTAGGTCAGACTGTTGGCCATCGAGCCGACGTAGTCCATCCGATCGGCAAAGGGAATGACCCCCGGATAGTCGACGTTCTCGGCGTGCTTCTCGAAATTGCGGTGCAGATAACCGATATGAGGACGCGCTTGCTTGACGACTTCCCCGTCCGTCAGGAGCTCCACGCGCAGCACGCCGTGGGTCGAGGGGTGCTGGGGCCCCATCTGGAGGATCATCTCGTCTTCTTCGAGATCGGCCTCCTTGAAGGAGGGGACCTCTTCGGACCAGAGTTGTTGTTTAGTAGTGGACATGAATTAGTGCTCGTGCGCTCTTCGCGCACACACCCTCGGTCTTCATTAATGGTGTTGGGGCCCCACCCCCAACACCAGATGCTCCGTCGACTTCGCGACTGCGCATCCGCTCAGGGCTGTCGCTCGGCCCAAGAACCCGGCCTTTAGTCAAAGGGCCCCACGCCAAGTTTTTCGCCCGCTTGGGCTCTCTCCACCATTTGTTTTCCGGGCTTGACGGGTATCCCGTGCCACTCCTCCGGCCACACCCAATCCTTCCTCATGGGATGGCCTTCCCAATCGTCGGGAAGCAGAATCCGACGCAGGTCGCTGTGGCCCTCGAACTCGATCCCGAAGAGATCGTAGGCTTCGCGCTCGTGCCAATTCGCGGTTCTCCACACCCTCTCCACCGTTGGGACCTTGGCTCCGTCGCGGGGGGTTACCACCTTGAGCACGATCCAATGGCGGTGCTTCAAGGAGGCAAGGTGGTAGACGACTTCCATTTTCTCTTCTTTGGGATAGTCGACCGCGGAAAGACAGTGAAGGGTGTCGAACGCGAGATCTCGCTCGTCACGCAGCCAGGCTCCGATGTCGGCGATGGCGGAGCCTTCCACAACCACGAACGGATCGACGACTTCCAGCTCCGAGCCCTTGATCTTGCCCGGAAACCTCTCCTCGAGCTTCTTGAGGATGTCCGCTGGGCTCATGCCTACTTCGCGACCTCGAGCGTCTCTTTCTGCCTATCTTCGCGGGGATCGTCCAGGAGGGAGCGCTCGCGAATGACGTCCTGGAGCCTCATGACGCCGTAGAGGAGGGCCTCCGGACGAGGCGGACAGCCGGGAACGTAAACGTCGACCGGTATCACCTGATCGACTCCCTTGACCACGTGGTACCCGTGCTTCCAGTACGGCCCGCCGTTGTTGGCGCAGCTTCCCATGGAGATCACGTACTTGGGCTCGGCCATTTGCTCGTAGAGACGTTTGATGCGAAGCGACATCTTGTGGGTCACCGTTCCGGCGACAATCATCAGATCCGATTGACGCGGTGTCGCTCGTGGAATCATGCCCAGGCGATCCCAGTCGAACCGGCTCGCACCCGCCGCCATCATTTCGATAGCGCAGCAGGCGAGGCCAAAGGTCATCGGCCAAAGCGCAGACAGGCGCGCCCAGTTCACGACCTGATCGACGGTCGTCAGAGCGACCCGACTCGCGCCAATCGTCTTGATGAGGTCCATGGCTTTCCTACATTAGTTGCATTAGTGCCGTGGGGCCCCACCGCCGCCTGACTCGCCCCAGTCGAAGCAACCACGTAGTTTGGCGGCTGACAGTGGCGAATGCCGATCCGCTCACGGCCGTCGTCGGCATCGTGTTTTCCATCGGCCTGCTATGCCGCCTTCCCGGCCGAGGTGGAGGCCTCAGAGCTACGGGAATGATGGGGAGCGCGATCTTCCGCTCTCACCCATTCCAGGTCTCCCTTTGCCCAGAGATAGGCCAGACCCAGCACCAGGATGCCGATGAAGATCAGGCCCTCGACGAAGGCGAAAAGGCCCAGGTTCTGGTAGACGACGGCCCACGGGAACAGGAACACCGCCTCCACATCGAAGATGATGAAGACGAGCGCGAACACGTAAAAACGGATGTTGAACTGCACCCAGGAGGAGCCCACCGGGTCCTCCCCGCACTCATAGGGCATGTACTTTTCTTTCGAGTATTTGCTGGGTCGAACGAGAGACGAGGCGAAGAGACTCACGCCGACGAAGGCGGCGCCCGCGACCAGGAACATAAGAACGCCGAGGTAGTCAACAAGCTGCATCGGTATACCTCACACGGTGCTCCGAACACGTCATTATTTCAATCGCCTCTCGACGCCGCAACCAGGGTGATGGTTAGTCCGAGAGTCGGGCAAGAACCACCAGACAAAAAACTTGCGGCCGGCCTCCGCCGACCGCCAACAAGGCGGGTATTATATGCAGCCCCACCTGGACGAGCAACCAGAAAAAGGCCTTGCGGCAATCGCAGGATCGCGCGACATCCTCTTATATATGGACATTCCTGGAAGTAGGCCCCCGACCCAGCCTTGGCGAAGTCGGACACTCCGGTCGCGCAGGCTGACGCGTTCTCTTATCAGCCTGCTGGTGCCCTCAAGCGGTGAGCACGCGGACGATGGCATCGGCGAACTCCTCGGTCGACGATCTGCCGCCAAGATCCGGCGTGCGCACCTCTCCCTCCTCGAGCACCCGGAAGACCGCTTGAAGCACCCGGTCCGCGGCTTCATTCTCGCCGAGATGCCGCAGCATCAAGACACCGGAGAGGATCAGCGCGGTGGGGTTGGCGATTCCCTTGCCGGTGATATCGGGGGCGGAGCCGTGGACGGCTTCGAAGACGGCGTACAACTCCCCGATGTTGGCCGCCGGGACCAGACCCAACCCCCCTACCAGCCCGGCACACAGATCGGAAACGATGTCGCCATAGAGATTGGAAAGTAGGAGCACGTCGAACTGCGTCGGCTCCAATACCAATTGCAGACAGAGGTTATCGACGATCTTGTCGTCGAAGACGATGTCCGGGTAGTCCTTCGCCACCTGTCGCGCGCTTTCCAAAAAGAGCCCATCGGTGAGCTTCATGATATTGGCCTTGTGGACCGCCGTGACCTTGAGTCGCTTCCGGCGTCGAGCGTACTCGAAGGCAAACCGCGCGATTCGTACCGAGGCGTGGGACGTGATGACCTTCAGACCCTGCGTCACGCCGGGCATGATCATGTGCTCGATGCCCGAATAGAGATCCTCGGTATTCTCCCGAACGATGGCAAGGTTTACGTTCTCGTAACGGCTCCTCACACCGGGAATGCTACGAACCGGGCGCAGGTTGGCGTAGAGATCCAGCCCCTTGCGCAGTGCCACGTTGGCGCTCGGGAATCCTTCTCCTACCAACGTGGTGAGGGGCCCTTTGAGTGCAATCTTGTTGCGGCGAACGGACTCCAAGAGCGGCTCGGGAAGAGGGTTCCCTGTCTTCTCGAAGGCTCGGATCCCACCCTCGTGCCTTTCCCACACGAACCCCAACCCGGTCGCGTCGAGCACCCGCACCGCGGCGGTCGTGATCTCGGGGCCGATACCGTCCCCGGGAATGAGGGTGATGGTGTGTGCCATGCGCGCTCAATCCTAGCATGTCCACAGCGCGCTGTGACTCGACTTACGGCGCGTTTTGAAGGCCGTGCTAACATCCTCCCTTCTCATGAAACTCTCGGTCATCGTTCCCACCCTGAACGAGGAACGTAGCCTGCCCCGGGCCCTGGCGTCGATTCCCCGCGGTGCCGAGGTAATCGTTGCGGACGGACGAAGTGTCGATCGGACGCGCGAGGTGGCCGGGCAGTTCCACGCCCGCGTCGTTGTTGGAGAGCCCGGCCGAGGAGCGCAGTCGAACCGGGGGGCCGAGCACGCCAGCGGTGAGGTCCTCCTCTTCCTTCACGCCGATTGCGTGCTCGATCGAGGGGCGGACGAGGCGATCGCCGACGCCCTATCCGATCCTCGCGTCGTCGGTGGATCGTTCCGCCTGCGCATCCGTCCCACGACCATCGGCCTGACGCTGGTCGCCTTCGGCTCGAACCTGAGGGCGCGTTTCCTGAAGCTGCCCTACGGTGATCAGGCTCTCTTCGTGCGCCGGAAGGTTTTCGAGGAGCTCGGAGGCTACCGGGAGATTCCGATCATGGAAGATGTGGATCTCGTGAGGAGGCTCAAGAAGCGCGGCCGCCTGAGACATCTCGACGCGGCCGTGACGACGACACCACGTCACTGGGAAAGCTTGGGGCCGCTCTGCACGACGCTCCTGAACTGGATGGCCATGGTTGGCTTCACGCTCGGCGCGCCTCCCTACCAATTGGCCAGCGTGTATCATCGGCTGCGTCGAAGACCCCGTGCAACGACTAACCAAGACTCGATCGTCGCGTCGCACGATTGATGTCCTTCGCGCCGTGTTGCAAAGCCGGCGGGAATCTGGCAGCATCCCTGGACACAAACGTTTTCGGTGAGGTCATCGCCATGGCCGTTCCGTGCCCGCACTGTAACGCTACGCTCGAGGAACAAGAGATCCAAGAAACCGTCACTGGTGTGAAGGTCTGTCCTCACTGTCAACGCGCGTTGGAAGAGTCACCCGCCGGCCCGGATGCGCCAGCTACGAAGGGCGCGGCGTCCAAGACACCGCTGAGCGAGCTTCCTTCCGACAAGAGATATACGCTCGAGGTCCTGGACGGCAACGAGCCCGGGCGCGTGTTTACGCTGGAGAAACCCAGCATCACGATCGGACGGCGAGGCTCCGACGTGAACCTGGATGATCCAGAGATCTCGCGCCACCACGCCAGCATCGAGATTCATGGCACGAACGCCACGCTCAGGGACCTAGGGAGCACGAACGGAACCTACATCCGGGGACAGCGCGTCGAGGAGGGCGACCTGGTGGACAACTCCGAGTTTCGAGTGGGAACCCATCAGCTCGTCTTCCACGTGACCTTCCGCGCATTCAGCAAGTCTTGAGCCTTCCTGACTTCACAACTGTGCCAGCTGAGCTCGGCATCAGCTTGTATTAGTGCCGTGGGGACCGCCGTCTGGCGAGGTTTAGCTAAAGCAACCACGCAGTTTGGCGGCCAACAGCGACTCCGGATCCGCCTGGCGAGGTTTAGCTAAAGCAACCACGCAGTTTGGCGGCCAACAGCGACTACAGACTTCAGCCTCCTGCCAGTAGCGAATATGCCCGCCGAGCAAGCTACAATGACCAGAAGCTGAAAACAGCTCATGGAGAGACGAATCATGTGGAGGACATTCCTAGTCGCAATGACGTTAGCGAGCCAAGCAAGCCTGACCGCCGGGGCCCCATCGAACGATGCGGTTTTCCCCTACCCCATCGACCAGAAAGAGTTCCCCAACGGACTCCGACTCGTGGGAGTTCACTTCGACAGCCCGGGCCTCGTGTCCTACTACACGATCGTTCGGGTGGGGTCGCGGCACGAGGTGGAGCCCGGACATAGCGGTTTCGCGCACTTCTTCGAGCACATGATGTTTCGCGGAACCGAGCGTTACGATGAAGAGCAGTACAACGACGTCCTAACGTCGATCGGAGCCGACTCGAACGCCAACACGAGCTTCGATCGCACCCGCTATCACATACTCGCGAGCTCGAGCGCGCTGCCGAAGATTGTCGAGATCGAGTCCGATCGCTTTCAGCATCTCCAGTACAACGAGGAACAATTCCAGAAGGAGGCGGGAGCCGTTCTCGGTGAGTACAACAAGAATGCTTCGAGCCCGTTGACGGCTCTGCAGGTCAAGCTCTATGAGACGGCGTTTCAGGTGCATCCCTATCGGCACCTGGTCATCGGATTCCTCGAAGACATCCAGGCCATGCCGACCATGTACGACTACAGCCTTTCGTTCTTCGACCGATTCTATCGTCCCGAGTACACGACCATTCTGGTGGTAGGGGACTTCGACTGGGAGGAGCTCAGCCGCTTGGTCGAAGAAGCCTACGGTGACTGGAAGCGCGGAAGCTACACGGTACAAATCCCGAGCGAGCCGCCGCAGACAGAACCGAAGGAGGTATCGGTCGAGTGGCCGTCACCGACGCTCCCTTACCTGATGTTCGCGTACCGAGCGCCGGCCTTCAATACCGAGAACGCCGAGATTCCCACGCTAGATATTCTCTCTCAGATGGCCTTCGGGGAGACCTCTCCCCTCCATCGGGAGCTCGTGATCGAAAAGCAGTGGGTGGACTTCATTGGCGCGGGAGCGTTCGACCAGGCCGATCCCACTCTCTACACGATCCTCACCCGCGTGCGCCAGACCGACAAATTGGGTGAGGTGCGCGCCGCCATCCTCGATCAGGTGGAGCGCCTTCACCGCGAGCCCTTCGACGAAGGCCGCCTGGCCGCCACCAAAAGCCACATGAAGTACCAGTTCCTGATGGGAATGGATAACGCCGACGCCGTTGCCAACTCGCTCTCTCACTATCTGGCGCTCACCGGTGACCCGCAGACGATCAATCGCGTGTACGAGCTCTACGACGCCGTCACGCCCGAGGCACTGAACGCGGTCGCCCGCAAGTACCTCACGGTGGAGACGCGGACCATCGCCACGCTCGAGCCCGCCGCGAGCACGGCAGGCAAGGAGTAGAGCCATGTCACTGCCCGCATCGCTAGGCTGCAGTCTGGTCTTCTTGCTCGCGGCGACGGCGTTCGCCGCGCCCGAGCCGGTCGTCGTCGAGAGCCCGGGAAATCCTCTCGTCAGCTTCCGTTTCATGTTCCACACCGGCTCGGCGAACGATCCCGTAGGCAAGGAAGGCCTGAACACGCTGACCGCAATGATGCTTTCGGATGGCGGCACGCGCGAGCTCTCCCTCGTCCAGGTCATCGAAAAGCTGTACCCGATGGCCGCGGGCGTCGGCGCTCAGGCGGACAAGGAAGTCACGACCATCGTCGGTGGCGTGCATCGAGACTTTCTCGAGGATTTCTACGGGATCTTTCGCGATCTGCTCTTGCAGCCACGGTTCGACCCGGAGGACTTCGAGCGAAACCGCAACCAACTTCTCAACTACGTCAGCAAGTCGTTGCGCGGCAGCGACGACGAGGAGCTAGGAAAGACGCTGCTCGAGGACATGGTCTATCGGGGGCACCCCTTCGGTCATCCAACGGCGGGCACGGTGGCCGGACTCCAGAGGATTACGCTCGAGGACGTCAAGGCCTTCTACCGCGACCACTACACCTTCGCCTCACTGAGCATCGGGCTGGCGGGTGATCTACCGCAGGGTTTCACCCAGAGAGTGCAGGAAGACTTCCAGAAGGGCCTGCCCCCGGGAGCGGAGGGGTCCGGCGGGCTGCCGTCTCCGGAGCCCACAGAAGGCATCGAAGTCTGGATTGCCGAGAAGGCGGCCGACTCCACCGCGATCAGCCTCGGCTTTCCCTATGAGGTCACTCGCTCCGATCCCGACTTCTATCCTCTCCTGGTCGCGAACACGTACCTGGGCGATCATCGCTCCTTCCATGGCGTGTTGATGAACAAGCTCCGCGGCAAACGGGGCTTGAACTATGGCGACTATTCCTACATCGAAGAATTCGTGCAGGACGGAGGCAGTACGTTTCCCGTTCCCAATACCGCGCGTCGCCAGCAGTTCTTCAGCATTTGGCTGCGCCCGGTGATGCCGGAAAATGCGCACTTCGCTCTGCGCGCGGCGCTGTGGGAGCTGAGAAGACTGGTTGATACGGGAATCAGCGAAGAGGACTTCGCGGCCACCCGCGATTACCTCCGCAACTACTCCAAACTCTGGGTACAAACGTTGGACCGCCGACTAGGATACCAAGTCGACTCGCAGTTCTACGGAACCAGATACTACCTCGACGAGATCGAGGCGCGGTTGCGAGCCATGACCGCCGAGGACGTGAACCGTGCGGTCAGAAAACATCTCGACCGGTGGGATTTTCGAGTAGCCATGGTGGCGGCAAACGCGGACGACCTGGCTGCCTCTCTCCGAGACAACCGGGTGAGCCCGATTACGTACCAGACCCCGGGCACGCCACCGGACATACTCGAAGAGGACAAACAGATTGAGCACTTCCAGCTCCCGGTGCGGGACGTGAAAGTGGTTCCGGTGGAGAAGTTGTTCGAGAAATAGACTCGCGAGCGAGCGGCGCCGATGTCCCGGCTCAAGACGATTGCCTGGATCCTCGGAGGCGTCCTCCTCGCTGCGGGAATCGTCCTTCTCCTGGGCTCCCTTCATTGGCAACGAGACTCGGGTGAGGTCGCCAGCCGATTGCGCGAGCAGGGCTCCCGAGCGGCCGGCGCGTTCTCGCACGGGGATCTAGACGGGCTGCCCACTCCGGTCGCCAACTACTTCCGCCAGACCCTGCGAGAGGGTCAGCCGTTCATCCGCATTGCCGAGCTCCGTCAAGAAGGCGAGTTCCGCGTCGGAACAGAAGAATCCAGCTGGCGGCCGTTTCGAGCCACCCACATCGCCGTCGCCGACCCGCCGGGATTCATGTGGGACGCTCGGATTCTCATGGTGCCGCTCCTCCCCGTTCACGTCCGAGATGCCTACGTCGGCTGCGCGGGCTCGATGCACGGTGAGATCCTCGCCGTTTACCCGCTCATCGACGAGAAGGACAAGCCCGAGCTCGACTCGGGGGCCCTGCAACGATACCTCGCGGAGGCGGTCTGGTTCCCGACCGCGCTGCTTCCAAGCCAGGGTGTCGCGTGGGAAGGGATCGACGATCGCACGGCGCGCGCGACGCTCACCAACTCTCGAACGACCGTGTCGCTAGAGTTTCGGTTCAACGATGTCGGCGAGATCATCGGCTCCTTTGCAACCGGTCGATTTCGAGAGGTGGATGGAAGCTACATCGCCACTCCGTGGGGCGGAACGTACTGGGGCTATGAAGAGCGCGAGGGCATGCGCATCCCTTTGGAAGGCGAGGTGGAGTGGCACCTGCCGGACCGCACTCTCCCGTACTGGCGAGGTCGCATCGTCGAAGCTCGCTACGACCCCGGGTAGAGCAGATAGCGGGACCGGAGCTCACGGAAACGCGTGAGGTCGCTTTGCCATTCGCCTTCAATATCGGCAAGCGGGGCGTCGGCCTCGATTTGCTCTCGGATGCGGCTGTTGCCCGCCAGCACGTCGATGGCCGGCCGCTTCATCTCGTACTCATAGGGCGGCGGGCGCCAGTCGAACTCCCGCGGCCAGAGCCTCCGTGCGACCTTGAGAATGGCCAGGCCGGTTCGAACCGGGCGGTAGCTCTCCCGATCGACGACGTGTTGCTGTATGCCGCCGCAGAGTTGGCCGGCGAATTTTTGAAACGCCGGCTGGAAGCTCACCGGGCGCAAGCGAACTCCG
>Ga0214472_10002773_pt1 | contig 18670 bp, 15 predicted proteins | sample RVTome_6_FD_207662 | JGI IMG/M metagenome (GOLD analysis project Ga0214472, IMG submission 207662) | Soil microbial communities from uranium-contaminated site in the Upper Colorado River Basin, Wyoming, United States - RVT140D175 | ecosystem: Environmental > Terrestrial > Soil > Contaminated >...
CTCAATAAGACAAACACTGTGTTCCCCGGAACCACGCTTCGGATGAATTATTCCGTCGAGGAGTCACCCTGCTGAATGAAAAAGGGGACAGTTTATGACCAGACCATGTCAGGAGTTCTGAACTTTGAACATTGAACCTTGAACCCGGAACGGCGTTGTTCATACAACGCGCTTGAACATGCGATCCAACTCGTCGCGGCTGAACCCCACCAGAACGGGTCGGCCATGGGGGCATTGGGTGGCGAACTCGGTCTGGTCAAGCTCTTGGAGCAACGCGCGCATCTCACTTATATCGAGCCTGCGGCTGGCGCGGATAACGCTGTGGCAGGCGATGGTCGCCAGCCGCTCTTCGAGGTGTTGGCGGACCGTTTGTGATTTCTCCACCTCCGCCACCTCGGCGATCATCCGGCGCAAGGCGTGCCGATAATCCCCTTCCGGCAAAAATGCCGGCACCGCGGTAATCGCGTAAGTCTCAGGACCGACGGTCTCAATGAGATAGCCAAACCGTTCCAAGAGCGCCAGCTCTTTTTCCAAGAGCGCGACCTCGCCGGCGCTGAGCTCGAGCGTCTGGGGAATGAGCAGATTCTGCGTCTGCACTTTGCCGCTATTCAGATCCCGGCGCAGCCTTTCGAAAGCGACTCGCTCATGGGCGGCGTGCTGGTCGATGAGCGCCAGCCCTTGCGATGAAGAGCAAACCAGGTAACAACCGAGAATCTGGCCGAGCACGGTCATTGATGAAAAGAAACCATCGACATTCGGCTCCCCCACTCCTTTCGGCGGTACCGGACATGCTTCACCCGGATGCGTTGGCGCATCGTGCCGCGCAGATGGATAACTTAAGTAGGGCAGCGCTGACTCACGTACACCGGCAAAAGCCGCTTGTTCAAGGTTATGCCTTCGCGGTAGCGCTCCTTTGGCCTCCCGCAGCAACGCCAGGCGAATTGCCGTGGCGACGCTTTCATGGACATCCGCTTGCCGGCGAAAGCGCACTTCGTGCTTCGCCGGGTGTACATTGACATCGACATCGGCGAAAGGAACGTCGAGGAACAACGCCACCGCTGGATACTGTCCCTTCATCAGCAAGGTATCGTAACCCTGGAGCACCGCGTGGGTGAGCACCTTGTCGCGCACGTAGCGGCGGTTGACGAAGGTGTAAAGATAGCGCGCGTTGGGAAATGAAGTCGGCACGGAGCTTAAAAAACCGCTGGCCGAGAGTGCTCCGTGGCTTGACGAGAATGGCACCAAACTCCGCGCGACGTCGCGTCCCAACACCTGCTGCAGCCGGTCCTTGGCCTCTTTCACCGCCGCATAATCCGCCAGGTTGCGCCCATCATGTTGCAGGCGGAAATGAACGCTCGGATGAGCCAGCGCCATGCGGTTCACCACGTCGCAGATATGGCTAAGTTCAGTGGCGGGAGACTTGAGAAACTTCCGCCGCGCCGGCATGTTAAAAAAAACATCCCGGATTTCAATGGTCGTGCCGACAGCGGCCGCAGCCGCTACAATCTCCTCTTTCTTTCCCCCTTCCACGCGCAGCCGATGACCCGACGAGGTATCGGGCGAGCGAGAGGTGATCTCCATCCTCGACACCGACCCGATGCTGGGTAACGCTTCGCCGCGAAAGCCTAACGTCGCAATGCGAAACAGATCCTCGTCGTCTCGAATTTTACTGGTCGCATGACGCTCCACCGCAAGCGCCAAGTCTTCAACAGCCATCCCCTCGCCGTTGTCGGTCACGCGTATGAGCGCCGTGCCGCTTCTTTCAATCCAAACGAAAATCTCCGTGGCGCCGGCATCGAGCGAATTTTCGATCAGCTCCTTCACCACGGACGCCGGCCGTTCAACGACCTCGCCAGCGGCGATGCGGCTGGCCATCTCATCCGAAAGAATGTGAATCTTCATTTATTCCGATGAGTTCCCATGAGAAACAATAGTTTCGGGTGAGATAGGGGTTCCAGCTGAAAAATGCCAACGATGAACGTGACAAACTGACCCCGCGAAGGGCCTCCGGTTATCGAGATAAGTTAACCGCAGTCATGGATATGCCCATGGGTCTCCACTACCTTGCCTGAGACGCGGCCGTCCCCTTGATGAAGTCGGCAAACAGCCCGGCCATCTCGCCGGCCTTCTCGTCCCATTCTTCTCTCGGGCTCAGGGCCTCGTCGTAGTGCTTGGGGAAGAGAACGTGCACCTCGCTTTGTTGGAGCAGGTGGCCGAGAGTCTCGCCGGTTTGCCGCCCATGGGTGTTGTCGTTTCCGGGGACGATGCACGCCGGGACTTTGATCGATTTCAGCTCCTCCTCGGTCGCGCCGATAACCGGCAGGTCGGCGCCTTTGAGAAAGTAGTCGCGCCAGTGCGACATGACGGCGATGAAGCGCCCGACCTCCATTTTCATCAACCTGTCGCGGTTCTCCGCTCTTGCTTCGATTCGCTCTTTCCAGTGTTCCATCTCACATACGGCAACCATCCCCCCCTGCTTCGCGGCGGCGATGTACTGGCCGTAATACTCTTGCGCCAACCGCTCGCAGGCGAAGCGGCCGCCGGTAACGCGCCAGAGCAGAAGGGCGCGGACGGCGTCAGGATGACGCAGGGCAAAAAGCAGCGCGGTCCGGCAACCGGAGGAGCTGCCGCCGACGACCGCGGGAAGGGCGCCCAGTTGCCGGAGCAGCTCGTGAATGTCGTCGGCCCAGATTTCATATTCCGAATCGGCGCCGTCGATGACGACATCGGAAGCGCCGCAATTGCGCCGGTCGAAGATGACGACGCGGTGGCCGCGCTCGGCCACGCAAGAAGCGAGCAGCTCGATGCCGCTGATATCGCGCCGGCCGCCGGGCGACAGCGCGACCCACGGGCCGCGATCGCCCAAAATTTTATAATTCATATTGACGCCGCGAACTTGTGCTATGGGCATGCTTCTCCTCCAATCCTTGGTCTGCGCCGATTACAAATGCTTCGCGTTTCTTTCGTTTAGGTTTTCGCCTTTGATCGATCGGGCGGCGCACGCACAGCCGCAAATATTCGTCCTTACTTGTAGATCTCGTTCAATAGCCCGCTCTTTTCCAGTTTGTCGAGGAAGCGCATGTCGACAAACTGTTCCGGCTTGGCGTTTTTGGCGGCGGGGATCGTTTTTGCCACCTCCTCGATGGCGTTCTGCATCGCAACCATATTGATATAAGGCGCCTTCTCGATGATCTTGCCGACGTAAAAGTCGTAAGCTTTTTGTAAGACGGCGGTGTCCTGAACGCCGGTGTACTTGGCGTAGGACTTGAGCGCGAAATCTTTGTCGGTTTTGGTGCGGTGCACGCCGCGAACGTAGGCGCGCATGAAACGGTCGATCAGATCGGGCTTCTTACGAATAATGTCCCCGAGAACAACCATGGCCGGGTTCGGAAAAGCCAGATCCATGTCCGTGATATTTGCGATCTCTCGGAATCCCAACTTCTCCATCAGGAAAAGCGTCGGAGGTGAGACCATGCCGGCATTCACCGACCCGGCCCTCAGGGCGGCGGCGACGGAAGATATCGCCCCCAACTGCAAGAGAATGACGTCTTTCTGGGGATCGAGATTATGTTGCTTGAGAGCGTAACGGGCCGAGATGTCGGCGCTGGTGCCGAAACGAGTGATGCCGATCTTTTTCCCTTTGAGATCTTCGACTCGCTTGATGTCAGGCCGCGCGAACATGGAGAAAATCAATTTGTTGACGTTGGCGCCGATGACTTTGAAATCCGCGCCGCTGAAGCCCGCGGCGATGGCAGCGGCGCCGCCCAACGCCGCGATGTCCACCTCTCCCGCCACCGTGACCTGGGCGAGCTGGCTGCCGTTGGGAATGAGAATGACTTGGTCGTCCAGACCTTCCCTGGCGAAGTAACCGGCATCGTGCGCGACCCAAATACCGACGTAGGCGCCGCTGATCGAGCTGTAACCGATTCTCAGCCGATCCGCAGCCGTTGCGCCCGAAGCGTAAAGCAGGGCAACGAAACAAATGGCAATGGACCGTTTCATAAATGACTCCCTTGAAATTTCCACAGGATACGCTACCAACTCGTCAACGCTTTTTGTACAGGCCGTCGATATAGCCGCTGTCATCGAGCGCCTTGATGAAGCTCGCATCGACGAAGTCCTCCGGCTTGGCGGCTTTCCCTTTCAGCTCGGTGGTCAGAATCGTCCTGATGCCCTCGATCGAAGGATATTGTTTCCTCGGCAGGACCGCTTCGCTCAGAAGATTCTCCCAGGTTTTTTCCAAGACATCGCGCTCGACACTGCGGCCGATGAATCGCGCCAGGGCCCTTATCGAAGCTTCCTTGTCGGTGTAGATCCGATGCACGGCTTCCACCTGAGACTTGGCGTAGCGCCGCACGATGTCGGGATGCTCACGAATATATTTTCTGGTCGTTGCTGCGGAAGTATGCTGGTAAACGAGCCCGAGCTTCGGCAGGTCGGCCAAAATATTCATGCCCCGTTTCTGCGCGATGATACTTGCGGGAGGCTGCACCACGGTCGCTTGCACGCGCCCCGCCAACGCCGAGTCCACCCGCGCGGTGGTGCTGCCGATCTGCACGATGGTGACGTCCTTTCCGGGAGTCAACCCAACCTTAGACAAAGCGTAGCGAGCGATAAAATCCGAAGACGATCCGAAGCGGCTGATGGCGACAGATCCCCCTTTAAGCTGCTCCGGGGTTTTGATCTCGGGGCGTGACAACAAATAATAGTTGAGCGAGGTGACGCCGCCGGCGATGATCGCCCCATCGGAGCCAGCCATGACGGAATTAATGACGGCAGGTCCCGCCAATTGGGCCATGGGCGTATCCGCCGAGACCAGCGCCATCACCGCCGTGGTTCCGCCGGTGAAAAAGACCAGCTGGACGTCCAAGCCGTTCTTTTCGAAAATGCCGGCATCCTTGGCGACCCAGGCCGGCAGTGCGTCGCCGCTGATCGCGCTATAGCCTACGTTGATCTTAGTCAGTTGGGCATGGACGGTTCGAGTGCAAATGTTGACGACGACCAAAGCGGAGATGGTCGCCAGAACGCTGCGCAGTGTAATCATTCAATGCTCCTTTCGTTTGGGAGGGGCGGGTTTCAAACCCGCCGCTTTTCGCTCCTCGCCTTCATCTATCGACTCCCGCCGTCTGCGTCAATGGTCGTAATTGCCAATTCGGCGCGGGACGCGCTCCCGCGTCTGTCTCATTTCCCTCCGCTGCGCACGCCGGTCTGGAAAACCGGCGAGTTCAATCTCTGTTTTCGATTGACTGACGAATCTTGGGACAAGCTACCGGAGTGAGAAGAAGAAAAGTTTTCTTAGGAAGCCGTATGGGGAGCAGACTGGACGGACCCGGCGCCAACGAATAATCGCCGGCGTCCGGGCCGCCCAATTCTTGATTTGGGACGCTAGTGTAGTGTCCCTAACGCTTCTTTACATAAGATGCTCCAACAGGGGCGGGCCTTGCGCCCGTGGTCAATGAGTCGGTGGCTTGAGGGCCGCCACCCCGACCCCTTGGAGTGGGATTTTTCACGGCTGGGCCTGGCGAAACCTTCGCGTTCCTGTGACCACGGGCTTCAGTCCCACCCCTGTTGGAGCCTGAAAGTATGCAGCCTCGATGGTCAAGAGATTTCTGGGACACTACACTAGTTCGCCGTTGCACTCGCGGTGTTCGAATATGCAGTACTCGTCGTGCCGGAGTAGGCGCGCACGCGATAGTAATATGTTTTACCCCTGCGCAAGCGGGTATTTGTGTAGCTGGTTACGCCGGCGCCTACCGTTGCGACCTTGGAAAATCGCACGCCGTTACCGGAACGATAAATTCTAAAACCGGTTTCCGCGCTTGAATTGTCCGACCAGGTCAAATCGATTCGTTTGGAGCCGACGGCCGTGGCGGCTAGATTGCTCGGGGCGATCATCGACGAAACGACGTTGATTTGCAGCGTCGCGCTGACCGTACCCCCCTGACCGTCCGATACGCTGACGGTGAAGCTGTTCAAACCGATATTGCCCGCTCCCGGCGTACCGCTTAGGCCGCCGCCTGCCGCCACGGTGAGCCATGCCGGACCACCGACCTTTGAGAAGGTCAGTGGATCGGCATCCGGATCGCTCGCGTCTCCAGCTAGAGTGCCTGAATAACTCAGTCCTTGAGTGGCGCCGGGCTTGATGATTGGATCGCTCGCGAATGCCGGCGGGTTATTTGTTACCGTTCCGCCCCCTGCCCGGAAGCTCGCCACGATCGACGCCGTGAGATCTCCGGTGTGGGCATTATCGCGCTGATCTAGAATCCCGGTCGGCACTCCGTTGTAAAGAACATCGGGATTGGAAAAATGCAAGACTCGCGGACAGCTCACTGTGCAGGCGTTGTAAGACATGATCGTGCGAAAGGCGCCGTTGACGTAATGACCGAACGACCATGGATAAGAGGCGCCGGACGGCGCGATGCCGGCATTCGCCGGGTCATGCTCGAAACCCAGATTATGCCCATGTTCGTGGGCCAAGGTCTGGTTAGAAAGGCAATCAACGTCGGTGGCCTGAAAAGCGTAGTTCGCGAAGCCGGCCCCTGGGTTTCTTTGTACCCAGCCCACGCCGCAATAAGGGCCGCCATTGGCGACGACGAGGGACACCATGTCGGCAGAGTAGGTGTTGCGCAGAGATGCGACAGCAGCGTTCGATGTTACCCAATTGAGGTCCGACACAATGTCGCCCGAATCGTTGTACGAGACCTCCTCGGTATGTGCGAGGAAGTAACGCGCAATCATGTTGCTGTTGATGAAAGAGGTATTGGCCTGATCGACCGCCGCTTGAATGCGCGCCTGCATCTGCGTAGTGCCCCCGGCCGCGGCGCGGGCCTGAGGCGTATACACCGATATCAAAACGATCTGCACCGTTCCGTCTGCCGCGGCGGTAGGCGCGGCAGCAGCAGCGTTATCTTGGATGGTATCTCCGCCGCTTACGGGCGGAACCATCTCGTGGCCGTGGGTCGCCGCATCGTGGCCCCACTCAGGCGCAAAACTATCCGTATCCACCATTTCGACGACGGTGCGCCCGCCCTGCGGGCGGATAATATATATGTCGCTGCCGTCTTGAATATGGCCGAAAAGAACTCCTTCGTGAAAGGTCAGGGTCACTTTGCTCCGGCCGTCGGATTGCAACCGCCCGCGCCAGACCATGTTTTTTGGCCCCCGGCGATCCATGCCGGCGCGATGGACCCGAAGCTCGGGTTTTCCCGGAACCTGGATCGTCAATTGCTCCGGGCCAATCGACAGCATCCCTTCGTCCAAATCGCCGATGTGAGCCAACCGAGCGTGACGGCCCGGCGCCGTCGGCACCGGCTGCTGGCGAAATAGACTATTTTGCGCCTGCGCAGCAACGACACCTTCCAATAAAATGACAGCGGCGACAGCGACAACGACTAACGTCGATCGTCGAAACCGGTTCGAGTTCGTCATGGGTCACACACTTTCAATCGACAGTGAGGCGGAGGTTTCAAAAAAACCTCGATAGACACTCACCCGAAGGAAAAACCAACGATCTCAGTGCTTAACCGCCGGATGAGGTTCCAAGAGTGTAGAGCAGGACCCATGCCAGCTAATGGCAGTAAAACTTCGCTCCCCCAGTTACCTTCCTTTCCAACGTTGTCTAGTCTTTGCTGTCACGACCATGCCTGCCTTCGAATCAAGTGACAGAATTCGCCAGGAGAAGTGACAAAATTGAAATCCGGTCGTCGATCGCTCCGTGGGCTTGCCTGCTCATCGAGCATACAAGCACCGGAGTAGTCCCGGACAGACTTTGGGCCGTCAGCGTCAATTTCTTGACGCTGTGGCCACCGCTGCGACTGTCGATGGGTAACTTACTTCGTCAGTGGCGGAAGAATCTCAACTCAAACACCTACGACGCATCACCGGCGCTGCGAGGCTTCGTGAATAGTCGTTGGTCTCTACGCGGTTAACATCGATATCCCCAGCGCGGCTACGCCGCAACCAAAGAAGCGGAGAGAGTTTTCACCACGAAGGCACGAAGGTCACAAAGGAAGATTTTTCGCGCAAAGACGCAAAGACCGCCAAGGAAAAATGAAATGTCATTTCGACCGAAGGGAGAAATCTTTCTTAGATCCCTCGCATTCGCTCGGGATGACGGCGCCTGTTTCGTCACTTGGCGTTCTTGGCGCCTTGGCGCGAGGAGTATCCGAATCCGAGAGCTTTGACTGCTGGAAAGTTTGCCCAAGCTGCGCAAAATTTGAGCTATAGTCATATGAAGGGTGACCATAAGTCTCTGCTTTGTACCCAAGTGATTGGCCGACGCCAACATCGCCTTTGCGACCCCAGCGAGTATTCGGCGATTTGTAGACCTCGCTAGGCGAACGATATCGTACGTGCAGAATGTGATAAACGCGCCCGGACTAACCTTTTTCGCGCGATTTATTGAACGCCGCAGACACCCATGTTAAGTTTTTCAATTAATATGGAACAAACAACCTTTCGTAATATCGCCGTGTCGGTCGTCCAATGGTTTGACGTCGAATATGGCGCCGACGCGCTCGCTCCGGCGACCGATGATCTCGAACGCATCCACTGGCTACGCTGTTTTTCACTTATCAATTTACATTTGGGATGCGCGGGAGTGGTTCTGGTGGGCTGGAGCTGGACCGCGGTTCTGGTGGCCGCGGCGCTGTATTGGGTGCGCATGTTCGCCATCACGGCGATTTACCACCGCTACTTCGCGCACCGAACCTTCCGCACCTCACGCTTTATGCAATTCGTCTTTGCCGTTCTCGGCGCATCTTCGGCGCAGCGCGGCCCGCTTTGGTGGGCGGCCAACCACCGCGAACATCATCGAGCATCGGATACCGCCGCAGACCCGCATTCGCCCATCCAGTATGGTTTCTGGTGGTCCCACGCCGGATGGTTCATGAGTACCCGCCACCTCTTGACCAACTACGAGCGCATCCAGGACTTCGCGCGTTTTCGCGAGCTGGTATGGTTGAACCGTTTCGACTTGACCGTGCCCCTGGCGCTGATCGCGGGCCTTTACCTCGGCGGCGCGGCATTGGAGCATGGTGCGCCGGCGCTCCAAGTCACCGGACTACAGATGGTTGTCTGGGGGTTTTTTGTCAGCACGACGGTGCTCTTTCATGGGACCTGCACCATTAATTCGCTAGCGCACCTCATCGGCCGGCCCCGTTATGACACCGGGGACCATAGCCGGAACAATTTTTTCCTGGCTTTGATCACCTTGGGCGAGGGCTGGCACAACAACCACCACAAATACATGAGTTGCGCGCGCCAAGGTTTCTACTGGTGGGAAATCGACGTCACTTACTACATTCTTAAAGCATTATCGTGGACAGGGCTTATTTGGGATCTCAGGCCGGTGCCGGCCAAGGCATATGATCGCACGACACAACTGAGAGGCGAGCGGGCCGCTGCCTAATAAACATCCTTCCGTCAATCTCGAATTCGCCGCGCCCGCCCTGTCCACGCAATTGCTGTCAATCTTGAGTCCGTAGACCTCGCTCACGTTTTCCCGCACGGGTTTTCCGATCAACGTAATTCCTCACCATGGCGCGTCTCCTTGAAGTCAGGGATAATTTATTCAGCGTCGACTCCGTAAATCACCCGCGTCTTTTTGCTTAACCACGGGGAACGCTTGTTTTGATGGCAAAGCGAGCCCCCGTTACTCGCACCGCCTTGTAGCTTCGATCCGATCCCTGATACAAGAAAGGGCGTGCGATCATCGAGCAGCCCGGAACAAGCAACCCATGAGTCGAAGTTTTTCTACGGCTGGGCAATCGTCACGGTCGGATTTCTCGCCCATATCGCCTCGGCCTTTTCGATATCGAGCACGCTGAGCGTATTTCTCAAACCGCTCTCGAGCGATCTGGGAATCTCCCGGGGCGTCTTTTCGCTCATCCGCTCGGGAGAGATCCTTATCGGCGCGGCCGCGGCCCCGCTGGTGGGCACACTCATAGATCGCCACGGCGGAAGGTGGCTCATGGCCGCTGGAGGTCTGGTTTCGGCGGCGGGCTTTTTGCTTCTCGGTCAGTCGCGGGATTTTTGGCAGTTCTTGCTTTTCCGCTGGCTCCTGATCAGTCCGGGCGACGCGCTCATGGGCTCGCTGGTAGTGAACGTCTCGATCTCGCGCTGGTTCGTGCGCATGCGCGGCCGCGCCCTTGCGCTCGCCAATATGGGCCACGGCCTCGCAAAAGTCGGCATGCCACTACTGGCGGCCTCACTCATCGCGTACACGGGATGGCGGGGGGCTTGGGTTGTCTTCGGTTTTCTTACACTGGGGTTGGTCGTCGGCCCCGCCCTGCTCTTCATGCGCCGGCGTCCGGAAGACATGGGACTCCTTCCCGATGGAAGATCCCCCATTGAGGACAAAAGGAGCCCGTCCGCGAGCGCAACCCGTGTCGACAGGGCGCGCAAAAGCGCGAGCGCCGACCTCGATTGGAGCCGGCGCGAAGCGCTGCGCACTTCGGCCTTCTGGCTCATCGTTTTCACTTTCGGCGTCGCCCACGTCGGCGTGACCGGATTGAATCTTCACGTCTTCTCCTTCGTGAGCGACCAGGGCCATCCGGCGATGGTGGCGGCCTTAGTCATGAGCATCATCGCGTTCATGCAGTTCAGCACCCCCATGGTTTGGGGAATCCTCGCCGAGCGTCTGGATCTCGGCAGGCTCATCATGGCCAAGTTTCTGATTCAAGCCGTGGGGATTTTGTGGGCCCTGTCCGGCCTGGGACTGTTCTCCCTTTACGGCGGTTTTTTTCTCTACGGCATCGGCATGGGTGGAACTTCCATCCTGGCGGAAATGATCTGGGCCAACTACTTTGGCCGCATTTCGCTTGGAAAAATCCGCGGCATGGGCTCATTACTCACCAGCGTTTTCTCCGCCGGCGGGCCGCCCTTTTTCGGCATCCTCTTCGACTACACGCAAAGTTATATTCTTTCCTTCAGCATCTTCATCGGCCTTCTGTTCGCCTCGGCTTTCCTAGGCCTCTTCCTCCGCCCGCCGAAAAAGTGACGCTCTTCTGAGTTTCCTGTGAAGAGATTTTCACAACGGAGGCCCAACGCGGCTTAGCCGCAACCAAGCCTCGGAATATCTCTCGCAAAGACGCAAAGGCCGCAAAGAAAAAGAATAAATTCGATTTCCGAACTTGGCGTTCTTGGCGCCTTGGCGAGATAAATTTTCCTGGAGTCGTTCTGTTCAACATTTCCAAGACAAGAATCTGAAAAATCATTTTTCATAACCCGGATACCGCCGCGAGGTTCTTGCTCACCTCGACCCAGGGGTCGGTTAGCTTTTCATAGCGCGCGATATCCTGCGGCCGCAGCCACTTCGTGATCGCGGTCTCGTAGGACGGGCGAGATTTGACGCGTTCCCACCACCGGCCGACGCCGGGCTTGTGGTCCCACATGCGCGACAGCTTCAACATTTCGAGCCGCACCATGTAGGGAGTGGCCGCGATATCGGCGAGCGAGTAGTCGGGGCCGGCAAGCCACGGGCCCCGCTCGATTGATTCCTCAATCCATTTGAGCAGCTTCGCGAAACTCTTGGTCGCCTCCTTGCCCATCGGCGAGCCGAGGCCTTCCTCCACCGCCGCGCGCTTGTATTCGGACTGGCGCTGCAGCGGGGCCTTGGCGAGCTGAGCGTCGCGCTGCTCCTTCGAAAGGCTGGCAAGCGGCGCGCGGTTGGCGGTGGCGAAGGTGAAAACGATGCAGGCGGGATGGATGTACTCGTCCATCAGCTTTTTAAACAAATGTGCCCGGGTGCGGTCGAGCGGATGGCGCGGCATGAGCGGCGGCTCGGGAAAGGTGTCGTCGAGGTAATGCATGATGACGGTGGATTCGACAATAACGTTGCCGTCGTGGACGAGGGTCGGCACCACGCCGTTCGGGTTGAGCTTGAGATAGGCGGGGTCGAGCTGATCGCCGTTCAAAGCCATCAGGTGGCTTTCCCATTCCAGCCCCTTTTCCGCCAGGGTCAACCGCGCCTTCTGGGCGCAGACCGATGTAGTTCCGTGATAGAGTTCAAGCATCGCTTCCTCCTTGTCTCTCGTGAACTGCCTGACGTTTATAAGAGCATACCCGACTAAGTCAACACGAAGGCCCGGCGCCGACAGCAGAGAACGGAATCGACATCACCGCGATCACTTGCGCACCTCGATGCCGGCGGCTTCTTCCTGGAGACGGAAAAGCTACGCGGTGTTTTGATCGGACCACCCTGGCTAATCGGCTGGAGCATTGTTTGCTCCACCAAAGCGGCAATGGGTAGAAAACATGTATCGGGATCTTTTCCTAGCCTGCCCTTCGATGCTGCTCACTGTGGTAAGGTTTTCGAACCACCCCGTTGCGCGAGTCACCTCACTCGTATCCCAAAGTTCAGAATCGCTTACAACCGTGAAAGTGAGAATACAATAGATGCGAGGACAAAAGGAAAAAAGATCTCAACCGGAATGGTGTCCAGTCATCGGCGACGACGGCGAGTAGCGCGCGGTTTTGATACGCTCGAAGGGGCAAAAGATTGTCTAGAAAACAAACCCCGATCGTGTTGACATATCCAGACCCGGCTGATTTGTTCCTTCGCTAAACTCCATTTCTTCCGCGCAATGGGCGAGAATTATTGATGAGAATATTAGTCCGTGCAACAGCCACTTCGACGTATCCTTTTGTTACGTCTGGCCCGCCAAGATTTTCCCAGGCAATCCAGCTAGCGTAGCCGGAATCAATGTTGTCCTGAAGTCTGTCGGGCTTGTTAACTCTCCCCATCAAATCTCGGGGATTGTTTGGAAGATTTACTCCGATAACACCATGTTCCTTATCGAGAGTGGCCTTAATCTCCCAATCCACATATTTTCGCCATCGCGTCTCTGGCCCGCAGAGCACTAGTGTGCAACAAGTACCCGTGATGTGTTTCTCCCTGATACGTTGCATCACATAATCCGGATCATCGCTATCTATAAGTCTATCAAGAGAGTTGTCTCGAATGAGGCTGTAGCTGGTCTCAACAAGACGAGCAAACGCGTCATAGTAAGGTTGATCTTGATCATGATGATAACTGACAAAAATCGACCGCTTCTTTGTTGCGGCCAAAAGGAGATCTGTCAAAAGTGTAGTAGCCACAAGATTTCGCGCGCACTAGAAGATAAAAAGCTCCCGAAGAAATATGCCTTCAAATTTTGGTCAGACTCTGCGTTTTAGGAACTCAGTTTCCTTTGATGACGAAACATTGCTTTTTGTATGGAACCTCCGTTGTTCGCTATTTGCCCCGTGAACCTCTGGAAGTTCGTTGGAGACGTTCGATCTCCTGCGCCTGCTTTATAATGGTCTGGTTTAGATTCTCTATAGTTTTTGCGCTGGCGGCAGCAGACTCTTCTATTCTACGTCGAGTCTGTGCCTCTACGGCTAGAAGTTCTATTATTTTGGCTCTTTCCGATGCAGTATCCTCCCGTAGTGAGGTTTGATAAACACCAACGCTCACTAAAAATGTTGTGATAACGGCCGCTGTGACCACACTCACCTGAGCTTTTGTCACTAATCGAAAAATCTTCGCGATTTGAATCAGTAGAGAATAATAATAGGACGAACTCGTTATCGACTGGGCGTCTGTCCGACCGTTTACGGCCCTTGACCAAGGATAATTCTGGTCTACTAGGCTTCTGGTGAAATTCTGGTAGTTGCGTTTTAAGGAGAAGCGATCTCCTAGCTTTTCTGAGCGGACCGCAATTTCCTCTCCGTAAGCGTAGCGTGGAATCTGTTGAATTTGTACCTCGTCGAAATAATCGCCTAGTTCTATATCTAAATCTCGATAAACTTCTCCGAAAAGACGCTCAAATTCTGGCTGATAGCCCCTTATATTCTGGCTTTCGTCCCCGAAGCGCCACTGTTTGCGGAGAATAGGTTCATTTGCTTCCACGCGAGAGGGTAACGGATAAACGATTAACGGCCGCAAATCGGACGACTCCCGCCGGTAATCTATAGCACATCGAGCCTGTTCGAGACCTCCCAGGAGGCTTTGCAGATTTGGCGTAAAAACCACGACAAGTTTTTCTGCCATTAACATAGTGCAAATACCGCTAACATCCGTCACACCGGTCCGAGAATCGATAAGAACATACTCGTATTTCTTAGCAAATTGTTCAGCTAGAAGCCGGATTAGCATTGGAGACCGACGGTACAAGGCTTCCCACCGGAACGAGTTAACGCGCCTAGAGTAAGCCTCGGGATCTTTTCTATCGAAACGGCCAGCTTTAATCATGTACAACGACGGAATTGTAGTTTCGATCGCATAGTCCTCAGGTTTAACCTTATCGATCACCGCCTGCGCTAATTCTTCGTGGTCATGCTTCTTCTCTAATGTGGTACCGGACAGTTCATTCGAGGAGCTTTGCAAGAGGATTTTATCCTGAGCACTGAGCTCCGTTTGTAATTCGTAGGCGATATCAATTAGACCCGGCTTCTGTTCAATCGTATCCTCAGTGGTTAAATGTGCTGAAAATCCTAATTTAAATCGGTCGCGAAAATAGCGGTGTAAACCCGGAGCCTCTAGGTCCCAGTCAATTACCAGAACTCCTTTACCGCGTTTCTCCGCCTGCTGCTCCGCAAGCAGGCATGCAACGTTAGCCAAAGCCATCGTTCTTCCAGTCCCACCTTTATAAGAGTAAAAGGTGATAACCTTTCCTGGAGAATCCGTAGATGATTTGGTGTCCACAATTCCTCTCAATGACCAGGGAATGGAACGGCTGGTACGGATATCGGTTTACCGAGGAGCGTTTCTACATATGCGACAACTTCCTTTTCAGTAGGAAATGTAAAATCATCACACCCATCACACGGGTCTTCAGATAGGGTTTCAAATCGCTCACAACATTCAAAAATATATTCAGCGATCATTCTTATTTCAGAAGCGTGACGTGTGCGAATTTTAACTGCCGGATCATTCAGGTTAATGTCAAACGGGTCTCAATCTCGTCGAGAACCAGTTTGGCCATTCCAATCGTCCACTTGCTCAGGAGTTGGTGCAGGCCGTCAAGGTCTCCAACGCTCTGATTATGAAGGATTTCAAGAAGTCCGTATCTCGTCTGTGTCTTTTCCAACTTTGCGAGTATGCTAGAAAGTTGTGTGATTTCGTTTTCTCCAAGACCGGGACAATTCTTCACGACTTCAGTCACAAATGTATTGACCCGATCCTTACTCAGCAGCGGCAAGGATTGAACTGTCCCACTGATCCTCTGTAGAACCGACTCGCGCGTAATTTCCCTTTCTTGGTAGGTCGCTCGGTCGATCATGTCGCGGATGCGGTCCTGGACCTTCGGTTGAGCGAGCTGCCAGGCCGGGTGATCGTCTTTAAACCAGCTCCAATCGTCAGTCACCGCCTCGCTAAGAACATCCGCCTGTACAATGAAAGTAAATCGTTTTGCCTCGGTGGAGCGACCGTCTAAGATCCGCTGGTAGTCGCTCGTTCGCCATCCGCAGTCACCGACTGCTCGGCTGTTAACCCACCACGCGATTCCATGCTGTTTTGTAGTTCGGTCTGCCTTGCCCGAGTCGATATGGAGGATGCGAATGTCTCCGATTCCGTCGATTTGGAGCATCTCCTCCGACAGACACTCTCGCGGAATATGCTCGAAACGAATTTGCTCAGCGTCAATGAAAACCTTGAAGGCCGGTTCCGTTAAGAATCTTGTACTGAGCACCGCTCGTGCTTTCTCTGCACTGAATCTGAAATGTTCGTGCACCCCAATACCTCGAATCGTCGTGCCATGACCGGTCGTTAGGCCTTCGTAGGTCGCTGCATCGATCTTGAGAGGATGATGTGGATCCCGTGAGACAATGTAGCCGACTTCCTTATCTCCTTTACGGGAAGAGAGGTGATACTGCGGTGCGAAGCAAAAACATGCAAATCTACCTTTGCCGTGCCGGCCGAACACAAATCGCGGCTTTGCGCCACGAAGCTCAGGCGGAGGCGGGGTGGTGTTTCCTTGGTTGGCGAGTCGATTGTAAGAAAGGGTCCGCCAAATTCGCTCGAACTCTGCAACAGTCATCCCGTGCCCGTTATCTTCTATCCGAAATTCCCGCTGCATATCTTTGTCTGGCCTGGTAATTCGCACCTCGGTCGCGTACGCGTCCCAGCTATTCGCGACTAGTTCCACGATTGCCGTAGCTGGATCGCTGATCATAGAGCCTGCGTAGCTATCTAAGAAGCGATCGTCAAAAAACAGTTCCGTTTGTTCCATTCTGAACTCCATTATTTATCAACGAGCGCTGACACTTTAGCTACGGCCTGGCATCTTAAGCGACGTAAAGCACACAGCGCAAGACAGCCTTCAGGGGGAGGCTCCAGATTTAGTCACGACAGTCTCATCAATCTTCGTGACGCGCGTGTCCACGCCTTTCCACGTCAACCGATTCGTGCCGCTCCATTTCGCTAACTCTCGTCGATCAGCAACGCCCCTAGTTTGTCCAAAACTTCGTTCGTCGTTTCCCGCGGCGATTTGCAGATGAACTCGGCTTTCCGAACTCGCCAATCGAAATTCTTAACCTAAGCATTCTTTGCCACTAATTTACGTCCGGTGCCGCCGGATCTTTGTTCCTTAACCTTTTGCTCCAGCCATCGATTGACGAGAGCGTTCGAAGAAACGCCTTGTTTACTGGCTACCGACTGAATTTTTTCAGAGAGACTCTTTTCCACCGGGTAATAGGTCGCCTCAGGTTCGAGTACCACGTCGAATTTGACCTTTTTGCTCTTTCCCCAAAAATCACTCAAGTCGTGCTGGTCCCAGAACTCACCGATTTCCACGTAGGATCGCGCTTTGGAAATCGAGCTTTTATTTTTTCTCATATCTTTTCCTTTCGTTCCGGGTCATGGCCCGGGCCGACAAGATCAGGGCTTGACCCGTCTTTTTTCTGACGAAAAAGACGATCAGATAACGGCCCGCGCTTGTTTGCCCCATCGCTGAGTAAACATTCTCGCCTTGTCTGTGTCCTTTTTCAACGAAGCGAAAGTGCGTCGAGCCAGTCAAGACCTCCCTGACCTCATCCCGTTGAACATGATGCTTGAGGTTGATCTTTTCAACAATCTCCTCCAGCCAGATGATTCCCGCAATCCTCACCCGTCGCCTCCGGACACTGAAGGGGACTCACGCGCAGAGCGCCTTTTCATAGATATCATATTCTTTGCCAATGCTATTCGCTCACGACCACAGCGTAACATCGCCTATTCTCCCCGTGGAACGACCAGGGCATCCACTGCCGGCACGCCCTTGCCCTCGGGCAAAACGATTAGCGGATTGATGTCGATACTGTCCAGCTCATCGCGATACCGGTCCGCATAGGACGATAACAGTGAGAGAACGCGCGCGAGCGCTTCGACGTCGGCTGGGTCAGCGCCAGGGTCAGACACAACAATCACTACAATCTTCCCTCGTGCTATCTCTCTCGTTCTGTCCACCCGGGATTCATCGCATAACCGCGCTCTACCACGGCTCCGCTTACGATCGCAACGAAAAAACTAGTCTGTCCCCTTTAGCGTCCTGAATAGCAAATATCATGGCTGCCCCCTTGACCGTCGCAGACGAGCGAGCAAAGTTAGTTACTTAAATCCTGCGTGAATTCCTGAATGGGTATTCCGTTCAAATCGGTTATTCTCCTGTGGAAGTGTTGACTGTTTTACGTCATTTTGACGTAATAATTGGACCTAACTAAAAGTTAGGTCCAACTCTATGCGCTCTGGAGCAAGAAATATACGAGCTGCTTTTACCTCATCACGTTTGACTCACTTCGGGGGCGTGTATTTGTTTCATCGCTTCCTCCAACAACTCCAACTGAGAACTTACCTGAGCAGGAGTATTCCCTATCCTCAGAGAAACAACCGCTATACGTTAAGCGAGATCATCCTCGCCCTCATCTATCCGATGATTCTGGGATTGGAGAAGATCGAGGTTTCGGCGCTTCTCAAGACCAACGGTGTGTTTCAATATATCACGGGGTTGCCCAGTTTTCCCGACCCAACCACTCTCAGGCGATTTTTAACCCGAGCCTCGCCGGAACTTCTGGCTCGTTTTGAGAAAACTCACAATGACTTGCGCAAGCATTTTCTGGCTCAACCCCTTCCTCGTTCCAGCTACTGGATTGACTTCGACTCTACGGCGCAGACACTTTATGGGCATCAAGAAGGTGTCGTGAAAGGATATAACCCAGGACACCGAGGCAAGAAGTCGTATCATCCTCTGGTCGCCACCGAAGCTCATCTTCGGGATGCATTGGGAGGATTTTTAAGGCCTGGAAATGCCCACACGGCTGAAGGGGTTATCCCTCTTCTGCATGAAGTGATCTCCCTTCTTCCAATAACACAGGGGCTTCGGGTCCGCGCCGATGCTGGGTTCTACGAGAAGGAATTTGTTGGAGAGCTGGACGGAAACGGAATCGAGTTTGCTATCGTGGCTCGCATGACTCAGCCCGTCAAGAATCGTGTGGCGGGAATTAAATATCACACCGTCAATCGTTCGTTTTCGACCTCTGAATTTTCGTATCAGCCTCACGGTTGGAAAAGATCCCATCGGTTTGTAGTGCTGCGAAGGAAAGTGGAGGATGACCCAGAGGAAAAACTAACCTTGTTCACGCTCGCAAAGTACGCCTACTCGGTGATCATCACAAACCTTTCACTCACCCCTTACGGTGTCTTTACCTTTTACAA
>Ga0214472_10002774_pt1 | contig 18668 bp, 12 predicted proteins | sample RVTome_6_FD_207662 | JGI IMG/M metagenome (GOLD analysis project Ga0214472, IMG submission 207662) | Soil microbial communities from uranium-contaminated site in the Upper Colorado River Basin, Wyoming, United States - RVT140D175 | ecosystem: Environmental > Terrestrial > Soil > Contaminated >...
ATCACCCATGTTGTCGCGCATGGCGGCCTGCGCCATGTGATTCGGCATCGTCATGTCCCAACCCATCATCCCCGCCGGCACCGTGAAGTCGATGACGGGGGCGTTCGTGATGTGATCGACGTCGAGGGAGAGCGTCAGATGCGTCTCCTGCCCACTCGTGATGCTGAAGTCCAGGCCGCCCAGGGAGATCTGCGTGTGACAGTTGGTCAGCTCTCCGTCGCCCTTGTCCAGGCGTCCCATGTGTAGGGCGAGAGCCCCGATTTCATCACCCTGGCTGTCATAGTGGGCGCCGTTCAGGCGATCGCAGTGATAGCCGCCGCCCAACGCGTCGAGCCAACCGAAGAACTCGAACTCACCCGGCAGGCCGTCGCGGCCGTCGGGGTCGCGAAAGTTCATGGCGTCGGGAACGCCCCAGTAGAAGGAGAGCTGTTCGTAGCTGCCGACGGGGACCTTCTCGAGGGTGAGCGTGTTGGTCGTGGCGTTGAAGGCGTTGCGGTAGTGGGCCCCTCCCAGATCAACGGCCATCTTGCCGCTGGCGGCGGAGGTGAGAGAGAACTCCGTGAGCAGATACTCGAAGATCTGGATGCTGTAGCTGTTGCCCGCGGTGTTCGTGTAGCGCTGGTCCGGATCGGTGCCGCTGTCGACCAGGGCGTCGCCGGCGACGTCTTCACTCAGGGTGATGACGAGGGTGCCGGTCTTGTCAGTGCTGCTGTCGTCGCCACAGGCGGCCATGCCCAGGGCGAGCGCGCCGACACAGAGAATCGTCGCGCCACGGCGCAACGAAGGCCCCATGAAGTCCATGATGATCTCCTGGCCGCCCGCGGGCGGCCACTGACGAGACGAGGGGGGAACGACGGCACTCATTGTACTCCTCTCCGCGGGCGATTGCACGATGCGCGCCTCCCTGCGCGTAGCGGAGCCCCAACGGCCGAAAGCGCTGGGAATCCCGCCGCCGCCGGGGGACCGAGCTCGATGAGGACCCATGGGAGCCCGCGCATTTGCCCGGATGAATGTCGACCCATCCGGGCAGTGAGGAGCGGGCGGCCTATTTCCGGGCGGCGGGCGAGCCTAGAAACTGAACACGACCCGGGTCTGCACGCCGTGGGATTGCATGGAATGATCCACCGCGATTTCGGTCGAGGTCGACTGATCTTCGATGATCTCGTTCTCGAAATTCTGCAGCCCGAATCGATAGTCGAAGGAGAGCGCGAAGCGCCGGCTGAGGAAGATCTCCAGGCCGCCGCCGAAGGCAGTGCTTCCGCCAACCAGCACATTCGTGGAGGCATCGACTTCCTCGATGCCCAGGAACGCCGCGCCCAGTCCTCCGGCGACGTAGGGTCGCGCAAATCCCTCTTCGCTGAAGTGGGCGACGGCTTCCAACTGGATCTGTCCGAAGTTCGCGGTGCGGCCGGGATCGCCGGTGGAGTGTTCCGCACCCGAGAGCCGCAGCTGCAGCGCGAATCCGGGGCTGAAGGCGTAGCCGGCCTCGAGGAAGCCGCCTTTTCCTGCAGCACTGATGTCGACGGGTCCGGAGCTGAAGAGCTGATCCTCGTCGTCGAACAGCAGGTGGGTTCGCAGCGCGCCGGCGGCGAGGGTCCAGCCGGGACGCGCGGCGCCCCGCAGATCCGGGGCGAGTTCTTGGGCGTCGGTGCGGGCGGGCAGAAGGAGCGGCAGTGCGATGAGGAGTGCCAGTAGGGTCCGTGTGCGCGATGTCATCGTAGTCTTCCTTGGAGTGGGCGGCAGACGAGCGCCCCCCGTTCTTGGGGGGCGCTCGCGGGGCCGCGATGGGATCCTACAGGTTCAGGGTGTTGCCCGCATCGTCGGAGAGTTGCTCGTCGCAGAACTCGACCTCGATGCTGGCGTGATTGCCGGCTTCGTAGACATGGATCGTGCCCGTGCCACAGCCGTCGACGTCGATCACGAGATGGCCGACGACCCGCGTCGTCGCGTTCTGCGCCTCGAAGTCCACGATGCGGCTGAGGTCGGACAGGATCTCGACGGCGAACTCGAGGGACTCGTCGCGGTCGTTGCGGATCCAGCCCTGATACTGCGTCTCGTCGAGATTGCTGGAGAGTTCGAACTCGACGGTCTCGTCGCGCCCGGCGTGGCTTCCGGCCAGCTCCTTGCTCGAAGCCGTCTCGCGGCCCTCGAGATGATTGCGCTCGACGAAGGCGTCGGCGTATTCGATCTGCTCGTTCAAGGACCAGTCGGTGCCGTCGGCATTGCTCTGGCCATCGATGCTGCGCAGCACGGGGTCGTAGCCCGAAGGAAACTGCGTCTGGACGGCGAAGGTCCCGGCATTCTCGTCGAAACTACCGGTCGTATGGATGCCTTCGCGATCGTTCAGCTCGAGCGTCACGATGCCCTCGGCGGATTCACGGATCGTGGCGTCGGCCGACGTACCGTCGGCGTAGTTGATCGCGCGGCTGAGCATGCCGCTGCCATCGCAGGAGAGACTCGCCTGGTCGTTCCAGTCCACGAGGCGGCTCCAGGACGCGAAGGCGATGTAACGGCTCGCGCTGCCGCCGCAGGCCTCTTCGCCCTCGGCGACCGGGCTCGAAGGAGCCAGAGCCTCGACCACGCGGGGGCTGCCGCCGACATGGGCGTTGCCACGGAAGCGCGTCAGGCGCTCGGCGCTCACGAAGCGGTCGTCGCTCTCATCGTCCAACTGATGCACGTCGACCACGAAGCTTGTCGCGATCTCGATCAGCCGCGGATGATTCGGCCGCGCCCGGAAGTTCGAGAGAACGTCGACGCGCGAGTCCGTCTGGATTCCGCCATCGGCGCGTTCGTCGATCGAGCGGGTCAGGCTGGCGCCGCTATTGAAGCGGAGCTCGCTGAGGAGCGAAAAAAGGACGTCGTCGACCTCGTTGTTCAGGTCGGCGCCGCGATCCACGACGATTTCGTCGCGCGTCTCGTCCAGCAGCAGATGTCCGTTCGGCCAATCCGTGATCTCTTCGACCTTCACGACGCTGAGAGGCGCGTCCTGGATGACGCGGAGCGTGCTCACGCTGCCGTCCAGATTCGTGCGCGTCTCCTCGTAGAGGACGTCGCCAGGCTGGGGATCGCCGGCCTTCTGCATGTGGAAGCGCAGGTCGTCGCGACGCGCGGTGCGCGCGGCCATGGCCAGGCGGCTGCCCATGGTGTACGGGGCCACGGAGTCGAGGTTCGGCAGCTCCGCACCGAGTTCCATGTCGAGGCCGGCGGCTTCGTCGGCCATGCCGACGGTGACCCCGCCGGTGAGATCCTCGACGAATTGAGCGGCATCCATGGCGTGATCGACCTGGAGTGCCTCGGCAGCCTTCTCGAGCGCCACTTCGCGCGCGGCTTCCGAGGGCTCGTTGCCGATGCCGGCCGGCTCCTGGGAGCAGCCGGCAGCCATGAGGAGAGAGCTGGCCGCCAATGCGAGGGCCAGCCTGCGGGTGTTTTGGGTCAGTGAGGCGTTCATTTCTTTCCTCCAGATTGGGCCGCGTGGGCCTGAGGGGTCATCTCTTGGCGACCGCGGCCGGGGGGGACGGGTGCCGGTCGGTGGAGGACATATCAAGTTGGAGGCCGTGCCGCGCCGCGGCGGGTTTCTCTACTTAAACTATTGCAAATATGCAAGTTACAAGACTGTCATGACGTCCGAACTGCCGAGATTCATGCGTGCCGAATCGCCACACTGTGCCGCTGGAGGGCGTCGTTTCGGCCCGCGCCGCGGCGGGAATCAGCCGCTGGGAACGGGAGGGACGACGGGCGGGTCGCCGGGTCCACTGCCGGCATGGCACTCGATGCAGGCTTGCCCCTGTCCATGACTCATGACATCCGGGTAGTGGCACTTGACGCAGAGCTGGCGCTGGTCGGGTCCGGGATAGGGATTGGGCAGGGGGTAGGAGCCGGACGCCGCGCCATCCTCGTTCAGATAGCGCACGTTGAAATCCCAGCGGCCGATGGAAGGCCCACTCGACGCGTGCGCTCGATGACAGCTCATGCAACTGATGCGACTGACTGCCGTCGCGCCATCGCTCGAGGCAGCAGAGGCTGCGCCGTCCTCCAGCGCTACCTCGGGGAGATAGGCCGTCGCGAAGTCGCCCCCCGTGGGATTGCCGCCGCCGGCATATTGGTTGTAGGCCTCGCCATGATCGGAGCCGAGCGTCTCGTCGACGGGATGCTCGAAGTCGGCCAGCCCGCCGTCGTGATACATGCCATGGCAGTTGGCGCACCACTGCGACCATCCTGACCGATAGGCAGTATGAGACGACGGGCTCTCGCTTCCGCCCGCCAGCGGCAGGCCATCTCCCACTGGGGCGTCGTACAGGAACACATAGCCGCCAGCCACTTCCTCATTCGCGCCGTACAGATGACGATAGTTCTCGTTGCCGTGGGGATCGTGGCAGCTGGTGCAGCTGAGTTCACTCGAGGCGTAGCTGCCGCCCGGAGCGACCAACGCCAGCGGTTCCAGCGGGATGCCATGGCGCAGGGAGGACACGTTGTGCCCCGCGTGATTGCCGCCGATGGGATTCGTCGCGCCGTCGCGCGCGTCGTTCAAGTTGTCTTCGAACAAGAAGGTGAAGTTCCCCGCGCCGAGTTCCGGGGGCGGAAGAAGGGGGTCGGGAGCCAGGATCGATCCGTGGTCGGTGGCGTGGCACTCGAGGCAGGTATCCGTCGCGTTGCCAAACTTCAGGAGATACGCCCAACCAATGGGGGCGAGCGGATCGAGCGACGCGCCATCTTCGCTGGCATGCATGCTATGGCAGCCATCGCAGTTGGCGACGCCCACCGAATGGAACTGGGCCCGGCTCGTCGAGACGAGAAGGATCAACACCGCGACGCTGAAGCAACCCCGGTTCATTTTCGATGACATTGGATGCAGAGTTCCATCTGGGGATCCATCGACAGATACTTCGGCCAGCCGGATCCATGCAAGGTGTGGCAGCTCCGGCAGGTCACGTTTCCGCCGGTGCGCGGGTCGACGGTGCCTTCGCCCACGGGGTGGGAAGCGTCGTGGGCGGCCTCATGACAGCGCAAGCAGAGATCCGTGCCCTCGCTGCTCAGGTATTTCGCGTTGTCGGCACCGTGTGGGCTATGGCAATTGCTGCAGTCCGTCCCGGGGTGCGTGACATACGCGTCTTTCGACTTCCTGCCTTCCTCATTGAAGTGGCAACTCATGCAGAGGACGGACTGTTCCTCGTTGAGCAGGTTTCCCGTGTTGGACGCGTGGGCGTTGTGGCAGTTGGCGCACGAGCGGTCGTCGTCGAGGATGTGATGATGTTGTTTCGTCGCGAAGTTCGCGGCGGTCGTGTGGCACTCGCCACAGAGCGGTTGGATTTGATCGATGGCGAATGAGCCGGTCGAAGCGAGCGCCTCGTGACAGCCCTCGCAGTCCCCGCCTTCGAACGGCGCATGCTGGTTGGCGCGCAGCAGGCCCTTGAGTCCGGCCGCGTGGGGATCGTGACAAATGGCGCAGTTCGCTTCGCCGAGATCGTAGCCGCGATGGGCCTGTCTGAAGGACTGATCTTGATCGTGGCAGTCAAAGCAGAGGCCGGGGGGCGACTGCGCGAGCAGATGACCGTCCACCGAGCCGTGAGGCTCGTGGCATGCCTGACAGTCGCCGTCTTCGACGGGGGAGTGGACGACGGCGCGACTCGGCCACTGTTGGACCTGCGCGTGGCAACCACCGCAGAGATCCAACGTAGACGAGCGCAGCTGCGCCGTGTGCTCGGAGGCGTGGGGATCATGACACTGCAGGCATTGGCCGCTGGCCGCGGGCAGATGGGTCGTCTCGAGAGACAGATCGCCGGCGACATCCCCGTGACAGCTCAGACAGATGTCGCTCGCATCGTCCATGAGGAGCGCCGCGTGCTTCGACGCATGGGGATTGTGACAGTTGGAGCAGACTCCGTCGGCGAACGACTGGTGTACGTAACGGCTCGAGAGCTCCGACTCGATGTCGCCGTGGCACTTGAAGCAGACGGCGGGTTGGTCCACTTCCACCGGGCTGGACTGCATGCCCATGAAGAATAGGGCGCCTGCGAGCGCCCAATGGCCGCCGATCATGCGCCTCATCGTTCCTCCGGGATGTCCGTGTGACAGGCCGAGCACGCGTTTCCCTCGAAGGGATCGTGGCGATTTCGCTGGATGAGACCCTCCGCGTCGGAGACGTGGGGGTCGTGGCACTTGCGGCAGTCGATCTGGCTGCCGCTCAGCCCGAGATGGAGGGCGCGGAAATCTCCGTCATCCCCGTCGTGGCAGTCGAGGCAGATCTCGGGAACCTCGTTGGCCAACAGGCTGGCGAACTCACTCTCGTGCGGCAGATGGCATCCCAGACACTCGCCCTCTTCTGCGGGGGGATGTGCTTGGCCTTCCTGCATTCGCGTTTCGAGATCGCTGTGGCATGTGTAGCAGACTCTGTCGGGTGCGTCCGGCAGCAGCTTCTCGCGCTGGCCGCCGTGGGGGAGATGGCAGGCCGAGCAGTCGCCGCCTTCGAACGGCGGGTGACTGGTGCCTACGGCCGCCGTATCCATGTGGAGGTCGTCATGGCAGCTACCGCACAGAGTGGCCTGCGTGTCTACCAGAAGCGGCCAGTGATCGGAGGAGTGCGGTTGATGACACAGGTCGCAGTCGCGCTCCTCGAAGGGGGAGTGAAGCACCTTCAGGGTGACGTCCTCGACCATGTCCCGATGACAGTTCAAGCAGAGCAGGTTCCGATCGCTCCGCAGCAGGCTGGCATCCGCAGACGAATGCGGTGCGTGGCACTCGTTGCACTGACCGCTGCGCAGGGGAGCGTGCGTGCTGCGATCGCGTAGCCATTCGTCCGAGTCATGGCACTGAGAGCAGAGATCCAGGCGACTCTCATTCGTGAGAGCCTTGTATTGCGAGCCGTGCGGTGTGTGGCAGTCCAGGCAACTTCCATCTTCGAAGGCGGCGTGCACGACCGCGTTCTTGAATTCGGCACGCTGATCTTCGTGGCAGCTCATGCAGAGATCGTCGGGCGAACCTTCGATCAGCATCTTCTCGGCGTTGCCGTGCGCGTCGTGGCACAGGGTACAGTCTTCTTGCGCGGGGGGATGGGTCACGGCCTGGTTGATCTGTCCCGCCTTGTCATCGTGGCAGTTCAGACAGAGGCTTTTCACGGGCTCGTTCAACAACACCGCCTGCGCCGAGCCATGAGGAGAATGACACTCCAAGCACTCACGCTCCGCGACCGGGGAATGGGCCGTATCCTCGGCGGCGTCATGGCAGCTCAGGCACATGTCGCCGGCAGAGGACTCGAGGAGGCCGAAGGGTTCGGCGTCGTTCGGCTCATTGTGGCAGGCCGAACACTCGCCCTCGGCGACGGGATCGTGGAATGACGCCGTCGTCATGGATTCTTCGTCGGAGGAGTGTGGGTCGTGACAGCTCGTGCATGTCGCGCCCGTGACGGGATAGCCGGCATGAGCCTCCACGAACGGCTCCTTGGCGCGATCGTGGCAACGCTCACAGAGTTGTTCCGGCGCCTCCTTCAGGAGCTTCGCGTGGTCTCCGCCATGCACTGCGTGGCAGGAAGAACAGCCCTCCTCGAGCGGTTTGTGCAGATGATCGCGCTCGAATGCCGAGGGGTCGTGACATCGATAGCAGAGCTGTGGCTCGGCCTCGAGCAACAGTCCCGGCCGACCGGTGGCATGTGGATCGTGGCAGGCGTTACAGTCGCCGTCAGCTTCGGGCGCGTGCACGACCGCGGCGTCGAGGCCCAACTCCGCTCGATCATGACAGCCCGCGCAGAGCGTGGCTCCGGGCTCCTTCAACCGCAGCATGCCGACGAGTCCGTGCGGCTTATGGCAGGACTGACACTCTTCCCTGTCGAACGGCCGATGCTTCGAACCCATTTCCGACTGCGGCATGTCGTTGTGGCATTCGAGGCACTCGCTCGCCGCCGAGAATCGACGGCCGCGTTTGACCTGTGCGTTCGAATCGGGGACGAAGAACGTCCCCGAGGCAACGACGGCCCCCAGGAGAACCAGCCAGGCGAAGCCGGACGCGAATCGACTCACTGCAGACTCCTCATTCGCTCGCGTTGGCGTAATTCGCGATGGCGTCTTCGTCATACACGATGTCGGATCGCTCCTTCAGCAACGCAAGATGGCGCTTCACGAGCGCTTGGAATTTCTCCTTGTACATGACCTGCCGAATCGTGGGGTCCGCTTCCTCCAGAGTCTTCGCCGTGCCTTTGCGCTTGTTCTCGAGCCGAAAAACCATCCAGCCCGAGGGTAGCTCGATGGCCTTGCTGGATTCTCCAATGCTGAGTCGCTCGAGTTCACTTCTGATGTCGTCGGAGAACAACTCGATGGACGCCCACTTGACGTCGCTCGACGCAGAAGCGTGCGGTCCTGCGAATAGCTTCTTCACATACTGAAAATCGGCGCCGTCCCCCAGGCGCTGTTCGACCTCCTTGGCGTCTTCCTCGCTGTTGAGCAGAAGCATCTCGATCTTGACCTCGGGCGGAGGACGGAAGCGGTCGAGGTTCTCATCGTAGAATCGCTGGAATTCCTCACGCCGAAAGGTGATCTCCGGCACGATGACCTGCTCCAAGTAGAAACCGATCACGGACTCGCGCAGCTTCTGTTCATAGGCCCCGATCAACTCGGGATCATCGAAGTAACCGGCTTCTTTCGCGCGGAGCGCAAGCGCGAGCCTCTCGCCCTCACGGCGCACCGTTTTCTCGAGAATCTCGTCGAAGGGAGTCGTGCCCTCTTCCATGGCGGCGTGGGAGATTGCCTTTCGAAGTTGTCCCTCGGTCAGGAAGATCTCGTCATTCAGGCGAAGCGCGACCTCGGTCGAGTTCGACCGGAACTCTCCACGGAACACGACATCGGAATCGGCCTTCAGGCGCTCGTACATTCCATCGACCAATTCGACCGGCGTTTCCTCGAGCATGAGGCGGGAGTACTCGAGCCACGCGGCGTCCTTCGCCCGTCCCAGGAGTAGACTGCGGATTGACGCCTCCTTGCTCTCGAAGGCCTCCTCGTCGACGGAGCCGCGCTTCTCCACGCGCACCAGCGAGTAGGCATTCTTATAGGGGAAGGGCGCGGAGACCTGACCGACCTTCAGATCGGCCACATTCTCGCGGATCACCTCTTCGACATCGGCCCAGTATTTCTCGTTGTGGAGTCCGCCGTTCACGCTCCGCGCGTCGACCGAATACTCGCGGATCAAGGACTCCATCGACGACGGACTCGCACCGATCTGGACCTTGAACGATGCCGCCAGAGTCGCGTCGAGCACCGAGAGTTGCCGCAGCAGGACCTTGAAGTAGTGGCGTTCGAAGAAGTCGCGAACGTCCGCTTCGGGAACGGTCGCCGGCTGCACGAAATCCTTCTCGACGAAGCGCGCGATGGCACTCTGTGTGCGGAGTTTCTCCATCTCGGCGACCAGGTTCGCATCGCGGTCGAATTCCATGAACTGAGCGTCCTGCCACAGAAGCTCGTCGTCGATGGCTTTGTTCAGGACGTCTCGCACACTCGCGGCGGCAAGGCTGCCCATGGCGGAGGTGTCGTGGCCGCGCAACAAGACGCGGTCGAGCTGCTGTCCGGTGATCTCGGATCCGTTGACCGTTGCCAGGATCTCCGCATGCACTCCCGCCGCGAAGCTCGGGCAGAACAGCAGGATGATGGCGACGGCCGCGAGAGACCTATGGCTCATTCCGTACATGAGTTTCCTCCCTCAGAGTTTCGCTCAGTTGATCGATGAATCCGTCCACCGCCAGCTCCAGGAAGCGGTGCGTCGAGGTCGTGCGGCCTCGACCGAAGAGGCCCTCCGAGATGGTTCCATCACCTTCGAAATCATGGGTCAGGACGATCCGTCCCGTCGACGCCTCGACCACGCGCACGTGAAATCTGGCCGCCGGGACCGAGACTTCGAAATCGCCACGCGCGGGAGTCATGGATTCTATACTCCCTGTCAGCACATAGTGGACGCCGAATTCCCGATGCAACAAATCGACGGAGTGCAGGTCGATTGAACCGCGGTGCATTCTACCTTCTTGGAGGAAGAGTTCGTGGGAAAAGCCAGGCTCGAGGACGTCGTAGCCTCTTGCAATGAGCCCACTGAGGAAGGACGTCGTGAGGATTTCGCTGGCGCCGCGATTCGACGACGCGTTTTCGAATGGGATCAGCGCGATGCGTATTGGCGCTTCGCGGCTGGGCGCGGCGACCTCGCTCTCGAGCAGTTGATCGACCAGTTCTCGGATCACTCGGATCGAGAGGGACTCGATGTCCGTGATGCGGCCCCGACCGAAACTCTTGCCATAGCTTTCACTCGTGCCGCCGTGGATGGCGGCCGCGCTGAGCGTAAGTGTCTCCAAATCCAGTAACCTCGCCGACAGTCCGAGCTCAGCGCCACTCGGGTCCTCGCGATAGAGGTCGAGGCCCAGAAACACCAACGCCCGCCCGCCCGACTGGTTCCGGAGGATCACGGCATCATCACGGCCGATCTGTCCGACGCTCCGGATGCGATGCTCCCTGAGCAGTTCGCGGAGTTCGCCGCCCGATTCCATGGGGATACCATGCCGCCGGAATTCCTCGAGGATGCGGGGGACGACGAGTGTTTCGGCGTCCTGCCGGCCGCTGGAGTTGCTCGCGGGCAGCAGCAGAAGGGGGCGGCTCGTCTCGGCCACTGCCGCGGGAACTCCGGAGCACGCGACCCAAAGCGCCGCGCAGAGCGGGACGCAGAGCCTTCGAATCGAACGACCTCTGATCACTTTACCAATTCTCCCACGGCTCTCTTGACGCTCTGTCGGGTCACCTCTCCGAGCGACTTCCCACTGGTCCCAAACACCAGCGAGAAGACGCCGCGCCCCTTCTGCGTGTGGGTCGTCGACCAGACGGTCTCTCCCGTCTCGGTCTCGACCAACCGAACGTCCAGCGACACGATGCTCTCCGTGGTGGCGCCCGTGCGGATCGTGGCCGACTCCGTGACCGAACCCAGAATGACAGCCTGCGCTCCTAGTGCGGCGCCCAGCGCTTTGACCTGCTCGCGTGTCATCTCGGCCGTGCGGACCAGGCGGAGCGCTTCCAGGCCCTTCGAAGCTTCTCCGGGTTCCACGACATCGAAGGCCTCGGTGGCCAAGAGCTCGGAGACGAAGTACCGGCTGACGCGTTCGCCCGCGCCGCGATCCTGTGTGAGATTCTCGAGGGGGACGACGGCAATTCTCTCGATGAAGCTGAAGTCATAGGCTGGATGCACGAATGTAGTGGGGCGCATCGACGCGCAGCCGGCCACGATGGCGGCACAGATCAGAACAAGTGATCGCGAGTGAATCCTGTCCATGTCCTCAGCCTTTCGACTGTGTTTCAGAGTGCCGTCCGGAATCCCTGTTGGAAGGAGTCGGTCAATGCGCCCCCTGCGTCGCTGTAATCTACCGACGTGTAGCGGAAGAATAGGGCGCTCCCCATGCTGATATCATAATTCAGGTTGACGCTGTATTGGCGTGTTCTCTGGTCCTCGCCGAAGTCGGTGACGAGCGTTTGTGCCGAGAAACTCAGATTGGGGGCGAGGCGCCAGCTGAGAAGATAGTCCTGGCTCGTGTTGTCGTCCATGTCGTTGATCTGATTGAAGTTGCCGCGGAAGAAGATCGTCCGCGTGAGGCGCAGATTGAACCCGGCGGTGATGGTCGAGCGGACGCGAAGCCGATCCATGGGCTGGCTCGTCGTCTGCTGATGCGACCAGCCCAGCTCCGCCGTCAGAGATCTCGTCACGGATCCCCGTGTACCCAGTCTGTAGGTCCATGTGTCGCTTCGCGACCCGCGGTTGTAGAGAAATGCCCGGTTGGCGCCGAGGGAGCTCAGGAGTGTGAGATTTCGGCTCAGGTCGCCCCTCCCCTCCGTGAGAAGCGAATAGGTCTCGCGCGTGCGTTCGCTGCCTATGGTCTCGAATCGCCCGTTGGCCGAGGAGCTGATCGAGATCGTGGGGAGGGGGTCGACGAAGAGGCTGTAGCTGAGCACATCGTCACGGATGCGGGGCCGCCGCGCGTCGAAGCGCTGGAAGGCCTCTTCCCATCGGAAGCTATGCGACAGTAATTCCGATTGCTCGAAACCTGCCCGCAGCGCGTAGTCGAGATTGCGTCGCTGACCCTCATTCCCCTGCGCGGGCTGATGACGATAGGAGAGATCGAGCGAGGTATCCCAGCGGTCGGAGACGGCGTAATTGGCCATCAGATCGGCGACATGGGCGTTGTTGATGCGCCGATTGCTCGGGCGTTCGGGCACCGGGCCGAAGATCTCGATCTCGCTGACGAGAGCCAAGGGAATCGTGTTGAGCCCGGAACTGACGACCTTCACATAGCGCCTGGAGAGCTCGGCATAGCGGATCTCGTAGCGGCGAAGGCCTGAGTTGAAGCGCTGCGACAGGGGCGTCGTGGGGTCCCAGCTCAGATTGTCCTCGGAGCTGTAGACGGACCACGCGAGTTCAGCCCCCGAGAGGCGATCGACGTAGACATAGATGGTTGAACTCACGCGCTCGAAGCCAAGGTCGACGCCGACATTCTGATCCTGATTCGCGCCGCCGATGTCGATCGCTGGATCGGTGCCTCTGTCGAAAACCTGGTCGGAGAGCTCGGCAAGCCGGTCGAGTTCGCCGAACTCCGGTGAGGCGTCGCGATTGTACAGACCGCTGAGTATCGAGAGTCCTTCGAGGACTCCTTCGCCCTGACTGACTTCGTCAAGCTCATCGCGATAACTGAACGCATAATTTGCAGCCAGGCTCAGGCGATCCGTGTCCAGAGGCGTCCGCGCCGCGCCCCAGCGGAAATGATGCGAGTTCTGCGTGACCTCGAGGCCCGAGATCTGGTTCTCCGAGACGCGGTGATTGAAGGTGTAACGGAGATCCTGCCAGTCGAATTCCTCGGCGATCGATGCTTGCAGCTGTCGGTCACGGGAGTCGCGCGCGGCCGTGCTTCCCTCATCGGTGATCTGCTGCCAGCCATAGCGTAACTCTGCAATGGGAAGTTCCGGATCGTTGCTGCGCAGGTTGAGCTGGAGTTGGTCCGTGATGACGCTGCCATCCGAGCTGATCAGGCGTAGTTCGCGGCGATAGGCGCTGGAGCTGAAGACGAAGTGCGGATGTTTCCAGAAAAGATCCGCGGACGGCTGGATTTCCTCGCGCAGCGCGCCCGTGAGTTCCGGGCTCTCCAGATCGAACTTGGAATACCGGGCGGCGGCTCGCAATTGCATGTTCCCGGCGATGCTCTGGGTGAAGGAGAGGTTGTAGTCCTGGGTAAGCGTCTCTCGCCGGACGCCGTCGACCTCGGCCTGCACCGCGGAGAGTTCGACGAAGCCCGTGAGGAATGGGGGTAGGATCTGGGCGCTGGATGAATCAGGGAGTAGGTAGAACGATAGGGCGGCCAGCAGCGCTTGGCGCGCGATCGTCTTCACTGCAACCTCCCCTCCAGAGTGCGCGACGCCCGGACTATGAGGCCCGGGCGTCGGCAGGACAGTGACGACGTCGCGGTCCCGTCGCAACTCATTTGAGTCGCTCAGGGCACGAACGGAGCGTCCCCGGCGTCCTTGTTGTGGCACTTGTTGCACAGCGAACGCTGATTCACGCTGGCATACGGATCCGGAATCGCGTAGGAGCCGGACTCTACACCGTCCTCGTGGAGGAAGGTGACGTCGAAGTCCCAGCGACCCATATTCTGAGCCGAGGTAGCGTGCGCCCGATGGCAAGTGATACAGGCCACGAGGCTGCTGGCCGAGGGGCCGGCAGTGCTGACGGTCGTGTTGGCAGCGTCCTCGAAGGGAACCGCAGCCAGATACGCCGTGGCAGCCGCGCCGCCGAGCTGAGCGTCAGTGCCATTGTACAGGTTGTAGGTACCGGCGATCGAGCCGCCCAGCGTCTCGCCCGTGGGATGGATCAGCTTGGTGGGATTGTCGGCGCTGTGGAAGCCGCCATGACAGTTGCCGCACCAGTCGGCCATGCCGCCCTTGTAGGCTGTGTGGCTGGCGTTCGCCTCGGTGCCGCTGAGGGAGATCCCTTCGGCATCGGGAGCCGCGTTCGTGAACGTGTACAAGCCATCTTGGATGGTACCGATGCCGTACAGCATGCGGAAGCTCGCATTACCGTGAGGATCGTGGCAGCTGGAGCAGCCCAGAGAACTCGCAGGGAAGGTTCCGCCCGGCGCCATGCCGAGGGTACCATCTGCGCCCAGTCCGTGACCCGGAGCGACGATGTTGTGGCCGCCCGCGTCGCCGAGGATGGGATTCGACGCCCCGTTGTGACCGTCGTTGAGGTTGTCTTCCAGTAGGAAGATGAAGTTGCCTGCGCCCTTCTCGGACGCGGGCGTCAGGACATCAGCTGAGAACACAGCACCGCTGCGGGTGGCATGGCAGCCCAGGCAGACGTCACTGGGAGTGGCGTCATTGAGCAACCACGGGTTTCCGTTCGGGCTGTCCGGGTCCACGAGGGCCCCGTCTTCGCTGTTGTGCATGGTGTGGCAACCACTGCAACGGGCCACACCGCCATCATGGAAAGCCAGCGCTGGGCTGGTGATGAAGCAGAGCGCTGCAGAGATCAAAAGAACCCGTTTCACGCCTGCACCTCCGGAGTTTAGAGTGCAAAAGAGTCCGAAAACGCTTCAAAATGAAGGTGAATGAAGAACCTGCAACTTATCGGATCGTGGTTAGTCGATAGACGCCCCCCTGATGTTGCGTCGATGGAATCGTCCGCGCCGCCCGAAGAGGTGTTGGCCTCGGGAGCGCGGCTCCCATTTCCGCCGATCGTGAATGCGCGTCCAGGATGAAGTTGGGGATCCGGCAGACGTCGACGCGATGGCCGAGGATCTGCCCGATGTAGACCAATCCGTTGGTATCGACGGCGAGCAGCGTCGGGTAGTAGAACCAGCCCGGGCGCATTCCCTTGCCGCCGAATTCCCCCAAGAAGTTTCCTTCTTGCGCGAAGCAGAGAACGTTGAAGCGATGCTTGTCCAAGACCATCACCATGCCGTCGTCCCTGACGGTCACGGCGACGGGGAAGTTAAGCTCGCCGATGTTGTTGCCCTGGTGGCCGAGGCTTCGCACCAGCGTGCCTTCGAGGTCGTAGACCTGGACGGTCCCGTAACTCGAAATCGGTACGTAGATGAGGCCCCGATTCGCATGGAGCGATCCCACCATCGCATCCGTCTCTTCCCCGCTTTCCTCGCGCGCGTCGAGCTCAAAGGAGCTGAGCAGCTCGCCCTCGCGTGAGAGGATGAAGATCGACCCTCCGGTTGCTTCCAACAGGTAGACTCGATCTTCTTCGTCGATGCAGAGACTGGCGATCATCGCGCCCTGGATGCCGAACTCGGGCGTCGGAACCGAAACGGGAGAGCTGCCGTCGAAGTCGTAGCGGCGGATCTTTCGCCCCTCTTTCGTGGTCCCGAGGACATAGATGAATCCCTGGGAGTCCACGGCGACGTCCAGAGGCGTCGCGAAGTCGTCGCGCCCGCCGAACTCGAAGCGATAGCTGCCGTTCGCGTCGAAGATCACGATGCGGTTGTTGCTGGCGTCGGCGACGAAGATCTCGGCGGTATTCGCGTCGACGGTGATGGCAGCGGGGCGCTTGAACTGATCGAGAGTTCCAGGGAGAGCAAGCCCCCTCACGAACTCGGCGGGGACGGAGCGCGGGGCGGGTTCGGCAGTGCAGGCCGTGACCAGAGTGAATGCAAACGACGCCGCAACGATTCCCTTTTCGAGTGATTTTCGTGAAATTTGCGAAGGTGCGAATTCGTGATGCATGATTCTCCGGTCGGCGAAAACCGTGCGTTACGCTGTTGCCCGGTCCGTCGGCGTATAGTCTAGGAGTTTCGCCCGAGTTGGCGGCCTAAACGCGGCTCTGAATCACACAATTGGTCAGCAGTTCACGAAACCGGACACGGGCGCTGAACACCCGAGTTCGACCAGGTCTATTTCAATCCGAGAGTCTTGAGGCGTTTGTGCAGATGTGTCCGTTCGAGGCCCAGGCTCTTGGCGGCCTGGGTGACGTTGCCGTCGTGCTGGCGCAGCGCCGCCTCGATCAGATCGCGCTCGAGTTTCTCCTTCGCCTCGCGGAGGGGGAGGTCCGCGTAGGGCTGCGATTTGGCGGCGGGGGAGCCGGAGTCGACGACATCCGCACGCAGCTCGGACGGCAGACTCGCCGCCGCGATGGGCTGGCCGTTGGCGAGGATCACGAGGCGTTCCATCAGATTCTTCAGTTCGCGGATGTTTCCCGGCCAGGAGTAGGCCGAGAGCAGCTTCATGGCCGCCCCATCGATGCCCGGGCGCGCCAGCTCGTGGGCCGCCGCGTAGTGGTCGACGAAGGCATTCACGAGCAGCTCGATGTCGTCCGCCCGTTCGCGCAGGGCGGGCAATTGCAACGGGATGACATTGAGGCGGAAGAGCAGGTCCTCGCGAAAGCGGCCCGCCTCGACCAGGGCTGCCAGATCCTGGTGGGTCGCGGCCAGGACGCGGACGTCCACGCTGTGGGTCTTGCTGCTGCCGACAGGCTCGAATTCGCCCTCCTGGAGCACGCGCAGGACCTTCACCTGGGCCCGCAGGCTCATGTCGCCGATCTCGTCGAGAAAGATCGTCCCGCCGTCGGCGGCGGCGAAACGGCCCTCGCGACGCGCCTGGGCCCCCGTGTAGGCGCCTTTCTCGGCGCCGAAGAGTTCGGCTTCGATGAGCTCCTCCGGGATCGCGGCGCAATTGACGCGGACGAACGCCCGGCCCGCACGGGGGCTCTGCTCGTGGAGCGCCTTCGCGACGAGTTCCTTGCCGGTTCCGCTCTCGCCCAGGATCAGGACGCGCGCGTCCGTCGGCGCCACCTTTGCGATGGTCTCCCTGACCGCCCCGATGGCGTCACTCTTCCCCAGGATCTCGTCCTCGCCGCCGCGCAGGCGCCGGTTTTCCTCCTGCAGGCGTGCCTTCTCCGTCGCGTTCCGCGCCGCGACCACGATGCGGTCGCGCGAGAAGGGCTTCTCGACGAAGTCGAAGGCGCCCAGACGCGTGGCCTCGACGGCGCGCTCCACCGTCGCATGGCCGCTGATCATGACGACGGGCAGCAGATTGCCCTGCTTCCGCAGCCGCGCCAGCAGCTCGATCCCGTCGATTCCCGGGAGCTTCACATCGAAGAAGGCGGCGTGGAATTCCTCGCCTTCCAACTGCACGAGCGCGTCCTCGGCGCTCGCGGCCTCCCGGATCTCGAAGCCCTCGCCGTTCAGGATGAGCTTGAGGCTCGCCCGGATGTTTCGCTCGTCGTCGACGATGAGTATGCGCGCCTTCACGCCGGCTCCTCTCGTGGTTGGATGCGCGGAATGCGCAGGACGATGGCCGCCCCGCCTTCCCGGCTTTCCTCGACATGAATCTCGCCGTGATGCGCGAGGACGATCCCCTTCGAGAGCGCCATGCCGAGCCCGAGGCCGCCGGCGCGGCCGCTGCGATAGGGCTCGAAGACGCGCTCCCACTCGGCCTGTGGAATGCCCGGGCCGTTGTCCTCGAGGCGGATCTCCACCGTCTCACCGTCGGCGCGGCTGAAGAGGCGGAGCGCTGCATCGTCGCGGCCTTCCAGGGCGTTGCGGGCATTCTCCGCCAGATTCATCAGCATCTGGCGGATACGATCGGAGTCGATCTCGATCTCACCGATCGACGCGTCGAGTTCCGTGCTGCACTGCAGGTCCTTCTGCATCGCGGCGACGTCGGCGAGGAGTCGATTGAGATCGCTTGGTACGGGACGCAATTCGACGGGCCTGGAAAACTCGCGGAATCGCTGGACCACATTGCGCAGGCTCTCGACCTCTTCCACGACGATGCGTGTGCACTCGTCGAGAAGTTCCGCGTACTCGGCATCGTCACCCCGGTAACGCTGGCGCATCTCCTCGACCGTGAGCTGAATGGGCGTCAGCGGGTTCTTCACCTCGTGGGCGAGCGTGCGGGCCATCTCGCGCCAGCCGGACATCTTCTCCAGATCGACGAGGCGCTGGCTCTGCGCGTCCAGCGTGCGGACCATGGCGTTGAAGCCGTCGGTGAGCCGCCGCAATTCGGCGCCTGAACCCGTCGCAACCTGGGTCGTCCAATCGCCCTTGCCGACGCGTTCGGTGGCCTCGACGAGGCGCGACACGGGAACCGTTATGCCGCGTCCGATCTGCCACGCGCTGCCGAGCGCGAAGAGGAGCGTCAACCCGTAGATGAGCATGAAGGGAACCCAGTAGCTCCGTTCCAGCTGGGACCGTTCGCTGTGGGCGACGCGCAGCAACTGGAGCGACTGTTGAAGCTGAGCGGCATCGGCGCGCCAGGTCGGGTCGGTGGCGCGCGTCAGCTCGAGTCGCCAGGAATGCGGGAGCGAAACCGACGCCGTCATGGTCGCCGGAGCGTCCCCGCTCTCTCGAACTTCGACGGAGTCCTCTGCCGACTGGAGGGGGTGCCGTTGACCTTCCGGGCCGATGAGCTCCACGCGATCCTCGTCGTTGATCTCCAGCGGTCGCAGGGCGCGAAGTTCCGCGATCAGCGCGTCGACACTGCCCTGCGCACGCTCCTCGGCAACGGCCCACCGCGCGGCGGCGGCGCGAAAGCGCTCTCGCTCGCTGCGGTACAGCTGTGCGCTATGACGAAGGCCCGTCTCGACGGCGCGGTCGAGTTCGCCCGAGAGGCTTAGTTCCAGGCTCTGCACCACGATCTGTCGCGTCACGATGACCGCGAAGATCCCTGGCA
>Ga0214472_10002776_pt1 | contig 18651 bp, 10 predicted proteins | sample RVTome_6_FD_207662 | JGI IMG/M metagenome (GOLD analysis project Ga0214472, IMG submission 207662) | Soil microbial communities from uranium-contaminated site in the Upper Colorado River Basin, Wyoming, United States - RVT140D175 | ecosystem: Environmental > Terrestrial > Soil > Contaminated >...
AGCGCCGTGATCCAGAGCTTCTTCGGCAGCAGCCAGCTGAGCCAATTCATGGATCAGACCAATCCCCTCAGCGAGATGACGCATAAGCGGCGTCTCTCCGCGCTGGGACCCGGCGGTCTGCATCGCGACCGCGCCGGCTTCGAAGTGCGAGACGTTCATTACACGCACTACGGTCGCATGTGTCCCATCGAGACGCCGGAAGGCCCCAACATCGGTCTGATTTCGTCGCTCGGAACGCTGGCGCGGATCAATGACTATGGTTTCATCGAGACCCCGTATCGCAGGGTCGAAAAGGGCGTCGTGAGTGACGACGTCGAGTTCCTTTCGGCCGATCAAGAAGACACCGTGGTGATCGCCCAGGCGAACGCCCCGCTGGACGCGAAGAACCGCTTCGAGAATCCGACAGTCCTGTCGCGAAGTCGCGGTGAATTCCCGATGGCCGACGCGAAGAGCATCCAGTACATGGATGTCTCGCCGAAGCAGATCGTGAGCGCGGCTGCTTCACTCATTCCCTTCCTCGAACACGACGATGCCAACCGGGCCCTCATGGGCTGCAACATGCAACGTCAGGCCGTGCCTCTCCTGCGCACCGAACCGCCCTATGTGGCCACGGGGATGGAGAAGAAGGTCGCGATCGACTCGGGCGCCGTGATGACGGCTCTTGACGACGGCGTCGTCGAGACAGTCACGGCCGAGGGTATCGTCCTGCGTTACGACAATCTCGAGGACGACGAGACGGGTGACTTCTTCTGCGTCGAGGGCATCGTGGAGCATCGCCTCCAGAAGTTCCGCCGCAGCAATCAGGACACCTGCATCAACCAGAAGCCCATCGTCCGCAAGGGCGAGCGCGTCAAGAAGGGCCAGCCGATCGCCGATGGCCCGGCCACGAAGAATGGCGAGCTGGCGCTCGGGTTGAACATGCTGGTCGCCTTCATGCCGTGGGGTGGATACAACTACGAAGATGCTATCCTCGTAAGCGAAAAGGTCGTGAAGGAAGATCTCCTCACGTCGCTGCACATCGAAGAATTCGAGCTGCAGGTGCGCGATACGAAGCGCGGGGTCGAAGAGATCACGCGAGAGATTCCCAACGTCGGCGAGGAGGCCCTGCGCCATCTCGACGAGGAGGGGGTCGTCTACATCGGCGCCCACGTCAAGGCCGGCGACATCCTCGTCGGCAAGGTGACGCCCAAGGGAGAGACCGAGCTCTCGCCCGAAGAACGCCTCCTGCGCGCGATCTTCGGCGAGAAGGCTGGCGATGTGAAGGATGCGAGTCTGAAGTCTCCTCCGGGCATGGACGGCATCGTCATCGACGTGAAGGTCTTCAGCCGCCAGGAGCGCACGGACCGCAGCAAGAAGTTCGAGACCCAATCGACCGAGCGACTCGAGCGCAAGCGTGACTCGATGCAGAAGCAGGTGCGGGAGATTCGCAACAACCGCCTGCGCCGGCTCATGACGAACCAGACGGCCCGTCGCATCGCGGATCCCGAGAGCGGCGAGCCGATCATTCGTCAGGGTGCGAAGCTCAGCAAGAAGCTGCTCGACGACTTCAACTTCGACCGCGTCCACTTTGGGCTGCAGCTGGTTGCGGATGACGCGATGGATCAGCGCGTCCGCAACGTCTTCGAGAATGCGAATCGCGAGCTGGAAAAACTCGAGGTTCAGTACCAGAAGGAAGTCGAGCGTGTTCAGCGCGGCGACGAGCTGCCGCCGGGCGTCGTCAAGCTGGTCAAGGTCTACGTCGCCCGGAAGCGCAAGCTTCAGGTCGGCGACAAGATGGCCGGGCGCCATGGAAACAAGGGCGTCATCGCGAAGATCATGGCCGAAGAGGACATGCCCTATCTGGCCGACGGTTCTCCCGTGCACATCGTGCTCAATCCCCTCGGCGTCCCGAGCCGTATGAATCTGGGACAGCTCCTGGAGACGCATCTCGGCTGGGCCGCGCAGAAGCTGGGCTACCGGGTCGAGACGCCTGTCTTCGACGGTTGCACCGTGGACGAAATCAAGGCGGCGCTCACCGAGGCCAAACTGCCGACCAGTGGCAAGTCGGCGCTCTATGATGGGCGCACGGGCGAGGCCTTCCACGAGGAAGTGACCGTCGGCTACATGTACATGATGAAGCTGAGCCATCTGGTGGACGACAAGATCCACGCGCGCTCCATCGGCCCGTACAGCCTCGTCACGCAGCAGCCGCTCGGTGGCAAGGCGCAGTTCGGTGGCCAGCGCTTCGGAGAAATGGAAGTCTGGGCCCTGGAGGCCTACGGCGCGGCGAACACGCTTCAGGAGATGCTCACGGTCAAGAGCGACGACGTCGCCGGCCGTAGCAAGATCTACGAAGCGATCGTCAAGGGAGAGAATCCGGCCGAGCCGGGAATCCCCGAGTCGTTCAACGTTCTCATGAAAGAGCTTCAGAGCCTGTGCCTCGACGTACGGCTCGAGTCCTCTGTCTAGTCTCGAAGCGAGTTTTCCTTTTGCCCAGGGCATGTGCCCGGGGAGGTTCTAGAGAATGCTGGGTCTCCGCCTCGATCGAGATCGCAAGCTGTCCTCCGACTACAGCTCGATTCTCATTCAGCTCGCTTCGCCTCAGACCATCCGTAGCTGGAGCTACGGCGAAGTCACGAAGCCTGAGACGATCAACTACCGCACGTTCAAGCCCGAGAAGGATGGCTTGTTCTGCGAACGCATCTTCGGTCCCGTGAAGGACTGGGAGTGCAATTGCGGAAAGTATAAGCGCATTCGCTATCGTGGCATCGTCTGTGACAAGTGCGGCGTCGAAGTCACGCAGAGCAAGGTGCGCCGCGAGCGCATGGGCCATATCGAGTTGGCCGTGCCGGTCGCGCACATCTGGTTCTTCAAGGGTCTGCCGAGTCGCATCGCCCATCTGCTCAACATGAAGCTCAAGGATCTCGAGCGCGTTCTCTACTACGAGAGCCATGTCGTCATCGAGCCGGGCAACAGTGGGTTAGCGCGCTGCGACATGTTGACCGAAGAGGAATATGACGAGCTGCTCCAGAACGTGCCCGACGTGGACATCCGCGTCGGCATGGGCGCCGAGTCCGTCAAAGAACTCCTGATGGCTCTGGACCTCAAGAATCTGGCGCCAGAGTTGAAGGACATCGCGCTGAACGAGACTTCCGTGCAGCGCAAGAAGGCGACCTTGAAACGCCTCAAGATCGTCCAGAACCTGCTCAACTCGAATAACGAGCCGGAGTGGATGATCCTCGACGCCGTTCCCGTGCTGCCGCCGGACCTGCGCCCGCTGGTGCCGCTGGATGGCGGCCGCTTCGCGACGAGCGATCTGAACGATCTCTATCGTCGCGTCATCAATCGGAACAACCGCCTGAAGAAGCTCATCGAGATCAAGGCGCCTGGAGTCATCCTGCGCAATGAGAAGCGCATGCTTCAGGAGGCGGTCGACGCCCTGTTCGACAACGGACGCCGTAGCCGTGCCGTGAAGGGCCAGGGTAACCGCCCGCTCAAGTCCCTCAGTGACATGCTCAAGGGGAAGAAGGGCCGCTTCCGGCAGAATCTCCTGGGCAAGCGCGTCGACTACTCGGGCCGTTCGGTCATCGTCGTGGGCCCCGAGCTGAAGCTCTTTCAGTGCGGCCTACCGAAGACCATGGCACTCGAGCTCTTCAAGCCATTCATCATCCGCAAGCTCGAGGAAAAGGGCTATGTGCAGACGGTGAAGAGCGCCAAGAAGCTGGTCGAGAAGGAGCGTCCGGAGGTCTGGGACATCCTCGAGGAGATCATCAAGGATCATCCGGTGCTCCTGAATCGCGCGCCGACGCTTCACCGACTGGGCATCCAGGCGTTCGAGCCGGTCCTCGTCGAGGGCAAGGCCATCCGGATTCATCCGCTGGTTTGCGCCGCGTTCAACGCGGACTTCGATGGCGACCAGATGGCCGTCCACGTGCCACTCAGCTACGAGGCGCAACTCGAGTGCCGTCTCCTCATGCTGGCGCCCACGAACATTCTCAGCCCATCCAACGGCGAACCCATCGCGACGCCGAGTCAGGACATGGTGCTGGGTCTCTTCTATCTGACGAAGGAGCGTAAGGGCGCCAAGGGTGAGGGTAAGGCCTTCAGCTCGACGAACGACGTCAAGTTGGCGCTCGATCATGGCTTGATCGAGAAGCACACGAAGATTGAATTCCGTACGCGCAGTGGAAAGCGGATCGCGACGACGGCGGGCCGCGTTCTCTTCAACGAGATCGTGCCGGAAGGCATCGACTACGTGAACGAAGAGATCACGAAGAAACGCGCCGCGAAACTCGTGGGCGAGATCCATGACGTGTTGGGCGTCACTTCCTGCATGAACTTCCTGGACAAGATCAAGCTGCTCGGATTCGAGCAGGCGACGGTCGCGGGGATCACCATCTCCATGGACGATGTGTTGATTCCGGACGGCAAATGGGCCGTGGTCGACGAGGCGCGCAAGCGTGTCACTGACATTCAGTCCCAGCATGCCAAGGGCGTCATGACCAATCGCGAGCGCTACAACAAGGTGATCGATACCTGGACCGGCGTCTCCGACCAGGTGGCCGACGACATGTTCGAAAGCCTGAAGCAGGACCGGCAGGGATTCAATCCCGTCTACATGATGCACGCCTCCGGCGCACGAGGTAGCCGCGATCAGATCCGCCAGCTCGGAGCCATGCGTGGACTGATGGCGAAGCCGCAGAAGAAGATCACCGGTGGCGTCGGCGAAATCATCGAGCAGCCGATCCTCTCGAACTTTCGTGAGGGCCTGTCCGTACTCGAGTACTTCATCTCGACGCACGGCGCCCGTAAGGGTCTCGCCGATACGGCGCTCAAGACGGCCGACGCCGGCTATCTGACGCGTCGTCTTGTGGACGTGTCCCAGGATATCGTCGTCACCGAGCACGACTGCGGGACGATCCTCGGCATCGACACCGGCCCTATCAAGGAGGGTGAGGAGATCATCGAGCCGATCTCCGAGCGGATCGCGGGCCGGACCATGGCCGACGACATCATCGGCCTCGATGGTGAGATGATCATGGAGGCGGGTACCGTCGTGTCGCGCGAGGACGCGGCCCGGGTCGAAGACATCGGCATCGAGCTCGTGCGCATCCGTTCGGTCCTCACCTGTGAATCCCGTCGTGGGATCTGTGCCCTCTGCTATGGCTACAACCTGGCAGAGAACAAGCTCGTCGACATCGGCGAACCCGTGGGCGTGATCGCCGCCCAGTCCATCGGCGAACCGGGTACGCAGCTCACGCTTCGGACCTTCCACATCGGTGGTACCGCCGCGCGTATCGCGGAGCAGACCACCAAGGAGGCCGCCGCGGACGGCGTGATCAAGTTCACCAAGGATGTCGAGATCATCAAGGACGGCAGTGGACAGAGCGTTTCCATCGGCCGCAAGGGTGAGATCCACCTGATGGTCGGCACGATCCTGCGCAGCAACCTGGCGGTGCCCTATGGTTCCGCGGTCCACGTGAAGGACGGCCAGAAGATCAAGAAGGGCGAGCCCATCTTCGAGTGGGATCCCTACAGCGATCAGATCCTGACGAAGGTCAACGGAATCATCGAGTACAAGGATATGGTCGACGGTGTGACCATGGAAGAGGACGTCGACACCAAGACCGGCAAGCGTCATCGCGTCGTCAAGGAGTCCACGGACAAGAGCATGCATCCGACGATTCTCGTCAAGAGCAAGACGGGAAAGAAGAAAGAGGAGTACATCATCCCGACGGGGGCGATGATCCTCGTCACCGATGGCGCCGAAGTGCACCAGGGTGATCCCATGGCCAAGATCGCGCGTGACATCGGCCAGAGCCGAGACATCACGGGTGGTCTGCCGCGCGTGGCGGAGCTGTTCGAGGCTCGCCGTCCGAAAGACGTTGCGACCGTCACCGAAATCGACGGTTCCGTCGAGTTCGGTGGAATCTCGCGAGGCATGCGGAAGATCATCGTCACACCCGAAGGTGGAGCCGGCAACCCGAAGGAGTATCTCATCCCTCACGGGAAACATGTGCGCACCTATGAGGGCGAGCATGTGGTCGCGGGCGATCGTCTGACCGAGGGCGCCATCGATCCGTTGGATATCCTGGCCATCAAGGGTGTGAACGCGGTGCAGACCTATCTGGTCAACGCGATCCAGGAGGTCTACCGCCTGCAGGGCGTGAAGATCAACGACAAGCATGTCGAGATCGTCGTCAGCCGTATGCTGCAGAAGGTGACCATCACGGATCCCGGGGCCACGGCTTTCCTCGAGGACGAAGTCGTCGGCAAGCAGGCCGTGCGCGACGCGAACGACGCCATCCAAGGGCAGAATCGCGCCCGCCAAGAGAGGGGCGAGGAGTTGCTCCGGCCCGCCATCTACGAGCCACAGTTGCTCGGGATCACGAAGGCGAGTCTGTCGACGGATTCCTTCATCTCGGCGGCGAGCTTCCAGGAGACGACGCGTGTCCTCACCGAGGCCGCCATCACCGGCAAGCGCGACGAACTCCACAGCCTGAAGGAGAACGTGATCATGGGTCACCTGATCTCCGCAGGCACCGGACTCTCGCGCTACAAGCATCTGGTGGTGGAGTCGCCGCAGGACGAGGAGCCGCTTCAGGCCGCTGTGATTCCTGAGGATGACGAGTACGAGGCCGAGGAGGCGGAAGCGCGGGCCTGAGCGCAGCGCCACCGCATCTTGCGGCGCGAGCTCCAGGCGGGCTTCGGCCGCTGTTGCGGCCTTCGCCCGAGTCGCTCGCACCGCAAGATGCGGTGGCGCTGCACGGTGGAGTCGTTGGAAAAGCGAGCCCCCGGTCCTGTTGGACCGGGGGCTCTTTCGCTGTGCCGGATTTTGAGAGGGCGAAATCTCCGCTGACTTCAGTGTGCGGCCGACCCCAGCATGGCCTTGCAGTGGGGGCAGACGGGGGGCTGCGTGCTCTCTTCCAGTTGTGCCTTTTCGCTCATGGCTCTCTCCTGTGGTTCCTCGCTCGGCGCGCTGCGACCCCTCTCATCCGTCTGCTGCCTGCTGCTTGAACTCCGGCTGCACGACCGAAAAGCCCATGTCCGCGATCATCGCCTTGTCCTCCTCCATGGCCTGGCCGCTCGTCGTCAGATAGTCGCCGAGGAAGATGGAGTTGGCGGCCAAGAGCCCCATGGACTGGAGGCTGCGCAGATGCAGCTCGCGGCCGCCGGCGATCCGCAGCTCGCGGTCGGGGAGTGCCAGGCGGAAGGCCGCAAGGATCGCGAGGCATTTCATGGGGTTCAATTCCTCGCGCCGCGCCAGCGGTGTGCCCTCGATGTTGTGCAGGAAGTTCATGGGCACGGACTCGGCGCCGATCTCGCGGAGATAGAGCGCCATGTCGGCGAGATCCTCGTCGGTCTCCCCCATGCCGGCGATGCCGCCGCTGCAGATGGCCAGGCCAGCCTCGCGGGCCGCCTTCAACGTCTGAATGCGGTCGCCGTAGGTGTGGGTTTCGCAGATCTCTGCGTAGTAGCGCTCGCTCGTGTTGAGGTTGTGGTTCAGTTTGTCGACGCCGGCGGCCTTGAGGCGTCTGGCCTGCTCGGGGGCCACGAGTCCGAGGGAACAGCAGACGCTCAAGGGCAGCTCCGCCTTGATCGCGCGCACGGTCAGGTCGAGATGGTCGATTTCGGCGTCGCTGGGGCCGCGGCCGCTGGCGACGATGCAATAGGTCTTGGCGCCCTCGGCGTGGGCCTTCCGCGCGCCTTCCACGAGCGCGTCCTTGTCGAGCCAGCGGTACTTCGCGATGGGTGCCTCGGAGACGCTGGACTGCGAGCAGTAGTTGCAGTCCTCGGGACAGAGGCCGCTCTTTGCGTTGACCAACAGATGCAGGAGCACGCCGCGCCCGAAGTAGGCGTGGCGGACGCGGTAGGCCTCGGCGAGGAGCAGGGGGACTTCGGCCGCCGGGCAGCGCAGTGCTTGCAGGAGCTGCTGGCGATCCAGGGGCGCTCCCTCCAGAACCTGATCGGCGAACTGCCGCCAGCGATTGGCGTCGACGGTTCCGCTCTTCTCGACTTGCATCACTCTGCCCTCTCTTTCCGACCGATCGCCGGAAGGATGCGGTTCCAGTCCAGAAACTCCGTGGCGTCCGCATGCATGGAGACCTCTCCCACGCAGGGTATGCCGCTCATGTCCTCGATGATCCGTCGATTGCCGCCGCCCGCGGCCCGGCTCACATCCGTCGCGCCGTTGAGCACGAAGCCGAGGATCTCGATCCCGCCCGCCGTCGCCGCTTCCAGGCTCAGGACGCTGTGGTTGATGGTCCCCAGCGCCGCCCGCGCGACCAGGAGCGCGGGCCATCGTAGGCTGCGCGCGAGTTCGAGATTACTCACTTCCTCGGTCAGCGGCACCCGGATTCCGCCAGCGGTCTCGACGATCAGGAGATCGCACGCCGCGGCGCAAGCGTGCGCGTGGCGCAGGGCGCCGTCGACATCGAACGCGCGGCCCTCTTCGCGCCCGGCGGCGAGGGGGGAGAGGGGCAAGGCGAAGCGCTCGGGCACGTGTCTGTCGGGCGCGAAAGTCTCGCCGCAGGCCTCGGCCAGCAGGCGACCATCGCTGTGGGCTTCGTCGTAACCGCACTCGACGGGCTTCAGCGCGCCGACACGCCAGCCCCGCGCCCGCAGAGCGCTGGCCAGGGCGCAGCCGATGTACGTCTTCCCGACGCCAGTGTCCGTACCCAGGAGAATGAGGCCCGCGCTCACTCGACGACTTCCAGGAGCGTGGCGGAGGCGCAGAGGCCCGAGCCGACGGCCGCGAGCAGCAGGCACTCGCCAGCCTTAAAGGCCCCGCCGCGGCTGGCCTCGTCCAACAGAATCGGGATGCTGGCGGCCGAGGTGTTGCCGTAGCGATCCAGATGGCTGTGGATCTGACTGGCGGGGATCGAAAGGCGATGGGCGATCATGGCGACGAGGCGCTTGTTCGCCTGATGCGGCAGGAAGTGGTCGATCTGAGAGACGCCTCCGACCGCCTCGCATGCGACCTCGCAGACGAGGTCGACGGCGCGGCGGAAGGGCGCGGCGCCCTTGCCGAAGCGCATCAGATGCGCGCCGGACTCGAGAAGCTCGTGGTCCAGTGGGGTGTGAGCGCCACCGGCCAAGATCCAGACGGCGTCCTTGTAGGCGCCGTCGGAGCGGCTGCAATGGACGCCAATCCGGAAACGGCCTGTTCGCTCAGGCGAGACGACGACCGCGCCCGCGCCATCGCCGAAGAGCGACGCGGTCGCGGGATCGTCCCATGCGACGCGGCGCGAGAGAACGCTGGCGGCGACCACCAAGACGGGGGCGCCGCTGGAACGACAGGTGACACGCGCCTGTTCCAGCGCCAGCAAGAAGCCACAACACGCGCCGGCCAGATCGAATGCGGGAGCCTCGCAGCCCAGCCGGTGCGCCAGATCGAACGAGGTCGGCGGCAGGAGATGGTCCGGCGTGCTGGTGGCGAGGATGATCTGGCCCAACTTACGCGCATCGACGTGCGCACTCTCGAGGGCGCGTTCTGCGGCGCGGTGGGCGAGATCGACACAGCCTTCGTCGCTCGCGGCGATGCGGCGCGCCACGACGCCGGTGCGTCGCCCGATCCAGCCCTCGCGCAGATTCATCCGTGCTTCCAGTTCGCTGCTCAGGAGTTCGCCTTCGGGTAGGGCGCTTCCCGTGCCCAGGATGCGAACGTCGGCCTCAGGCATGGCTGACCGCGCCGCGTTTTATGGTGATGGTGCGCGCGAGCGCGTCGAGGAGACGGTCGATGTCTTCGAGGCGATGCGCCGTGGACAGACTGATGCGCAGACGGCTGGTTCCCGTCGGAACTGTCGGCGGGCGGATGGCGGTGACGAGGAAGCCCTCCTCTTCCAGCGCCCGTGCGTGCGCCAATGCCGCGGATGGAGTCCCGACGCGGATGGGCACGATCGGCGTCGCGTCTTTGGGCACAGGGAGACCCAGCGCCGCTAAGCCCTGGCGCAGGCGCTGAACGCGTTCGCCCAGCTGTGCGCGGCGCTCTGGCTCGCTGCGCAAGATACGCAAGGCCTCTCGCGCCGCCGCCGCGCTCGCCGGCGCCAGGCCCGTGGAATAGACGAAGGAGCGCGCACGCTGCACCAGCGATTCGATGAGCACTGCGGAGCCGGCCACGAATCCGCCCTGCGCGCCAAGGGCCTTGGAGAGTGTTCCCGTGCGGATGTCGACGGCGTTCTCGATCTGCAGCAGCTCACAGGCGCCGCGGCCCTGCTTGCCCAGCACGCCGAGCCCGTGGGCGTCGTCGACGGCGAACCATGCGTCGTGTTCCGTGGCCAGGCGCGCGAGTTCGGCGAGTGGTGCGATGTCTCCGTCCATCGAGAACAGTCCGTCGCTGAGGACGAGGCGATGTCGCTTCGCCGCCAGTTTTCTCAAATGGCGCGCGGCATCGGCGCTGTTCACGTGTTCGAAGGCCCGGGCTTCGGCGCCGCACAGGCGCACGCCGTCGATGAGGCTCGCATGATTCAGTGCGTCGGCGACCACGGCGTCCGTCTTGCCCAGCAGCGATGAGAGCAGGCCGACGTTGGCGGCGTAACCGCTGCTGAAAACCAACACGCGCTGCACTTTGAGAAAGTCCGCCAGCTCCGCCTCGAGTTCCTCATGAATGCATAGCTGACCCGCCATGAGGCGCGAGCCGCGGCTGCCCGCGCCATGCTCGCGCAGCGCCTGTGTCGCCGCTTCGATCACGCGGGGGTCGTGCGAGAGATCGAGATAGTCATTGCCGCAGAACGGAACGATGTCCGCGCGTGAGTTCCTGCGCAGGCGGCGCAACAGATCGTGGTGTTCGAGGCTGCGCAGCTTGCCGCCCAGCCAGTCGTCGAGCCCGGTCATGCCTCGGCCTCGAGTGATGAGCGATCGCCGGCGGTCCGCGCGAGCCCCCGGGCAGCGTCGGTCAGCCCCAGACGGAAGATCGCGAACATCTCGTCGATCTCTTCCAGCTCGCTGGCGAGAGGGGGCATGTAGATCACATTGCTGCCGAGGGACCGCAGGATCATTCCGTGCGCACGCGTGGCATCGCAGACGATCTTGCCTGCCTGCTGCCGCCACTGGTAGTGGCCGCCGGCGACAGGCACGATTTCGACGGCGCACATCGTGCCGCTTTGGCGGATCTCGCCGACGCATGCGAACGCGCGCAGCGATTCCAGACCAACCGTAATGCGTTCGATCTTCGCTTTCAGTTGCGCCAAGACCTTCGGGAACAGCTCCAGCGCCGCCAACGCCGCCGCGCAGGCGAGCGCGTTGCCGGTGTAGGAATGCCCATGGAAAAGCTGTTTGCGTTCTGCATAGGGCGCGAGGAAGGCGTCGTAGATGCGCTCCGTCGCAAGCGTCGCCGCCAGCGGCAAGTAGCCACCCGTGATCCCCTTGCCCAGGCAGAGCAGATCGGGCGCGATCGAGTCGTATTCGCAGGCGAAGAGTCTGCCCGTCCGGCCAAAGCCCGTCGCGACTTCGTCCACGATCAAGAGCACGCCGAACTCGTCACAGACTTCGCGCAGCATCCGCAGGAAGCCGGCGGGCGGAACGATCATGCCGCCGGCGCCCTGCACGGGCTCGGTGATGACGGCCGCGACTTCGTGGGCATGTTTTGCCAGAAGAGTCCGCAGTGCCCCGCGGCATCGATCCAGTGATCCAGCGACGTGTTGGCGCGGAAAGGGAATCTGAAAGTGCGGCTCGAGCATCCCCACGAAGGGCTGATGAAAGAGATCGTCCCAGACGAGCGACATGGGCCCGAAGGTGTCGCCGTGATAGCCGTTCTCGAACGCGATGAAACGTTGCCGGGGGCTGCTGCGGTCTTCGGTCTGATTCGCCCAGAACTGCACCGCCATCTTCATGGCGATCTCGACGGCGGTGGCGCCGCTGTCGGAATAGAAGACCTTCTGCAATCCCGAGGGCGCCACCTCGACGAGGCGCCGCGCCAGGACGATGGATGCCTCGCTCCCCTGACCGAGCAGCGTCGAATGGGCGATGCGTCCGAGCTGTTCGCGGATGGCCGCGTCGATCTCGGGCACCCTGTGGCCGAAGGCATTCAGCCAGAGCGAAGAGACGCCGTCGTAATAGCTGCGGCCGTCGCTGTCGATGAGCTTGCGACCGTCGCCTTCGGTGATGATGGGCGCGTCGTCCCGAACGTAGTCCGACATCTGCGTGAATGGATGCCAGACATACTGGCGATCCCACTGGCGGAGCTGCTGGCTGTCTGGTTTCTGTCGCATTTTTCGGAGCCGATTCCGGAGGAAATCACAGGTTAGGGGACTGCCAGGTGGGCGGCAAGGGGTCGGGGTCGAGAGGGGGCCCGGACCGATCAAGCTTTTCGCGTTGCCAGATGCTATCTTCGTTCGACTCGGAGGCAGTATGGCCCGGCCACAACCACATCCCGATCCGAAGGCAGCCGCCGAATCGGCCCTGGAATACGGCCTGGACCCCGCCGACTGGAAGGCCATGGAGGCCCTCGGCCAGCGGATGGTCGCCGATATGATGGCCTTCCTCGAGGGCGTCGGCAGCGAGCCGGCCTGGCAGCCCATGCCCGACGCGAGCCGACAGGCCCTTCGGGCCCCCGTCCCGCGCGAGGGCACCGACCCCGAGACTATCTATACAGACTTCCGAAATCATGTCCTTCCCTATCGCCTGGGAAACGTCCACCCCCGCTTCTGGGCGAGGGTCATGGGCACGGGGACGCCCTTTGGCATGCTCGCCAGCATGCTGACAGCCGGCATGAACTCCAACGCCTCGGGGCTAGAGTGCTCCGATGCCCACGTGGAGGCCCAGGTCCTCAGCTGGTGGAAAGAGATCCTCGGCATGCCGGAGACGAGCAGCGGCGTCCTGCTCAGCGGCGCGTCGGCGGCAAATCTGGTCTGTCTCAACGTCGCCCGCGATGTGGCGGCGGGGGGCAATGTCGTCCAGGAGGGTCTGGGTGAGGCCGGCCCGCGCCTGCGCATCTACGTCACCGTCGAGACCCACAACTGCGTCCGCCGCGCCGCGGCCATGCTGGGGCTGGGCAACCGCGCTCTTCATTTCGTGGCGACCGATGGGCGCGCCCGCATGCTTCCAGACGCCCTGGCTGCCGCGATTCGCGAGGATGTCGAGGCCGGGCTGCTGCCGATGGCTGCGGTCGCAACCGCGGGCACCGTCATGACGGGGGCCATCGAGCCCCTCGATGCCATCGCCGATGTCTGTGCCGAGTCGGGCGTCTGGCTCCATGTGGACGGGGCGTTTGGCGCGATTCTGGCCATCTCCGACAGGCTGCGGCCGCTCCTGCGCGGGCTCGAGCGGGCCGATTCCCTCGCATTCGACCTCCACAAGTGGATGTCCATTCCCTACGGAGTCGGCTGCGCCTTCATCCGCGACGCCGATGCCCACCGTCGCAGCTTCGATTCCGACGCCGACTATCTGCGCCGCTACGCCCGGGGCACGACGGCCGCCGAGTGGGCCTTCCACACCCTCGGGCCCGAACTCAGCCGGGGTTTCCGCGGCCTGCCCGTCTGGATGAGTATGCGGCAGTTCGGCATCGAACACTTCGCGCGGGTGGTCGAGCAGAATGTGGATCAGGCCCAGCGGCTGGCCGAATTGGTACGGGCGGCCCCGGAGCTGGAGTTACTCGACGAGCCCGAACTGAACGTCGTCTGCTATCGATTCACGCGGGAAGGCGTGGACGAAGCAGAACTCGACCGGATCAACGGGGAGATCCTGGTCGCCCTGCAGGAGGACGGGATCGCCGTGCCGAACCCGGCTCTGGTCGGCGGGCGGGCCGGCCTGCGCTGTGCCATCGTGAATCACCGGACGCGGTTGGGAGATCTGGAGCTGTTGGTCGTGGAAAGCGGGCGCCTGGGCAGGGAGATTTCGGCCAGCCGAATTTAGTCCTAACTAGGACAAAATAGACCCCAGGAGAGCGGCGCGGCTTCGCCCGCGCCGATTTGCGTATAAAAAGCGAAGAAACGTCCACCGGGCGCCCTGCTTTGACCCTCAACTCCCTGCCCCGCCTCGAATTCGGCGCCCTTGACACTATGTACGTCCGTTCTTACTATTGGCGGCCTGCGTGTGTATCGCGACCAGCTCCGGTGGCGGTAAAACGCGGGCAACCAATAGAAGTTAGGCGCGCGGCGGGCCCCACGATCGAACAGATCTCACGCTCCGACGCCCGACAAAAGAAAACTCGTTCCGTGGATCGCGGATTGGCCTCGCTTTAAGGCCAGGGCGTCGACTGTTTACGACAGGAAACGCGTCAGCGTGTACCGGGCGCTTGCACCCGGCGCGAACCCACGTCTCAAAATCTATTTCGCGGCCGCCGTGTCGCGTCGTTCACAGCTTCAGGCCCTCGGCCTCAGGCCTATCGCCGAGGCCTCTGGGTCTCTGGCAACGACGACTGCGCATGGCTGCATCGTTCTGTCGGGGATCGACAGGGAAGGTATGCCTTGCCCACGATCAATCAGCTGATCCGTAAGGGTCGCAAGAAAAAGACCACCAAGAGCAAAGCTCCGGCTTTGCAGAGCTGCCCGCAGCGCCGCGGTGTTTGCACGCGCGTGTATACCAGCACGCCGAAAAAGCCGAACTCCGCGCTGCGAAAGATCGCCCGTGTTCGTCTCACGAACGGAATCGAGGTCACGGCCTACATTCCGGGTGAAGGACACAACCTGCAGGAGCACAGCATCGTGCTCGTGCGCGGTGGCCGAGTGAAAGATCTGCCTGGTGTGCGTTATCACATCGTTCGCGGGACGGCCGATGCCTCCGGTGTCGATGGTCGCCGCAAGAGTCGTTCGAAGTACGGCGTGAAACGCCCCAAGGCCTAGGCTCGAGGAAGCAGGAGAGTTACTGATGGCGCGACGACGCAGGGCAGAGAAGCGCAAGTTGAATCCCGACTATCGCTACGGCGATAAGATCGTGACGCAATTCATCAACAACGTGATGAGAGCGGGAAAGCGTACCTTAGCCGAGCGGATGTTCTACAAGAGCCTCGACCTCATCGAGGAGCGCACGGGTCAGGAGGGCATCGAAGTTTTTCGCTCTGCCCTGAGAAACGTGCAGCCGAATCTCGAGGTCAAGAGTCGGCGGATCGGTGGTGCCACATATCAGGTGCCCATCGAGATCAAGCCGGCGCGGCGCATGCAGTTGGGGATGCGCTGGCTGATCTCATTCTCGCGGCAGCGCAACGACAAGAGTTTCCAGGAGAAGATGGCCAGCGAGTTCATCGCGGCCAGCAAGAACGAGGGTCCCGCGATCAAGAAGCGCGAGGACACACACCGTATGGCCGAGGCGAACCGCGCCTTTGCACACTGTCGCTGGTAGCGACATCAATTCGTTCGTGAGACTGCCTGCTTCAGGAGAAGCCGTCTGTCTTTGCGAGGTAGGGACCGTGGGACGCAGGAAGCCCCTAGAGAGAGTGCGTAATATCGGCATCATGGCACACATCGATGCTGGTAAGACGACTACGACCGAGCGCATCCTCTTCTATACGGGGCGTACGCATCGTATGGGCGAAGTCCATGAAGGCGCAGCCACCATGGACTGGATGGAGCAGGAGAAGGAGCGGGGGATTACCATCACATCCGCTGCGACGACCTGTGACTGGCGCGATCATACGATCAACATCATCGACACGCCGGGGCATGTCGACTTCACCGTTGAAGTCGAACGAAGCCTCCGTGTGCTCGATGGTGCCGTCGCCGTCTTCTGCAGCGTGGGCGGCGTCGAGCCGCAGTCCGAGACCGTCTGGCGTCAGGCCGACAAGTACCACGTCGCCCGCATTGCCTTCGTGAACAAGATGGATCGGGTCGGGGCCAACTTCTTGGGCACCATCGAGATGATGCGCACGCGCCTCGGGGCGAACGCCGCCCCAGTGCAGCTCCCCATCGGCGAGGGCGAACTTTTCAACGGCATCATCGATCTGCTCGAGATGAAGGCCTATGTGTATGACGACAGCACGCTGGGCGCCCGTTTCGAGATCATGGACATTCCCGCCGATCTGCTCGAAACGGCCAAGGCCGCGCGGGCGGACCTGATCGAGCGGCTGGCCGAGTCCGACGAGCAGATCCTCGAGGTCTTCGCTCGCGACGGCGAGCCAAGTCGTGAGGAGTTTGTCGCTGCGGTCCGGCGTGCGACCTGCAACGCGTTCTTCGTTCCCGTACTGTGTGGCAGTGCCTTCAAGAACAAGGGCGTGCAGCGTCTGCTCGACGCCATCATCGATTACCTTCCGTCACCCGCCGATCTGCCCGCGACCGAGGGGATCCACCCCAAGACGGGCGAGACGATTTATCGCGAAGCCACGGACGACGCCCCGCTGGCGGCGTTGGCCTTCAAGATCAGCACCGACACCTATGTGGGGAAGCTCGCCTATCTGCGCATCTACAGCGGGACGCTCAAGGCCGGCAGTTATGTGCACAACATCAGGCGCGGCACGAAGCAGCGCATCGGGCGCATCCTGCAAATGCACGCCAACAAGCGCGAAGAGCTGGAAGAGGCCAGGGCCGGCGATATCGTCGCCGCGGTTGGATTCAAGGATCTGACGACGGGCGACACCGTGGCATCGAACGAGCATCCAATCCTGCTGGAGCAGATGAATTTTCCCGAGCCTGTCATCGCCGTGGCTGTCGAGCCCAAGACCAAGGCCGATCAGGACCGGCTGGCCGAGACGCTCCACAAGCTCTCTGAAGAGGATCCGACCTTCCGCGTCGCGACCGATGAGGACACGGGGCAGACGATCATCTCGGGCATGGGCGAACTCCATCTCGAGATCATCATCGATCGCATGCTGCGAGAGTTCAAAGTCGAGGCCAACGTCGGCCGCCCCGAGGTCGCCTACAAGGAGACCATCTCGGCACCCGCCCGGAGCGATACACGCTTCGTCCGCCAAACGGGTGGCCACGGCCAATACGCGCATGTCGTCCTCGAGGTTGAGCCCACCGATCCTGGCGGCGGCTTGCTGTTCGAGAACAAGATCGTCGGTGGAATCATCCCGCGGGAGTTCATTCCCGCCGTCGAAAAGGGCGTGCGCGAGGGGATGGAGAGTGGAGTGCTCGCAGGTTATCCGCTCATCGATATATTGGTCCGTCTGGTCGACGGGGGCTATCACGAGGTGGATAGCTCGGAAATCGCTTTCAAGATCGCCGGAAGCATGGCGATCAAAGATGCCACGCGGAAGGGCAAGCCGGTTCTGCTCGAGCCGTTGATGAATGTCGAGGTCGTGGTGCCTCCCGAGTACACGGGAGACGTCACGGGAGATCTCAGCAGTCGTCGCGGCAAGATTGCCGGCATGGTCCCGCGTGGTGATGTTCAAGTCGTGGCAGCGTCGGTTCCGTTGGCCGAGATGTTCGGTTACGCGACGCGGCTTCGTTCCATCACGCAGGGCCGGGCCGTTTACTCCATGGAGTTTGCGCACTTCGAGAAGGCCCCTCAGAGCGTCGTTCAAAGGATTACCCAGGCGGTCGCCTAAGGCGACGGCATCAGGTACTGCAAGCGGGCGGATAAGAAACGCCCAGGAGAAAGGCAAGCCATGGCGCGCAAGAAGTTCGAACGCACGAAAGAGCATGTAAATGTCGGAACGATTGGTCATGTCGATCATGGCAAGACGACGTTGACGGCTGCAATCACCAAGACCTTGGCGACGAAGGGTCTCGCGGACTTCATGCCTTTCGACCAGATCGACAAGGCTCCCGAGGAGCGTGAGCGCGGCATCACGATCGCGACGGCCCATGTGGAGTACCAGAGCGAGAAGCGTCATTACGCCCACGTCGATTGCCCGGGCCACGCGGACTACGTGAAGAACATGATCACGGGTGCGGCGCAGATGGACGGGGCGGTCTTGGTGGTGAGCGCGGCGGACGGCCCGATGCCGCAGACGCGCGAGCACATTCTCTTGGCTCGCCAGGTTGGCGTTCCGTACATCGTGGTGTACCTGAACAAGGTGGATCAGGTCGATGACGAAGAGCTGCTGGAGCTGGTGGAGCTCGAGGTTCGCGAGCTGCTTTCGAAGTACGAGTTTCCCGGCGACGACATTCCGTTGATTCGTGGCAGCGCGTTGAAGGCACTGGAGAGCGAGGATGCCGACAGCGAGGACTGCAAGTCGATCTGGGAGCTTTTGGGCGCCCTGGACAGCTATGTTCCGACGCCGGTGCGCGATTTGGACAAGAGCTTTTTGATGCCGGTCGAGGACGTTTTTTCGATCACGGGTCGTGGCACGGTGGCGACGGGCCGCATCGAGCGAGGCAAGGTGAACACGGGCGACGAAGTGGAGCTCGTGGGCATCCGCGACAACCGCAAGACGGTGTGCACGGGTGTGGAGATGTTCCGCAAGATCCTCGACGAGGGACAGGCCGGCGACAACGTGGGTCTCTTGCTCCGAGGAACGGAGAAGAGCGACGTGGAGCGCGGCATGGTGATTTGCAAGCCTGGCAGCGTGACACCTCACACGAAGTTTCGTGGCGAGGTGTACATCCTGACGAAGGAAGAGGGCGGCCGTCACACGCCGTTCTTCACGGGCTACCGTCCCCAGTTCTACTTCCGGACGACGGATGTGACGGGGACCGCGGAGTTGCCTGAGGGTCGCGAGATGGTGATGCCCGGGGACAACGTCGAGATGAAGATCGAGCTGATCACGCCGATCGCGATGGAGGAAGGCCTCCGCTTCGCGATCCGCGAGGGCGGCCGCACCGTCGGTGCCGGCGTCGTCGCCGAGATCTTCGAGTA
>Ga0214472_10002777_pt1 | contig 18650 bp, 17 predicted proteins | sample RVTome_6_FD_207662 | JGI IMG/M metagenome (GOLD analysis project Ga0214472, IMG submission 207662) | Soil microbial communities from uranium-contaminated site in the Upper Colorado River Basin, Wyoming, United States - RVT140D175 | ecosystem: Environmental > Terrestrial > Soil > Contaminated >...
TTGGATGTCGTTGCGACCATCTCATGGTACCCGTACCACTTCGATGATCGCGCCTAACCAAAAGCCAAGGAGAACCGGTCAAATGAGTCATTTATTATGACCGTTGGTATAAGGTATCGCGCGATCTTCTGTCGTTGATCGGGGCTATCGGGCGAGATTTTTCGTATGACACATTATGAATTGATTGTGATCGGCAGCGGGCCGGCCGGCCGGCGCGCCGCCATCCAGGCGGCGAAATTGCGCAAGAGCGTTCTCGTCGTCGAGCGCGGCGGTCGAGTCGGCGGCGTCTCCGTGCATACGGGAACCATCCCGTCGAAAACGCTGCGGGAAACCGCGCTCAATCTGTCGGGCTGGCGCGAGCGCGGCTTTTACGGCCGTGCCTACCGGGTCAAGCAGGATATCGGCGCCGACGATCTGCGCAAACGCCTGTTGATCACGCTCAATCACGAAGTCGAGGTGCTGGAACATCAATTCGCCCGCAACAAGGTATCGACCTTTTCCGGCGAAGCACGATTCGTCGACGCCCACACCGTGGAAGTCGTCAGCGGCGAAGGGGAGACCACGCTGTTCACCGCCGACCGGTTCCTGTTGGCGGTCGGCACCAAGCCGTTTCGGCCCGACTACATTCCCTTCGACGGCCAATCGATCATCGATTCGGACGAGATTCTCGACATCGCCGAGCTTCCCCGCTCCATCGCCGTAATCGGCGCCGGAGTCATCGGCATCGAATACGCCTCCATCTTCTCCGCCCTGGACACCCATGTCACCCTGATCGAACCACGGAGTTCCATGCTCGACTTCGTCGATCGGGAACTGATCGATGATTTCACCTATCAATTGCGCGACCGCGGCATGAAGATCCTGTTCGGCAATGCGGTCAAGACCGTCGCCAAGACCGAGGACGGCGCCTGCCGGATCGCTCTGGAGAACGGCCGTTCAGTGAAAACCGAAATGGTGTTGTTCGCGGCCGGCCGCATGGGCTCGACGGACCGGCTCAACCTGGAGGCCTGCGGCCTCACCTGCGATCATCGCGGCCGGATCGCAATTGATTCCAACACCTTTCAGACCAGTGTTGCGCATATTTACGCCGCCGGTGACGTGGTCGGCTTTCCCAGCCTGGCTTCGACATCCATGGAACAGGGTCGGATTGCGGCCTGTCACGCCTTCGGCGCGCAAATGCAGAGCCCGCCGGAATTTTTTCCCTACGGCATCTATTCCGTTCCGGAAATCTCCACCTGCGGCATGTCCGAAGAAGAAGTGGTGGAACGCGGCATCCCCTATGAATGCGGCGTCGCCCGGTTTCGCGAAACCTCGCGCGGCCACATTATGGGTCTGGACGCGGGCCTATTGAAAATGATCTTTTCCCTGAAGACCAGACGTCTGCTTGGCGTGCATATCGTCGGCGAGGGCGCCACCGAACTGGTGCATATCGGTCAGGCGGTTTTGAACCTGCAGGGCGGGCTCGACTATTTCGTCGAAAACACCTTCAATTACCCGACGCTGGCCGAGGCCTACAAGATCGCCGCCCTCGACGCCTACAATCGCATGACCTGACCGTCCGGCGCATGGCCCTGAAGGTGCTTTCCGGCGTCACCGGCCGACCGCGGGCAATTGCGGCCGCGCAAGGAGCCGGTGCCGGCAATTTGCGGCGCGACCAAGGTTGACTTTTTCGTAAGTACCTCGTCATCCTGCCTGCAGCGATCGTCGGTCCAACGGCGATACCCGTCGTCGCCATTCGGCGAGACGCAGCATTGCGAGGGAGACAAAATGACCATGAAACCATTCGGCAAGGCCGCGGCGATCGCCGCCGCGGCCGCCCTGTTGTCCGGCGGCCTCACGGGCGCCCCCCAGGCGCAGGAGATCCGTTTCTTCACCATCGGCACAGGCGGAACCGCCTATACCTATTATCCGGTCGGCGGCGTCATCGCCAACGCCATTTCCAAGCCGCCAGGATCGCGCGAATGCGGCGAGGGCGGCTCTTGCGGCGTTGAAGGCCTGATCGCCTCGGCAGTGTCGTCCCGCGGTTCTGTCGACAATGTCAACGCCATCCTGTCGGGCCTGCGCGATTCCGGCTTCGCCCAGTCGGACGTGGCCTATTGGGCCTTTACCGGCACCGGCACCATGGAAGGCAAGGAACCGGCCGAGGACCTTCGGACCATCGCGGCGCTGTTCGAGGAGCATATCCATCTGGTCGCGCTCAAGGACGGCGGCGTCAATTCGGTCGCCGACCTGAAGGGCAAGCGCGTTTCCCTCGACGAACCGGGATCCGGAACCTATGTCGATGCCAAACTCATCCTGGAAGCCAACGGCCTGTCCGCGTCGGACGTGACCGCCGAAGCCCTGAAAGGCAATGCCGCGTCGGAAGCCCTGCGCAACGGCAAGATCGACGCGTTCTTCGTCGTTGCCGGCTATCCGACGGGCTCGCTGGTCGAACTGGCGTCGGCCGCCGACATCAAGCTGGTGCCCATCGACGGCGACGGCGCCAAGAGCCTGACCGACAAATACGGTTTCTTCTCACAAAGCGAAATTCCGGCGGAGACCTACAAGGGTGTGCCGGCGGTCTCGACGGTTGCCGTCGGCGCCCAATGGTACACCAGCGCCAAGCACGACGACGAACTGATCTATGGCATCACCAAGGCCCTGTGGAACGAAGAATCGCGCACCTTGCTTGACGTCGGCCACGCCAAGGGCAAGACCATCACCCTTGAGACGGCGCTCGCCGGCGTCGGCGTGCCGCTGCATCCGGGCGCGGAAAAATTCTACAAGGAAGCCGGTCTGATCAAATAGGTCTGTTTTCCCATGAACCCGGGCGCGACAGTGCCCGGGTTTTCCCGACCGACTCGCGGTCCGGCGCCGCTTCCCGGAAATCCCGAAAGGGCTGGAACTCCCATGCCATCTGCCTCCGACGGCCCCGGCGCTCTCAGCGCGGAAGACTTGGCGGAGATCGAGCGGAAATTCGATCCGGAATCCGCCTTCCGTCCCACCGGCACCAGACTCGCGATCGTCATCACCACGGCCCTGGTGGCGATGTCGGCCTATCATTTCTACGCCTCCGGCTTTGGCCTGGTGCGCGAACTTTTGCATCGCGGCATTCACCTCGCCTTTGTGCTCAGCCTGGTCTTCCTGCTGTTTTCCTTTCGCCGCTCGACGGACACGAAGCTTCCCGCCGCCGTCTGGTACCGGTTCGACGGGGTCACCGTGCTCGACCTCCTGTTTGCCTGCCTGGCGATCGCCTGCGCGCTCTACCTGCCGCTGCTGCCGCCGGAAATCGTCGCCGAGCGGGTCGGCAATCCCTCGCCGACCGATGTGCTCATGGGCACGGCGCTTTTACTGATCACCCTCGAGGCTGCCCGCCGCTCCATCGGCCCGACCCTGCCGATCATCGCCATCGTCTTTGTGCTGTTCGCGATTTTCGGGCCCTGGGCGCCCGGCGCCCTGAAACACGGCGGCACCTCCTGGCTCGGGCTCATCAACCATATCTATATGACCGACCAGGGCATCTACGGCATCGCCATCGGCGTCATGGCCCAATATGTGTTCCTGTTCATCCTGTTCGGCGTGCTCGCCACCCGCGTCGGACTGGGCCAATTGTTCATCGACCTGGCCATGGTCATTGCCGGGCGCTATTCCGGCGGGCCGGCGAAAGTGGCGATCTTCGCCTCGGCCTTCATGGGCAGCATTTCCGGATCCTCGATCGCCAACACGGTGACCACTGGCGCCCTGACCATTCCGGCGATGAAACGGGTCGGCTATCCCGCCCATTTCGCCGGCGCCGTTGAGGCGACTGCGTCGACCGGCGGCCAGATCACCCCGCCGGTGCTCGGCGCCGCCGCCTTCATCATGGTGGAATATCTGGAAATTCCGTTGCGCGACGTGCTCGCCGCCGCCCTGTTCCCGGCGCTCCTTCACTATTTCGGCATCTTCATCATGGTTCACCTGGAAGCGAAGAAACTCGGCCTGCGCGGCCTGACCGCCGCCGAACTGCCGAAGACTGCTCTGGTGCTGAAGCAGCACTGGCTGTCCATCATCCCACTGGTGATCCTGGTCTATCTGATCCTGACCGGCCGCACGCCGGACTTCGCCGCGGTCTACGGCATTATCGCCTGCGTGGTCGTCGGCTTTCTCAAGCCGGTCAACCGCCTGACGATTCCCGATCTCTGGCGGGCGCTCGCCGACGGCGCCAGGAACACCATTTCCGTCGGCGCGGCGGCCGCCTGCGTCGGCATCATTGTCGGCGTGGTGACGCTGACCGGCGTCGGCTTCCGGCTCGGCTATGTCGTCGTGCAGACCGCCACCGATTTCGGCGCCCTGTTCGGCTCGATCTGGCCCTTATCCCATTTCGCCGTGGCGCAATGGGCCCTGTTCTTCTCGCTGGTGCTGGTTGCGGTCGCCTGCATCATCATGGGCGCCGGCATTCCGACCACGGCAACCTACATCATCCTCGTCGCAGTCGCCGGTCCGGCCCTGGCCCAGCTTCAGGTCGAGCAGCTGGTGGCGCATTTCTTCGTCTTCTACTACGGCGTTCTCGCCGACATAACACCGCCGGTGGCGCTCGCCGCCTATGCGGCCGCCGGGATTGCCGGCGCCAATCCGTTCCGAACCGGCAACACCGCTTTCCGGCTGGGAATCGCCAAGGCGCTGGTGCCGTTCGTCTTCGTCTATTCGCCGTCGCTGCTGCTGGTGACGCAAGGATTTACCTGGCCCGACTTCTTCGTCACCCTTGTCGGTGCCATGGCCGGAATCAGCGCGCTCGGCGCGGCGTTTTCCGGATACCTGTTCGGGCCGCTCGGCCGGATCGAACGGATCTGGATCGCAGCTTCATCCCTGCTCTTCATCGCACCGGGTCTCGTCACCATGGCTATCGGCAGCATCTTGCTGCTGCCGGTTCTTGCCCGCCATTACCTTGCGCACAGGCATTATACCAGCGGCGTGAATTAGAACGGCTCCGCGAAAAACCGGTCCGTCAACGCGGCAGAACGCGATGGCGTCCGGACGATTCTACGATGGGAGCCTCTACCGCTTCTGCGAGGCGCAACCCTCCTGTTGGGAAGCGACGGCGGCGAAACCCGACCTTCGCAACCTTGCGCTTCAGGATGCGCAGCAAAGCATCGCAGAACGGGTCGGCATTTCCCGGCGAAACGGACGTCGGCAGCCAATCCCATGAGAGAGAGAGAGAGAGAGAGAGAGAAAGAGGCGATCATGACTCGCAGCGAATTCGATGCCTTTTGCAGCGCCATGCAGGGAGCCACCCATGTCGTGCAATGGGGCAATGCGTCGGTCTGGAAACTCGGCGGCAAGATTTTCGCCCTGTGCTCGCAATGGGGACCCGGCAGCCATTCGAAGATCAGTTTCAAATGCAGCGATCTGGCCTATTCGATCCTGACTGAACAGCCCGGCATCGTTCCCGCACCCTATCTCGCCCGGGCGAAATGGGTGCAGATCACAGGCCCGGACGCATTGGGCGATGACGACCTGCAGGACTATATCCGGACGGCCTATCGAATCATCCTTGGAAAACTGACCCGGCAACAGCTGAAGGATCTCGGCCTCGCCGCGGTCGTGTCTGAGCCCGCAGGCCGGGTGGCCAAATTGTGATGCTGCGCCCAACGTGGCCTGATACCAACTCCTCGCGTTTGCAGACCGGCTCGCCGGCCCCACCACTGCGATCGCCGCGGATTGCGGGCGTTGCGCGGGCCATTTTCCAAAAAATGAGGACATAATTTGCATTTTATGCGAATTATGTATTATTTTACGAGGCGGGTGGAAAATCAGGGATGGATGGGATGAACAGGAACCGGATCGGTCCGAACGCATGGCTGCATCATTTGCAACTCACTGCCGACGAGCCCGAGCAGCTCGCAGACTATTACGCCCGCACCATGCGGATGCGCAGGTCATCCCTTTGCGACGTCCAGATGTGCGAAGCGCCGGCGCGACGGATTTTGTTCGCCAAAGGGCCGAAACGCCAAGCGGCTTTCAGCGCCTTCGCCTTCGAGACCGCCGAGGCCCTTGCCGCCTACCGCGCCCGGGTGATGCAAGCCGGACTGGTTCCCGCCGCCTCGCCGAGCCCGCTGTTCGACGACACGGCCTTTTCGACAACGGACCCGGACGGCAATTGCCTGGTCTTCGGCACGGCCGGCCGCGACAATCCGGCGCCCGACGACACGCCGGACGCCCGGCTGCAGCACGTCACCTTGCGTTCAAAATCCCTTCCGCCGCTGGTCGACTATTATACGGACAAATTGGGCTTCTACCTTGCCGACGTGGTGTCGGCCGAGAAAGAAGCGGATATGCGCACCGCGTTCCTGGCCTCCGACCCGGAACATCATTCGCTTGCCGTGTTCAAGGCCGATTCAAGGCTGCTCGACCATCATTCCTACGAATTGTCCGGCTGGGATCGGATTCGCGACTGGGCCGACCACTTCGCCTCTCTGGGCCAGACCCTGCGCTGGGGACCGGGACGGCACGGCCCCGGCAACAATCTGTTCCTGTTTATCGAAGATCCCGAGGGAAACTGGATCGAATTGTCGGCGGAGATCGAAGTCATGAGAGAGGGCCGGAAAACCGGTCAATGGGTCCATTGCCCGCGCACGCTGAACCTTTGGGGCGATGCGGTCATGCGCAGTTGAGCGGTGGCGAATCGCCTTCGGATGTCTGGCCCGTACTGACCCGTACTGGCCCGAACTGGAAAGCGACGGCACGATGGGCTATGCCTGCTGGTGGGGTTACGGCATGCGGGCAATACCGATTTCGATCCGATTCGACCGATCGAAACAACGCGATTCGGGGGCGTTCATGAAACGGGCACACGGCAAGATGGGCGGACGGCTTTCTGTACCGTCCAGGTCCGTGCGAATTTCCTCCGCGGCGCCGGCGGCCTCTTCGGCGCGGCGGTTCCGGCCATGAGCAGCGCAGCCCGTCTTCTGGCGATTCTGGACCTGTTCGACGACACGCGCCCGGTCTGGAGCGCGGAGGCCGCCGCCCGCGCGCTCGACGTTTCGGTCAGCACGGCCTATCGGTATTTTCGCGATCTGTGCGCAGCCGAACTTCTGGTGCCGGTCACCGGCGACGGATACCGGCTCGGTCCGGCCATCCTGAAATACGAACGGTTGATCCGCATCACCGATCCATTGCTTGACGCGGCGCGGCCGGTTATGCGCCAGGTGCAGGCCGACGCCGGCAAGGGCGCGAGCGTGTTTCTATCGCGCATGTACCGGGAGAGCGTGATGTGCGTTGTGGCGATTTCCGGCGAGACCGCGCCCACCAGCATAAGCTATGAGCGCGGCCGTCCCATGCCGAGTTTTCGCGGCGCCACCTCGAAAATCATTCTCGCCCATTTGCCGCGCCGAACCTTGAAGCGCCTTTTCGAAGCCCATGAAATGGAAATCCGGAACGCCCTGCAGGTGGCGAACTGGCGCGAATTCCTCGATCTCCTGCGCACCATCCGGCGGCGCGGTCTGTGCCTGTCCGCAAGCGAGGTGGATCCGGGCATTGTGGGCATCGCCGCGCCGGTTTTCGATGCGCGCGGCGCCATCGCCGCCAGCCTGACGGTCGCCGGCAAGGCGTCGGATGTCAGCATCGCCGAAAGTGACAGGCTTGCGGCCCTGACCCAATCCGCGGCCCGCGCCGTCACCGCGCGCATGGCCCAATTCAGCGAAAGCAGTCCCTTCGTACCGCGAATCGTGGCGTGAGCATGGAGGCGCACCCCGCTGCCGCCCTCGGCCCGGAAAGCCGCCGCATCACCGGCAATGCGCCGAAGCATTATCAAGTGGTGGTGTGCGGCGCCGGCCCGACCGGCCTGATGTTGGCGAATCTGCTCGGCGGTCTGGGCATCAGGACCCTGGTCGTCGAACGCAAACCCTCCGTCAACACGGCGCCGCGCGCGGTCTCCATCGACGACGAAGCCCTGCGCACGACGCAAGCCGCCGGGCTGTCGGACGCCCTTCTCACCGATGTCATGCTGGATTACGGGTCGCATTATTTCTCCCCCGATGGCACATGCTTCGCCAAGGTCGAACCGGCCGCACGCACCTACGGCTTTCCCCGACGCAACGCCTTTCGCCAACCGGATCTGGAGGCGGTGCTGCTCGGCGGTCTCGACCGCTTCACCCATATCGACATGCGTTTCGGTCACGCCCTTACGGGATTTTCCCAGACCCCGGACGGCGCCCGGCCCGGCAAGGTCGCCCTCGCACTTGCAGGCGCGAGCGATCCGGCATCGGCCGTGACCTGCGATTTTCTCGCGGCCTGCGACGGCGGCCGCTCCTTCATGCGCAACGCGCTCGGCATTGCGATGAAGGGATCCACGTTCGAGCAGCGCTGGCTGATCCTCGACCTTGCGGACTCCAGGGACACGTTCCGCCATACCCGCGTTCTGTCCAATCCGGCCCGGCCCGGCATCTGCCTTCCCGGTCCGCATCGCACCCGCCGTTACGAATTTATGCTCGCGGCCGACGAAACCACCGCCGACGCCGAGACCGAAGACTTTTCGCGCCGTCTGCTGCGCGCCCACGGACCGGACGGCGAGACGGAGATCGTTCGCCGCCAGGTCTATACGTTCCACGCCCGCGCAGCCGAGCGCTGGCGCGACGGCCGCATCTTCCTCCTCGGCGACGCCGCCCATCTGACACCGCCTTTCGCCGGCCAGGGCATGAACAGCGGCATCCGCGACGCCCATAATCTGGCCTGGAAACTGGCGGCGGTGCTGACGGGCGCCATGCCTCAGGCGCTTTTGGAAAGTTACGAACGCGAACGCCGGCCGCACGCCTGGGCCTTGATCGAGCTGGCCATGGCCATCGGCCGGGTCATGGTGCCCACATCACCTTTCAATGCCTGGCTCATGCAGACGGGCTTCCGTCTGCTCGGGATGTGGCCACCCGCCAAACGCTATGTGACGCAAATGGGCTTCAAGCCGAAACCCTATTATCGCTCCGGCTTTCTGGCCCGTCCCGCCGACCGCTTCGGGCGCGGCGCGATCGGCCGCATGCTGCCGCAGCCGCTGATCGAGACCGTGGCCGGCAGGCCCTTGCTTCTGGACGAAATTCTCGGACCGGGATTGACGGCGATCGCCATCGACGACGATCCGGCCGCCGCCGCCGACGCCTTCGGAGCCTTGCCTGCGGGCATCGCCAGGCTATGCGTGACGCCGCGCTCCGTCATCCCCGCCGAGACCGACGGGATCACGGTGGTGCGCGACATGGAGGGCGCACTGCACTCGTTTGCCGGAGCGGCCGCCCGGCCGGTGTTATTCGTGCGCCCAGACCGCTATATAGCCGATGCTTTCGACAGGGCGACTTGCCCCGATCTCGGTAAACGGCTGCAAAGTCTGTTAAACGTCAATGGCATGCCCTAGGGTGAGGCGGAGGTCAGGCAAGGGGAACGCGGAATCGGATTTGGAATTGACAACAGCACAGATATGCGGCGCATTCTCAAACCCGAAAGCCTCCGCTACAAGGGGTTCGGCGCGGCGCCGGAGGTCGCGGCGGCAAGCCCTGACAACACGGGAACCAGCGGCCAATTCGGCCGATTGCGAAAAGTTCAACACGGGAGAAGATGAAAATGAAATTCAATAGATTGCTGTGCGGCGTTGCGTCGATTGTCGGCCTGATGGCCGCAACGGCCAATGCGGAGACGGTGAAGATCGGCGTGGTTCTGACCTATTCCGGCGGCGCCGCCGAACTCGGCGAGCAGATCGATCGGGGCATGAATCTCTTCATCGACCAGAACAAGGACGCCTTCGGCGGCAATGAGATCGAGCTGATCAAGCGCGATTCCAAGCACCCGGGCGGCGACATCGCCAAGACGGCGGTTCAGGAACTCATTACCCGCGAAAAGGTCGATCTTCTCGCCGGATTCATCTTTTCTCCGAACGCCATGGCAAGCGCGCCGGTGATCAACCAGGCCAAGGTGCCCATGATCATCATGAATGCGGGCACCGCCTGGATTCCGAGCCTTTCGCCCTATATCGCGCGCGTCTCGTTCACCATGTGGCAGTCCGGCTATCCCATGGGCGAATACGCCGCCAAGGATTTGGGCTGCAAGACCGCGGCCGTCGGCTTTACCGACTATCCCCCCGGCAAGGACAGCCGCGACGCCTTCTCCACCGGCTTCGAGAAATTCGGCGGCAAGATCGTCGAATCGCTGCCCATGGGCGGCCCGCGCGAAGTCCCCGATTTCACGCCGTTCTTTCAACGCGTCAAAAACGCCAAGCCCGATTGCTTCTATATCTTCGTGCCGGCGGGCAACCATGCGGTCAGTGTGGTCAAGACCTTCACCAGCCTCGGAATGGACGAAGCCGGCATCAAGCTGATCGGTCCCGGCGACATCACCCAGGACACGAAACTGCAGGAAATGCCCAAGGAAGCGGCCGGCATGATCACCATGCACCATTATTCCGCGGACTATAAAACGCCTGCCAACATCGCTTTCGTCAAAGCCTGGAAAGCGGCTTATGGCGACGACACCATCCCGGATTTCATGGGCGTGGCCGGCTATGACGGCATGGCGGCGATCGCCCATGCCATTACCGCCCAGAACGGCAAGATCACGGCCGACGGCACCATGAAGGCGCTGGCCGGCTGGACCTTCGACAGCCCGCGCGGCAAAATCTCCATCGATCCGGAAACCCGCGACATCATCCAGGATGAGAACGTGCACAAGGTCGTCTGGAAGGACGGCCGTCTCGGGATCGAAGTGATCGGCACCATTCCGCAAGTCAAGGATCCGTGCAAAGCCAATGCCATCGGCAAATGCGCCGAATAACGGCCATGACAAGAAAGGCGGCGGCCTGACGGCCGCCGTTTTGCCATGCAACAGGCGCTCGCAGCGACAATTTCAATTCTGTTCGACGGCGTGGCCTATGCCATGCTGTTGTTCATCATTTCCGTCGGCCTGTCGATCACGATGGGCCTGATGGGTTTCGCTAATCTGGCCCATGGCGCTTTCGCCATGATGGGCGGTTATGCGCTGGTCAGCCTCATGCTCACGCTCTCCGTGCCGTTCCTGCCGGCGCTGGCGCTCGCGGCCGTGATCGTGGCCATAATCAGCATTCCTTTCGAGCGGTTTTTATATCGCAAGCTTTACAAGTCCGGCGAACTGGACCAGGTGCTTTTATCGATCGGACTGGTCTTCATGACGACGGCCGCCATCACCTACCTGTACGGACCATCGACGGTAAGCGTTCCGGTACCGGACTTTCTGACCGGGCAGATCGATCTGGGTTTCAGCACGTTTCCAACCTATCGAATCTTCACCATCGTCGTCGGCTTCGCGATGATGATCGCGCTTTGGTTCGGTTTCGAGCGCACAATTGTCGGCGCCAAGATCCGCGCCGCGGTCGACAACCGGCGCATGGCGCAATCCATCGGCATCGACGTCGACAAATTGTTCGTGCTCGCCTTCGCGCTCGGCAGCGGCATGGCGGCACTCGGCGGCGGGCTCGCCATCGAGATCATCGGCATGTCGCCGAATTTCGCGCTGACCTATCTGGTGTTTTTTCTGATCGTGGTTGCCGTCGGGGGGCTTGGCAGCATCCGCGGAGCCTTCGTCGCCGCCCTGATTCTCGGCATCATCGATACGGCCGGAAAATATCTGTGGCCCGACGGCGGCGCCTTCTTCATTTATGCCCTGACCGTCGCGATTCTCCTGGTGAAGCCGGAAGGGCTGTTTGGCAAGGCATGAACGGACTTGAAAATCTCCGCGCCCGATCTGAGGCGGCGCGCGCCTATTTCGTCGCCCGGGAAAGCTGGCGTTGGAGCGAGGCCCTGCCCTGGGTCGCCGCGATCGCCGCTTTTTTCGTGTTTCCCGATTACATGGCGCTCGGCACCCAGATCCTCATCGCGGTCATCTTCGCCCTGTCCCTGGACCTGATCCTCGGTTACGCCGGCATCATCACGCTCGGCCATGCGGCCTATTTCGGCGCCGGCGCCTACGCCACCGGCATGCTTTCGGCCCATCTGGGCTGGGGCGAACCGATCAGCGCCATGCTGTTCGGCGGATTGATCGCCGGCCTGTTGGGGTTCGTCTCCGGCTGGGTACTGTTGCGCTATCACGGCCTGACCCTGCTCATGCTGACGCTCGCCACCGCCATCCTGCTGCTGGAAGCCTCGAATGCGGCGGAACATTGGACCGGCGGCTTCGATGGCCTCGTCGGCATTTCCATCTGGCCGCTGTTCGGCGTCTTCGAAAACGATCTTTGGGGCAAGACCTATTACTGGTATGCCCTCGGCGTCCTGTTCCTGTGCTTTCTCTGTGCCCGGCGCATCGTGCACTCGCCCTTCGGACGCTCCCTCGTCGGCATCAAGAGCAATGTCGCGCGCATGCATGCGGTCGGAACGCCGGTGCATTTCCGGCTGGTCGCCATCTACACGATTTCGGCCGCCATGGCCGGCATCGCCGGGGGGCTGTTCGCCGAATCCAACGCCTATGTGACGCTCGATGTGCTGAGTTTCGCCCGCTCCGGCGCCGTGCTGATCATGCTGGTGGTCGGCGGCGTCGGACGGCTCTACGGCGCGTTTCTCGGCCCCGTCGTGTTTCTGATTCTTGAAGATGAGCTGGCGAAATTGTCTCCGGAATTCTGGCAATTCGGCATCGGCCTGCTGCTGGTCGTCGTGGTGCTGTTTTTCCGCGGCGGCCTGCTGGGAGCAGCCGACGCCCTCCGCGACCGCCTGAAGCGGGGGCGCAGACCGTGAAGCCGATTCTGGAAACCCGCAATCTCGTCAAGCGTTTCGGCGCGCTCGCAGTGACCCGCGACGTCAATCTTTCCCTGCAAAAGGGCGCCCGCCATGCGCTGATCGGTCCGAACGGCGCCGGCAAGACCACCCTGGTCAATCTGATCACCGGCGTGCTCCGCCCCAATGGCGGGCAGGTTCTGCTCGACGGCGCCGACGTGACCCACAGGACCCAGGCCGAACGGGTCAAGCGCGGCCTCGCCCGCACCTTTCAGATCAACCAATTGTTCCGCGAACTCACCGTCCTGGAAAACGTCGTCATGTCGGTGGCCGAACGCACCGGCGCGGCGGCGACCCTGTGGCGGCGTGCCAGCACCAACACCGCGGCAATCGACGAGGCCATGGAAATCCTCACCCGCCTCAACCTGGACGACCACGCCTTGACGCCGGTGCGCAAACTGCCCTATGGGCGCCAGCGCCTGGTGGAAATCGCCATTACTCTTGGGCAAAGGCCGGTGGTCCTGCTGCTGGACGAGCCCGCCGCCGGAGTGCCCTCCGCCGAAAGCCATATCATTTTGGATGTCATCGGCGGGCTGGCCGACGACATCGCCATCCTGATCATTGAACACGACATGGATATCGTCTTCCGTTTCGCCAAATCGATCACGGTACTCGTCTCCGGCGGCGTGCTGGTCGAGGGGACACCGGACGAGATCGCCCGGGACCCGCGGGTCAAGGCCGTCTATCTGGGGGAGCAGGCCGATGTCTGACAGCGCCCTGAAGGTCGAGGACCTGCATGCCGGCTATGGCGAGACCGTGGTTCTGGAAGCCATGAATTTCGAAATCGCGCCCGGCGATTGCGTCAGCATTCTCGGGCGCAACGGCGTCGGCAAGACGACCTTCCTGGAAACCATCATGGGCCATACGACGCTGCACAGCGGCGCCATCCGGCTTTCCGGCGTCGACATCACCGTCGAACCGGTGCATCGCCGCGTCGCCCTTGGCCTCGGCTACGTGCCCCAGGAACGCGAAGTGTTCCCGTCGCTCAGCGTCGAGGAGAATCTGCTCGTGGCAGCGCGCCCGGGCGAATGGTCGGTTGCCGGAATCTACGAATTTTTTCCGCATCTGGCCAATCGCCGCAGGAATCGCGGCAACCAGCTTTCCGGCGGCGAACAGCAGATGCTGGCCATCGGCCGGGCGCTGATGGGCAATCCGCAGGTTTTGCTGATGGACGAGCCGAGCGAAGGCCTGGCGCCGGTCATCGTCGACGAGTTGAACGCCGGCCTGACAAGGCTGCGCGACGAAACCGGACTGACCATCCTGCTGGTCGAGCAGAACAGCCGTCTGGCGCTGGCTTTCGCCGCCCGCTGCCTGGTGATCAGCCGCGGCCGCATCATCCATGACGGCCCGAGCGCGGAACTGCGGGCCGATCAGGACCGGCTGACCCGGCTACTGGGCGTCGACGGCTCCGGCGAGGGCGCTTAGAAACAGGAATCCCGGGGTTGGCTGTGCAATCTGTTCAATGAAACGGCAGGCCGGGGCTTTACCGGTTCGGGTTCAAGCGCGCCCTGTTGGCTCGCCTGCGACTTCCAAGCGCTTCAGGCCCTTTCCGATCTCCGCGGCTTTCTCTCGCACCCGCGCGGCATCATAGGCGGCCTGAAGGCGCAGCCATGCCTCCGTTGTGCCGCCGATCACAATCTCAAGCCGCAGAGCCAGATCCGGCGATATGGAACTGGTTCCGGCAACCACGCGGTGAAGCTGCGGGCGACTTATACCGAGGGCTTCGGCAGCCTTTGCAACAGAGAGCCCAAGCGCATCAAAATCGGCTTTCAGCCCCTTGCCCGGATGGGGCGGGTTTTTCATTGGCATGACTGCACGCCCTTTCTAATGGTAGTCCACAAAATCCACATCGAAGACATCGCCAAGATCGAAGCGGTAAACGATTCGCCAATTGGCCCGAACCGTGACGGCCCATTGCCCTCGCCGGTTCCCAGAGAGCAGGTGAAGGCGGAAAGACGGCCTGTCCATGTCTTCCGGTCGCGCTGCGACATCCAGGGCAGCGAGGATGGATTCAATTTTGTCGATCATGTCGGCGGGGAGTCTGCTTCGATCTCCACGCTCATACAGCCGTCTTAATCCACGATGTTGAAATGACTTAATCATACAACGAATACATTGTATCATGTCTCGCGAGACGAGACAAATTTCCGGAACCGGGTAACGAAATCACCGTTGATTGGCTAAGACGACTGCCGGCTTTCCAGCCGAAGCGTCCCGCTTGGCAGGTTATCTGTTTTCAGGTTGGAAACCAAGCCAGCCGAAGGCTTTCAACGGTGTCTAAACCAGCGACAGACGCACCGCGGCCATCAGCTTGCGCGTGTCGTTGAGCATGGCCGGGCGCTCGCGGCGCCAGGTTTCGAGCCTGTGGCCCGCCTCCGCCGCATTGAGCAGGAAGGGCGCGCCATCGAGCCGCGCCATGGCGTCTTCCGCCATTGCGCACCATTTCACCCGCCAGTTTTCCTCGAAGGTTTCCCGGTGGCGCATTTCCATGCGCAGATGAAACAGGGACGAACGGGCGGAGCGCGGCGCGGTCATGGCCGCGATCCAGGGTCCGGCCCGACGCCATACGGCGCGGGCCTCGTCCATGAGTTTGTCCGCATTGGGCCGGTTGCCTGCGCTCAGGCTGCAGGCGTGATTGACGAGCGACGCCGCCAGCCGTGGATCGTCGGGCTTGAAAGCGTCCCGAGCCAGCACCAGCGCCCGGCCGGCCGCGTCCCCGGCGGCTTGCGGATCCTCGGCCGCGAAGCGCTCGGCGCACATCTCCGCCAGGCCCTCCCATTCCAGATCCGCCTCGCTCCAGCCCGCCTCGAGCAGATCGCGCAACCCCCAGGTTTCAGCCACCGAGATAAGCCCTCCTCACATGGTCGTTTTCGTGCAGGTCTTTTGCCGCGCCCTCGAGCGCCACACTGCCCGTTTCCAGTACATAGGCATATTTGGCCAGACCGAGCGCCAAGCCGGCATTCTGTTCGACGAGGACGACCGGTACACCGTTCCTGACGATCTCGATCACGATGCGGGCGATTTCCTGAATGATGACCGGCGCCAGTCCCATGGACGGTTCATCCAGCAGCAGCAGCCGGGGTTTGGCCATCAGCGCGCGGCCGATCGCCACCATCTGCTGTTCGCCTCCGGACAAGGTCTTGGCCCATTGCCGCCGCCTTTGCTTCAGCCGCGGAAAGCGCAGGAACACCCCCTCCAGATCGGTCTCGACGGCGGCGGAATCCTTCCGCAGAAACGCGCCGGTGCGCAGGTTTTCCTCCACCGTGAGATCGGGAAATATGCGGCGGCCTTCCGGCACTTGCGCAATGCCGCGCGCGACGATCTTTTCCGCGGGCAATTGATCGATTCGCTCGCCGTCGAAGCGGATTTCCCCGCTGGAAATCCGGGTGAGGCCGGAAATGGCGCGCAATGTCGTGCTTTTGCCGGCGCCGTTCGCGCCGATTATGGTGACGATGCCGTCGGCCGGCACCGCCATGGATACGCCTTTCAGAGCCGCGACCTTGTTGTAATGGACATGGATATCCTTGATCTCAAGCAGCATGGTTCGCGGTCCCGAGATAGGCTTCGATGACGGCCGGATTTTTCCGCACTGCGTCCGGCGTGCCTTCGGCGAGCAGCGCGCCGAAATTCATCACCGTAATGGTGTCGCACAATCCCATGATCGCCTGCATGTCGTGCTCGACCAGCATGACCGAAACACCGCGCCGACGCACGGCCCGCACCAATTCCATCATGCGTGCGGTCTCTTCCGGATTCATTCCGGTGAACGGTTCGTCGAGCAGCAGGATCTTCGGATCGGCAGCAAGCGCCACGGCCATGCCGAGGGTGCGCTGGTGGCCGTGCGGCAAATTGGCGGCGATCTCGTCGCGCAATTCGGCGAGGCCGAAAAATTCCAGCAGGTCTTCCGCCTTTTGCCGGGCTTTCGCTTCGATCTCCCGATCGGTCCCGAACACCCGGCCGAGAAAACCCGCGCCGGCCGAGCCATGACAGCCGACCCGCACATTGTCGAGGACGGTGAATTCCTTGAACAAGGTGGTGCCTTGAAAGGTCCGGATCAGGCCGATCGCGGCGAGCCGGGCGGTTTTCATGCCGGATACGTCGCGACCCTGATACAGCACCTGACCATGGGTCGGCGCATAGAACCCGCTGATGACGTTGAAGGTCGTCGTCTTGCCCGCTCCGTTCGGGCCGATCAGGCCGTGAATGGCGCCGGACTGCACGGAAAAGCTCAATCCGTCGACGGCGACCAGACCGCCGAAATGGCGGCTGAGGTCCCGGACCTCGAGCAGGGGCGCCGCCAGGTTTTGCGCAGGGGTCATGACGGTGTCCGCGGCGGGGTCGCCGTGCCGGCGGGGTCGCCGACCCCCTGCCGGCGGGCGGCGATCACCCGTTTGATTTTGGGGACCAGGCTCTCCAGCCCGTCGGGCAGGAACAGCACCGAGGCGATCAGAATGGTGCCGTAAATCATCGGGCGCACCGTATCCAGGCCGAGGGCGCGCAGGATCACTTCATTGATGACGGTAAGCACCAGAACGCCGACGATCGGCCCGTAAAACGTCGCCGTGCCGCCGACGATCGCCCAGATCAGCACATAGACCATTTCCTCCACGTCGAACCGGGTCGGGTTGATCGTGCCGATATAATGGGCGTAGAGCGCGCCGGACAGGCCGGCGAAGAAGGAGGCGAGCACGAAAGCCAGCATGCGGTAGCGGAACGTGTCGACACCCACCGATTCGGCCAGCCGGTCCTGCCAGTGGATGGCGTGAAAGGTCAGGCCGATGCGCGACCGCTCGATCCGGTACAGGAGGAACAGGCTGAAGGCGACGACGGCCAGACACAGATAATAATAAGTCTGCGGCTCAAAGAACGAGACCGGTCCGATATCGGGAAACGAGGGGATCAGCTTCAGGCCCTTGGCGCCACCGAAGGGATAGGTGAAATATTTCCAGATCAGCCGCACCACTTCGCCGGCGGCAAACGAGCCGATCAGGAAATAGAAGCCTTTCATGCGGAACAGCGGAAAGCTCAGCACGACGGCGAGCAGCGCCGAGACGCAGGCCCCCAACAGCATGGCGGCCGGCACAGGAACCCCGAGGCGCTTGGAAAGCAGCGCGCTGGCATAAGCCCCCGTCCCCATCAGCACCACATGCCCGAGCGACCATTCGCCGGTCAGTGTCATCAGCCGGTAGCTGCTGACCAGCAGGACATTGATGACCAGGAGGACGAGAATTTCCCGCTGCGAATAGGACAGGACCTGCGGCAGCACGAGCAACGCCGCGAACAGCGTCACGCCCAACAGCCACGCAACGGCCCTGGATCCGGGATCACGCACGGTCTTTCGCTCCGAACAGGCCGGTCGGCTTGACCACCAGCACGCTCAGCATCAGCACCAGGCCGACGATGTCGGCGACGACCCCGTCATAGAAGGTGGTGACGAAGGTGTGCACGAAGGCATAGAGCACCGCCGCCACGACCGCGCCTTCCAGGCGTCCGATGCCGCCGACGATGATGATGATGAACGCCGTGACGATCACCGAATGGCCCATATACGGCGTCGGGCTGACCAGCGGCGCGGTGAGCGCGCCGGCGATTCCGGCAAGCCCGGCACCGATGAACATGGTGATCCGGGTGATCTGGTTGAGCGAAATGCCCTGCAGGGCGGCGGCTTCCCGGTCCTGGGCGCAGGCCCGCATGGCCCAGCCGAACTTTGTCTTGCGCAAAAACAGATAGAGCGCCGACAACAGGACCACGGCCGCCACGATCACGTAGAGCCGCTGATAAGTGAGGAAGACGCCGGCCATGAATTCGATCTTTTCCTGGGTCGGCGGCTTGATATGGGCCATGCGCACGCCGAAGCCGAGCACGGCGGCCGTCTGCAGAATCAGGAGAAAGCCGATCGACGCGATCAGCCCGCCAAGCGGA
>Ga0214472_10002778_pt1 | contig 18648 bp, 13 predicted proteins | sample RVTome_6_FD_207662 | JGI IMG/M metagenome (GOLD analysis project Ga0214472, IMG submission 207662) | Soil microbial communities from uranium-contaminated site in the Upper Colorado River Basin, Wyoming, United States - RVT140D175 | ecosystem: Environmental > Terrestrial > Soil > Contaminated >...
TGCCGCCGCCGAAGCCCGAGCCGCCGGGCGCGAACGGGCCGACCCAGTAGAAATTGGCCGGCACGAACTGCTCCTTGGCCTGTGCCAGCACACTTCCGGAGAACCCGGCCGCCAGCGCAAGCGCAAGGGCGAATGTGGTGCGTTTCATGTGGTCTCCTCCTTCATTTTTCGACCCCGAGGACTGCCGAGGGTCTGATCCATATAGTGGAACAAGCAGTATAGCCCATCTATTCCGAGTGTCTAGTGCGGGAACGGCCACAAGCGCAGCTTCTCCTTGGCGATCTGCCACAGCCGCGCGAGGCCGTGAGGCTCGACGATGAGGAAGAAGATGATCAAGCCGCCGAAAATGATCACTTCCAGGTTCGACAGCACGGCGTGCGACGGCTCGATGCCGGTGGCTTGCGTGAAAGCCCCGGTCAGTACGCTAAGGAAAATCGGCAGCAGGATGATGAACGCGGCCCCGAGGAATGACCCCAAAATGGACCCCACGCCGCCGATGATGATCATGAAGAGGATTCTGAACGAAAGGTCGAGCGTGAAGGCCTCCGGCTCGACCGTGCCGAGATAGCAGAATACGTACAGCGCACCGGCAATGCCGCAGTAGAACGAGCTGATGGCGAAGGCGAGCAACTTCGTTTTCATCATCGGAATTCCGATGACGCTCGCGGCGACGTCCATATCGCGCACCGCCATGAAGGCGCGGCCCGTTTCGCTGCGCATCAGGTTCTTCGCCAGCAGCGCCAGCAGCGCGACGATCGCCAGCGTGAGCAGGTATTTTGTCGCCGGCGTGTCGAAGGCATACCCGAGTATCTCGATCGTCTGCGCCGTGATGACGCCTGAAGGGCTGTAGTTCATGAACCAGCCGATCCGCTGGATCGCCCACAGCACGAAGAACTGGCAGGCGAGCGTGGCCACCGCGAGGTAGAACCCCTTGATGCGCAGGCTCGGCAGTCCGAACACGATGCCGACCGCCGCCGCGCAGATCCCGGCGAGGATGAAGCTCGGGATGATTCCAAGCCAGGCCATGCGCAGGACGAAGTTGTAGGTCATGAACCCGCCCACCGCCATGAACGCCGCGGTGCCAAGCGAGAGCTGGCCGGCGTACCCGGTGAGGATGTTCAGCCCCAATGCCGCCAGGGAAAAGATCAGGAACGGGATGAGGATCGCCGACAACCAGTACTGGTTGGCGACGTACGGCACGACGAGAAACGCCACCGCCAAGAGCAGGAACACGGCAACGCGGTCCTGCCGGATGGGAAAGATCTGCTGATCTTCGGCGTACGTGGACTTGAACTGCCCGGCTTCGCGGTAGAGCATCGCTACACCCTGTCTATGATCTTTTCGCCGAAAAGTCCCTGCGGGCGTACCAGCAGGAAAAGAAGCGCGATGACGTAGGCGAACCAGGACTCGATGCCGCCGCCGACCATAGGCCCGATGTAGACCTCGGCCAGCTTCTCGGAGGCGCCGATGATCAGGCCGCCGACGATCGCCCCCGGGATGGATTCGAACCCGCCGAGGATCAGCACCGGCAAGGCCTTCAACGCGATGAAGGTGAGCGCGTACTGGACACCGTTACGCGCGCCCCACATCAGGCCGGCGACGAGGGCGACGATGCCGGCAACCGCCCACACGATCGCCCAGATGTGCTTCAGCGGAATGCCCACGGCGAGCGCCGCCTGGTGGTCGTCCGCGACCGCCCGCAGCGCACGCCCGATCCGCGTGTACTGGAAAAAAAGCGCAAGCGCGGCTACCAGGATTCCGGCGATCCCCGCGGCGAAGACGTCGGTCTGGCTTATGACAATGCCCGTGGATTGCACGAGCCACTCCATCGGCACGTCCTGGATGCCGAGTTCCAGCAGGTGCGGCTGCGAGCCCCAGATGAGCTGCGACAGGCCCTCGAGCACGAAGGTGAGGCCGATGGTCGCCATGAAAAGCGTGATCGGCGGCTGGTTGACGAGCGGTCGCAGCACCACCTTCTCGATGGAGATGCCGAGCACGACCATCACTGCGACGGTGATGACGAGAGCGAGCCAGAAGTTCACGCCGCGCTCCACGAGCGACACGAAGGTCAGCGCGGCGAAGAACACCATCGCCCCCTGCGCGAAATTGAACACGCCCGAGGCCTTGTAGATCAGTACGAAGCCGAGAGCGACGAGCGAGTACATGATCCCGGCGAGCAGCCCGCCGATCAGGACCTCGAAGAAGAAGGAAGTATTGGTCAGTGCGCGACTCCCAGGTAAGCGTCGATCACGTCCTGGTTGGCGCGCACCTCGTCCGGGGTGCCGTCCGCGATCTTGCGCCCGTAGTCGAGCACCACGACGCGGTCCGAGATGTCCATCACCACGCCCATGTCGTGCTCGATCAGCACGACGGTGGTGCCGTAGTCGTCGTTGATGTCGAGCACGAAGCGGCACATGTCCTGCTTCTCCTCCAGGTTCATGCCCGACATCGGCTCGTCGAGCAGCAGCAGCGTCGGCTCCGCGGCGAGCGCGCGCGCCAGCTCCACGCGCTTTTGCAGCCCGTAGGGCAGCTTGCCCACGGGCGTTTTCCGGATGTGCTGGATCTCCATGAAGTCGATGATCTCCTCGACCGCGCGCCGGTGCGCCATCTCCTCGCGCCGCGCGCGCCCGATCCAGATCGCCTGCTCGACGAAGCTCGCGCGCATCTTCAGGTTCCTGCCGGTCATTACGTTGTCGAGCACCGTCATGCCCTTGAAGAGCGCAATGTTCTGGAAGGTGCGCGCGATGCCCATGGACGCGGCCTCGTGCGGGTCCATGTCGTGGAATTCCTTCCAGGCGCCGTTGGCGCGCAGGCGGATGGTGCCCTGCTGCGGGTGGTAGACGCCGTTGATGACGTTCAGCATCGAGGACTTGCCGGCGCCGTTGGGACCGATGATGGCGCGCACCTCGTGCTCGCGCACGTCGAAGGACACCTCCTGCAGCGCCTTCACGCCGCCGAAGGCGAGCGACACGCCTTCCACCGAGAGGACGGTCTCGCCAATGCGCTGCTCACGGCTCATGCGGCGCGCTTCGCCGCCTCGGGGCGGAAGGTCTTGGCGTCGCGGATCCTGAGATCCGCGGAGATCATGCCCGTGCGCCCGTCTTCGTACTTCACCTGCGCCTCGACGTGCACGCTCTCCTTGCCGCCGTACAGCGCCTGCACCAGCGTGGCGTACTTCTCGGCGACGAAGCCGCGGCGCACCTTGCGCGTGCGCGTGAGCTCCTCGTCGTCGGCGTCGAGCACCTTGTGCAGGATGAGAAAACGCTGGATCTGCGAATTCGCCACCTCGGGCTCCTGCGCGAGGTCGGCGTTCACCTGCTCGATACATTCGCGCACCAGCGTGTAGACCTCGTCGCGCGAGGCGAGGTCGACGTAGCCCGAGTAGGGCATGTTGCGCTTCTCCGCCCAGTTGCCCACCGCCTCGGCGTCGATGTTGATGAAGGCGCAGACCCGATCGCGCTGGTGCCCGAACGTCACGGCCTCCTGGATGTAGGGGAAGAACTTGAGCTTGTTTTCGAGGTACTTGGGCGCGAACAGCGTGCCGTCGGCGAGCTTGCCCACGTCTTTCACGCGGTCGATGATCTTCACGTGCCCGTCGGGGTCGAAGTAGCCCGCGTCGCCGGTGTGGAACCACCCCTCGCGATCCTTCGCTTCCATCGTCGCCTGCGGGTTCTTGTAGTACTCCTTGAACAGCCCCGGCGAGCGGATGAGCAGCTCGCGCTCGGGCGTGAACTTGAGCTCCACGCCGGGCACCGCCGGGCCGACGGTGTCGGATTTCACCTGGCCGTTGGGCTGCACACAGACGAAGACGCTGGTCTCGGTCGAGCCGTAGAGCTGCTTCAGGTTGATGCCGATGGAGCGATAGAACTTGAACAGATCCGGGCCGATGGCCTCGCCCGCGGTGTAGGCGACGCGCACGCGGCTCATGCCGAGAACGTTCCTGAGCGGCCCGTAGACGAGCACGTCGCCCATCCAGTAGACCAGTCGGTCGACGGCGCCCACCGGCTTGCCGTCGAGAAGCGCACCGCCTACGCGCCGCGCCACGTCCATGAAATTGCGGTACAGCCAGCGCTTCACCGCGCCCGCATCTTCCATGCGGATCGACACCTGGGTGAGCAGCGCCTCCAGCACGCGCGGCGGCGCGAAGTAGTAGGTCGGACCGATCTCGCGCATGTCGGTCATCACCGTCTCGGCCGACTCCGGGCAGCAGATGCAGTAGCCGGTGACGAAGGGCTGGGCGTAGGAAAAGATGTTCTGGCCGATCCAGGCCGGCGGCAGGTAGGCGAGCACGACGTCGCGATCGTTGAGGCCCTCGAGCTCGGCGGCGGCCTTGGCGCGGTCGATGAGGGCGTGATGCGTGAGCACCACGCCTTTCGGCGTCCCGGTGGTGCCGGAGGTGAAGAACATCGCCGCCGTGTCCTCGCCGCGCCCCTTGGCGATCTCGGTCTCGAGAAACGCCGAGTCGCGCTTGAGCGCCGCGCGCCCCGCCTCCAGGAGCGCGTCGTAGCTCGTCAGCTCGGGCTGCGTGTAGTAGCGCATGCCGCGCGGCTCGTCGTAAATGATGTGCTTGAGCGTCGGGCACTTCGGCAGGATCTCGAGCAGCTTGTCGACCTGCTCCTGGTCCTCGGCGAGCGCATGCTCGATTTCCGCGTTCTGGATCGGGAACGCCATCTCGGCGGCCGCCGCGTCCTGGTACAGCGGCACCGGAATCGCGCCGAGGCACTGCGCGGCGCACATCGCGGCGTAGATGCGCGGGCGGTTGTCGCCCACCAGCGCCATGTGGTCGCCGCGCTTGAGCCCCTGGTCGGCGAGCGCGCAGGCGAGCGCGCGCACTTCTTCGGCGAATTGATGCCAGGTCCAGGTCTGCCAGATGCCCAGATCCTTCTCGCGGATCGCGGGCAGCGCGCCGCGCACCCGTGCGTGATACATCAGGAGCTTGGGAAACGTATCCAACGTCCCGATGTCGATGCTCATCGAGCCTGTTCCTCCTCCAAGGACCGCCTGATTCTTACACAGAACTCCCGCGTTTTGCAGTGCAGCGACTCCCCTGGTGCGGGAGCCTAGAATCCCGAACAGTGCGCAGCACCCTCGCCTTCCCGCTGGTCTTGCTACTTTCGATGGCCTGCGCGCCCGCCCTGGCCGCCGGCATCGAATACGGTGTCGAGATCGAGGCGCCTGCCTTTCTCGCCGAGCCGTTGCGCAAGGGCCTCAATCTGGTGCGCTGGCAGGGCGACCCGCAGATGACCCCCGAGCTGCTGCGGCGTCTGGCGGACGAGGCCGAGCGCGATACGCGCGAGGTGGCCGCCGCGGAAGGGTACTTTTCGCCGCAGGTGCGCGTCTCGATCGAGGAGCAGGCGCGGCCCTGGCGGGTGCTGGTGCAGCTGGAGCCCGGCGAGCGCACCACCATCGCCGCGGTCGAGATCCGCTTCAGCGGACCGGCAACGACGGACGAACAGGCGCGCGATGCGCTCGCGCGCGTGCGCGACGCATGGGCGCTGCCGCGCGGACAGCCGTTCCGGCAGGAGGACTGGGAGAGCGCCAAGCGCCGGGCGGTGCGCGAGCTGGCGCGCTGGCGCTACGCCGCGGCGCGCCTCGGCGAGAGCGAAGCGCAGATCGACCCGGGCACCCGGCAGGCGCGCCTGTCGGTCGAACTGGAAAGCGGGCCGCCTTTTCGCTTCGGCCCGGTGCAGGTGTCGGGCACCCGGCGCTATCCGGCGCAGATCGTCGAGAACATGAATCCGGCGCGCCCCGGCGATGACTACGATCGCGACGTGCTCGTCGTCTACCAGCGCCGGCTGGTGGAGACCGGCTACTTCGCCAGCGTGCAGGCGGAAATCGACGCGCAGGCGGCGAGCGCCGCCGCCGCGCCGCTGCGCGTGGCGGTCGTCGAAGGGCAGTCCAAGAATGTCGAGACGGGCGTGAGCTACAACACCGACGTCGGCCCGAGGCTGCAGCTGCGCTACGGCGACCAGGACCTGCGCGACTCGGCGTGGCGCCTGCGCAGCGGCTTGAGCGTGGACCGCAAGAAGCAGGAGGTGCAGCTCGACCTGGACTCGCCGCCGCGACGCAACGCCCGCTGGAACAACTTCTTCTCGAGCGCCAGCCGGGCGGACATCCAGAACGAGATTGCGCGCTCGTTCGCGTTCGGCGTGGCGCACAATTTCGGCACGGACCTGGCGAACTCGGCAGCCATCCTGTCCTGGCACCTCGAGGACCAGAGCATCGGCGAGAGCGTCACCGACAGCCGCCACGCCGTGTACGCCGGCCTGCGCCTCGGTTTTCGCAGCACGGACGACGTCATCGCCCCGCGGCTGGGGTATTTCGGCAGCCTGGAAGTCGGCGCCGGGCTGCCTTCGGTGTCGACGCAGGAGTTCCTGCGCGCGATCGGCAAGGCCTCGCTTTTCATCCCGCTGGGCCGCAGCGACGACCTGCTGCTGCGCGCGCAGGCGGGCGCGGTGCGCGCCGACACGCGGCGGGGGATCCCCACCACGTTCCTGTTCCGCACCGGCGGCGACCAGACCGTGCGCGGCTACGCGTTCGAGAGCCTGGGCGTGCGCGAGGCAGACGCCATCGTTGGCGGTCGCAGGCTGTTCGTCGCCAACGTCGAGTACACCCACTGGTTCGCCGAAGAGTGGGGCGTCGCGGCGTTCGTCGATGCGGGCGACGCCTGGGACGAGGGCGAGCGTTTCCGGGCGGCGCTCGGCTATGGCCTCGGCTTGCGACTGCGCACCCCGATCGGGCCGGCGCGCGTGGACGTCGCTTACGGCGAGGACACCCGGGAGTTTCGGCTGCACCTGTCCGTAGGGTACGTTTTCTGATGAAACGTGCTTGGCTCGCCCTGGCCACCCTGCTGGCGCTCGCTGCGGCGGCTGCGTTCGCCGGCCTGGCGTGGTTGGTGAGCACCGAGGCGGGACTGCACTGGGCCATGGCGCGCGTGGTTTCCGCGAGCGGCGGCAAGCTCACGATCGCGGAAGCAAGCGGCACCCTCGGCGCCGAGGTTCGCATCGGGCGAGTTGCGTACGCCGACGGCGCGATCCGCGTGCAAGCGCAGGACGTGCGCGGTCAAGGCAATCCACTGGCGCTGCTGCGCGGCGCCCTGGGCATCGAGCCGCTGCACATCGCGTCGCTGCTGGTGGTGGTGGACGAGCGCAGGGCTGCAACGCCAGATGCGGCTCTCCATGTGACGCTGCCGTTCGCCATCCGCCTCGCGCAGGTGGCGATCGGGCGATTCGAGCTGCGGACCGCGGATGAGCGGCACTTGCTGAGCGACTTGAATTTCTCGTACATCGCGCTCGGCCCGCGCACGCTGTCCGCGCTCGGTTCGTTCACCCGACCCGAGGAGCGTTTCCCCGCCCGCGTCGAGCTGCGGGCAAAGGGAACCTTCGCACGCCTTGAGGCCACGCTTGACGCGACGATCGCGGGAATCCCCGCGCATGCCCAGCTGATCGTGGCGCTTCTCGATACGCCCGCCCTTCGCTCGCTCGAGGCGCGCGCAGGACCGGTCGATCTCGAGCAGATCGATCCGGCGCTGCCGACGACCTCGCTCGCCGTGGTGTTGCAGCTCGAGGCCGCTCGCGGCGCGTACACGGGGGCGATGTCGTTCGCCAACGCATCCCCCGCGGCGCTCGATGCCGGCGGATTGCCGATCGTCGCGATGCACACCCGCTTCATCAGTGCCGATTTCGCAAGAGCATCGCTGCAACAACTACAAGTCGAACTACAGGGCGGCGGCACGCTCGCCGGCACGGGTGAGATCGACGCGCAGCACATGCGCGCCGCGGTCGAGGTACGCGGACTGGACCCCGGCATGATCTACAGCACCCTTCGACGGATGGACCTGCAGGGCAAGCTGGACATCGACCTCGCCCGGGACGAGCAGTCGGTACGCGGTGCGCTGTCGCAAGAGGGCCTGCGACTCGAGGGACGCGCCGTGCGACACGGCGCTGCGATCGACGTGCAGGCGCGGCTCGCGCTCGAGCGGCTCGATCCTGCCGACTACGGTCCGTATCCGAAGGGATCGTTCAGCGGCAGCGTCGAGGCCGAAGGCAAGCTCGGCCAGGTCACGGCGCTCGATGCGCTCTGGACCCTCGAGCAGAGCACGCTGCTCGGCCAGCCGTTCGAGAGCCGGGGTCGTGCGCACTTCTCGGGCGACCGCGTCACGCGCGCCCAGGCCGAGCTGAAGCTCGGCCCGAGCCGGGGCTCGGTGCGCGGCGACTTCGGGCGTGCGGGAGACCGCCTCGCCTGGACGCTGGCGATTGCGGAGTTGCGGGACGTCCTGCCCGATCTCGCCGGCCAGCTGCAGGCGAGCGGTACCCTGGAAGGCGCGTGGCGGGAGCCCGAGGTGAAAGCCACCGCTCAGGTGCAGGCGCTGCAGCTGCCGGGCGACGACACGCTGCGTACGGCAAAGGCGACGCTTGCGGGCAAGCTCGCGCGGCACGAGGCGCAGCTTTCCGTCGACGCGCCGGATACGCACATCGAGGCGCGTCTCGCCGGCGGCTGGCACGCAGAACGCGGCTGGCGAGGCGAGATCCGTTCGCTGAGCAATGCCGGGCTTTACCCGATGCGCCTGATCGCGCCGGCGACGCTCGCCATTGCGCGCGGCCGGGTGGCGGTCGGTCCGCTCGAAGCGCAACTCGAGCCCGGGCGGCTGACGCTGCACGCGCTCGCCTGGGAACGCGGTCGGCTGACGACGAGCGGCGAGTTCGGCGGCCTGCCCGCCCGGTGGCTGGCGGTCGCCGCCGGGATCGGGGAGCACGTGCGCTCGACGATGCTGCTCGACGGCGCCTGGTCGCTCGCCGCCGAGCCGCGGCTCAAGGGCACCGTGCGGCTGCGGCGCACCAGCGGCGACGTTGCCGTGCTTTTCGACGGCGATCCCATCGCACTCGCTCTGACCGAAGCGGCGCTCGACGCCCGATTCGAGGACAGCGGGATGGCGCTGACTGTGAATGCCGACTCCCGCTATGGCGCGCTGGTGCTCGACGGCGACATCGGGCCCGCGCCGGGCGCTGCCGGCCTTGGATACGGGCCGCAGTCCGCGCTTTCGCTGCGCGCGCGATTCGAGGGTACAGCGCTTAGCGCGTTGACACAGCCGCTGGAGACCCAGGCGAGGTTCAACGGCGATTTCTCGGCCGACCTGCGCGCTTCGGGAACGCTGGGCGAGCCGCGCCTGGACGGGACGCTGCAGGCCACAGGCGTCAGCGTGGAAATGCCGCGCTACGGCGTGCACCTGAAAAACGGCGGGCTGCGCGTCGAGCTCGATGGCGAGCGGCTGCGCGTGGCCGAATTCTCCATCCAGGGCGGGGCAGGCGAGTTCACCGCGAGCGGCAGCCTGCCCATGCGCCTCAAGGACGGCGGCGGCAAGCTCGCCTGGGCGGCGCGCGAATTCGGCGTCCTGGAACGCCCCGACCTGCGCCTCTCGGTTTCCGGCGAGGGCGCCGCCGGGTTCGAGGGCGGGCGCATATCGCTGACGGGTAGCGTGCGCGCCGATCGCGGGTACCTGCGCATCGAGCGCGACCGGCTGCCGACGCTGGGAGAAGACGTGGTCATCGTCGGCGCTCCGCGCAAGCCGCCCAGCGCGCAGGCGCGCCTGCCAGTGTCGCTCGATATCGAGCTCGACCTGGGGCAGAACCTTTCCATCGACGCCGAGGGATTGGAGGGCAGACTGACCGGCCAGTTGCGCTTCGTCGGTACCGAGGACGGCGAACTGCGCGCGTACGGCCGGCTGCAGATGGTCAACGCCACCTTCCTCGCCTTCGGCCAGCGCCTCGAGATCAGTCCGGGCGTGCTGGTGTTCGACGGCCCGCTCGGCAATCCGGGCCTGCAGGTCACCGCCTGGCGGCGCAAGCAGGCAGTCGAGGCCGGCGTGCAGGTGAGCGGCACCGTGCGGGTGCCGCGCGTGCAACTGGTGTCGCAACCGGCGGTGCCGGAGTCCGAACGGCTGTCCTGGCTGGTGCTCGGGCGCGCGCCGGCCGATGCGAACAGGACGGACGTCGGGCTGCTGCAGGCCGCCGCCGGCGCACTGCTCTCTCGCGGCGAGGTCGTGCCGATCGACCGGCGCATGGCTCAGGCGGTCGGGCTGGACGAGGTTTCGCTGCGCGGCGGCGGGGAACTGGAAGGCAACGTGGTGGCCTTCGGCAAGCGGCTCTCGGACCGCCTGTACGTGAGCTACGAGCAGGGCGTAGGCGCCGTGGCGACGAACCTGGTCAAGCTCGATTACGTGCTCGGCCGGCGCTGGTCGCTGCGCGCCGAGACCGGCACCACGAGCGGCGCCGGCCTGTTCTACCGATTCTCCTGGGACTGAGACGGCACGGTACACTTCCGCGCCATGCAAGGGACCCAGCACTGGACAGATAAGAACGGCATCAAGCTCTTTCTGTGGCGCAAGGCGAGCGCCGCCGGCGCCCCTGCGCGCGGCACGATCCTCTTCGTGCACGGCTCTTCCATGGCCTCGCAGCCGACTTTCGACCTGCACGTGCCGGGACGGCCGCATTCCTCGGCGATGGAATGGTTCGCGGCGCGCGGCTTCGACACCTGGTGCATGGACAACGAAGGCTACGGGCGCTCCGACAAGTCGCGCCCGATCAACTTCGACATCGCCAACGGCGCCGACGACCTCGCCGCCGGCAGCGAGTACGTGCTGCGCACGAGCGGCGCGGGAAAGCTGCTCCTCTACGGCATCAGCTCCGGGGCGCTGAAGGCGGCCGTCTTCGCCCAGGGCCATCCCGAGCGGGTGGCGCGCCTCGCGCTGGACGCCTTCGTCTGGACCGGGGAGGGCAGCCCGACGCTCGCCGAGCGCAAGAAGAAGCTTCCCGAGTTCCGGTCGAAGACTCGCCGGCCCATCGACCGCGCCTTCGTGCGCAGCATCTTCGCGCGCGACCATCCCGGCACCGCGGACGAGGCGACCGTCGAGGCGTTCGCCGACGCCATTCTGGCGCTGGACGACTCGGTGCCCACCGGCACCTACGTGGACATGTGCTCGAAGCTGCCGCTGGTCGACCCGGCGAAAATCACGGTGCCGACGCTCATCCTGCGCGGCCAGTACGACGGCATCGCCGGCGTCGACGACCTGATCGAATTCTTCAAGCGCCTGCCCAATGCGGACAAGCAGTTCACCGTGATGGCCGGCATCTCGCACGCGAGCTTCCAGCAGAAGAATTACCTGACCGTCTACCACCTGCTGCACGCCTTCTTCACCCAACCCGAACCGGTGTACCTATGACACGTGTCGCCGTCGTACTCGCAGCACTGCTGTGGTCGCTCCAGGCCGCCGCGCAGGCCTGGCCCGCGAAGCCCGTGCGCATCGTAGTGCCGCTGGGTGCCGGCGGCTTCGCCGACGTGCCGGCGCGGATCCTGGCGCCGAGGCTCGGCGCCCAGCTCGGCGCCGGCGTCTTCGTCGACAACCGGCCGGGCGCCGGCAGCACCATCGGCGCCGACCACGTCGCCAAGGCGGAGCCCGACGGCCACACGCTGCTGTTCACCGCGACGCCGCACGTCATCAGCGCCTGGCTGTACACGAAGCTGCCATACGACGCGCTGAAATCCTTCGTGCCGCTGGCGCTGATCGCCTCGGGACCGTACGTGCTCGTCGTGCATCCGGACCTGCAGGTGAATTCCGTAGCCGAGCTGATCGCCGCGGCGAAGGCGCAGCCGGGCAAGATCGACTATGCGAGCTCGGGCAACGGCAGCGCGCAGCATCTCGTCACGGCGCTGTTCGCGAGCACGGCCGGCATCGACCTCAACCACGTCCCGTACAAGGGCAGCGGCCAGGCGATGCAGGACGTCCTCGGCGGGCGCGTCAAGGTGCACTTCGCCGGGGTTCCGAACGTCGTCAACCACGTGCGCGGCGGAAAGCTGCGCGCGCTCGGGGTCACCACCACGCAGCGCTGGCCCGACATGCCGGACGTGCCGACGATCGCCGAGGCAGGCGTCGCGGGCTACGAGGCGACGCTGTGGCTGTGCATGCTCGCCCCGGCGGGCACGCCGGAGGCGATCGTCACGCGCGTGTCGGCGGAGATCGGCAAGGCGCTGCAGGATCCCGAAGTCCTCAAGCAGCTGCGCAGCGCCGGCATCGCCCCGAGCTACCTCGGCCCGCAGGAGTTCGGCGCGTTCATGCGCGCCGAGCACGAGAAGTGGGGCCGCGTCGTGCGCGCCACCGGCGCCACTATCAACTAAGAACGGTGGGGTTGTAGGGTGGGCCATGGGCCCACCCTGCGAGTCACATGAGCTTGCGCAGCACGTGGCGCCGATTGCGCGTGTGCGGCCGCACCTGCGAGGGCCAGCGCCCGGCCTCGACCGCCTTCGCCCAGGCGTCGCTCGTCAGCACCTCGGCGCTTTCCAATTCGTAGTACGCGCTATAGCGCGGCTCGCCCTCGGCGACGATGGTCTTCTTCTCGCCGCCGATGGACATGGTGAGCGGCACGCTCAGCGCGCGGCGCACCGAGAGGACGCCCGGAACCTTGAGCAGCATCGGCACGTGCTCGGTGTCGTAGACCTCGTTGAACAGGGCTTCTTTTTCCGGCTCGACGTCCATGCTGGCGATGAACAGGTACTTCGCTTTGCCCGGCATTTTCGATCCTCCTTGAAGTTCGAACGCCCGCGAGGGCGTGCTGCGCCCAAGTCTAACCGCTCGACGCGTAAACTTCCCCCCGAGGACGAGCCTTGCACAGGACCCCGCTTCATTCCGCGCACTGCGCCGCCGGCGCCCGGCTGGTCGATTTCGCGGGCTGGGAGATGCCGCTGCACTACGGCTCGCAGATCGAGGAGCACCATGCGGTGCGGCGCGACGCAGGCATGTTCGACACCTCGCACATGCTCGCGATCGATCTCCAGGGCGCCGGCGCCCGCGAGTTCTTGCGCGCTGCACTCGCCAACGACGTCGCGCGCCTGAAGCAGCCGGGCAAGGCACTCTATTCGTGCCTGCTGAACGAGGCGGGCGGCGTGCTCGATGACCTGATCGTCTATTTCCTGCGCGAGGATCTGTTCCGCGTCATCGTCAACGCCGGCACGGCGCAGAAGGATCTCGCGTGGCTGGAGGGCCTGCGCGCGAAGCGCGCGCCGCAGCTTGCGCTGCGCGCGCGCCGTGATCTCGCGATGATCGCGGTGCAGGGGCCGATGGCGCGCAAGAGAACGTTCCAGGCCGTTCCCGAACTGCGGGCCGCAGCCGAGCCGCTCGGCGCTTTTTTCGGCGCGCAGGCGGGCGACGCCTTCATCGCGCGCACCGGCTACACCGGCGAGGACGGCGTCGAGTTGCTGGTCCCGGCGCCGCAGGCCATGGCAATCTGGGCCAGGCTGGCTGACGCGGGCGTGCGGCCGTGCGGGCTCGGCGCGCGCGACACGCTGCGGCTGGAAGCGGGCATGAACCTCTACGGCCAGGACATGGACGAATCGGTGACGCCGCTCGAATCGGGCCTCGCCTGGACCGTGGCGCTCGAGGGCGCGCGCGATTTCGTCGGCAAGGCGGCGCTGCTCGAGAAAACACCCGCGCGCGAGCTCACCGGCTTGGTGCTGCGCGGCCGCGGCGGCGTGCTGCGCAGCCACCAGAAGGTGCGCACCGCGAGCGGCGAAGGCGAGATCACGAGCGGCGGTTTCGCGCCTACGCTCGCGACATCGATCGCCCTCGCACGCCTGCCGGCCGGGACCGTGCCCGGCTCGAGCGTGCAGGTCGAAGTGCGCGAGCGCAAGCTCGACGCGCTGGTCGTCAAGCCGCCGTTCGTGCGCCACGGCGAGTCCCTCCTCCCTAAGTTCTGACGCGGAGCGTCCCATGAAACACCCCGACAATCTGAAATACACCGCATCGCACGAGTGGATCCGCGCCGAGCCGGACGGCACGCTCAGCGTGGGCATCACCGATCACGCGCAGGACGCGCTCGGCGACCTGGTGTTCATCGAGCTGCCCGAACTCGGACGTAAGCTTGCGGCTGAAGAGGCCTGCGCCGTGGTCGAGTCGGTTAAGGCCGCATCGGACGTCTATGCGCCGGTCGCGGGCGAAGTGGTGGCGGTGAACGGCGCCGTGGTCGATACCCCGGGCGATCTGAACAAGGATCCTTATGCGTCGTGGCTGTTCCGCATCAAGCCCGCGGCCGGTTCCGCACCCGCCGGGCTGCTCGACGCGGCGGCCTACGAGAAAGGCCTCTCCTGACATGAACTTCGAGTCGCTCCTGCACCGCGACGCCTTCCACGCGCGCCACATCGGGCCCGATGCGTCCGGGGAGCGCGACATGCTCGCGGCACTCGGCGTCGCCACGCGCGCCGAGCTGGTGGCGCAGGCGATGCCCGCCGCCATCCGCCAGCGCGAGCCGCTCGAATTGCCTGGGCCGCTCGACGAAGCCGAGGCGCTCGCCGAGCTGCGCGCCATCGCGGCGCAGAACCAGGTCTGGCGCACCTACATCGGCAGCGGCTATTCAGCCTGCCACACGCCGCAGGTGATCCAGAGGAACGTGCTCGAGAATCCCGGCTGGTACACCGCGTACACGCCCTATCAGGCCGAGATTTCGCAGGGCCGGCTGGAAGTGCTGCTCGCCTTCCAGCAGATGGTGATCGATCTCACCGGGCTGCCGGTGGCCAACGCGTCGCTGCTCGACGAGGCGACCGCCGCGGGCGAAGCGATGACGCTGATACGGCGCGCCTCCAAGTCGAGCGCGACGGCCTTCTTCGTAGACGCGGCCTGCCACCCCCAGGTAATCGCGGTGATCCGCACGCGCGCCAAGTGGCTCGGCATCCCGATCGTGGTCGGCGATGCGGCGAGCGCGCTCGAGCCCCAGTCGGTGTTTGGCGCACATCTACAGTATCCGGACACCTATGGCGCGGTGCGCGATTGGGCCGGGCTCATTGCGCGCGTGCATCAGAGGCAGGGACTGGTGTCCCTGGGCGCCGATCCGCTCGCGCTCGTGCTCCTCAAGTCGCCCGGCGCGCTGGGCGCGGACGTCGCGGTCGGCTCCGCGCAGCGCTTCGGCGTGCCGCTCGGCTACGGCGGGCCGCACGCCGGGTTCATGGCGGCGCGCGAGTCGCTGCTACGCCAGATGCCGGGCCGCATCATCGGCGTGAGCAAGGACGCCGCGGGCCGCACCGCCTACCGCATGGCGCTGCAGACGCGCGAGCAGCACATCCGGCGCGAAAAAGCGACGAGCAATATCTGCACCTCGCAGGTGCTGCTCGCCAACATCGCCGCGCTCTATGCCGCCTGGCACGGCGCCGAAGGCTTGAGGCGCATCGCCCTGCGCTGCCACGCGCTCGCGCGGCTGCTCGCGCAGACGATGGCGCCGGAATCAAGGGCATTTTTCGATACGCTGGGCTTTGCGGTGGGCGCCGCGCAACGCGACATCCGCGCGCGCGCCATCGAGAAGCAGGTCAACCTGCGCTGGATCGGCGAGGAGCGGGTGGGCGTGAGCGTGGACGAGACCACGACCCTCGAAGACATCGCCGATCTTGCCTGGGTGCTCACCGGGAAGGACTTCAGCGTCGCCGAGCGCGCCCGCGCGCTCGGCGCGCAGCCCGAGGCGATCCCGGCCACGCTGCGACGCACCGACGCCGTGCTCGCGCACCCGGTGTTCAACCGCTACCGCAGCGAGAGCGAGATGATGCGCTATCTCAAGCGCCTGGAGAACCGCGACTACTCGCTCGCGCAGGGCATGATCGCGCTCGGCTCGTGCACCATGAAGCTGAACGCCGCTGCCGAGATGGCGCCCGTGTCGTGGCGCCAGTTCACCGCGTTGCATCCGTTCGCCCCCGCCGCGCAGGCCGCAGGCTACGCGCGCGTGCTCGGCGACGTGTCTGCCGCCTTGAGCGCGATCACCGGGCTGCCGACGATGACCCTGCAGCCGAATTCGGGCGCGAACGGCGAATACGCCGGTCTCGTCACGATCCGCAACTACCATGCCGCGCGCGGCGAAGACAGGCGCGACGTGTGCCTCATCCCGGCCTCGGCGCACGGCACCAACCCGGCCTCGGCGCATCTCGCCGGGCTCAAGGTGGTGGTGGTCGCGTGCGACGCGCAGGGCAACGTCGATGTCGAAGATCTCGAAGCAAAGGTCGCCCGCCACGCCGAGCGCCTCGCCGCGCTGATGGTCACCTACCCGTCCACGCACGGCGTGTTCGAAGCCGGGATCAGGAAGCTCTGCGAGCGCGTGCACGCCGCGGGCGGCCAGGTGTACATGGATGGCGCGAATCTCAACGCCCTCGCCGGGCTCGCGCGCCCCGCCGACCTCGGCGCGGACGTCTGCCACATCAACCTGCACAAGACCTTCTGCATTCCGCACGGCGGCGGCGGCCCCGGCATGGGGCCGATCGGCGTCGCCGCGCACCTCGCGCCGCACTTGCCGACGCACCCGGTGGTGCCCGCGCCCGGTTGCAGTCCCGAAAACGGCACGGTGAGCGCCTCGCCGCACGGCAGCCCGCTGATCGTCACCATTTCGTGGATGTACCTGCGCATGATGGGCGCCGAGGGGATCCGCGCCGCGAGCGAGACCGCGATCCTGTCGGCGAACTACATCGCCGCACGGCTTGCGCGTCACTTTCCCGTGCTCTACTCGGGCGCGGGCGGGCGCGTCGCGCACGAATGCATCCTCGACCTGCGTGAACTGAAGGACACGTACGGCGTGACCGCCGAGGACGTCGCCAAGCGCCTCATGGACTACGGCTTTCACGCGCCGACGCTCTCGTTCCCGGTCGCCGACACGCTGATGGTCGAGCCGACCGAAAGCGAATCGAAGGGCGAGCTGGATCGCTTCTGCGACGCGATGATCGCGATCCACGGCGAATTGCAGAACCTGAAGCGGGGCGAGTGGAACGCGAAGGACAATCCGCTGCGCAATGCGCCGCACACCGCCGAGGAGCTGGCAGGCGACTGGCAGCACCCCTACTCGCGCGAAGTGGCGGCCTATCCCCTGCCTGCGCTGCGCGCGCACAAGTACTGGCCGCCGGTGAAGCGCCTGGACCAGGTGTACGGCGATCGCCATTTCTCCTGCGTTCTCCCGCCGCAGGACTGAAGCTCAATCCTGATCGCTGGCAGGAAAAAGGACCCGATTCGGGTCCTTTTCCGTTTACTGCGGTGATGACAACCGCTAATTGACGATCAGGGTCGCGTCGGCCGGGGCGGCGTTATTCCCGTTGCTGGTCTGCAAGGCACCGGCAGGCAGCGAGTTGACGTAGGTGCCCGCGACCGCCGCAGTCACGTCCGCCGTCACCGTACAGGAGCCGTTGGCCGGAATCAGGCCTTCCGCCGTCAAGCCCACCTTCGAAGTATCGACGATGAACCACCCCGCCAAGGGCGCGGGCGTCTCGATACAGGTGGTGCTGACGCTGCCGGGGACCACCACCAGTCCTGCGGGCAGATTGTCGATCAACGGCCCGATCAGGTTGGCGATTGTGTCGTTGGCGTTGGTCAAGGTAATGGTGAGAGTCGAGACCCCGCCCGCATTGATGGTGCCCGGGCTGAAGCTCTTGTCGACCGTGATGGAACTGACCGGCGTTACGCCGCATACGGGGGCGGTGATGACGTTGTTATCCAGCGTCACAGCGCCATTTCGCGCCAGGACTCTACCGGACACGCTCGCACCGTTGTTGAGAGTGATGCTCGTGAGCGCGAAAATATTTCCGACGAACGAAGTGGTTGTACCGAGAGTCGCGGAACTGCCGACCTGCCAGAACACGTTGCATGCATCAGCGCCATTGGTCAGCACCACGGACGAGTTGACCGCCGTCGTGAGGGTGCTCCCCATCTGAAACACCCAGACCGCATTGGGGTCGCCCCCGGCGTCGAGCGTGAGCGCTCCCGTCAACCCCATCGACGTCGCAGAGCAATAAACGCCCGATGTGAGCGTCCTTCCCCCCAGATCTGCCGAAATGGTCGTATCGCACGCCTGGCCTGCCAGATCAATATACGTGGCGGTAGTGTCGGTCTGTGCCTGAAGCGCAACTGCGTCGGTGGCATGCGTCTCCCCGGTCACGATGCCGGGAGGAAAACCGGTAATCGACGTGCCCGGGCTGAGACCCAGGTTTCCGGTGATGACGCTCGAACCAGTATTGGTCACGGTCGAACCACCCAGTACCGCGAAGCTCTGCTCCGTGCCCAAAGTCGGCGCGGCCGCGGCCGAAAACGTATTGGCCTGGCCCGTGGCCTGATCCCCGCTGCCACCACCGCATCCGGCGACAAAGGCGGCCACCGCCAATGCCATGAACCCCATCGCTGGCTTGCCAAAACTTCCGAATCTGGTCATGTGCTTCTCCTGATCGTGGGACGCCCGAAGGCATCGAAGTGCGACTGGTTGATCGCGTCCACGATTCCCGGTTTGATTGGGAAGTTCCGGCTCTGGGCGTCCTCGTACAAATTCTCCTCTCGCGTCCCGGAACCCTCCGTTCGCTTGCGTACACACACGAAAATAAAAAAGGACCCGATTCGGGTCCTGTTGCGCAGGCCGCGCGTAAGGTATTTACCTGATAGCGATGCGGCCGCCTTATGGCGGGCCGAGGGCCCACCCTACATGCTGCGCCGGTACTGCCCGCCGACTTCGAACAGCGCGTGGGTAATCTGCCCGAGCGAGCACACGCGCACCGCGTCCATCAGCACCGCGAACACGTTTTCGTCCCGCATCACGGCCTGGCGCAGACGCTCGAGCATCCCCGGCGCGGCGGCCCGGTTCTTCTCCTGAAACT
>Ga0214472_10002779_pt1 | contig 18646 bp, 17 predicted proteins | sample RVTome_6_FD_207662 | JGI IMG/M metagenome (GOLD analysis project Ga0214472, IMG submission 207662) | Soil microbial communities from uranium-contaminated site in the Upper Colorado River Basin, Wyoming, United States - RVT140D175 | ecosystem: Environmental > Terrestrial > Soil > Contaminated >...
TGATCCCCGCTCACGTAGGCGCCGATGCCGAACTGGCTCGTGATGGGCACCGTGAAGTCGAACCCGGAGAACAGGAGCGTGTGATCGGCGGGCGCGCCGCTGACGGAGCGGAGGTAGCGGACGCGATTGTAGAACGAGAGGTACGTGGTGCCGTTGTACTCGATCGCGACCTCCGCGATGGCCCCCACGCCCGGTCCCCAGTCGATCGTACGCTGGCTGGCCCGCCCGGCCTCCAGGGCCTCGATCGCGCCCAAGAAGACCGCTTCGGCGGCGAGGCGGGTCTTCAGCCGCAGGCCTCTCGGCCCCGAGCGCCACCGCGACAGGATCGCGGCCTCGAGGCTCTGCTGGCCGAAGTTGTACACAGGATTATTGACGAAGTCGAACCGCTGGCTGATCACGACCTGGTGACGGTGCCAGCTATCCACATCCGTGAGCTCCTTGCCGTAGAGGCGGCCGACGGCGCGCAGCATGTTGAGGCCGCCCCCGTCCGGGCTCACCTGTGCCCGCACATCGAAGACGTCGAAAGGCCCGCTGTACTCCGTGTCGAAGGCGTCACCCCACCTGACGTCCAGCAGCACGGTCGGCGAGGTGGCCCCCCGTGGCGACCCTGACTCTTCCACCCGCCTTCTGCCTAGCTTGGCACCGAGGAAGTACGACTCGGGAACCCTTCCTTCCGAGTTGACCCCCCGGCGGGTCCACTGCCCGCGCACGAGGCGGTTGAGCCCCCCGACCGGATTGACGGCCAGGGCAGCCAGCTCACGGGCGATCCGCTCGCCCCCCCGAGCCTCCTCGTCCAGGACGGCGGCCGACACCCGGTGCATCATCTCGCCGAGCGCGACGCCACCGAATCCGGTCATGTAGAAGTCGTTCAGCGACGCGCGGTGCGTCTCGCCGAAGAACTCCCACGTCCACGAGCCGAGGAACACGATGGGGATCGATTCCCAGAAGTCGAGACAGCTCGCGCGCGATCCCCCGTAGTACAGGGCGCCGTGGTAGGGGTGCACGAACATGTTCACGGAGAACTGATTGCCGTCCCACTTCCAACCGCGATACAGGTTGTGGGACCACGACTCGAAGCCCACGTTCGCGAAGTCCTGGCCGAGAATCCACGCGTTGGCGCGATTGACGACGAGGTTCACGCCGAGCGTCTGCGCCACGGCAACTGCGGTCCGCTTGTTCTCGCACGAGGCGACAGTCGGCTGGGCGCCGGGGCCCGGCACCTGACCCCCGGCGGGAGCGGTCACCGCGATCATGGCCGCGGCCAAGCAGAGCCGTGCGGATGTCCTCATGGCTTCGTCGAGCGTCAGGGGATCAACTCCACAGCCGTCGAGCCCGGGGCGAGCTCCAGGACTCCACGGTCGAACGTCGCAAGCCGCCCACGCCTGCGTATCGCCAGCGTGAGCAGGTGCGCGTCCGTGACCTGCCGGTGTCCGACCAGACCTGCGAACGCAGCCGCGTCGCTGTCCGTGGGAGACACGTCGTCCGCCCAGAATGTGTGCTCTGCCAGGAGACGCATGCGTCGCAAGAGATCGATGGCTCGTGTGGGGGTGCGCGCGTCGGGGATCACCCGGGCGTTGCTCGACACGCGAACGAAGCCGGACTCCGTCACCGGGCATGTCGCCCACCCCTCCGGGCGAATCTCCGCGAACCATGCGATGGCCCGCGCGTGATGCACGTGGTTGGGCCAGGCCAGCGCCACCAAAGCGTTCACGTCGAGCAGGCGGATCAGCGTTCCTCCAACGCCGCCTCCACCATCTCGGCCGTAATGGGCGCGGCGCCCTCCTTCACGTGGAAGACCGGAATGTCCGCGTGGTACGCAACTCTCTCCGGCGGGCGCAGGGCCTCGCGGACCAGCCGGGAGATGACCTCGCCGAGGCTCTCACGGCGCTCGCGCGCGAGGCTTCGGACCGCCCGCAGGACATCCTCGTCGAGATTGACCGTGGTGCGCATGGTGCATCATGACATCACGACATCACGATGTCAACGGCGCGGCCGGGGCCGGGCGCCCCTTCTCCGAAGCCTCGGCGGCCGTATCGGTCTGGCCGCCTTTCGTGAGCGCGTGACGGAACAGGATCGGGCCGACGGACTCGTTGACCGCGATGAGCGCGAGCAGCATTCCGGCGAGGTAGGGACCTCGTCCAGGGTACGCCTCGGCGAGAATGGCGGCCAGCCCGATCGCGACACCGGCCTGTGAGACCAGTCCCATCCACACATAGCGGCTTTCGTCGCCCGTGGCGCCGGCCCAGCGTGCGCCGATCCGGACGCCGCCCCAGATCGCAGCGGCGCGCACGACAGCGATCGGAAGCACGAGGGGCAAAAGCGGCGCCACCTGTCCGAGGTCGATCTTGGCCCCCGAGAGGGCGAAGAACACCACGAAAATGGGCGCCGCCGACCGCTCCATCGCGTGACGGAGCTTCTCTCCCTGCTCGGACGAGTTCTCCGCCACGAATCCCGCCACGAGCAGAGTGAGGAGCAGCTCGACGTGGGCGAGGCGCGCGACCTCCAGCGCGAAGAAGGCGGCCAGCACGCCGAAGAAGACCATCTCCTTGCCGACGAACCGCAGGTAGGTCGCGACCGCGAGCCCCATGACCGCGCCGATGAGCACGGCCCCGCCGATCTCCCACACGACCAGCCCCAGCGAGGGGACCACCGACTCCCCGGAAGGCGGCGCGATCACGCGGGCGACGACGAGCACGAGGCTGAACAGGAGTACGACCGCGACATCCGCGAGCAAGACCACGCCGAGGGTGGTTCGAGCGACGGGACTCCGCGCGCCGGACTCGGTGAGCAGGGCCATGGTCACGGCCGGTGAGTGCACGATGGCGACCGCCGCGAAGAGCATGCCGAAGGCGAGCATCTCGAGCCCCGTGAGCTCGGCAGCCACGGGGATCCACCGCTGGGCGGCGAAGAGCGCCGCGGTGATCGCAACGAAGCCTAGGAGCAGCTCGGCTGTCATGATCTTGCCGAACACGACGCCGCGATCACGCACCTCTTCCCACCGGAGCTCGGCGCCGGCCAGGAAGGCGATGATGGCGATCGCCAGCTCGCTGACTGGAGCGAGGCCCGCCGCGCCGCCCTCGGTCAGCGTGCCGAGCACATGGGGTCCGAAAAACACGCCCGAGAGCAGGTACCCCACGATCTTCGGCAATGCCACCGCGGTCGAGACCTCCCCGATGGTGTATGCCGCCAGGATCAGGAAGCCGAACGCGAGCAGCGCCTGTGAGCCCTGCCCCTCCGACCCTAGGGGCAACACGAGCTCCATTCCCACGAGGAGCACCACGAGGATGCCGAGCCTTCTCAAGGGCGGCCCTCCGCAGCGGAGGCTGTGGCGGCAGCGGGCTCGGGCGCAGTGTGCACCAGCGCCTGCACAATCCACGCCGAGAGCACGTCCGTGACCAGGACCGAGACGAGCGTGGCCGTGAAGACGAGCCCCGCCATCTCCGACGAGTCGTAGAGGCGGTAGTTCAACGCGATGGCGACCGCGAGGCCGCCGTGGCCCATCAGCCCCCAACCCCAGCGGCTTCCCAGCGACGGAAGATGGCCGTGGAGCCTGGCGGCGAGGGCTGCCCCGCCGACCTTCGCGAATCCGCGAACGAGCAGGAACATGGCCGCGACGAGAACCCACCCGCCCCCGTCGGGCTGCCAAGCCGCGCCCGCGAAGATCAGGAGGACGAAGTAGAGGGGGCGCTCGACCCTCGTGAGCACGTCCCGGATCTCGTGCCGTGCGGGAGACGTGTTCACGAGCACGACACCGATCAGCAACGCCGGCAGGAGCGGTGACAGCCGCAGGTAGGCAGCCGCACCGCTGCTCAGGATCAACGCGCCCGAGAGCGCGATGAAGAGACGGTCGATCTTTCGCTCTCCACCGACGAAGAGGTGGAAGAGCCATCCGCTGACCACCCCGATCGCCAAGGTGATGACGACCCACTCGGTCGGCGTCGGTACCGGTGCGCCGCTCGGTGGAGCGTCGTGCGTCACCGCGAGCAGGACGCCGAACGCGGTGATCGCCACGAGCGCGTCCATGGCCGGAGTCACCTGCAGCTGTCGCATCAGGAAGCCCCGGGTGCCCAAACGGCGCGACACGACCGCGATGCCGGTCGGGGCCGACGACACGCCAACCGCACCGAAGACCACGGCCGAAATGAGGACCTCCGCCCAGCTCGCACCGAGCCACCAGCGCAGTGCGCCTCCCATCACTCCAGCCACCACGAGCAGGACCAGCGTCGCCTCCGTCATCGCGACCCGGAAGTGGTCCGTCGGGACGCGGATCAGATCGCGCACATAGAACTGCGCGCCTATGAGCGCACCCAGCCAGCCGAACGCGAGGGTCAGGAAGGGCGCGAATCCGTCGACCGTGGACGCCTGAATCACGCCCGACACCGCCGGGCCGAGCAGGACGCCGAGGAGCAGGTACTCGGCTCCGGACACGACGAGAAAGCGTCGCGCCATCCATTCCGAGGCGAAGTGCGCGGCGAGGTACGCGCCCGCGACGATGACGATGAGGAGCAAGCCCGCGCTCATCGCACCCCGTCGGCGCGAACCAGCGGGTGCGCGAGCCTCACGCCCCTCCGGGCTCGTCCACTCGGTCCTTCGCGTGCACGAGCACCGGGGCCAGTCCGACGACCCGTACGACCGGCAGCACGAACACGATGCCGGTGGACGGGGCGCTCAGGTCTCCCACGACCTCCTGTACGCGCGCGATGACGGCATCGACCCGCGCCTCCTCCACCACGCTCAGGATCGTGACGTTACGAGGCCGGTCCACGACCGCCGCCTGGAGGCCGGCGAACACGGGGGTGTCGCGAGACAGAATTCGGCCCATGCCCTCGGAGTCGACGATCGTGGCTCCCGTCACACCGAGCTCCAGCAGACCCGTCAGCACCTCGTCGAGGCGCTCCGGATCGTTGATGACCACCACGAGGAGGCGCGTGGAGGGATCGCTCATTCGGGCTTTCCTCTAGCCATGCGGTCGGGGCCAGGTGCGCTGGCTGCCACGACGCAAAAAAGCGGAACCCCGCGGCCGGGTGCGGCTGCGGGGACTCCCTAACGTATCATCCGGCGTGGCAGGTGCGGAGACCCCTGACGGGGGCGACCAGCACATCGGCCCGATGTCCGCCTCTCGAGGCCTCCGCCGGTCCGCCCTCCTCGACGTTCGAGCCCGGGACAGCCACGTGGCCGGCCCGGGCTCGGGGTCCCGATCGGATGGATGGTCGCGACGCGGCTCAGGCGCCCCCGTCGTCTTCGGTCAGCTCGGCGTACGTGGCCTCGAAGCGCACCCGGAGCTCCTCGTCGGAGTTGATGAGCTGGGTGATCTCATTGTAGCGATCGGCGTCCAGCTCGTGCTCCCCGAGAATCTCCATCATGCGCGCGTTGGCTTGCTGCTGAATCGCGGCGGCCTCGTCCTGCGAATCGGCCTGCAGGATTTGCGGGGTGACCTCCTCGCGCACCACCGAGATCTCCACGAACGCCTCGGTGAAGGTCGTGAGCTCGTCCGTGTCGGGCACCTCGGGCGCGACCTGCGCGACTGCGTCGGTCGCACCGAACGCGAAGGCGGCCGCGAGCGCTGCCAGTAGGGGAAGGCGGGCGGCTTTCATGTGGTCTCTCCATCTTTGAGCTCCGGCCCCGTCAGGAGTGTCTCGGTGCCTCGCGCGGCCGGAGGGACACGAGTCACCGTGCCTGTTCGGGGAGCAAGGGGCGTTCCAGCGCTCCGGCGGCCATGTCACCCCGTCGCCCATGGCCGACAACCCGCCCGGCTACTGGAGATCAGGCCGGCGGCTCCCGCGTCGGAGCGGCGGGTCGCCCAGGAACCTGGGCGGCCGAGTCATGTATAGAAACGTTACATGTGCCCATATAGCTCACCACCGACGACCGACGCAGGGGCGCAGTCAGAGGGCGCTGGCGCTGGGCTCGCGGGCGCGGGAACCCGGAGCTCCGGGCTCGGCCTGCGCGCCGCGCTCATGCTTCGGGTCCTCGTACCCGTCTGCGCCGTGCTCGGCGCGGCGATCGCCGCCACCCTCCGCACCATCGAGACGAGCGTGGAGGAGCGCATGAAGGACGACGTCGATCTCGTCGCGAGGGCGCTCCAGCTCCCGCTCATCCACGCGATCGAGCGCGAGCGCGATGGCAGCGTGCGCGAGGCGCTCCGATCGGCCTTCGGCATCGGGCGCGTCTACGGCGCCTATGTCTTCGGCCCCGATGGCGAGATCGTAGCCTCGTACGGTGCGGCCACCCCCGGCGGCCCCCCCGAGCGCCTCACCGAGCTCGTGACCGAGGGCGACCGGGCCGGGGAGTTCGGCGCCGTCGGCGGCCGCCGTGTCTACTCGTCGTTCGTCCCGTTGACGGACATCTGGGGACGCAGCCTCGGGCTGCTCCAGGTGACGCGCCGACAGAGCGACTTCGATGAGTACGTGGCTCGGCTCCGGCTCGGGGCACTGGGCGCGCTCCTGCTGGTCATGGGAGTCGTGACGGTGCTGGTGCTGCACGGCCACCACCGGGCGGCCATCCAACCCCTCGGCCGGCTGAGTGACAGCATGGCACGGGTGGCCACCGGCGACACCGGCCATCGCGCGGCCGAGAGGGGGCCGAAGGAGATCGCGAACGTCGCGGCCACGTTCAACCGCATGCTGGACGCGCTCGAGGCGTCGGCCCAGGAGGTTCGCCGTCGCCGAGAAGCTCAGCGCGAGCTGCGGCGCGAGCTCGCCTCGGCAGAGAAGCTGGCCGCCGTGGGCGAGCTGTCGGCAGGGGTCGCGCACGAGCTCGGAGCTCCGCTCAGCGTTATCGACGGGCGCGCCCAGCGACTTCTCCGCAAGACCGACCTCGACGGCGCGACTCGCCGAGACCTCGGCGTCGTCCGCACGCAGGTCACGCGCATGGAGGCGATCGTTCGACAGCTCCTCGAGTTCGGCCGGGCCGAGTCCGGCAGAAAGCGCACCGTAGACCTGGCCACGGTCATGGGTGGGGCAGTCGCCGCATCGCGGGATGCCGCGCGTCGCGCCGAAACGCGGCTGGAGGTGCGACCACCGCACGAGCCCGTGAGTGTGGAGGCCGACGTGCGCCGCCTCGAGGAGGCTGTCGGTAACATCGTCCGCAACGCTGTCCAGGCGGCTCCCGGAGGCCATGTCCGGGTCGCATGGCGCCGGTCGGAAGCGGGGGCGGAGCTCTCGGTGGAGGACGACGGCCCTGGCGTGCCCGACGAAGCCAGAGGCCGCATCTTCGATCCCTTCTTCACCACCAAGGACAGCGGGCAGGGTACAGGGCTCGGGCTCGCGGTGGTCCACGGCGTCGTCGAGGACCACGCCGGCCGGATCGACGTCGAGCGGTCCACGCTCGGCGGCGCGCGGTTCAAAGTGCACCTGCCCGTCCAGGCCGACAGTCCGAGCCTCGGGCCCGCCCCATGATCGACGCCCGAGACCGTGTGCTCGTCGTGGAGGACGACCCCGACCTTCGGCAACTCCTCGTGGACGAGCTCGAGGACTCCGGGGTCGACGTCACGGCGGTGAGCACGGCCGAAGACGGGTGGGCGACACTGACCACCCACCCCGTGGATCTCGTGATCAGCGACCTTCGACTCCCCGACATGAGCGGCCTCGACCTGCTCCGCCGGACGAGGGAAGCGGAGCCGCAGCCGGCCTTCCTCGTCGTGACGGCGTTCGGGACGATCCACCAGGCGGTGACCTGCCTGAAGGAGGGCGCGGATGACTTCCTCACGAAGCCGCTCGATCTCGAGCACCTCTCCGTGCGCGTGGCGCGGGTCCTCGAGCAGCGCAGGCTCCGCAGCGAGCTCCTCCGGTACCGCGAGGCATTGGGTGCGCCGGACTTCCACGGCATGATCGGGCGCAGCCCCGCCATGAGCCGGCTGTTCGACGAGCTGCGGCGCGTCGCGCGCGGGCATGGGCCGGTGCTCATCCAGGGAAAGAGCGGCGTCGGCAAGGAGCTTGCCGCGCGGGCGATCCACGCCGAGAGCGACCGGGCCACGGGACCTCTCGTCGCCGTAAACTGCGCCGGCATCCCCGAGACCCTTCTGGAGACCGAGTTCTTCGGACACACCAAGGGAGCGTTCACCGGCGCCACGCGGAGCCGGCCCGGGCTCTTCCAGGAGGCGGACGGCGGCACACTCCTCCTCGACGAAATCGGGGAGATGCCTGCCGGCCTCCAGGCCAAGCTGCTGCGGGTGCTCGAGGATGGCGAGGTCCGCCCGGTGGGTAGCGACCGCAACGTGTCCGTGAACGTGCGCATCCTGGCTGCGACGAACCGCGACGTCGAGGCCGACTCGGGCGGGCTGCGGCACGATCTCTACTACCGGCTCGAAACCTTCCGCATCACCGTCCCTCCACTACGCGAGCGGGACGGCGACATCGACCTGCTCACCGTGGCATTCATCCAGCGGCACGCGGTGCGCCTCGGACGGCCGTCACCCGAGCCCACACCCGAGGCGCTCGCCCTCCTCAGGGCCTATCCGTTTCCGGGCAACGTGCGTGAGCTGGAGAACGTCGTGGAGCGGGCCGTTACCTTCTGCGAGGGGCGACAGTTGGAGTCGCGCCACCTGCCTCCGCGGCTCCAGCGCGCGCGTGCGCCCGCCGCCGGACCGCACCCCCCCCCGAACGGAGACGAGCGACTCCTACGAGGCGACGTGCTCCCCTCCCTGCGCGAACTCGGGAACCGCTACGTGCGGCTCGTGCTCGAGAAGGTCGAAGGGAACAAGCGGCGGGCCGCGGCGCTTCTCGGCATCAGCCGGCGCACCCTCTACCGGCGCCTCGAGGACTCCTAGGACCTCACGGCCCGAACGCTCCACGTGACGGCTCTCGGCGCCCGCTGGGCGCGGGTGTGCGCCTTCGGAGAGATCTCGTAGCGCAGGATCGAAGGATCGCCCCCGAAGCGATCGATGGACCGCAGGATGCCGGAGGTGGCCGTGTCGCTCCCCGTGCGCGCTAGGATCTCCTCACGTAGGGAGGGATCCGACGCCGTACAGCGCGACCCTGTGAGCGAGAAGGGATCTGGCATGGGGTGGACTCCGGCCTGAGAAGCGAGCGGCGCGCCGAGCGTGGGCTCATTCCCAAGCTAGCGGCAAATGGCGGGGGGGGTTGCGTGGGCCCCGAAACTCGGGCCGTCACGGAGCAGTTTGCGAGGAGGTCTAGCCAGGCGGTCCACCCGACTGACCGAGAACCCGACGAACCATCGCCTCCTCATCGGTCGTGAACCCCTCGACCTCGCGTAGCGTGAACGCGACGCGCTGCTGGTCCGCCAGCGCTTCGAGACACGAGCCCAACTCCCGGCCTCCCCCCGCTCCAGCGCCTCTTCCGGTCCGCTGGCCGGGCGGACCCAGTTCCGTCGGCGTCGAAGCGGCTCTCGACGACCTCGTCGATGTCCTCCTGGGCCCTCTCGCGACGAGCCGTCCGTCGCTCCTCCCAGATCTTCCGCACCAGGATCCCGTGGAGCCAGGTGGAGACGCGGGCTCGGCCGTCATACTCGGACGCTCGCTGGACGAAGACGAGCAGGCTTGCTTGCACGGCGTCCTCGGCCCGGTCGCGAGGCAGTCCCGCAGCGATCGCCGTGCGCATGAGGCCGGGCAGACACTCCCTGATCACGGCTTCCATGGTCGCGGGGTCGCCGCCACGGATCGCGGCTACTCCGTCCATCTGTTCCGACATCGGGCTCCGACGCTGGGCGCAGTCGTGTAAGAAATCCGCTCCTCGAGACAACAAGGGTCTGACAGCAAGGACTGTCAGTCGAGTCTCAACCTAGGCGAGGAGTTGAAATGCAGCCGAATATGATGCGTGTGATCGGAGCCGGCGTGGCGGGCACGCTGGCCATGACCGTGGTGGGCCTGTATGTCGCGCCGATGATGGGGATGCCGCCGATGAACCCGGCGGACCTGCTCGCGGGCGCGATGGGGGGCCTCACGATACTCGGCTGGGGGGCGCACCTGATGATCGGCGTCGTCCTCGCGCTCATCTACGCCAACGTCGTGCTGAGGCTCCTGCCCGGCCCTCCGGCGGTGCGGGGAGCCCTATTCAGCCTCGCACCCTGGCTCATGGCGCAGATCGTGGTCATGCCGATGATGGGCATGGGTCTCTTCTCGGGCTCCATGATCATGGCCGGCGGCAGCCTGGTCGGCCACCTCGTCTATGGCGCGGTCCTCGGAGCCGTCGTCGGCGGGGGGGCTCCAGCCAGCGACTGAGACGGGACGCCGTCATCGAGCCGGGCCACTCGGCTGAGGTTACATGCTGATCGGCCCCATCATCGACGCGTGCATCGACATGAGGCGCTGGACACGCTCACCATGAGCCGGCATGAGCGTCGCGAGCTCCGCCGCACCCATTCCCGGCATGCGTATGAGGTCGGAGCGGAGGGAATCGACCGTCGCGTTCCAGCCCGCGTCCGTCGTCATGTTCATGTCCCTCATCTCGCGGTTCATCTGCGACAGCATGTTGGCCACCATCTGACGATGCGTCGGCAGCACGTCCATCAAGCTATCGGGAGGGACCGTCGCCATTCGGTCCAGGTGGACGCCCATCTGGTCCATAATACCGCCGCCCGCGTCGCCGATCGGCTCCCCTCCCGGACGAGACATCCCAGGCATACCACCCATGTCGTCCGGGGCAGGCTCGCCTTGCTCCTGCCCCCCGCACGCGGCGGCCAGTGCGACGAGCCCCGCTGTGGTCACCTGCCGGAAGAGCGCCGTGCTCCGCATGAACCTGTCCATCGTACCTCCTCGTTTCGAGTTCTTCATGGTCGACTCCCGTTCGCTCACTTCACGCCCCGCCGCGCGAAGTCACGATCTCCGCGTCACGCGGGTCCAGCGACGAGCCGCGCTCGTGCCCTCGCCGCACGGCCCATGCGTGCCTCAGCTGCCACTCCCGCCAGATCGCGTACAGCGCGGGCACCACGACCAGGGTCAGAATCGTCGACGACACCATCCCGCCGACCATCGGCGCGGCGATCCGCTTCATGACGGTTGCCCCCGTCCCCCCGCCCCAGAGGATCGGGAGGAGTCCGGCGATGATCGCGCTCACGGTCATGAGCTTGGGGCGCACGCGAACCACGGCGCCCTCGAGGATCGCTTCGTGAAGGTCACCTGAGGTGGTCTTCCTCGCGCGCACCCGCGCGTCCCACGCATGGTCGAGGAAGACGAGCATGATCACGCCTGTCTCCGCCGCGACGCCTGCGAGCGCGATGAGCCCGACCCAGACCGCCACGGAGAGGTTGTAGTCCAGCACCCAGAGGAGCCAGAAGCTCCCCACGAGCGCGAAGGGCAAGGACAGCATCACGATCAGACTCTCCACGACGCTCCCGAAGTTCAGATAGAGGAGCAGGAAGATGATCGCGATCGTGATGGGCACGACCATCCGAAGGGTCCGGTTGGCCCGCTGCATCGCCTCGAACTGACCCGACCACTCGAGCCGGTAACCGGTCGGAAGCTCCAAGCGCTCATCGAGCAGCCGCCGGGCCGCGTCCACATAGCCCCCGATGTCGCGTCCCCGCACGTCGACGTACACGATGCTGTTCAGGAGCGTGTTCTCGCTCTTGATCATCGGCGGGCCTCCGGCGAAGCGTACGGTCGCGAGCTGACCGAGCGGCACCTGCGCGCCTGCGGGTGTCCCCACCAGGATACGGCCGATCGCTTCGGGGTCACCTCGCAGCTCGCGAGCGTAGCGAACGTTCACGCTGTACCGCTCCCGGCCCTCCACGGTCTCCGTGACGTTCACGCCCCCGACCGCGGCCATGATGGTGTGCTGCACGTCCGCCATCGTCAGGCCGTAGCGCGCGGCTTCCTCGCGGCGCACGTCCACCTCGACGTACTTCCCCCCGATCGCCCGCTCGGCGAAGACGGACGCCGTGCCTTCGACGAGAGGGAGCAACCCTTCGATCTCCTCCCCGATCGCTTCCAGCGTGGCGAGGTCGGGCCCGAAGAGCTTGATGCCGACCGGCGTCTTGATGCCCGTCGCCAGCATGTCGAGGCGGTTCTTGATGGGCATCGACCACATGTTCGCCACACCGGGCGTCCGCGTGAGCGCATCCATCTCGGCGATGAGCGAGTCGTAGCTCACGCCCTCACGCCACTCCTCCTCGGGTCTGAGGATCGCGACCGACTCGAACATCGCGAGCGGCGCGGCGTCCGTGGCCGACCGCGCCCGACCCGCCTTGCCGAGCACCAACTCCACCTCCGGGATGGAGGCCATCGCGCGGTCGCGCTGCTCGAGGATCCGCCGGACCTGACCGGTGCCCACGCCCGGGAACAGCGATGGCATGTCCATGACCGAGCCCTCGATGAGCGGCGGCATGAACTCGCTGCCGAGGCGGCGATAGGGGAACCAGGTAGCGACCACCGCGATCACGGCGACCCCGATCACCCAGCCCCGACGGCGGAGCACGAGCTCGATCACGGGCCGGTACAGGCGGATGGCCCAGCGGTTGATCGGGTTGGTCTCTTCGGACCGTATCCTGCCCCGGATGAACACGCCCATCGTCACGGGAACGAGCGTAACGGCGAGGAGCGCCGAGGCCGCCATGGCGAGGGTCTTGGTGAGCGCGAGCGGCCTGAACATCCTGCCCTCCTGCGCTCCCAGCGCGAAGATCGGCAGGAAGCTGACGGTGATGATGAGCAGCGAGAAGAAGAGCGCGGGGCCCACCTCCTTCGCTGCATCGGCGGTGAGCTGCCAGTGCGATCGTGGGCGTCCCTCGCGCTCGTTCCACTCCATGTGCTTGTGCATGTTCTCGATCATCACGATCGCCGCGTCGACCATGGCGCCGAGCGCGATGGCGATACCGCCCAGGCTCATGATGTTCGCGTTGACCCCGAGCCAGCGCATCACCATGAAGGACATGAGGACGCCGAGCGGAAGCGTGACCATCGCCACCAACGCGCTCCTCGCGTGCATCAGGAAGAGGATGACCACCAGCGAGACGATCACGCCCTCCTCGATGAGCTTCTCGCGAAGCGTCCCGATCGCGCGGTGGATCAGGTCGCTCCGGTCGTAGCCGATCACGATCTCCACGCCCTCGGGGAGCGAGCGCTGGATCTCGGCCATCCGCTCCTTGACCCTGTCGATCACCTGGATTGGATTCTCGCCGAACCGCATGACCACGAAGCCGCTGGTCACCTCGCCCTGTCGCACCTGTCCGTCCTCCGTGCGCCACGCGAGGTCCGCGATACCGCGCCGGATCTCGGGACCCACATGAACGCGGGCGACGTCGCCCACCGTGATCGGCGTGCCGCCAGTTCCGGCACCGACGGCGACGGCCTCGATGTCCTCCACCGAGCCCAGGTAGCCGAGGCCCCGGACCATGTACTCGCTCCCGCCCAGCTCGAGGACGCGCCCTCCGACGTCGAGGTTCGACTCCCGAATGGCACGAAGGACGCTAGATACGTGGATCCCGTAGGCCAGGAGCCGCTCCGGCTCGAGCTCGATCTGATACTGCTTTTCGTATCCGCCGAGGGTCGCGATCTCGCTCACGCCTGGAACGGCGGTGAGCTGATAGCGCACGTACCAGTCCTGGAGGGTCCGCAGCTCCGCGTTGTCGAGCCGCCCGCTCCGGTCCAGGAGCACGTACTGCATGACCCAGCCCACGCCGGTCGCGTCCGGGCCGAGCTGCGGCTGCAAGGCCTCGGGCAGCCTTTCACCGATCCCGTTCAGGTACTCGAGGACCCGCGACCTCGCCCAGTACATGTCCACGTCGTCCTCGAAGACGACGTAGACCATGGAGAGTCCGAACTGACTGATCCCGCGCACGAACTTCGTGCGCGGCACCCTGAGCATCTCGACGGAGAGCGGGTAGGTGACCTGGTCCTCCACGACCTGAGGAGCCTGACCGCGCCACTCGGTCATGATGATGACCTGCACGTCCGAGAGGTCGGGAATCGCATCCACGGGCGTGGTCACCATGGCCCAGCCACCGAAGCCGACGATCGCGATGGTGCCGAGGAGGACGAAGAACTTGTTGTTGATCGACCACTCGATGATGTGCCTCAGCATGGTCAGCGCCCTCCCGTCGTGTCCGGGCCCGTCATGGCTCCGCCGGGCATGTCCATTCCGCCCATGTCGGACAGGTTCATCTGCGCCATCATGGCCCTCATGACCTCCGCCAGGTTCGACTCGGCGTCCAGGAGGAACTGCGCGGACGTGGCGACGCGCTGTCCCGGCTCGACGCCGGAGAGCACCTGCACGAAGTCTCCGCCGCGCACGCCGAGCTCCAGCTCGTGCGGCATGAGCGAGCCTCCGCCCATGTCGACGAACGTGACGGCTCGCTCGCCGGAGTGGAGCACCGCGGAGACAGGAAGTGAGAGCGCGTCCCCGATCTGCGCCGTGAGGCGCACCGTCGCGTACATGCCCGGCTTGAGCTCTGCCCGCGGGTTGGCCAGCGCAATCCTGGCCCGCATCGAGCGCGTGCGATCCTCGAGCGTGGGATAGACGTACTCGATCCGGCCCGAGAGCGACCGGCCGGGCAGCGCCTCGACGGTCACCTCGGCGGGCATACCCGCGCGGACCAGCCCGGCGTCCGCCTCGAAGATCTCGGCATTCACCCAGACCTCGGACAGGTTCGCGATCATGTACAGGTTCGCTCCCGCCTGGAACGCCTGGCCGGGGAAGACGTCCTTCTCCATCACGACCCCGGATACGGGTGCGTACAGGGTCAGGGCCTTTTGCACGTCGCCGGTCTCCAAGAGCCGGTCGATCTGGCCCGCCGAGATGTCCCAGTACTCGAGCCGTCGGCGGGCGGATGCGTAGAGTTCGGCCGCCGCGCCCGCCACGTCCTCCACGCGGCTATCTCCCACCGACTCGACCATGCGCGCCGCCAGCAGCAGCTCCTCCTGCGCGGTCACGAGCTCGGGCGAGTAGATGTCCAGAAGCGGCTGCCCCTCACGGACGGCCTGACCCGTGAAGTCCACGTACAGTCGCTCGGCCCACCCGCCGAACTTCGGCGACACGTAGGCCATCCGGGTCTCGTCGAACTGGACGAGGCCCACGGCACGGACGGTCCGCGACAGCGGCCTGACCTCCACCGAACCGAACGTGATCCCGAACGTCGCGACCTCCCCGGCGGAGAGGCGCACCGAGCCGTCGGCAGCCGCGCCGCCCATGTCCATTCCCGCCATCCCATCCATGCCGTCCGCACCAGCCGTTCCGCTCGTGCCGGGCATGTCGGCCATCCCTGGGACGTCGCCCTCGCCGACGCCCCGGCCCGCACCGTTCGACAACACGATCACCACGGCGACCGTCGCGGCCAGGCCCGCGGCGGCCCCGCCCAGAACGATCTTGGTCTTGCGTTTCATCGGAGGACCTCCGTGCCTACGGCGCGCTCGAGCGCGGCCAGGTTCGCGGCGAAATCGGCGAGTAGCCGGTGGTAGTTCAGCTCGTGGCGGTACAATGTGACCTGCGCATCCAGCAGCGTGAGGAAGTCCACGCGCCCCACTTGGTAGGAGGCCGTCGCGGACGCGAGGCCCGTGCGCGCTTGCGGCAGAATCCCGTCGTTCAGAAGAACCAGTTGGTCGCGCGCGCGCGCGGCCTCGGCGGCGAGCGAGGCGATCTCACCGTTCAGCTCGTCCACCATCGCGTCGTGTCGAGCCTCGTGCTCCGCGAGCATCGCCGCGTGCTCGAACACGCCCTGATTCTGCTTGCGGCCCGAAAAGATCGGAACGGGAGCCGACACCATCACGTCGAAGAAGTCGCCGAGCCCGGCCCTGCGGCTGTAGCCCGCGGTGACGCTCAGGTCGGGGAGCTCGGCCTTCTCCGCGAGCGCCAGCGCGCGCGCCTGCGCCTCGACGCGACGCACGTGCGCTCGAATCATCGGACTGTGGTTGAACGCCAGACGCTGGAGCTCGGCCACCGACGGGATGCCTCCGCCGGGCGCCGCCGCGGGCAGGACGTCCGCGAGCGCCGCCGAGGCGAAGCGCGCCCCACCCGGCTCCTCCCTGAGCGCGGCGACGCGCACCGCCTCCGGCAGCTCCACCGTCGTCACGGGCGTGTCGGTGGGCCGGCTCAGCAACGCGTTGAGGCGCGCCGCCGCGCTCACCCTTTGCTCGCGCAGGGCTACGAGCTGGTCCGAGAGGCTCGTCCGCTCCACCTGCGCCCTGAGGACGTCAGGCTGGGCAGCCGTCCCCACGCCGTACTTCACGGACGTCAGCCGGGCGAAGTCGCGCACGAGCCCCTCGTTGCGGCCCGTTACCTCCAGCGCACGGTCGACGAAGTAGACCTGGTAGTATGCCACCCTGACCTCGGCCCGCACCTTCTGGCGCACGCGCTCCACCTCCCAATCCGCCGCCTCGGCATGGAGGCGCGCCGCGTCCTCGCTGAGCCCCAGCTTTCCCGGCCACGGGAGCTCGGCACCGACCCGGAGCTGGAGCATCGTCATCATGTCGTTGCCGAGGCCGGGGTTCGTAACCGGCACGTTCATGAACCCCACCCCGATCATCGGATCCGGCAGGGCCCCCGCCTGGGGCACGCGCGCAGCCGCGGCCTCAGCCGTTCGGCGTGCGCTCGCGATCTGCGGGTTGGCGGAGTCGGCCTCGGCCAGCAGCGCCGCGAGCGGCGCCTCCTGTGCATGGAGTGGGGCCGCGAGGCCCGTGCTCAGGCCGGCGAGCAGCAAAGCACGGCTCGTGATCATCCTCATGTGTCGATTCCTCTCGTAGTCCGTGGGATGGCAGCCGCATCGCGCCGGCACCGCCTTTGGCGGCGCCGGAGACGCATTACTTCCGATGCGGTCTTGGAAGGTCGAGTCGGAGGAGCTCCGACTCGGGAGGACTACGCCCGCGGTGGGCGGAAGAGGCCGTGCGAGAGGAGGAGATCGGGGCGGGCTTCGTCGGCGACGGTGCGCAGCGCCCCATGGTCCGGCGGCGGACCCGCGCCGGCATGCGATACGGGAAGCGAAGCCGCGGCGGAACAGCCCTGACCGACGACGGGACTCAGTGGGCAGTGGTCCTCACGGTCGCCACCGTCTTGGTCCGTACCATGGCCGGGCATGAGCATGCAGTCCATCTCGCCCGGCGAAGCGTCGCCATCGTCGCCGTCCATGACCTCCACGCCCATCTCCGACATGTCCACCATGGGCGCGCAGACAGACGCGAATACCGTCTCGGCGAAAGAGAAAACCATCGCCGCCAGGGTGAGCAATCCGGCCAGGAGCCGCGTGCGCCGCTTCATGGGTTGTCCTGAGAAGATGAGCAGCGTCGATCATACGCTCGAGCGACGACTTGGGTCCACGGGCGGGTTCAGGCGGCCGATCGCCTCGCTGCGAGCTTCTCCTCGAGCCAGTCGATCGGAGAAAACGCGATGCAGACGAGATGCGTCCTCTTTCCGAGCAGCATCCCGGGCAGCGTCATGACCTCGCAGCCCCCATCGGCTCTCGCCCCCGTGAGCAGCAGGGAGATACCTACGAAGAGGAGCGCGCCGAGTCGTCCGGGTGCGCCGCCCAGCACGAACACGCCAGCGACGGGCGCGACCGCCAGGGCGGCCCCCAGCCATGCGTTCACCTGCTGGAAGAAGCGAGCGATCACGAGGTGCGCCATCGTATAGAAGACGAGCGCACCGAGGGCCACGCCCACGGTGGCCATTATCAACGTCGAGCTCGCACCGATGACGTGCCTCCCGGCCTCGGCTACGAGCGCCACACCGGCCAACAGCCGAAGGACGCGACCGATGGGACGCGCCCGGTTCGCATGTCGATGCTCCATCATGCCTTCCAGCGTGTGTCCATCCTTTCCATGTCCGGAAGCTAGGCCCCGTACCGTGGTACGGAGTCAAGGGCCCGCGTCCTGGAGCTCCTCGAGGATCGGGCACTCGCCGGTGGCCTGCCGTGCCCGGCACGCCTCGACGAGACGCTGAAGGGCCGTCTCCATTCGCCGAAGCTCCTCGATCTTCCCGGCGACCTGCTCGAGCTTCTCCCGCGCCTGGGCCTCCACGTGACCGCAGGCAGCCACCTCGTCCACGCGCAGGTCGAGGAGCTCGGAGATCTCCCGGAGGGTGAAGCCCAGGCCCTGGGCCCTGCGGATGAACTTCAGCCGACCCACCGCGTCGCCAGGGTATTGCCGGTACCCCGAGGGTGCGCGTGGCGGCTCCGGTAGCAGCCCCTGTCGTTCGTAGAAGCGCACCGTCTCCACCCCGACTCCGGCTGCTCGGGCGAGCGTGCCGATGCGCAGGGCCACCGTCTCAGACATGACTACACGCTAACCCCGTAGTCCTATACGGGGTCAAGCATCTCAGAACCAGCGCCAGAGCCACCACTTCTCGAACGCGACCTTGGCCCAGTGCCGAAGGCGGCCGGGGGGGGCCATCCTCATGTGGGGCTCGGGATCGGCGTAGAAGTCCCCGCTGGCGAAGCCCGCCCGTCCGTCGCCGGTCTCGACCCAGCAGGCGCCGCGGCCGTCGAAGCGGGCGCTGGCCTGTCGCCCGCTGAGCTCGGCCGCGATCTGTCGCGCCACGACATCGGCCTCGTGATGGGCGAACACGCCAGCCTTCGGCAAGGACTTGCCGCTCGGCAGCCTGATCGATGTGACGTCGCCGATGGCGAACACGCCTTCATGGTCGGTGCGGAGCGTCGCCGGATCGACGTGGATCCACCCCGAGACGCCGGCCAGGCCCGACGAGCGCACGACCTCCGGCGGCTGGTGCGGAGGAACCGCGATGAGGAGATCGACGCGCTCGCTCCGCCC
>Ga0214472_10002780_pt1 | contig 18641 bp, 34 predicted proteins | sample RVTome_6_FD_207662 | JGI IMG/M metagenome (GOLD analysis project Ga0214472, IMG submission 207662) | Soil microbial communities from uranium-contaminated site in the Upper Colorado River Basin, Wyoming, United States - RVT140D175 | ecosystem: Environmental > Terrestrial > Soil > Contaminated >...
AAGGGTTCGACTCCCTTTTTCGGCACCAAAAATTTGTCTCTTGACAAAAAGATCAAGAGATGGTATAATAAAGAATAATGGGGTAGTTTCCGTCAGACGGTCTGTAAAACCGTCCGGTAAAAAGCAGACGGTGGTTGCCGGTATAGTTCAATTCTATGCTACCCCACCATTATTTTTCACATCCATCCACCACCCGGTATAAATAAGGGAGATGGGAGGATAAAAATATGATATTTGAAAATGCGGTAAATTCAACAAAACAGGGCGATATTGGCGAAGCTCGTGCTATATACGAATACACAAGACTGGGTTTTATAGTATCCAGGACATTATTTGATTCAGCAAAATATGACCTAATTATTGATGATGGCGAAGGGTTAAAGAGAGTTCAAGTGAAAACATCAAACTACTATAGGGAATATGGGTGGATCGTTGGTTTAAAGACTTCTGGTGGTAACAGATCCAGAACTTATAAACAAAAAAGAAAGAAAGAAGATTATGATATACTATTTGTTCTAACAAGCGATAATAGATGCTGGTCTATACCAACAGATATATTAGGAGATATTCAATCTGTAATATTGGGAACAAAAAAATATCAAAACTATGAGTTAAATTAAAAATAGCCTGTCAGGGGGCAAGAGTGCCTTGCAATGCAACCAGGGCAGACAAAATATGGGGAATGGGCAGAGCACCCGCAGAACCTTTGCACGGTTTTAGGCTGATCGGTTTGAGTCCGATATTCTCCACCACTATAAAAGAAATTTGTATGGTGGTAGTAGCTTAACGGTAAAGCAACAGGTAGTGACCCTGTTAGATGTCAGTTCGACCCTGACCTATCACCCCAATTTATTAAATAGTAACATAGCGAATGTTACTTATCATTAAAAATGTTATCTTATTGAGATTATGTAATAATGAAGAAACACGGCGGTTTGATAAGGAACTGGCAGATACACAATCTTTCGGTGTCTCAAGAAGCAATTGATCAATTATATCCTGGTGCAAATGCCAAACCGATGGTATTCACAGGAACGGTAGTTAGTGGTAGCGACAGATGGTTCCCTGGATACCATATGCGATCATCCTTGATCGTAAATATAGACAGGGATAAGGGTGTAATAGAAACCCGTAACACCATCTATGATATTGTTGATGAAGGAAATGACATATTTCCAGATTTAGGTGATGCTGTAAATAATATATTTTATTGATAAAAATGTGAAATTAGCGGGATAGTGTAACGGTAACACGGTAAACTATACTCTAGGCGATTGTTCCCTTACTGTGGCGTAGTATAGAGTTACTTCCTATATCAAAGGACAATTGGTAGTTCGATTCTGCCTCCCGCTGCCAAAATTGACACTAACATTACAAAAGTTAGTATACAGAAAAATGTTATCATATTATAATAATGGAGAAATATCAAGTGAAATGTTATAATTGTAAGAAAGATATAGATTTAGAGCTGACACCAGAAGAAGAGACAATATTCGAGAAAGAAATGGAAGCCGGTAATGCTGTAATGCTTTGTATTGATTGCTGTGGGCCGATCATTTCTTCGGAAACTACTGATACAATTGATAATTTAGAGAACGGGTAGGGAAAAAATATATGAAAAAATGCAAATGTGGTAAAGAATTTGAACCGTGTAGGCTATGCAGAGCAGGAGAGAACCACCAGCAATGTGTTGATGATGCAATGTGCCACGATTGTCACATGACTGACAAATTCGGTTCAGTGACCGGGTATGTTCGCTGTCGATTTTGTGACACAAATTGGGATACCGAAACTGCCAATGCAATAGAGTTACCAAAAGATCATTATTGTGCTCATGGAAAATTTTATTTTACTTGTCCGGCATGCGGGTTCGGGACAGAATCATACTTCTTTCCAGATGAAAGAGCATAACATAATATAAATTAACTGTTTTGGCGAGATAAATATGGACGCTGTTTATTGGTAGTCATAACACTGTGGAGCAAACAAATGACAATTCAGAATCAAGTAAATAAAATCCTTATAGAAACTAAGGATAAAAGTGTAAAGAGTGCTCTTCGTATATTAAAAGCTGAATTTCAGCGAGAAAAAACGAAAGAGATATCGGATGAACGTGCTGTCAAGATAATCCGTGGTCTGATAAATTCCGAACAGGAGAGAATCAATCATATTGATATTTTTAAGAAAGGTGGTTCTATTGAAAAAGCAGAGGCCATTCAGTATGTTCATATTCTAAACGGTATGCTCCCGGTCATGGTCGGAGAGGAAGAGATAACTGAATGGATAACTGACAATGTTGATTTTTCAAAGTTCAAGAATCCTATGCAAGCCATCAAAGAAGTACAGGCCCATTTTGGTGTGAATGCAGATAACGCAACAATCAGAGAAGTTATTCAAAAGATTGTAACGATCAAAGAAGCTGTTTGAGAAGTAATAGAGTGAGGATATAAGCCCGTATTCCAAAGTGGTCAAGACTTATATTCAATAAGTCCGGTGGTACCAAACAGAGAGCAGTGGAGCGAGATAAGCATAGCGATGAAGCTGTTCTTGCCGTAAGGCTAATGCGTAGAGATATCGTTCTCCAGAAAACGACAAACCCGGCAATGTCAGTGGAAAGCTGACAATTTTTACTTTATAAATTTTTTATGCTGACAAACCTATCTGATATAAGTATATTATAGAGAAAGGAAGTACCACGATGTGAGAAGTGACATTGTGGTATATACAGAGACTATAACACAGAAGGAGAATCATCATGAAAGACGCAAAAGTAAAAGTAAAAAGTGTAGCAAAAGAAAAATCAGCCTATGGGGAAATTGATAAACTTGGTGTTTATACCCTTGGTGTAGCGGCCATTGTTATCGGTGCATGGAGTTTGACAGCTTTTGTCGCTGCAGCTTCGACTATTGGTCTGACAGGATTAGTAAGTGGATTCTTTATAGCAATCGGGCTTGTGTAATACCTCCCATTACACATATAAATCCAAACCCCGATTGCGAAAGCAGTTGGGGTTTTTTATTTAGGAGAGAGTCTTGGATAATTTGTTTGTGTATGGATCTCTGAAAAAGGGATTCAAAGGACATGATCTTTTAAGCGAGTCAAGGTTAATCGGCACTGGCCGGACATATGGTCTGTTTTGTATGTATGATATGGGCAAGTTCCCGATGGTGACTGACAGAACAGAAGTAACCAATATCAAAGGAGAAGTATACCGAGTTCCAGGTACATTTGAATTCTGGAAAATAGTGGATTCTTTTGAAGGAATAAGATTTTTCAGAACAAAGGTACCGATTATAATTGACGGTAGTGGCACTTTAAATGCATGGATATATCTTGCTGTTGATGAAATCACAGAAGGAATGCTGATTCGTGACGGAAGTTGGGAAAACAAATCATAAGTACTGACAAAGGAATATGATTAGAGTATCATATAAGAACAAAGAAGCGGGTTTGGTATAGAGGTAAACAAACTTGAAGCATAAATTTAAAAATAAGTATTCTCAAAAACAACTTCCCGATATAAATACTTGTATAGTTAAATGAGGGTACAAGTATGGGATATGAATTTACTTCAATAGAGGCGAAAGAACGGCATAGACAGGCAAATATACGAAAAAATAAACAGTTACGGATAGATAATATCAATAGATATAATCAAAATCCGAATATTTGTAAAAAATGTCAAAAGATGTTGGACTACGATGACAGGAATAAAAAATTTTGTAACAGATCATGTGCGGCATCACATACAAACAAGAAGAGAGCAAGTTCTAAACATTGTTTGTTCTGTAATAAGAGTTTGTCCAAAAATAGAAAATATTGCTCAACAGACTGTCAAAAGATGTATAATTATATCACCTATATACAATTATGGAAAATAGGAATAAATGATGGATCAAATGGCGGTGATGGAATAAGCGACTATATTAGAAGATATTTCTTTGAGAAGTATGATAAAAGATGCCAAGAGTGCGGATGGGGAATGAATAATGTATATACAGGTATGATTCCATTGGCTTTGCATCATATAGATGGAAACTATCGAAACAATAAAGAGAATAATCTTGAATTGTTATGTCCAAATTGTCATTCTCTTACCGACAATTATGGAAGTAGAAATATAGGAAATGGACGAGAAGGAAGAAAGGAATGGAGAAGCGGGTAGAGCTGAGATCACAGAGGTTGTGAATTAGTGCTCCACACTAACAGCAAGGGGATCGTTACCTCCTATCCGCTCCAAAGGATTAATATGTTATTGACTGATATTATAGACCCTAAAACCAAAAAAGTCGTACAGACTATTGACCTTGATGAGAACTGCAATCCGTATTCTGGCAGCGATTATTACGGGCATTGTGGTGGATGTGGAAATTGTCTTGCAATGCAAGCATCCCACTGGGGATATGAATTCAGAGATCATAAAGAGGATCTTCCAGAAAAAGAAGATTACCTTGAACGATTAGGTGTGGATATTTAATGGAGGATTGATATGAACTATCATGTAATGGATACCTTGTAATTAACTTTACAAGGAGGTTTATATGAGTAGAACATACAGAAGAAAGAAGTATATACCCGAATGGGTTCTTACTGAAGCAAAAGTTATTTATAGCAAACAATTTTACTATAAGTCTTTTAGTGGTATAACAAAGGCATATAAAAGAGACTATTGTGTCAGGTATCCTCTTACAGGAGATGATCTCAAAACTGCTATAAATGAGTATCAGAGAGATGGGAAAGAGAATAAATGGCATAATCCTCCCTCTTCGTTTGTGAATATGACTTGTCAAAGGAAGTTTAGAAACCACCAAAGACAGGTGATAAAAAAGATAGAAAAATCAGGTGATTACGAAGATTATGTGTTCGTTGATCCTGATTGTGCGGACTGGAAATGGAGTTAAAAATGCCCCTACAGAGGGATTCTGGCCGATGGCTACGAACCATTGAGATACTGTTCAACTCAGTATAGGGGTACCAAGATACATGGAAGATTGACCGAGCTTGATAAGGTATCACATTGGAAATGTGAAGTCATCACAAGATGCATAGGTTTGAATCCTATATCTTCCACCAAAATTGAAATACGGAAAGGTTGACAGAGGGGAACAGTCACACACTTTGCTAAAGTGCATTAACGATGAAAGTCGTTATGTAGGTCCGAATCCTACCCTTTCCACCAAAGTATGACCATAATTGGTCGAAGAGAAAACTATACTGCAAACATATAGAGACGAAACCTTCTCAGCGATTTATCTATATGGGGATAGTGGGATCAAACTTCCGAGAAATGAAATTACCTTCTCGGCATCCTTTAGGGGATGAGTCCTAACAGTATAGCTTTATGGCGGTGTAGGAGAATAGGTCTATCCAACAGGCTCAAACCCTGTGGCAGCAATGCCGTTCCGGTTCGAATCCGGACTCCGCTACCAAGACATAAGAGAGGTGTTGAATAATAGCCTCTCTTATTTTTGACGAACAAAACGGCTATGTGGACGGCGAACAAGCAAGCAGACAAAAAGCCGCAGTTATGACCGAACTGCCACGATTAGTCAAAAATGCACGGTAAGGAAAGTTGGCAGAATGGTAATGCACCCGGCTTGAACCCGGAGGTCAAGGTAAAACTTGTCAGAGTTCGACTCTCTGGCTTTCCACCAACATTTATAAAAAGGAGAAATAAATGAAAAATGTATTAATTGCTATACTTGTGGTGCTGACACTTTCTCTTACGACAAATTGTTTCGCACAATTTACTTGTTCAAAGATGGAACCAATCCTGATAAATACAAATAGTGTTTGGTTAAAAAATGTATCAGGTGGTGTATGTGGTACATTGGAAAATAACGCACATCGATATTTTCTACTTAATCCAAACGATACCAATCCGCTATTAGCTATTCTGCTAACTACACTATCTTTACAGAAAGTTGTATGGGTCTATGCAGTAGAGGATATACCAAGAGGTGGTGTTATTAGTGTTATTGCGATCTCTAATAATACTGCCCCAGTAACTCCCTGAGTAAGGAAAATATTATGGAATTAATTGTATCAGCGAATGGTGGATGGTGCCATGTCGAAGCACTTGACTCTGTAGAATGCCCGATCTGTGTAGGTACATCATTTTCTTTTAGAGAAAGAGAGGCATGGATAGGTCACGATAAGAAAGAGTTCTTCGTTGTCATGGTATGTGATAAATGCGGAAAGAAACTTGATATGTCATTGAATATAGAATAACATGATACCAGAAGCAAAGTTTTGTAAGAGACATAAAAAATATCATAACCCAAATGAGGAATGCCCTGTTTGTGAGGCAATGAAGGTACTGCAAAATGAAAAATATGAAAGCAAAGCTCAACTCCATATCAATCATAAAGAGTGTGAGCAGACGAATGTTTGCAGAGGCGGATGTCAGAACAAGAATTGTTCCTGAAAAGAGCCGTTATGTCAGAAAACAAAAGCATCGTAACAACACTGATTGGTAAGATATCAAAATGGTTTAAGAAAGAATCTCCTATGCCATGCAGACATGTTCTTTCGAAAGAAAAGTTTGTTTACCCTACCTATCCTCCCGATTTATCTGAATTGATACCAGAAAATCGCACAGAATTTTATACTGATAATTGCCTTTGGCAAAAGTTAGAACCGGAAGATAAATAATTACTATGAGCACTTATGCATATTGGATAGACCCTCGCGGTAATATAATGAAGCCTGACATCCGTCATATCGGTACGATATTAGCAAAACCTTCTTTGTTTGGTGAGACTGACAAAACCATCAAAATGACGTATTATAAATATAATGAGCCTGTTTCTTCTACATTAGAAGGAAATGCTCGTGAAGAGATCATGACAAGGGTCATTATGCGGGGATTTACCCGCATACGAAAAACGGGATCAAGAAATGACCAGAGATGGTCAATTCAGGTCGCAAAACTTAACAATAAGAATCGTGATCATATATGGGAATGGGCAAAGTTTGCAATCCAAAACAATATAGCGGGTGACAAATACGCTGATGTTCATATTCACCAATTGCAGAATAATAAGATGACAAAAACATCTCTCAATAAAATAGCATCCGGCGAACAGATAAAAGAGTCTCTGAGAATATATACTCAGGATGAAGCTATCAGAGAATGGGAAGACTATTTTGACTATGCTCATCTCTACTTTGATGTTCTGAGCGAACAGGCTCAGAATGAGCTTGTTGCGCGTGGATATACTGGTCATCTTGTTACAGAGCGTATTAAAATAGACTCAACATCTGATTCAGAAGTTTTGACTTATATACGACAGAATAAGATTAACTACGGGATAATTGAGATAAACGAAGATAATGTTGATTATTTTCATAAGGCCATTCGGACACTTGGATACAAAAAGATAAAACTAAGAGTATTATCTGATGATGTAGAGCGCCATTTCTTGTTTATTCCTTCTATAACAAAAAAGGAATTACAGGTACTTGTCAATGAAAACGAAGTTATATCAATGTTTCACAGTGATAGTGGAAGGGGCAGGGATTTGTTTATGGACTCCCCTCTCGACAATGTGAAATCATATTTAACACCACGACGATATAGCAAAGTCACTATTCAGGAACAAAAATCAGGACATGGTTCTCCTCTTATTTGGAATGATATATATGAGGATACAAGAGAAATGATTGGTGAGTCATCATTAGTAAGAGTATGGGGGCAGACACAGAAACATGATTCTGGTACCATATCTGCATTTAGATACGCAAGAGACTGTGGGGAAGGTCAAGTGTATAAGAGATCAGAGAATATGAAAAAGAACGCTGTTCTGAAATCTAAACTTCTCATGATGGGTTATAGTGTTACTTCTATAGACGGAACATACATTGAAAACTACAAAACAGATAGAGAAAGAGAAGTAAAAGAAAATTCTTTCCTTGTTGTTGATATGAAAGATTCAGGTAACCTTAAAAAAGATTTGATGAAATTAGGCACGTTATTTGAACAGGATGCGATCACATTCTCGAAAGCATCAGGGGAATACTATCTGGTCAGCACCAACGAATGCCCTTACGGACATCCAGGAAAAGGGAAAATCGGGGTAGAACTAAAGCTTGGTAAGACAATCTATGGCAAGAAAGGGGAGTTCCATTCAAAGATACATGGACGGCCTTTTGTATTTGAAAATATATCAAACAGATTAGAAGCTCTTATTGACCATCCACCATCCGAAATTCGATCAATTAAACATCTATCAGAAGAATCAGTAAAATGAATCAACATACAATCCGATTCCCTGTCAGCATTCAGGGAATCGGACTCCATACCGGAGAATACTGTACGGTAAAGATAGCACCTTCTTTACCGGACTCAGGTATTACTTTCTATTTGAATGGAGGATCAAGGCGTATCTTCCCATCGGATATCTACAGCATTATCAATCCTGTTCTATCTACAAATATTGGTGATACTTCCGCTTCTATCTCAACTATTGAGCATTTGATGGCGTGTTTGCATGCTCTTCAGATAGATAATGTGGATATAACCGTGTCCGGAAATGAGATACCTATCCTTGATGGATCAGGAAGACCGTTTTATCGTCTCTTGAAATCTGCTGAAATTATCCCTCAATCAGCAGAGCGTAAATTTATCAAAGTTCAAGAGCCTAAATGTATAGACACAAATGGTTCTTATATCTATGCAGAGCCTTGTGACACTCTTCATATTCGTATGAGAATTGACTTTGATCATCCGCTTATCGGTGTTCAGGAAACAGAATTTAAAATGTATTCCCGTTATTTTGGTATGCCATGGGAGGATTGCTTCAAAAATATCATAGCCCCTGCCAGAACATTCGGATTTATATCTCAAATAGAACAAGCGATGAAACAAGGGCTGATTAAAGGTGGAAGTCTGGATAGTGCCATTGTTCTTGATGATAAACAAATTTTTAATCCTCCGTTAAGAATGGATGATGAGTTTGTGCATCATAAATTATTAGATTTCTTGGGAGATATATATGTTGCTGGACCTATTTTAGGTTTCTTTGATGTATGCTGTACCTCTCATAAACTAAACAACCAATTAGTGCGTTCAATTTTGGAAGAAATCTGTTTAAGTTGACATAACGATACCGTTTATGGTATAATTAATAGAATAAGGAGATATTATGATAACAGATAATGCAAAAAATACTATTGAACAAGTTCTTCATTCGTTCAAGGAAGCCGCGCCGGGAACATATAAACATTGTCAATCGGTGGCATCTCTCATTGAGCCTATAGCAATTGAGCTTGGACTGAATACAGAAGATATGGTTGTTGCGGCAAAACTTCATGATATAGGCAAGTGTATAAATCAAGAATGGTTTACTGAAAATCAGAACTCAGAAAACCCACATGATGATATTGACCCATCATTTTCTTATTGTATTATATCAAGACATATATCTGATGGTGTTTTGAAGCTTATACAATATCCAGAGATATCCAGAGATATTATAACATGGATTTCCGAACATCATGGTGATTCTGTCATACAGTCAATATATAATAAGGCCAAGAAAACATATAATGGAGGGACATCAATAGATGCTTATCGTTATAAATGTCAGAAACCGTCTTCTATAGAATCCGCTGCCTTAATGGTTGCCGATTCTATAGAAGCAACCATTAAATCTTTGCATACTAATGATAAGTTGGAAGATATAAAGGATTCTGTGGATAAAGTAGTAAATTATCTTATAGATGATGAACAATTGGACCAGTTAAAAATTGGTCATATAAGGGCAATAAAAAAGGTATTGGTGAGGGATCTACAGTCTTTATATCATAAAAGAGTTGACTATGATACCGAAAAATAATATAAATAACTGATAGAGATTGGGAGTAATTACCCCATTTACGAAAATGCCTTTACATTTTCTTACTCTATCAGTTACCGTAAAGGAGGTATCACATGAAAACATTATCAACAGAAGAGTTTATTGAAGAATCAATAAACAAACATGGGCAGAGATATAATTATAAGTTTGTGGTTTATATTGCAAGCAAAAGAAAGGTAAAGATTATATGTCCTATTCATGGTATATTTGAACAAACTCCAAATTCTCATTTGAAAGGTAGTGGATGTCCAGAATGTTCTATTTTATCTGTAAAATCTTCTCTTACCAAGGATATAGATTTGTTTGTAATCCAAGCAAAAAATATTCATAACAATCAGTATGACTATTCAAAGGTAAAGTATTATAATACACATACAAAAGTTGATATTGTTTGCACAAAACATGGTGTATTTGAACAAACACCGAATAGCCATTTACGGGGACGAGGGTGTAGAGAATGTCACCTTACCAAAATAAGAAATAATGACACTGAATATGGGGCAAATTTTCTTATGTACAAACAATGTGTTGATAAATTTACAAAAAGATCTTATAGAAGATATAAAAATATAATAAATCCTTTTGTATATAAAAGGTCAAGAAAAGGATATCATCTTGACCATAAATATTCTATATATGAAGGTTTCAGAAATGGAATACCTGCTTATGTTATCGGGTCACATCATAACTTACAGATTATAAAGTACATAGATAACTTAACAAAGATGACAGAATGCTCGATAACTATAGATGAGCTATATAAATTAATAAAAAAGGAACAATTATGGTAAGAGAAGCGGGTAGTATCTATCATAAACGAATTGATTATGAGAATGACGATACCAAGGAGACAAAGGATGAGTAATGCATGGACAGAACAGAAACACAAAGCTCCATTGGCTTTTGATGAAAAGGAGAAAAAGGATCTTTCTGAAAAAGAACTAAAGGAACTGGCAAAAGATTTTAACAAAGAGCTTCTTGCTGGAGGTTATGAGCCGGAACCTGACCCAGTACGAAAACCAAATGTTGTGGTATTTGATAGCAAAAGAGGAAACACAAAATAAACTTTTTACAAATAGGTGGAATTATGAAACGACCAAACAAAGATAAGTCATTTATAAAAACTTGTGAAGTTATTCGTTCATGCAAAACAACAGAGCAATTAAAGGTGGCCGCTCGGATGGCATCTCGCTATATCAGTTTTTGTATGGGGACAGTGGCAGAAACAAGAAAACTGATCTCTCTTTTGGAATCCATGAATCAAGTCATACACCAAGAATATAGATTGAAACGAAAAGTTGCACATATAAAAAGAGTTAGCGAATCAAACCTTTTAAGGACACATAATGCCGCCTGAAAAGAAGCCAAGCACTTTATTTGATTGTATTAACGCAATTAATCGTAAGACAAAATCATACAAATACTCTAAGAAGGACTGTTCTGCATTCATGCTTCTGATGTGGTTCTCTCATGCCTCTGATTGTATTGATTTTGTTAATGATGTAAATCATCACTTGTTTGATATGCCTGATGAACTGGTATATGCGTATCTGTATTCTGCTATACCAAAAGGACAGAGATTCCTTCAGTATGATAAAGGGATAAAAGACAAAGAGCTGTTGAAGAAACAACGAGATCTTGTTACAGCATTAATGGGCGAATATAAAATGTCTAAAAAAGAAGCAATCATGATATTAAAGGGGTATCTAAATGGATGAAAAACTGTTAAAAGCTATTGGTATCCGATTTCCGGTGATGAATGTAATACCATCATTAGGAAAAACAGGGAATGCTAATACAACTGTGGTTAGAGAGATAAAAGGTTATAATATAACGCTTGAATTAGGTATCAGCAATGCTTATATTGTAGGTATCGAAAAAATAGAAGAGGATAGCGATGGCAAATAAGGTACATGTTATTAAGTTTTTGAATTTGTTACAAAAAGCCACATTAAATTGGTCAATTCCTCATGTAAGGATATCATTTTCTAAAGATACATACAGAGTGGGTATGAATGGCGGTAATGCAAAGCTTTTCTTGAATGGTGTTAATGATATCATTACCGGCATTCCGTCAGCAGACGAACGAGAAATGAACTTCCAGGATGCTGTGAAGAATGTAAAAGCATATTTGTCTATCATACTTCCTGATGCTGATGGGTTTGCTGACATCCAGATAAAGGACGAAAAGATCATTATAAAGTCAGGGAACCAGAAAACTCAATGCTTTTTCTGTTCCAGTCACATCCCTACGGTATTCGATAAGATGCCAAAGGATATAGGCAACGAAATAGTAAATTTTGATATTGATGAGGAGTTTGTAACAGCGTACTCATTGATCAAAAAGGTCGCTGGTGGGTTTGGTAAAGTATATTTCGGGGTTGATGATGGTAGTTTGTTTATGGAAGCAGGGGACAGAACAAGCCCTCATACAAACAATATGACAATCAAGCTTCAAGAATCCCCGTCTGATGATATGTTTGTCTGTTTTGATTTCAAGTCTTTTAATGATATTATGACCCTGATGGGGAATGATGCATACAATTTTTCTTTTAGACTCGGATATCAACCTCTTAGAAAAAGCGGCCTAATATCAATCACAAAGGGCGAAGAAGAGATATACTTGTTGGTCAGTTTAAGAGAAAACGCATGAAAGTAGCAACTATATTCGTACCAAAATGTTTTGATTGTCCGCATTATAGAAACTTTCCAAATGATATTGATGAGTGTTCGTTGATGCCGGGACATTACGGAAAAACATCGGATTTTGTGCCACTTAAATATGATATACCATCATGGTGCCCTCTTCCGGAATATAAAAATGAATCAAATACGAAAAAAGATGTTGACATTCAGGAAAGAATAGGTTAAAGTTTATTCACAATGAAAACAAAACGTGTGATTAGCACACAAAACCAAAAACAAAAACTGTAGGAGAAGATTATGTGGGAAGTAGAAAGCACAGGTAATGGCAACGGCGCAACAATCACTGTAAACGGTCAGACAAAAGCCGTCACGGTTGGTGCAAACTTCAAGGATACCGTTATTGCGGCAGCTCGTGAGTATGGTCTTGGTAAATTCCGGCTCTTCCTTAACGAAGAGGAAATCACACCCAATGTTGCCCCGGCGACAATTCTGTCCGGGCATGTGATTCGTCTGGTCGCTTTTGATGTTGCAGGACAGTAAATAAAATCGTAACATCAATACCTTACAAAAGGGCACTGAGCTACAATTCAGTGCCCTTTTTCTTTTTGATCTCTAATGTATTAAATTTCTTGACAAGTTCTATTTTCTATGTTATGGTTGTTTATAATTAACGATATTAATAATGAGAGGATACTGTTATGAATAAATATAGTCCTGTTGAGATCAGAGAAAACAAAGTGGTGATAGGACTTCCTGAATGGATATGTGAGGACAAGTATGAACGCAAATCAGTCTTCTATTACCCGTCACATCATGCATGGGCAGGATCGTTTGATAGAACAGAGACCACTAATATGATCGTTGATGAGCTTCTGGACAAAGTGACAGGAGCAGAAAATGTTATGAGCCATCCAATGAACTGCAACATAGAAGTGGTTATTGAGGATGGTGTTACGGCACAGCAGATTCTTAAAGAGGTTTGTGACATTCTTGCCAATTTTCATGACAAAGAATATGTCAAAGAAGTAACAAAAACGATTTATTACGGTAAACTTGGAAAATTTTGATTGACAAATATTATACCTTATGGTATGTTATCCATAATTACTAATTTTAACAAAGGATTTCATTATGACAGAAAGAACTTTTGAGGAACAGGTACAACTGAGTTCCTTGCATGACATCAAAGCACAAGGGATTTCAATTCGGGTAGGAAATCAGATTGTCAAGTTTGTCGCTGATGAAACTCAGGATATCCTCGTTGAGGATGAGGTTCGTAACGACTTTCAGACCCAGTATGATGCTGAGTATGACAAATTGAAGGCCCAGTATGATTCTCTTGTAAAGAGCACCAAAGAACAAGCAAAAAGGGTGACACAGGAGCTTGATTCTCGTGAGAAAGCACTGAGAGAGCTTGCCAGAAACACCGTACAGCTCCCAGTATTGACCGAGTCCCATATACGACAAGGTCTTGCTGTTTCAAGAAGCGGAGATGGCAATAATGGGTACCTGTGGTCATTCATCTGCATCTATGCACCGAAATACGTCAATGATAAGGTTATTGATCCCGGTTTCGCAAACAGAATGATGACCCCAATGAGGATCTTTATTAATACCGATTCCTCTTGGAAAGTTACCAATGTTAGGCTGATGAAGCTCATCAACTGTGAAAAGTTTCAACACTATCATTCAACCGGTAGCAACAGGGACTGTTGGGGTGAGATGAAGTATTCAGGTGAAGTGCTGGACACTCCTGAGAAAGCACTTATATTCATCAGACGAGTTCAGTCTGTTATTGAAACTATTAATCGGTTCTCTATCGGCAACGGCACACCTCGTGGATTGCCACGATTATCAACAGTTGAACAGCACCTTCTCAGTGAAAGATCCGATCCTCAGAACAATGCACGGGGAGGAGACGCTTCAAAAAGAAATGAACGCGCCGGTTTTGATGCAACGGTAAATCAAGAGGCAACTGCTGACCTGTGGGATGTGAATGGATAATAAAATCAAGGGGTGTTATACCCTTGATTTTTCTTGACAAATGCTAAAAAATATAGTAATCTATTCTTAACAATTAATTCAACTAAAGAGGTAGCGATGTCAGACAATCTTTATACGCGACAAGAACAATTCAAACTGAACACCGATATTGTTCCGGTAGTTATCGGATGTGGTGGTGTTGGTTATTATGTCGCAAAAATGCTGGCTATGGTGGGCGTTGAAAATATTGTCCTGTTTGATGATGATATCATTGAGGAGCACAATTTGTCACGTCTGGATCTCCCCTTAACAACTATCGGCATGAACAAGACCGAAGCCGTAAAGCTTCTGGTAAAGCAGATGCGCCCTGATTGCCGCATACAAGGATTCGGGTATAAGTTCAATCCTGATGTTCTTGATACCCTGTCAGTTGATGTCACTCATATCATTGACTGTACAGATAAACATGCGGTACAGTTGGATAATCAAGCTTTTGCCAGTAACAAAAAATTGAAATACTGCAAGGTGGGGTATGATTTTCGTCATATTACCATCGGCAACAGTATCGCCGAATGGGATTCAGGTGACTCTCAGGACGGATACCGTGTAATCCCTTCATATGTTGTTACCGCAACCGTGGTGGCCGCTCTTGCGGTTAATAAAATTCTAACAGGGTCCAATGAAGAACTGTCTGCAAATCTTGAAGATCTTTATATCGGCTATAAGTGAGAGGTTTATCATGGCAAAAAAAGGAAGTAAAATAAAAAGCACTCGCCGTCCTGTCATGGTCCGGCGCAAAGGTAAAAAAATATTCCACTCAGGAGAAAACGAAATGCTACATTTGATTGACAAAATGACTCGTAATAAACCGCAAGGCAACGCTACAGGATTCCAGTTGTCGCTTACAGCACCCGCTGGTCCTGATTACTGGGAGTCCGGTATTGAGATCATCAAATCCTGCGGTACTGCCCCTAAATCACTTCCGGTGACAATTGGTCCGGTTGCCCAGGCAAAGCTGAACGCATTGATGCAGGAGTACCCTCGTATTGAATGGCTGGCATATCTTCTGGGGGATAAAGATACTCGTCATATCTCTGACATAATCATTCCTGCACAAGAAGTAACGGCTGTCAATGTATTCGTCGGCAACAACGGTGTAAATGTACCGACTATCGGTGTTATTCATTCTCATCATGGTATGGGTAATGGATTTTCCGGTACCGATCACGAATATATCAACCAGAACCACGATATCTCTTTGTGTATCGCACATGGCGGGATCGCCGGTCAGGTCCGTACTTCCACTGCATGTGGCAAGTATGTTATTGTCAAAGCAGAAGTTCTTCAGCAAGTGGAAGGATTTGATAACGTCTCTTTCATTGCAGAGGCAAAGGCACTTATCAAACCGAAGACATATGCTCATAACAATGATGTTCTTGGTTTTTCCCGCAATTCCAGAGGACATCAGCTTGGTCTTGATAGCTATGATGATTCCTTTGGCGACAATGCGTATAATCACACAGGTCTTTATGATGGGGAAGTGGTAGATATGGACAATGAAGACGAATTCCCTTCCATCGGTATTATTGAGTTGGCTGATACTTTTCGGAAAGATGTTGAGGATAAGCCTGAATATTTCGCCATTATTGATATGGTTGGGATGAAAGAGCTTGTCGGGGAATCAGTGAATCCCGCAAAGAATTATGATAGGTTCGCTGCCATGTATTCAAACTTTCTTGACTCTCATACAATATATGCGGAATGGCCGGAAAAGGTATTCAATCCCGCTATTGAGCTTCTGGACGAATTGGATGGCAATTTTGAAACCCTTACTATCATGGAAAGGAATCATCTTATCAATCTATGGAAAGCCCTGAAAGATGCCATTGATCTGGCTGTTGATGCGGCGGAAGAGGCTGGTGAATTGATAAAAGATAAGGCAAAGGCTTTCAGTCCTGCTGCAGATGAAGAGAATGAATGGGATGCCGCGCCACTCGAAACAGCAAAACCTGTTGATACAGAAGATAAACTTCCGAGCGATAACCTTTGGGACACCATCGGCAACCACAACTCAACACGATAATGGATAAATACGAAAAGAAAATCTTAGAAATAGAACTGGCAAAAGGAACCCTTTGTGCTCTTCATCATGGGAGCATAAAGGGTTTTTCTGATGCTGTTGATTACATTCACCAGAACATCGGACAGGACGGAAAAGGGATGTATAAAATAGTGATCCCTGTATGTGCTCAGTGCTTGGAGTATCTTCAATCTACATCTTTCGTGCTCTTGTATTGCCTTAAATGTTCTCATAATCGATGGGTTTATACCCCTACATCTAAACTTGACTTCTATGGAAAACATATCTGCTGGATGTCCTGTTGTCCTGTATGTAAAGAACAAGATGAGAAAGTCAATATATTCTTTGCCGATTAACATAAATACTATCAGATAATTATGATTAATAGAATGGATCTATCTCATTATCTTGGGATAATGACTGATGAACCCTGCCCTTGTTGCAGCGAAAACATTATACAGGATGCTTCTGGTGTCCGGTGGTGTATTGGTGAAGAGTGTACTTGGAGCAATGATCCCGATCTCCAAGAATTTATGAACCTCATGAAAAAAGATGAAACTAATTGACAAATACCTAACAGAGAAAAAAATTACGTCCAAAGTGGAAGAGCTAAAACCTCTTATACAGAAACCAAAAACAGCTAAACACCAGATTGATGGTATTGATGTTCAGGTTACCCTTACCGACAAACGTCTCATCTTCTCATACCCATCAAAAGAAGCACTGATTACATATAACTTGATTCAAGTATGTGATGAGTTGAATAAGAAATACACACAAAAAGGTCTTCGTGGATCTAAAATGATGGATTTTTCTATTAAGCTATGAGACTTCTAAGACATCGACTCACAGAGTCAATAAACGACAAAGGTCTTCTCAAGGCAATGTTCATTGTTGGTTATCCAGGCGCTGGAAAATCAACACTGGTGAGAATGATCCATGATGGAACAATGCCTGTTATGCAGGTTAATTCTGATATATGGACAGAGTATTACCATAAATTTGATCGCAAGGCATGGGAAGATATCGGTCCCTTGGTAAAACGGCACTCTTTATCAAATATCTATAATCATATGAATGGTCTGTTGCCATTATATGTTGATACAACCGGAGCTGACCCCAAAAATTTCCAAAACAGAGTGAATACCTTAAAATCTTTCGGATATGATATAAAAATGATATTCGTTGATGTCACCTTGAATACAGCAAAAGAACGAGCAAAGAAACGAGCGGAAGAAGGCGGAAGAGATGTTCCTGCAGAAGTTATTGACAGTATATATGCAAAGGTGAATAGAGATCTGCCTTTGTATAAAAAGACTATACAGGATTATAAAGTCATCCGGAACAATGACGGAAATATCTCATTCAAATTTCTCAACAAAGTAAGAAATGAAGTGTTTAGGTTCTATAATGCCCCTGTAAAGAACAGCATAGGAAAAGAAGTGCTTGACTTTATGCGAAAAAAAGGGTATAAGTATTATAGTAACATACCAGATGAAGAAAGAATTGAGAACGGTTGGGTAGCTCTAACTAAAAATATGGACTGGTATAATTATTAACATCTTTCAGATAGAGATATATCAATGAAATACCCTCATCCTGATAACGATCCAGATCATAACGAATGGCTGGAAAAACAAATCCATAATGAGATTGATAAAGGTATAGACCAAGAGTTATGGAATAAAATAACCGGCTCTACCGGATCATTCTCTAAACTTGCTGAAGTTGAACGCAGACTGAAAAGAGAAAAGAAGAATTAAGCTTTCATCAGATCTTTAATAATATCATGAACTTTCTTGTTCAGATCATCATCTTGATTGCTTATCGCTTTAAAAATGGCATCATATTTACTTAGACCGGTCAATCCATCCTTCCATACATTCATTATTTCCATATAAGCGCGTCCATTATCAGGACTGCCATTTGTATATGTACCGTGAGTACAATAATCCTCTATTTGATTTCTGTACTCAACATTAAACCGATATTCACCATCAAACCGATCTGATATCAACTGCATTTGTTCAGCGGTCAATGGCTCATCAACTTCGCTGGTATAGGTTGCTGGT
>Ga0214472_10002781_pt1 | contig 18639 bp, 21 predicted proteins | sample RVTome_6_FD_207662 | JGI IMG/M metagenome (GOLD analysis project Ga0214472, IMG submission 207662) | Soil microbial communities from uranium-contaminated site in the Upper Colorado River Basin, Wyoming, United States - RVT140D175 | ecosystem: Environmental > Terrestrial > Soil > Contaminated >...
TACTGTAGGAGAGCGTAATGCACACATTCGGGGCCCACTTGCGACGCCTCATCGCGCTGAGCGTCTGTCTGGTCAGCGCGCTCGCCTGTTCGGACTCGCCTACCGAGCTCGAAGTCACGTTCGGCGAGACCACCTTCGTCGTGCTGGTCAATCCTGTCGTCAACGACGACAACCAGGCTACGGTGCCGACACCTGGAAGCGCGCAGTCGGGCGTGAGCGTCTCGGTGGCCGGTGGCCCCTCGGGGTCTACCAACACGACCGGCGTTGTCGTCCTGAGCCCGATCGTGCCAGGGACGAAGACGCTCTCGGTGGGTGGCAGCGACTTCACTGTCGGCATCATCGATGAAGACCTGCGAGAGGTCGCGGTTGCGCTCGATGGCGGTTCGGCGAGCGTGATGACTAACCTCCAATATGCGTTCGGCGGGCAGGTCGTGGAGATCACGCCGTCGATGTCGCTCACCGACGTGAACGCGGCGCTTTCCCAGAGCAACACGATCGTGTTCTTCCGCGCGGGCATCTATACCGGGAATCTCGAGTTCTCGGGCAGCAATGTGACGCTGTTCGGTGAGGGACCCACGGGGGGAGCGGTGACCCTCAACGGCGACGTGACGGTGGACGGTAGTGCCAATCGCATCCGTGGGGCACGAATCACCGGCAGCCTTTCGGTCCCAGGGAGCGACGTGGGGGTGACATTCAGCCGTGTCATGGGCGCCCTGACGATCGACGGCAGCGACGCCACACTCCTCAACAACGCCTTCTGTGGAAGCATCGCGATCAGCGGGAGCGGGCTGACGGCCCTGGGCAACGCTGGTATGGCGCCGATCGCGCCGCCTTCTGGCGGGTGCTGACCGCAGGTTCCACCGCGCCCGGGCGTTGACGCCGGGCCCATTCGCGGCCGAGGGGATGCCGCGATCAATCGCGGCGCTTCCGCCACTCGGCGTCACGCCCCCTTCCGAGGAGCTCGATCTCCCCCGCGTCGCGGCAATGTGGTTGACACCCGCCCGGCAGTTCACAACGTTGTTGTGAACTTGCTGCCGATGCCGGCGCGGAGGTGGGGGATGGGTCGTTCACGTTTCGGGGAGTTGGAGGAGCAGGTCGTCCTCGCGCTGCTCCAGCTGGGCGGGGAGAGTTACGCCGTCCCGGTGGCCGAGGAGCTGGAGAAGCGCGCAGGACGGGATGCGTCCCCGGCGACTGTCTACATGGTCATGCGTCGCCTCGAGGAGCAGGGCTTCCTCGAGTCGCGGGTCGGAACGCCCGATCCAAAGCGTGGCGGCCGCCCGCGTCGCTTCTACCGCGTGGTCGAGAAGGCCGTGGTTCCCGCGCTCGCGGAGTCCCGACGGGCGCGCCTCGCGCTCTGGGAGGGACTCGAGCCGCTGCTGGAGGACTCATGACGAGCCCGGGGGAGCGGATCCCCCGCGCGCTCAGGTTGGCGGCTTGGCTCCTCCCGCGTGACGCGCGTGAGGAGGTCCTCGGCGACCTCGTCGAGGCATGGCATGCGCGCGAGCAGACGCAGTCGCGGTGGAGGCGCACCGTATGGACGCTTCGCCAACCCGTCGAGGCGCTCCGGGCACGGCTCAGGCCCCGCTCCCGTGGCACCGCCTACCGCACCCCGCCGCTCGGCGTGATTCGGGGGAGACGCGGTCTCGGCTTCTCGTGGCTCGACGTGAAGCTCGGCGTCCGCATGCTCGGCAAGCAGCCGATCCTCACCATCGTCGCGGGGCTCACGCTGGCGCTCGGCATTCCATCGGCGCTCATGCCGACGCACGCGATCGGCCTCTACAACCTCGATCTTCCGGTGGAGGAAGGCGACCGCGTCGTCGGGCTCCGCAACTGGGACCTCGAGAGCAACCAACCGTTCCTCCGGAACCTGCACGACTTCCATGTCTGGAGGGAGACGCTCGGCTCGTTCCAGACGCTCGCCGCGGTGCGTTCGGATCCGTGGAACGTGCACTCGCCGGACGGGCGCGCAGTCGAGGTTCGCGGCGCCGAGGTGACCGCGTCGGTCTTCCCCCTCCTGCGCGCCCCGCCTCTCCTGGGACGCACACTCCTGGCGGCCGACGAGACTGCGGGCACCGCGGACGTCGTGGTGATCTCGGAGGACCTGTGGGCGTCCCGCTTCACGCGCGACCCGGAGATCGTGGGCAAGGTCGTCACGATTGGCCGGCGCCCGCACACGATCGTGGGGGTGATGCCGGCGGGCTTCTACTTCCCGATGCGGGACCACCTGTGGCTTCCGCTCCGCGCGCACGCCGACGACTACGCCGTCGGCGCGGGGCCGGACCTGTTCGTGGTCGGCCGGCTCACCGACGGCGTGTCCAGAAGCCAGGCTGAGGCGGAGCTCCGCACGGTCGGGGCGCGGCTCGCCATGGAGTGGCCCGAGACCCACGCGGGGCTCCGTGCGGAGCTGGTGTCGTTTCCCATTCTGGCGCTGGGCGAGCGCGCGGCGGGCCCGATGGCGCACTGGGAGGTCGTCCTCCTACAGCTCTTCGCCTTCGCGCTCCTCGCGGTCGTGTGCGGCAACATCGGAACGCTGATCCTCGCCCGCACGGCGACGCGGCTCAACGAGATCTCCGTCCGCACGGCGCTCGGCGCGAGCCGTGCGCGCATCCTCGGGCAGCTCTTCATCGAGTCGCTGGTCCTCGCCACCGGTGCGACCCTCCTCGGACTGCTCATCGCCCAGGAAGTGGCCGTCCCGGTCGGCTATCGACTGCTCGAGGGTGATCTGCCCTACTGGTTCGACATCGATCTGTCGCCCCAGTCCATCCTCATCGCCCTGGGCGTCGGCGCCGGGTGCGCCGTGCTCGCTGGCGTGCTGCCCGCCATGAAGGCCACGAGCCCGCGCATCCACCAGAACCTCCAGCGCAACACGCGCGGCGCGACCGTGAAGTTCGGGGCCCTCTCGACGATCCTCATCGTCACGGAGGTCGCGCTCTCGGTCGGCTTCCTCTGCTTCGGCACGGCGGCGATGATGTCGTTCAGTCGCGACCGGTCCGCGGAATCAGAGGTGGCCGTGGAACGTTACGTCGTCGCCTCGCTGAGGACGCCGTGGGTGGCGCCCACGGGGGACGAAGACGCGAGCGCCTATGAGGCGTTGTTCCGGACGCGTACCGCCCAGAACCACGAGGAGCTCCGAGACCGCCTCGCGGCGCACCCGTCCGTGCGTCGCGTGGCCATGGGCAGGCACGTGCCCGGCGTCGAGTTCCCGGACCGCCCCATTGTGCTCGAGGGCACCGGGGCCACCGACGACGCGCCGAGCGGATGGGCCGCCGCCGGACAGGTGCACGTCGACTACTTCCGGGACATGGGCATGCGCATCGTCCAGGGACGGGGGTTCGCGATCGCCGACGTGGAGGGCCCGCCCGGCGCACCCCGCTCCGCGATCGTGGTCAACGAAGCGTTCGTCGAGCGCGTGCTCGGAGGCGGCAACGCGCTCGGGAGGCGCCTCCGCTACGCCGTGGGAACCGGCGGGGCCGAGCAGTGGCTCGAGATCGTCGGCGTCGTCGAGACGTTCGGCACGAACTTCACCAACCCGGCCCGTAGCGAAGCGCTCTATCAGCCGCTCGGCTCGGCCGATCTCCATCCCATGCGCTACATCATCGAGGTCGCGGACGACCCGGCCGCGTTCCTTCCGACGCTGAGGACGATCGCCGCCGACGTGGACCCGGAGGCGATCATCCAGAGCGCCCAGCCCCTGACCGACCTCCTGGCGCTCTCGCTGCTCGAGCTGCGGGCCGCCAGCATCCTCATCTTCGTCCTCTCGGCCATCGGCATGCTGCTCGCCGCGACCGGCCTCTACGCCCTCATGTCGTTCACCGTCTCGCAACGCACACGCGAGATCGGCATCCGGACGGCCTTGGGCGCCCGCGCCGCCGACATCGTCAAGACGATCGCGCAGCGGGCCCTGCTCCAGCTCATGGCCGGCGTCGCGCTCGGGTGCGTGTTCGGCTGGTTGATCCTGGACGAGGGGACGAACGACAGCGAGTTCGCGGTCGAGAGCGTGCCCGGGCTGGTGGCCGGCGTCGCCGTGGCGGTGATCGTGTTCTCGGCGCTGGCTTGTCTCTCGCCCACGCTGCGCGGGCTGCGGATCCAGCCGACGGAGGCGCTGAGCGAGTCGTAACTACCGCGTATCCACGACAGCGATCGTGGCCACGTACGCATCCGGGTCGTGCGGCTCGGCGGCAGCCGGGTAGGGCGTGAGGTCCCGGTAGCCGACCGCATAGCCTGCGAATGAGACCTGTCCGGGATTGAGCGTCGAGTTGAGGATGGAGACCTGAGTCCTGTCGGCGCTCTCGAGTGTCAGACGGATGCCAGCGTTCCCCGCCCACACGCACTGGGCGCCGCTCGCACACCGCGAGTCCTCGGTCACCGCGTCGAACGAGACCGAGAGCTCACCGTTGTCGGCCGACCGACCGAGGGGCAGCGCGAGGAACGCCGTGTCGCCCACCATCGTGAGGCTCGGCTCGGGTTTTGTGGTGGCCGGGGGATCCGATCGCGTCTCGGGGCCGGAGCTGCACGCGACGAAGAGCGCGATCGCGACGGCGAAGGCGCCGGCCTTCAGTGCGAGCATGGCTGGAGCACTCGTTGATCTCCTTGGTCGACCCAGAATCGGCCTGGCCGCTCCGCCCCGTCAACCTGGCGGGCAGAGGAGAGTGGCAGCCGAGCTCGCGGGCGCCGCGGTGCCCTGGCGGGTCCGCGGCGCCACGACCGAGGTTACGCCTTCGTCGCCTCGAAGTGCGCCCCCGCGATCGAGCCCGCGAACGCAGCGAGCTCGCCGGCCTGCTCGGGGTGCGCGGCCAGGAACTCCTGGACGCTCGCGTCCGACAGGATGTAGCTCGCCGGATACGGCGTCTCGGCGGTGATGCGCAGCGCCGTGAACCCTGCCGCCCGGAACTGCTCGAGGTAGCGCTCGCGGTACGTGGGGAGGCACGCCGCCACGGCGTCCAGGTTGCCCTCGAGAATGGCCGGAACCGGAAGGTCCGACACCATGTCCGAGACGACGATGCGGCCGCCCAGCTTCAGCACCCTGTACGCCTCGGCGAGCGCCCGCTCCTTGGCCGGGCTCAAGTTGAGGACGCAGTTCGAGATGATCGCGTCGACGCTGGCGTCGGCCACGGGGAGCGACTCGATCTCACCGAGCCGGAACTCGACGTTCTCGTAGCCGCCGTCCGCGGCGTTCCTCCGCGCCCGCTCGAGCATCTCGGGCGTCATGTCCACCCCGATCACCTTGCCGGTGGGGCCCACGCGCTGGGAGGCGAGGAAGCAGTCGATCCCCGCGCCGGACCCCAGGTCGAGCACGGTCTCGCCGGGCTCGAGCGAGGCGATCGCTGTCGGGTTCCCGCAGCCGAGGCCCAGGTTGGCGAACTCGGGTAGCGCCCCGAGCTCCTCGTCCGTGTAGCCGATCTTGCGGGCGACGTCCTCCGCCGGCGCCTCCTTCTCGCCTCCGCAGCACGAGGGGGCGCAGCACCCCGTCTTCTTGGTCGCCGCCCTTGCGTACCGCTCCCGCACCGCCTGCCTGACCTCGCCCGCTTCATGTGTCGTGACCATCGTCGGTTCACTCCTTGGTTGTTGTCATTCACAACTATCGACCTACACATAACCGCTTATACCGCAGCAATGAGGTTACTTCATCACGCAGCAGCTCCCGCCCGACGTCTCCACGCTCGAGGCGAAGCAGCTTCCGAGCCTGCCCACCAGCCGATTGATCTCCGAGCGCACCGCGGGATCGAAGTCCGCCAGGAGATCGGCGTACTCCCTGGCCTCGCCGGTCTCGATCACACCGCAGAGCGCGGCGCCCTCGGACGTCGCGACCAGCCTCACGACCCGTCCGTCCTCCCCGTCGCGCTCGCGGGCCACATAGCCCTTCTCGACGAGGGTGTGGGCGAGCCGGCTCGCCGTGCTCTTGTCGCAGTAGAGGTGCGCGGCCAGCTCGTTCACCGTCAGCGGCCCCGTCTCGACCACGCTCTTGAGCGCGTAGCACTGGCTCGCGCTCACGTCGTAGCAGCATGCCCGGTCCCGGTCCCGGAACTGGACCACGCGGATGAGCTCGCCGAGGGCCGCCGAGAGCTTGCGGGCGTCCTCGACCAGCGCGGGGTCGTGGGCAGGTATGTGGGGCGCGACCGGGAGCATCCGGGCGTCGCGTTCAGTAGTTGTCATAGACAACTATCTAACGATGAGGCCCGAAGCTGTCAACAGGGGGGCGGGGGCGGCCCCTGGGCTCGTTGCCACATTCGCCGTCAATACGTCTGTATTGACACACGTCATCAGCCGCGGAATCATTGGGCATGGGCGCCAAGACGTCGCAGCTCCAGATTCGGGTGAGCGAGGAGGAGAAGGCGGCCCTGAAGCGACAGGCATCAGCGGCCAAAATGTCGGTTTCCGCGTACGTGCTGGCCCAGGCGCTCCCGGCCCGACACAGGGACCTCGACCGCCTGCTGGGGGAGCTGGCGGCCGCGGGAGCCCCGCAGGGGGCGCTCCTCGAGGAGCTCGCAGCGCATATCTGGGAGACCGAGCCCGACGACTTCGCCGAGGCGCTGGCCAACCTCTCCCTGGAGCCCCTCTCTCCCGTCCTCCGGAACCAGGTCGCCGCCATGGTCGAGCAAGCGGCCTACGCCCGGGGAATCGATCCCCCGGAGTGGGTGGATGGCGTCCCCCCCATGGGACGCCCTCATTACGGCTGGCCCCTCTCGAGCCTGAGGCCCCACCAGATCCGCGTCACGCCGGTCCCCTTCAAGAAGCGTGGGCTCTTCTTCGATCCGGCGAGCCCCCGGGCCATTCCGACGATCGAGCCGCGCGCACCGATGATCCACGGCGGAGCGCCAGAACCCTTGCGGCGCCTCGCACTCCTGAACAAGTCTCTCGCGTCTCTAGAATTGAAAGTTGAGTTCTATTTACTTGGCGGCGCGGTCCTCTCCCAGGCCTTCCACTCGCGTCCGCCGACGGCGCACGTCTCGGCCCTGTTCCGACCTCCGGGCGCGAGCGCCGACGCCGTGGCGACCCTCACGCAACGGGAGGGTTGGCCGGCCGATTGGCTCACCGGGGCGATCAAGGAGCGCCTCCTCGGGGGCATCCGCTCCGACCGATACCTCGAGCTGGCCAACCTCTCCGTCTTCGTCCCGCCTCTCAAGTACGTCCTGGCCCTCAAGGTCGCATCGCTACGGCTCGGTGCAGGGGCTCGGGCGCTCGACGACCTGCGGTACGTCCTTCGAGCGTCGAACCTGACGGGGGCGGACGACGCTCTGAGCATCACCGGTCGGTACTTCGGCGAGCGGCAGCTACCGGGCGACGCCCGTGCCACGCTCGAGGGGCTCTTCGCGGGTTGAGGCCCGTCAGGACGGCTCCAGCTCCGGGAAGTCCTCCGGTGGCCGCCGATGCTGCGTGCCCTGCTCGTAGGCGTAGGCCAGCCGGAAGAGCGTCCCCTCGGCGTAGGGCCGCCCGAGCATCTGGAGCCCGGCCGGCAGATCTCCGTACGTGAATCCCATGGGAAGCGTCAGCGCGGGCATTCCCGTGGCGGGGGCCACCCGCTGGGAGTTGTCGCCCCGGTACTCCTCGCCGGCCCGGTCCAGGTGGGCCGGGGGATGGGTCCAGGACGGATAGATCAGCGCGTCCACGTTCGCCGAGTCCATGGCTGCGACCACGGCGGCCAGATAGGCCTGCCGTTCCGTGTGATCCGCGTAGTCCGGGCACGGCTCGTCCCACGTCGACGGATGGGCCTCGAGGGGCGCCTGGACGTACGAGCGGAGCACCCGGCCCACCGAGGGATGGTGCTCCCCGCTCTCCAGCAGGGTGGCTACGTCGATGAAGGGAGCTCCCTCGCCGAGGCTCCGCATGTACACGCCGACGTCATGGCGAAAGCGACGGCAGAATATTCCCGGCCGGTCGAGCTGGGCGCCGATGTCCAGGTCCACGTCCACCACCGTGGCGCCGAGGCGCTCCAGGTCGGCCGCCGCCTCGTCGAAGAGGCGCATCACGGCGGTGTCGGCCTCGGCGGGGTCCGCGAGCGCCGCCAGCCGTCCGATCCTGGCGCCCTGGAGACCGTCACGGTCGAGCGCGGTCGTGTAGTCGGCGTCGCGGCGGCTCCGGCCGAGCTCGGTGTAGGGGTCCGCGGGATCGAACCCGGCCACGACATCGAACACGCGCGCCACGTCCTGCACGGTCCGGCCCATCGGCCCGGCCACGTCCCGATCGAACGACAGCGGGATCACCCCGTCGCGGGAGGTGAGTCCCAGCGTGGAGCGGATGCCCACCAGGGCCAGGTGCGAGGAGGGGCCGCGAATGGAGTTGCCCGTGTCGCTCCCGAGGCCGACGAGGCCCAGGCTCGCGGCCACCCCCGAGGCCGTGCCCCCGCTCGAGCCGGCCGGCACCCGGTCCAGTGCGTACGCGTTCCGGGTCGTGTCGAAGGATGAGCTGACCGTCTCGCGAGGTGAGAAAGCCCACTCGGCCATGTTGGTCTTGGCAACCACCACGGCTCCGGCCTCGCGGATGCGCCGCACCATGAAGGCGTCGTCGGGGGGCAGGTTGTCGCGAAGCGCGACCGAGCCGCCGGTGGTGACCATGTCATGGGTGTCGAAGTTGTCCTTGACCAACATCGGCACGCAGAACAGGGCGCCGGGCTCGGACCCCGCGGCGAGCGCCGCGTCGATCGAGTCCGCCACGTCCAGCGCGCGCGGATTCACCACCGTGATGGCGCCGATCCGCGCGTCGTAGGTTGCGATCCGATCGAGGTGGGCCTGCACGACCTGCCGGCAGGTCGTGGCGCCGGCGAGGATCGCATCGTGGACCCGGGCGATGGTGGTCTCCACCACGGGGAGCGGCGCCGGGTCGGGGGCGCAGGCGCCAGAGAGCGGCACGAAGATCAGGACCGTGACGATGCGCTGCAGGTGCATGGCCGTCGGCTTCACCTCATGGCCGCGACACCTCACGCCTGCACCCTCTGCTGCACGAGCCGATCGATGCGCACCGAGATCGGGTGGAAGGTGAGCCCCGCCACGATCCCGCCGAGGAGCGCGCCGACGCCCGAATCGACTCCGATCAACCCGGAAAGTAGCTGCTCGATCGCGGTCTCCATGGCGACGAAGATGAGAACCGCCAGAGCGCCGGACGCGCTCAGGACCGTCGTCCTGCGCAGCACGAGCGCCGAGTCCAGCGCGCCGTAATAGAAGACGGCCAGACCGAAGCAAGCGAGGGTGATCCAAGACGTCAGGGCCCAGAGCCATGGCGCCCAGATCGTCAGGTCCACCGACGCCATCCCGCTCCTGCCGAGAGCCCAGAGCGCCATGAAGACGATCTGTGCGGCGACGAAGGCCACCACGCCCTCCAGGATCCAGAAGATCCGCTGGCGGTCCTCCGCGCTGCCCCTGCGATACGCCCCGTACAGGTAGGTGGCGGCCATGGTGACCCAGAGCAGGACGTGGGCGCCGTAGAGGCCGGGACTCGCGGGGAGCAGCCGCAGGCCAGCCTCGAGCGCGATCGCGAAGGGCCAGAAGAGGCGCGGATCGAGCAGCGCCGCCAGGGCGGGCATGAGCGTGCGCCGGAGCCAGCGCGGTCCGAGCCGGAGAAGGTCCTCGGGGCGAAGTGGGCTCGGGAAGAGCTGCGTGAAACGGACCCCCACGGCGTGCGTCAGCCCGTCCAGCGTGATGAACGCGGCCAGCCACCATGACTCGGCGACGAGGGGCACGGCTTCTGCCACTCCTCCCCAGAGCGAGTAGCAGGCCACGAAGAGCCCGGCGACCAGGACCTCGTAGCGGTGCCCGGCGCGCCAGACGATCGCGAGCGCGAGCGCTGAGAACCCGAAGCCCCACGCCAGGATCCGGATCGTCACGGGGAGGAGGAGCCGCGTGTCGACGCCCAGAGGCGCGGCGGCGCCCCTCGCCCAAAGCCACCAGAGAAGGGTGAGGTTGAGGACGTGTAGGAGCAGCCCCGTAGAGGCGGCGGCCGTCACGGCTACGCGCAGAAACGGGACCAGAGCGGACCGATCCGCCGCGATGACACCCGTCAGCGCGCCAGGCTCCGGATGTAGTTCATGGACAGCCTCCTCGGGTGCGATCGTACGGGTCCGTTGGAGGGCCGTCAACGCGCAGACCGGCGAGGTGGATGCGGGGAGCGGCACGTAAGGATCGGCCCTGAAGCGCGACCAACGGGTAGAGGGCATGCGGTCCGCAGCTCCCCCACCCGGGACGCGCTTTGAGCCGAGAAGACACCCTGATGGCGCTGGTGGAAGCTCACGGTGACGCACTTCGCCGCATCGCCAGGTTCTACGCCGGCGAGGACGGGGAGGAGGAGGACCTCCACCAGGAGATCCTCGTGCAGGCCTGGCGGTCCTTCCCGTCGTTCCGGGGAGACGCGTCCGCTGGGACGTGGCTCTATCGCGTCGCGCTCAACACAGCGCTGACCTGGCGACGGCGCGCCCACCGACGTAGCGAGCGGCGTGCGCCGCTCGATCCCGAGCAGGAGGCCGGGAGCGTCCAGCAAGGGTCGCACGAGTCGGAGACGGCGATCCTCGCGGCCTTTCTCGACACTCTCGGCGGCGTGGATCGCTCCGTGCTGCTCCTCTACATGGAGGGGCTTTCACACCGGGAGATCGCCGACGTCACCGGGCTGAGCGCGGGTGCCGTCGGCGTGCGCATACACCGTATGAAGCAGGTCTTCACCGACCGATTCGTGGAGCGATGAGCGATGAACTTCGAAGACATCGGGCGCGTGTGGCGGGAGGAGGGCACCGGAGAGTATCGGCGACGGAGGATCGAGGATCTGTCGGCGGTGCTGGATCGCGCGATGCGACTCAACGCGGCGGTCCGACGGCGTATGCGCGTTTACGGGTGGGTCGTCGCCGTGCCCCTCGCGCTCGTCTTCGCCTTCATGGCCCTGCGGGCTCCGACCGCGCTCGCCGCCGTGGGCGCGGGCATTCTGGCGGCGTGGGCCATGGTCGTCCTGCTCGTGTACAGAGCCATGAGTCGTCGGGGCTCCGATGCGGCGCTTCCGGTGCGCCTCGCGATCGAGACCGAGGTGGGGCACCTGCGAGCGCTCGAGCGATTCGGGCGACGAGCCAAGTGGCATCGAGCCGTGCTCGCAGGGGGGTACCTCCTCTATACTTTCGGGGTGGTCACGGAGGTGGACGACGCGGGCGTGCGCGTTACGGCCATGGCGCTCTTCCTGATGTTCTTCGGCTCCATCGAATTGGCGATCTACGTCGCGCGCCGGCGTGGGCCGGGCCCGACCCGCTCGCTCCGGGAGGATCTGGAAAGCTGGCTCGAGGGGCTCGAGGCGATCGAGGCGAGCGCGATCGAGGATGCGGGGAACATGGATCTGACAGGAGGTGCCAGATGACCAGGCCGGTGCCGCAGCCGGTGGGGAGTCGCTGGCCGACAGGCTGGACCGGATGAGCGCGAGCAGCGTGCTGGCGCGGCCGTCGGGCAAGCGGCCGAAGCTGCGTCGGATCGCTCGGCGACGCGGCGCGTTGAGTCGGTTCCTCGCCGAGCGGGACGGGTGATCGTTCGGGTGCTCGCGGCTGCCCATCTCCGCGGTGCTGATCTCTGGCACTCGGCGCGAGCTTTCGCTAGCTGCCCCCCACCGCGCACCGGAGCAGCCGCATCGAAGCCGGCCCTCCGAGCGGGCCGCCCTCCGACGTGAGGACGACGAGACCGTCGGGCCCGAGCGCCACGGCCTCGCCCTGGATCTCCTCGAGCGTGCGGAGGTTCACGATGCCGTTGGCTCGGCGCGCGAGCGTGTCCGCCACCACGTCGAAGAACTCGAGCGCCTGATAGGTTCGGACGGCCACCAGCGAGCCGTCGGACGACGCGGACGCGCCGGTCACCTGCGAGAGGAGCGACATGGGGCCGCTGCTCAAACGCTGCACCTCCTCGAGCGTCACCGTGTCCGGCCGGAGCGGCGGCGGGTAGCGGTAGACCGTGAGCGGGTGCTGCCGGCCCTTGGTGACGAGGTGGACGCGCTCGCCGGGAAGCACGAAGAGCGCCTCGATGTCGCGCGGCCCGTCGGGGAGCCGGATGGGGAAGACGTCGGCCTCGAGCGGGCCGGGCGCGGCCGGCTCGGGCTCGCGCACGCGCGCGATGCGAATGCTCCCCGCCGGCCTACGCTCCTCGTTGTCGCCGGTGTCGGCGAAGTAGAGGCAAGCGCCGCCTCCGGCGCAGTCGGCGACTTCCATGTCCTCCCAGTCGCGGAGGCGCATGGGGAGCGTATGTGCGGAGACGACGCGCCCACTCGGCTCGAGGGCGTAGAGCACGGAGCCACCGTCGTTGTGCGTCCAGATGATGCCGGAGTCGCGGCGGCTCACGCCCGCGCCGCTCGTCTCGTCGAGCGCGCCCGGGAGCACGATGGCCGCGTCGGTCGGCGCGCACCCGGGGCCGGCGGTCGCGATGGGAACGCACGCGATGCCGAGGAGCGCGAGAAGCGGTCCGAGCCAGCCCGCGGGAGCCGCCGCCGCCTTCATTGCGGTTGCGACCCGGTTCGCGCGGCCGGCCTCAGCTAACCGCGACGGAGTCCGCGGCGAGCGAATCCCGCGCCGTCTCCAGCTCCTCGAGCACCACGCCCAAGATCCCCTCGAACACCTCGAGCGGCAGCGCGCCCTGGAGCGGCCCGTAGCCGACCAACCAGAAGGTCGGCGTTCCGCGGACGCCTAGCTGTTCGGAGAGGGCCGTCGCGTTCGCGACGCGGTCGAGCCGGCGGTCCTCCGCGAGGCACGAGTCCAAGCGCGCCACGTCGCCCCCGAGCTCACGGGCCCACCCTCGCACGAGCGCCGCGGGCTCGCCGCTTCCCTTCCACTCCGACTGCCGCTGCCAGAGTCGGTCGCTCAGCGCCTCGAACAGCCCAACGTCCTGCTCGAGCGTGCACTCGGCGGCCTCCGTCACCGCGAGCGAATTCTCGAACATGCCGGTGATGAACGGCATGAACTTCCACTCGATGCGGCCCGTCTCGACGAACTGCTCGTGGAGCGAGGGGAACGACTCCTCGTGGAAGCGGCGGCAGAAGCCACATCCGAAGTCGGAGAACTCGATGAGCTTCAGCGGTGCATCGCCGCTGCCGAAGTTGTAGCCGAGCTCCGGGATGTTGAGGTTGGTCGCGCGTGCCATGAGCCCGGGGTCGCCCTCGACGGGCGTGGACGGGCCGCCGACTACGTCCGAACTGCCGAGCAGCGACCGGGTCGTGGACTCCGTGCTCGGGCTCTCGGGCTCGCCGCCCGCGCCGCAGCCGGCCAAGAGCATCGCGCCGAGGATCGCCGTGCCGGCGAGAGCTGTCCGCTTCATTGGATTTCCAGGTTGATGAGCTGGCCGAGCCCTGCCAGGAACGCGGTCACGCGCGCGAACTGCCCGGTCACCATCATGAAACCGATCACCACGAGTACGGTTCCGGCAAGCCCTTGGAGGGCCGGGAGCCACTGGCGTACGCGTTGGCTCGCCGCCATGAACCAGCTCAACCCCGCCGCCGCGGCCACGAACGGGATGCCGAGGCCGAGCGCGTAAGTGGCGAGCAGAAGGGTCCCGTGGAGCATTGTCGTCTCCAAGCTCGCGTAGAGGAGGACCGAGCCGAGCACCGGCCCGATGCAAGGCGTCCAGCCCGCGCCGAACGCGATGCCCACGGCGACCGAGCCGACCGCTCCGGTGGGTCTCGAGGTGAGCTTCGGCCTGAGGTCGCGCGCGAGCGCCGGCACGCGGAGCACTCCGAGCAGCAGGAGCCCCAGCGCGATCATCAGCGCGCCGCCGATGCGGTTGATCCACGGGAGAGCCGCGGCGATCCGAGCGCCGGCGGCGGTCGCCACGAGGCCCAGGGTCATGAAGACGGCGGCGAAGCCGACCATGAAGAGCGTGGAGTTGAGGAGGGCGCTCCTGCGCACCTCGCGCGTGCTGCCCTCGCGCAGCTCCTCGAGCGTGAGCCCCGAGACGAAGGCGAGGTAGCTCGGCACCACGGGGAGGATGCACGGCGAGAGGAACGAGACGACGCCCGCGAGGAAGGCGAGCGGGAAGGAGACCTGGACCTCGAGCATCTGGCTCTGCACGCGCGATGACTCGGCGGGGCCTTCCGCGGCCTAGAAGCTGAAGTCCGTCAGAATCCGCTTCTCCTCCTCGCCTACCGTCACGTCGATCTCCAAGTACTCTTCGAGCCCGCTGCCGTCGAGCTTGTTCCGGAGCAGTTGGTCGAGCTGGAAGAGCCCGGCCGAGTTCGACAGCTCGACCGTGATGGCGATCGGCTTCACGCTTCCTCTGCCGAGTGAGACCGACTCGACCGCCGTAGCGGAGACCGAGTGAATGGAGAGTGAGCCGGACGAGAAGGGAATGCGCGAGCGCCCCTTCGCCATGTCGAGCGCATCGGCGATGCGCACGATGCTCGCCTCGAGCGTGAGCGGCTTCCCTCCCGAGCGGTGCGAGATGATCGCGTGCAGCACCTCGGATCGGATGATGGTCTGCTCGCGCCGCGAGTAGATCTCGGGAAGGATCTGCTCGAGCTTCGCCTGCGCGATGAAGAGGCTGTAGGTCTCGTGCTCCGCACGGTGGATCGACATGCCGAGATCGTGCAGCAAAGCCGCTAGAGCCACGACGACTTCGGCGTCGTTCTGCTCCATCTTGTAGTTCTCGACTACGCCGGGCTCGATGCCCGCTTCGGCGAGCAGCCTGAGCATCCGCACGGCGATGTTCATCACGATCTTCACGTGAACCGGCCCGTGGTCCGTCATTCCGAGTCGCTCCACCGCGTTCACGTTCGAGGCGGTCCACAGAGCGTACAGGTCGTCGTCCGTGTTCACGATCTCCATGACCCTGTGGAGCTTGGGGTTGTGGCGATCGGGCACGTTCATCACGATTCGCCGCTCGAAGCGGCTCTCGAGGTCGCGCGCGACCTGCACGCTCTCGGCGACCTCGAGCTCCTCGATCTTCACGACGTCGTCGGTCATGGGGCGGACTCCCAGTCCAGGGCCTTGGGGACGCCGTCGAGCACGACCACCGTGCCGACGATGCGGTCGTGGATCGCCTGCCGGTTCGCGTCCCAGAAGATCTGCGCGAAGCCCAGCAGCCCGGTCGCGAACCCGGCCGCGTAGCCACCGGCGCGCTCGAACGCGACCCACCAGGTGATGGGCCCGCCGTCGAGGCGCAGAACGCGGATGCCGAGCAACTTCTTGCCGAGCGTCTGCCCCTTCCACCACGACAGCATGACGGTCATGTAGAGGGAGGCCCAGCCGAAGCCGAAGCCGAGCTCGTCGACGAAGTCACGCAGCGTGCCGAAGAGGCCGCCGCCGGTGGCCTCCTCGAGGCGGGCCTCGGCGCGCTCGAGCTCGCGCGTCTGGTCCGCGACCTCGTCTGCCAAGTCGGCGACGCGCTCCTGTAGAGTCAGCATAGTATCCGCTGCCATGTCTACGACCAGCCGGTTCTCGAGCGCCTCGCGCAGCACGAGGTCCGTCTCGCCTTGCTGCTGTCGACGCAGGAGCGCCGCGTATGCCTCGAGCGCTTCGGTCGTGGTGTAGAGCGACACTCCGTCTCGGATGGCGGCCACGTCGCGTGACTCGATGGGCTCCGCCGCTTCCGCGAGCGCCCCGAGCACGCCAGACGGAGTCGGGTCGGACTCGGCCGTCACGGTGATGGCGCGGTCACGCCCCCCGCCGATGCCGAAGGCCGCCCAGAGGACGGCGGTCGCGATGGCGACGAGCACGCCAAGGCATCCCACCGACGCGCGCATCGCCCTGTCGAAGACGCTCGCGCGGACCGGCGTGCGCTTGAATCCGGCGCGCACGAACAGCACGGCGATGACGACCCCGAGGATGAGCGCGAAGCTCTGCGTGACGGCGGTGATGATGCCGATGACGACGAGATCGACGAGGAGCGCGGCGAGCCTCCTGCGGGGCGGCGCGAGTCGGAGGCCGAGCAGATCGGGCGAAAGCTCGAAGGCGTCGGGGGTGACGACGCTCCGCGGATCGCGGGGGGTCGACGAGGCGGGCATGGGTACGCTCCGCCTACCTCCGCCGGGCCCAGATGAGGAGCGCCAATCCAACCGCGGCGCCCAGGAGCGCGCCGCCGACGAGCGCGCCCGGACCGGGGCCGGCGTCGGACGAGAGCGCTCGCTCCCGCGCACGCGAGCGCGTGAGGCTGTCCTCGTCGGCCGCCACGGCCGAAGAGAAGCGGGGAACGGTTTCGTCCTCGGATCCGTCCCACCCACATCCCGGACAGTCCACGAGCCCGCGTTCCCTGGCCGTGCGGTTCGGGTGCACGACCTCGGTGCCGCACGCCGGACATCCCATCGCCGCGGCCAGCGGGCGGATCATGCCGTAGAGCGCGCCTTTGGAGAGATCGAGATCCTCCGCGATCTGGTTCACGCTCCGGTCCGAGCCCCAATACAGCTCGTTCGCCCGGTCGTCGGCTTCCAGGGTGCGTGCGGAGGGCTCCATCGGCTCCCGGCGTTGTCGGCTTGACCGTTCCGCGGTGGGGGCTGAACATAGCCTCGCCCCGCCCGTCGGCCCAGCGAGTTCATGCGCGTGCGGACGGGCTCCCCGTCGTCCGGTAGGCCGCACCTTGAGGATCCCAGTTTCGCACGGCCACTTGGAGGCGCTCCTGAAGGAGCCGGAGGGTGCGCTCCGCGGCGCGGCGGTCCTGTGTCATCCGCATCCCCTGTTCGGGGGGACGATGCACACGAAGGCCGTCTACAGGGCGGCACAGGCGCTCAACGACGCGGGGCTGGCTGCGCTCCGCTTCAATTTCCGCGGGGTGGGCGCGAGCACGGGCAGCTACGAGGAGGGGGTGGGGGAGCAGGACGACGTGAGGGCCGCGCTGGACTGGCTCGAGGAAGGCTACCCCGGCTTGCCGATCATCGCGGGTGGCTTCTCATTCGGCTCCATGGTCGGGCTCTCCGTGGGCGCCGAGGACGAGGGCGTGGTGGGTCTGGTGGGTCTGGGTCTCCCGGTCGACCGCGGGGAGCATTACGACTTTGGCTTCCTCGCCACCGCCGGGAAGCCCGTGCTCGTCGTGCAGGGCGAGAACGACGAGTTCGGCTCGGGCGAGCGCGTGGCTGCTGTCATCTCGGGCCTCGGCTCGCACGTCACTCTGGTCCGCGTGCCGGGGTCCGACCACTACTTCACAGACCGGCTGGACGAGCTTCGGAGCGCCGTGCGAGGCTACTTCGAGTCCGGGCCGGGCGCCCGGCTGCTGGCGCCGTAGGAGATCCAGGAGACCTCATGCGAGATCGAGAGCGCATCCTACAGAGCCTCGAGAAGGTCTATCGCGGCGCTTTCGCGGCCGCCGATGAGGCCGGCGACGCCCCGCAGATGGCGCGTCTCGACCTCGAGTACCAGCGCGACCAACTGCACCTGGAAGCGCTGCTCGACATTCGCGACCTCCTGCTCCCGGAGCAGCCGCCTCAGGAGGACAAGCGGACCTCGCTGCTCGAGAAGGCGCAGCAGATCCGCCGCCTCACGAAGCTGCGTCCGTGAGGGAGCCGACCTCGTGAAGATCTACACTCGCGGGGGAGACGAGGGCGAGACGTCGCTTCTTGGAGCGGGCCGCGTGGGCAAGGCCCACCCCCGCGTCGAGGCGATGGGCACGGTGGACGAGCTCAACGCCACCATTGGCTGGGCGGTGACCCAGCTCGGGACGGGCACCACGCGCGAGCACCTCGAGGCTCTCCAGCACGACCTCTTCGCGCTCGGCGCCGAGCTCGCCACGCCCCCGCCCAAAGAGGGCCGCGTGCGGCCCACGACCCCTCCGCTCCCTGAAGGCCGCATCGCGGAGATGGAGCGCTGGATCGACGAGGCGGAGGGAAATCTCCCCCCGCTCCAGGCGTTCGTGCTTCCGGGAGGGGTGCCCGGGGCCGCCGCGCTGCACCTCGCCAGGACGGTGTGCAGGCGGGCGGAGCGCGCCGTGGTCGGCCTCTCGCAGGCGGAGGCCGTGACCCCCGCCGTGCTCGCCTATCTGAACCGCCTCTCCGACCTGCTCTTCATGCTCGCGCGGCTGGAGAACCACCGCTCGGGGGCCGGCGACGTGGAGTGGAATAAGCCCTAGCGGGGCCCTACGGGGCGGCTTGCGGCCCGACATTCATTCTGACAGCTTGGACTCTCTCCCCGCCGACGCCCCGCGACGGCGCCCTCGCGAGCGAGGCGAGTGTCGTCAGCGGCGAGACCTGAACAGGATTTTGAGCATGACCTACATCATTGCTGAGCCGTGCATCGACACGAAGGACGCGAGTTGCGTCGAGGTGTGCCCGGTCGATTGCATCTATGAGGGCGAGGACATGTATTACATCCACCCGGTCGAGTGCATCGACTGCGGCGCGTGTGAGCCGGAGTGTCCGGTGCAAGCGATCTTCCCCGATACGGACATTCCCGAGAAGTGGGCAAGCTTCCTCGAGAAGAACAAGGCCCACTTCGAGTAGGTGGGCGCCGGATCGAGATTCCGTACGCGAACGCGGCGGAGGAGCCGATGCCCCTCCGCCGCGTTTTCTTTTGGCCTGCTGTTCGAACGTAGCTGGATGCTATAGGCCGAGCTCCCTGATGCGCTCGAGTGAGAGGTTCGTGGGCTGCGTCTCTCCCGCCGGGACCAGACGTGGCTCCTTCGCGTCGAACTCCTTCTGCTGACGCACCAGGAGGATCGTCGTGGCGACTGCCGCAGCGCTCACCAGGCCGAGGGTGAACTTCTTCATCCGTCTCCTCTGGTC